>Ga0075467_10004330_pt1 | contig 10559 bp, 10 predicted proteins | sample DEB08_DNA_9_FD_75067 | JGI IMG/M metagenome (GOLD analysis project Ga0075467, IMG submission 75067) | Aqueous microbial communities from the Delaware River and Bay under freshwater to marine salinity gradient to study organic matter... | ecosystem: Environmental > Aquatic > Marine > Coastal ...
AGTCCCTTTCATACCACTTGTATGAAGATCAAAATCTAAAAATGTAAATTCCATTCCTGCAGAAATCTCTAAAATACTTGTATTAAAACTATAGCCTCGCTGTACACGTCTTGGGTCATCTGATTTTCCATCTTTTCCTACTAAATCTGAAAAAATAACTGAAGCTCTAAACGAATGTCTAGCACTTCTATTCCATTTTGCAATAACACCAAATGCTGGTTGATTTGGTGAAATGTAATTTGTTGCACCAACATCACCTATAAAATTACTTCCGCCAGCAAATACACCAATCTCATAGATTTGAGCATTAGCGTTTTTAGTTATAAAAAGGCTTATTAAAATTAGGAAAAAATACCTCATAAAAATTTCAAAGTTTGCAAATATAGCAATTATGATTTGTGTTAAATAATTTGACACAAATTGTCTTACAGATAAACAGATTTTGAAGGTATTTATTGTATAATTTGGACTTAGTTACGTCGATCTTCTCCCCAAAGCAACTTTTTTCTTAGTGTAGATAAAAAGGTTTGGTCTAAAAGCTCAACCATTTTAATAACAAATTTCGCTTTTCTTACCGTAACTGTAGTTGTATTTGGTAGTGTCACAATTCTTGAATCTAACGACATTAAAAACTGATCTTCTCTACCATCAACTCTAAGCGTAACTATTGTGTTATCTGGAATAATTAATGGACGAGCACTTAAATTATGAGGAGCAATTGGTGTTAAAGCAAAATTATTAGCATCTGGCGCAATTACCGGACCACCACAACTTAAAGAATAACCAGTAGAACCTGTTGGTGTGGATAATATGAGACCATCTGCCCAATACGATGTTAAATACTCATCGTTAAGATGGGTTTCAACGGTTATCATAGAGGTTGTATTCTTTCTGCTTAATGCAATTTCATTGAGTGCAAAATGAGTTTCGACGATGTCATTATTAGTGGGTTCTGTAGAAACACTAAGAAGGGAGCGTTCAGAAATTTTATAGTCGCCTTTTAATATTGCGACCATTGCACTTTCAATCTCATCCATTTGAATGGTGGCCAAAAAACCTAGTCGACCTGTATTAATACCAACTATTGGAATTCCTAAATCTCTCACAAAAGTTATGGCCCTTAAAATGGTACCGTCACCACCAACACTAATTAATAAATCAAAACTATGATTTAATTTATCAAAAGTTCTTACTACTGAACTATTTTGTATTGCTGAGTTTTGAGTTTTTATAAAATCACTTTCAAAGAAAACAGCGGCCTCTTTTTCTAATAAAAAATCAAGAAGTTTCTCCACCGCTTTTTGCGTGGTGTCCTTAATGTAATTCTGACCATAAATTGCTACTTTCATCAATTACATGTTTAAGTATTTGTCTAAATATTGAGAGCGTTCTTTTAAGCTTTCGATATAAGAATCATCTTCATGGCCCGAAACTATATTATAACTGTAACGTCTAAAAGTTTGAATAACTTCATTAAGACTAGCTTTAGCAATTTTCATAGTTATTTGTGCTAAATCACCATCCATTTTAGAAATAAATGCACCTAAAAGTTTGGCGTCATTAGACTCTACAATTTGACTAATTTCGCTAAACGAATAATCGTGAATGCCTTTTTCAACAATTAAAATACCACCAGGTTCAGAGAAAAAGGGAGTTTCATTGAATAGGTGAATAATATCATTAAGCTCATAATAGCCAAGATATTTATTGTTTTGATCTAAGATCGGCATTACGTTAGAATCGTTCTGAGCAAAAGCCTCAAGAACATCTAGCCAATTCGTAGTTGGTCTCACAAAAAACCCTTCGATGGCATATTTGCAATCGCTGATTGATTTCGCACTTTCAAAACAGTGTGCATCAGTTTCAGAAATACAACCTATGTAAACTCCATTATTCTCAACAGGAAAATGGGAATAAGTCAACTGGTTAAATAGTAATTGTAAATCACTTATTTTATCAGTAATACTTATTGGTTTTATGTCGTTTATTATAAAATCTTGTAGCTGCATATCTGGGCATTAAATATGTTGCAAATTAATCAAAAATAACCATAAAAAGCGTGTTCTACTTTGTATTTTTGTGATTCAAAAGCCATTGATATGACCAAACTAAGTGTTAATATAAATAAGATTGCAACCTTAAGAAACAGTAGAGGTGGTGATGTGCCGAATGTGGTGCAATTTGCGAAAGATGTACAGGGTTTTGGTGCGGAAGGTGTTACAATACATCCAAGACCAGATGAGCGTCATATACGTTATAAAGATGCTTACGATTTAAAATCTATTGTCTATACAGAATATAATATTGAAGGCAATCCTATTCCAAAATTTGTGGATATGGTTTTAGAAATAAAGCCTACACAAGTTACTTTGGTGCCCGATTCAGTAGATGCTATAACTTCTAATGCTGGTTGGGATACATTAAAACACAAAGATTTTTTAGTAGAAGTAATTAAAGAGTTTAAGAATAATGGCATAAGAACTTCGATTTTTGTTGATCCAGATTTGCATCAAATTGAAGGTGCTAAAGAAACAGGGGCTGACCGAATAGAATTATACACTGAAGCCTTTGCGCATCAATACAGCTTAGGAAATAAAGACGCTATAAATCCTTACATGGAATGTGCAGGCTTAGCAAATACAATGCATCTTGGTATTAATGCTGGGCATGATTTGTCTTTAGAGAACATCAAGTTTTTTAAAGAGAATATAACAGGTTTGTTAGAGGTCTCTATTGGGCATGCATTGATCGCAGAGAGTCTGTATCTAGGTGTAGAGAATGTGATTGGGATGTATTTAAAAGAGTTGAAATGATATTATATTCTAATATTCTTGGAGAAGGAGCACCTTTTGTAATTCTTCACGGTTTTTTAGGAATGGGAGACAATTGGAAGACGCTTGCTAGGCAATTTTCAGAATCTAATTTCGAAATTCATTTAGTAGATCAACGGAATCATGGACGCAGTTTTCATTCTGATGATTTTGATTATGAGTTAATGGCTGACGATTTAAAACGTTATTGTGACGATAACAATTTGAAGGATATTGTTTTACTAGGTCATTCAATGGGAGGGAAAACAGCGATGTTATTTGCTTCAAAACACCCTGAATTAGTTAGTAAACTTATTGTCGCAGATATTTCACCACGTTATTACCCTGTTCATCATGATGCTATTTTAAAAGGCTTAAGCAGTTTAGATTTTTCAGAAATTAAAAGTAGAGGTCAGGCAGATAAAGCGTTAAGCAAATATGTGATAGAACCTGGTATACGTATGTTTTTGCTCAAAAATTTGTTTTGGGTAGAAAAAGGGCAGCTTGGATTGCGTATTAATTTAGAAGTTTTAAAAGAAAACGTTTCAGAAGTTGGTGAAGCACTTCCGGTACATTCTACTTTTATAAAAGACACATTGTTTTTGCGTGGTGACCGATCAGAATATATTGGTGAAGCTGATGAAGCAATAATAAAAAGACATTTTCCAAATTCTCAACTAAAGACCATTTCTAATGCTGGTCATTGGTTGCACGCCGAAAACCCTAAAGATTTTTATGAAGCTGTCATAAATTTCATTTAACTTTAAAACTTATCAAGTTTTACATTCAATCATTTTTAATATGAAGCTCTTTTATACAATTAGCTTATTTTTATTTAGTATTCAATTTTCATTTGCTCAAGTCGATGGTCCTCAGAAGCGCTATTATGAAAGTGGAAAATTAAAATATAAAAGACAAGTCCAAACAGGTTATTATGCCTTTTTCTATACCTATAGTTTTTCAAGTTCAATAACTAAACAAATTAAATAATATACATATGAACCTTCTCATCAAACTTTTATTAAATGCAATTGCCGTTTTTGTGATTGCGGAACTATTAAATGGAGTCTATGTCAATAACTATGTAACATCCTTAATTGTCGCAGTTGTTCTTTCAGTGCTTAACGTTTTAGTGAAGCCAGTTTTAATTATTTTAACACTACCAGTAACCATTCTAACATTAGGATTGTTTCTTTTTGTGATTAATGCGCTTATCATCTTGATGGCTGATAAACTTATTGATGGGTTTAGTGTGGATGGCATATGGACTGCTATTCTTTTTAGTATCCTCTTATCCCTATTACAATCCTTGTTACATTCGTTCTTTAAAAAAGATAAAAAGTAGTTAAGCCATTTTTATTTTAAAGTTTAATTGCTAATAGAGCAAACGCTTAAAACTATTGTTGGGTTGTAAAAAATATTGTATTTTTGCAGCCCAATTTTAGTTTCAATAATAATGAATATTACAAGAGAAAACATCGATGCATTAAATGCAGTTGTAAAAGTTGATATCGCAAAAGAAGATTATAGCGATAAAGTAGAGAAAATCTTAATAGATTACCGCAAATCTGCTAACATTCCTGGTTTTAGAAAAGGTCATGTACCAATGGGAATGGTAAAGAAACAATATGGTAAAGCTGTATTGGTTGATGAGGTGAATAAGTTACTTCAAGATGCACTCGGTAAGTACTTAGTAGAAGAGAAACTAGATGTTTTAGGTAATCCATTACCGAAAGCACAAGACGATTTAGATTGGGATTCAGATGCCTTTTCTTTTGAGTTCGAATTAGGTTTAGCTCCTGAGTTTGACGTGAACTTAAAAAGCAAAAAAGCAATTACACATTATAACATCGTTGCTGATGATAAGATGATCAAAACTCAAATTGAGTCTATACAAAAGCAATATGGTAAAATCATTTCTCAAAAAGAAGTAGTTAAGGATTCTGAAATAACAGGAACCTTCACTAACGAAGAAAAAGAAATTGATAATTCTACAATGATTACTTTGGGTAAATTGAAAGGAAAAACAAATCCTAAGAAATTTATCGGAGCTAAAGTAGGTGATGTTATTACTTTAAATACAAAAGGACTTTTTAACGACGATCACGATTTAATGACGTTTTTAAAAGTAGCTCACGATGATACTCATGGTTTAGTTATCGATGTTAATTTTACAATAACTGAAATTAATGGAAGAGAATTAGCAGACTTAGATCAAGAGTTATTTGATAAATTATTTGGAAAAGAAGGTGTAACTTCTGTAACCGAATTAAAAGATAAAATTAAAGAAGATTCTGAAAAGCAATTTTCTCAGCAGGGAGATCAGAAATTATTAAATGATGTTACTGAGCACTTAGTTGAAAACACAAAATTCGATTTACCATCTGGTTTCTTGCAGAAATGGATGCAAACTGCAGGTGAAGAGATGATGACAGAAGAGCAAGCAAAAGACGAATACGAAAAGTCTGAAAAAGCATGCGTTACCAATTAATAGAAGGAAAATTAATCCAAGAGCATAAGCTTCAAGTTCAGTTTGAAGATTTAAAGGCTTATTCTATGGAAATGATTAAAGGGCAAATGGCTCAGTTTGGTCAAATGAATCCTTCAGAAAAGGAATTAGAAGATATTGCAGCGCGTATTTTATCTAATCAAGAAGAAGTAAAGCGTTTATCTGAACAGTTGATGAGTCAGAAGCTTTTAAGCTTATATAAAACTGAAGCAAATATCAAGACAAAAGATATCACATATGATGATTTTGTTAAAGAATTTTACAGTTAATCGTTATTGAATAAATTAGTATCTTTAAGGCGTGAGACTGAAAAGTTTTACGCCTTTTTTTGACATTGTTTTTCCTTACAAAAAAGGATCTCTTAAATGGCAATAGTAGACTGTATTAGATAAAAGAAAATTTCATTAATAAAAAAGATTAAAATTATATGGATTACGGTAAAGAATTCGAAAAATTCGCAACAAAAGATCAAGGTGTTAATAGTAACTACTACGGTAAGATTATAGAAAGCATGTATCCTTCTAATATGACACCTAATATTATTGAGGAGCGTCAGATGAATATAGCTGTATTTGATGTGTTCTCACGTTTAATGATGGATCGTATTATATTTTTAGGAACTGGAGTTAACGACCAAGTTGCCAATATTATCCAAGCACAATTATTATTCTTACAGAGTACAGATGCTTCAAAAGATATTCAGATTTATATTAATTCACCAGGTGGTAGTGTATATGCTGGTTTAGGTATTTACGATACAATGCAGTTTGTAAAACCAGATGTCGCAACTATTTGTACAGGTATGGCAGCATCTATGGCAGCTGTGTTATTGTGTGCTGGTGAGAAAGGTAAACGCTCTGCATTAAAGCACTCTCGTGTAATGATTCATCAAGTGAGTAGTGGTACACAAGGACAGTTGAGTGATATGGAGATTGCTTTGAAAGAAACGATAAGAGTAAAAGAAGAATTGTATTCAGTTATCGCACAACATTCTGGTCAAACCATTGAGCAGGTTGAGAAAGATTCTGATAGAGATTATTGGATGCGTTCAGAAGAAGCTTTAGAATACGGAATGATTGACGAAGTTTTAAAGCGCAAGTAATATTAATTACGCTTGACTAAAGGTTTCTAAAGAGAATAAAAATAGAAAAGAGTTCCACTTCAGTGGAAACTTAAATAGAATAAAAGATGGCAAAAGAGGAATTAGAATGTTCATTTTGCGGTAGGAAAAAGCCAGAAACCAGCTTACTTATTGCTGGTTTGGACGCACATATTTGCGACCGTTGTATAGAGCAAGCCCATGGTATTGTAATAGAAGAGTCTAAACAATCAGATAATTCAGAATTAAGTGCTGAATTAATGTTGAGAAAGCCTAAAGAGATAAAGGCCTTTGTAGATGAATATATTATAGGACAAGAATACACCAAGCGTGTGATGTCTGTTGCAGTGTATAACCATTATAAGCGTTTACTTCAACCAGCAACGGATGATGATATTGAAATACAGAAGAGTAATATCATTATGGTTGGGCAAACAGGTACAGGTAAAACCTTAATGGCAAAAACTATTGCTAGAATGTTAAATGTTCCTTTGGCTATTGTTGATGCGACAGTATTAACAGAAGCTGGTTATGTTGGTGAAGATGTAGAAAGTATTTTAACGCGTTTATTACAAGCGGCAGATTACAATCTTGAAAAGGCAGAACGTGGTATTGTTTTTATTGATGAAATAGATAAGATTGCGCGTAAGAGTGATAACCCATCTATAACTAGAGATGTATCAGGTGAAGGTGTACAACAAGCTTTATTGAAATTATTAGAAGGAACCGTAGTAAATGTGCCGCCAAAAGGAGGTCGTAAGCATCCTGACCAAAAATTTATAGAAGTAAATACTGAAAACATCTTATTTATTGCTGGTGGTGCTTTTGATGGTATTGAGCGTGTTATTACTAAACGTTTAAATATGCAAGCTATTGGTTACAGTTCTATAAATACGGATAGTATAGAGAAGGATAATATCTTGCAATACATAATCCCAAAGGATTTGAAAGATTTTGGTTTAATACCCGAAATTATCGGTCGTTTGCCAGTGCTTACACATATGGATCCTTTAGATGCTAAAACCTTAAGAGCGATCTTAACTGAGCCTAAGAACGCTATTGTTAAGCAGTACAAAAAGTTGTTTAAGATGGACGAGGTTGATTTAACTATGACCGAAGGTGCGTTAGAATATATTGTGGGTAAAGCTATTGAGTACAAGCTTGGTGCTCGTGGTTTACGTTCGCTTTGCGAAGAAATCTTAACAGACGCTATGTTTCATATGCCAGGTTCTGGTGAAACAAAATTAAATGTAACTAAATCCTATGCTGAAGATCGATTGTCTAAAACGACCTTAAAGAAGCTGAAGGCGGTTTCTTAACGAACAAACTCAATAAAAAAAGCCACAATTTCTGTATTAGAATTTGTGGTTTTTTAGTTTAGTTAGGGATTGATTAATTAAATATTGCATGCAATATTTTGATAAATAATAAAGGGTTATTAATTAATGTTAGCACATTTATTTACTGCAATATATAGGCTTCTTTTAATGCAAAGCGGGTTTGGTTTATTTTTTTGTTGAAGTCCAAATAATTAACGATGTATGAAACGTTATTGCTTTTTTTTACGATAAGAGGTTTTGGTTTTAGTTTATGAAAACGCACTATAGAAGTCGCATTTAAATGGCTTTTAAAAAACGATAAGGTGTTTACTGAACTCACATCACGTTTAAGCGCAATAGTTCATCTACATAGTTTCTTGAGTTAGATAATCTGGGTACTTTATGTTGTCCACCTAGCTTATCATTTTCTTTTAACCAATCATAGAATAAATTTGGTCTGGCACTATGAATAGTTGGTTTGTTTAATGTCATATTATTAAAACGTTTGGCTTCATAATCAGAGTTTAATGATTTAAGCGCATTATCAAATAGTTCTTCAAAATAAGACATGTTCTCAGGTGGAGTTTTAAATTCTATAATCCACTCATGTGCTCCTTTTTCTTTGCCTTTCATAAAGATTGGGGCAGCAGTATAATCAACAATTTCTGCTGAGGTACGTTTACATACTTTCTTAAGAGCGTCTTCAGCATTTTCTATAATAAGTTCTTCTCCAAAGGCATTAATATGATGTTTTGTTCTGCCAGAAACTTTAATTCTATGAGGACTAAGACTTACAAAGCGAATAGTGTCACCAATTTTGTAACGCCATAAGCCGGCATTAGTGGTAATAATGACAGCGTAATTAGTATTGAGTTTTACCTCACTTAGAGGGATTACTTTCTGTTCTTCAGAGCCATAAGTATCCATCGGAATAAACTCATAGAATATTCCATAATCTAACATCAATAATAAATCACCAGAGTAGTTCTGATCTTGTATGGCGAAAAAACCTTCAGATGCATTGTAAATCTCGTAGTATTTAAACTGTTTTGAAGGTAAGATAGCGCGATACTGATCTATATATGGATTAAAACTAACGCCACCATGAAAGTAAACTTCCAGATTTGGCCAGATATCTAGCAGGTTGTCTTTTCCTGTTTCTTCTATAACCTTATTAAGTAAAACGAGCATCCATGAAGGTACACCGGCAAGGCTTGTTACATTTTCATTTATAGTTTCTTCTACTATAGCTTGCATTTTAGTTTCCCACTCACTCATTAAGGATACTTTACTGCTAGGCGTGCTGCTAAACTCTGCCCAAAATGGCATGTTGTCTATGAGAATAGCACTTAAATCCCCAAATACAGTTCCGTTTTCTTTATAGAGTTCTTTACTGCCACCTAATCGTAAACTTTTACCTGTGAATAATTGAGAATCTTCGTTGTTATTTAAGTACATACACAGTAAATCTTTACTTGCAGCATAATGACAATCTTCTAAAGATTCTGTGCTTACAGGTATAAATTTGCTTTTTGCATTTGTAGTTCCGCTAGATTTTGCAAACCATTTTATTGGGCTAGGCCAATAGATATTTTGCTCACCATTACGAGAACGTTCTATGAGAGGTTGTACCGCTTCATAGTTTCTAACAGGAATTCGCTCATTAAAATCTTTGTAAGTTTTAATAGAAGCAAAATCATATTCCTTGCCAATTTCAGTGTCTTTAGCAAGTTTTAATAAACTGAAAAGCAATTCGTTTTGTACCTCATTTGGGTATTTTAAAAACAATTCAATTTGATGGAATCGTTTCTTCAAAAACCAAGAAGCAATAGAATTTACAATTGGGATTGGCATGGATTGGCTATCTTTACAATGCTAAAAATACTAAATTTCTTTCATGCTATACACAGGTGTCCTTACTAAAATGCAAACTGAGTTTTTAGAACCAATTCAATACTATTTAGTTTTTGAAAATGATTTTATTCATATGAACCAATTGTTGAATAAAACTATTGAAATGAAACTCGTCGGACACCAATGTTTAAGTTGCGGATTAGACAGGCCAATATACAGACAAGGGTTTTGCAAAACGTGTTTTTTCGATAAGCCTTTTGCTGGTGATTGGATTATGAGGCCCGAATTGAGTACTGCACATTTAAATAAAGAAGATCGCGATTTAGATTACGAAAAGAAAGTGCAATTGCAACCACATATTGTATACCTCGCTAATTCAAGTAATGTAAAAGTTGGTGTAACTAGAAAAACTCAAGTGCCAACACGATGGATAGATCAAGGTGCTCACGAAGCTATCGAAATAGTTGAGGTCCCTAATAGGTACTTAGCAGGTATTACCGAAGTGGCATTAAAAGATTATGTAGCTGATAAAACTAATTGGCGCAACATGTTGAAGAATGACATTAAGGATGAAAACTTACTAGAATGGAGGCAGAATTTAAAACAATACATACCTGAAGAAGCCAAAGATTATTTTATTGAAAATAACGATGAGACTCATCTTCAATTTCCGGTAGAACAGTATCCAGTTAAACCAAAAAGTCTCAATTTGAATAAAGCAATAAGCTATTCAGGAAAGCTTGTTGGTATAAAAGGGCAATACCTCATTTTTGAAGACCAAACAGTTTTCAACATTAGATCTAACGAAGGCTTAGTTGTTGAAATAAATATTTAGAAACAAAAAAAGAGCAACAAACTGTTGCTCTTAATATACTTTATATAAGAAAGCCTATATATCTTCTTGGTCTCTTAAACCTTGAATGTATTCAGCTTTCTGAATTTCTCTTCTTCTTTTTACAGAAGGTTTA
>Ga0075467_10004331_pt1 | contig 10559 bp, 8 predicted proteins | sample DEB08_DNA_9_FD_75067 | JGI IMG/M metagenome (GOLD analysis project Ga0075467, IMG submission 75067) | Aqueous microbial communities from the Delaware River and Bay under freshwater to marine salinity gradient to study organic matter... | ecosystem: Environmental > Aquatic > Marine > Coastal ...
CAATCCATTATCCACACTGCACTCACTCCTCAACCTCAAAAATCATCTCACCACCACTCGATCGATACTCGCTGCAGCCTCCAGTTGGGATGAAACCATCAATTCCATACCAAAGCTCCTATCCAGCAGTAACAATAACAATAATGGACAACCGAACCTAATCGAAGCAGTCGCCGCCCTCTCCAAACTAGAACAAGGAGCACGTGCCCTCCAAGGCATGCCGGAGGGACAAACCGAACGTACCGCCGCCATATCCAAACTACGTACCCAACTAGAGGTATTACTAAAACCGCAATTATTACATGCATTGAAAAAGATGGAGACGAGATTGGGACCATTGCAGCAGTGTGTGGGTATGTATGCTACACTGGGGAAGATGGATGTGATGAGGGAGGAGTATGTGAGGATGAGGCCTGGGGAGGTTATTAGTTTGTGGTTTAGTTTTGGTGGTCATAATGCTGCTATTGGAAAGAACAGTGTTGTGGAGGATGAAGAGGAAAAGGTAATGGATGATGAGGATGACCTTGATAATGATGATAAAACAGATGAGGAAGAAGAGGCAGAAGACTTTGACTTTTCCGAAGAAACGACCGATGCAACAACCTCCTCTTCCACCACGAACAAATCATCCTCAACACAAATCAACGCCAAACAATTCATTGAATTTTTACCAACATTCTATGAATCAGTACTCGAATTACTCTCCAAGGAAAGGGCACAATCGAAACAAGTCTTTGGTCCAGAATTAGCCCCATCTATTGTTGGGAGGGTATTGTTGGAATGCTTCAAGCCGATTATATCGTCGTTCAAGAGTCGTCTTGGGAATGTATGTCCTGTTCCTGGAAGTGGTATAAGTAGTAGTAGTAGTAGCGGCAATGATGGATTTGGTGGTACAGAGGGGATAGCTGCAGCATATGAATCAACAATTCAATTCTTATCATTGGCATATGATCAAATGGAACCATGGGAAGGCCAGGGTAGCAGCAACAACCAAGAGAATGATCACGATAGTGCCAGTAATGATGATGATGTCATGGAGACTATCCGCACAGCATTCTCTATGATTGCATCTCCATTTGTGCCATATCAACGAGCATTGGCGGAAGCGGAACGTGATCCATTGGGTAAGGCGGCATCGATGGTTGCCAAGGATGTAAGGAGTGTTGTTGGACTGCAAGATGCTGCGGATAGGTTGGGTGATTTGGCTCCATTTATGTTTCCCTTGGCTGATTGTAAGTATTGTGTGAGAGGGTTTCTACTTTTGTGTGTGGTTGTTCAAGTATTTTTCCATGCTCACTCTACATTGCTACCCATGTCATGTCTTTATTTTTTTGCAGCTGCTATTTCACGATTCGAGTTGCTCACAAGTGGATACAATGCCTCCGCCACACTATCATTGGTTGATAACTTGATTGCCACACACGCTTCCGAGCTTGCTATTGCCATGGGATCACTATCTGGTCATGTATCCAACAGTAAAGGGAATGAGTTTGATGAACAACATGCCAATTGTGCATTGGAGATATTGCGTATTGCTGGATCGTTCAAGCGTAGTTTGAAGTCATTTGATAATTCTGTGGAGGATAGACTGAGGGGTCTTTCGGATATGATGCTGGATGATACCTTGGAGCAGAGTGGTGGTGGACTTCCAGATGCACTAGAGCCAGCTCAACTACGTTCCTTCTTGGCAAAAGAAGCCTGTAGTTTATCTCCCGATTATATCGACGATGGCACGGGGGTGAAATTGCCAGCATCTGTTGTGGAACTTCGACGTCTTGCTGGTACAACATCCAATTCTGCTGATGGTACCACCCTCTTTCCCAAATCTGCCGACTCTGTATCCCGACTTGCACGGAGTTGCCAATCATTTGTGTTTGAGGTTTGCTACGCCATTCCGGAGCAAAACTTGCGTGGTATTTCGGCATTGCCCGTGTGGAAGCAAGATGGTGTTGGGAGCGGAGATGAGGACTCGTATGGTATTCTTCCACAGTCGTTTATTACTCATGTTGGTGAGCATATCTTGGCGTTGGTTCAAGCGTTGGAACCGTTTGCTTCGGATAAAGAGGCTCTAGGCCTTGCCAATGAAGTCATGACGGGAGTGATTGAGGTTGCAGTACAACCTTGGAAAGAATTCGTCGCAGCAGCTGGCGTATCTTTGACCGGAGATGAAAAGTCTCAACTCAAATTGTTGATGAGAGGGAAGGAAGTTTCTCAATTCTTTGGTGACGATGGGGATACTGACATGGATAATCAAATTGAGGAAGAAGACGATGAGGAAGAAGATCCTGACAACAAGGCTAGCACCGCATTTTGCAACCAGTGGCTTGACGTTGTCGGGTTGGCAGTGGCCGGTCGACTTCTCGAACGGACGATGCGTATTCCACGTCTTGGAAGAAAAGGCGCCGAGCACTTGGCTGCCGACTTGAATTACATCCGTAACGTCTTTACAGCTTTGGGTGTGGCTGGGCATCCTCACCCGCTACTGGGTTATATGGCCAAACTTGTAACGATGGACGAGGAGTCGCTTCAGTTCAAGATCCATAGTCGACAAGGAGAAAAGACTCCGTCTGATGCATTGGAAGTTATCAAACGTGCAGAGATTCGAATAGCATATGTGCGGGGCATATCAGTATAGATATCCTGAAACCTGCGATCATTCTACTTAATTTGATCTCTTACCATATTACTTGTATATTTAGAAGTTTACCTCAAGAATGTCATGGTCGTTTCCCATTTTTTTCTCACATCAACATTCCTGTCCACCAAACAAAATTGTGCTCATCTATCTATCACGTATCCATCAATCAATCAACTACTGTTTACAACTCATCCTTGGTCTCATCAGCAGCAGACTTACTCTTCAAAACACTCGTCATCAATCCCAACCCCGAAGCCTTGACAGCCGCAACAGCCTCACCCCTCTCCTTTTCCAAACTCTCATACTTTTGCTGCAACTTTTCCACCTCCTCATCAAAATTCTTCTCCGCATCATCAATCAACACCATCTTTTCCTCCACGGCATTTTCCAAATCTTCCACACTCATCCCCATGTATGTTTCAATCAACGCCTTCTTTTCCTCATCGCACAAATCAATATTCTTGACTGAGCAAAGTGGTTTCAAATTCTCTTGGGCAAATTCTTTCAATGCGTCAAAGGAACGTGGTCCTTGGTATTCTTGGAGGTCTTCGGGATCACCCCATTTGAGTGTGGGGAATCCCTGGACTCCATTGGCTGTGCAGAGGGCATCGTTGCCGTCGGCTGTGCAGTCGACATCGGCGATTAGTTGGGTGGTGGAGGAGGCGAATTCTTCCATTAGTTTGTCCCAGTCTGGTTTGAGGGCTTTGCAGTGTCCGCACTGTTGTTGGATATTGTTGTTTGTATTATTTCATGTGTGGGGTTTGTGTATTTTATATTTCATGTGTTTTTTGTTGCATTGTGAATGAGGAGCGATATGATGGTGATATAATTAGTCACAATGTAGGATGATTAGATGAAATAATATATGAATATACAGAGTAATAAATCAATAACGCCTACGGTCAAGAATGTTGGAGATATTGAATGTATTAAATATCTCCATCTAATACGCAATTTTTAAACTTACCCATGGTGCGTAGAATTTCACAAAGACAGTCTTGCCACTAGTTTCAGCATCCCAGGTATCAGGAGTGAGCTCGATAGCGGAGACGGCAGGGGCACTGATGAGTGCGAGGAGGAGCGATAGTTGCTTGATCATCATATTGTTGTTGAGTTGTTTGGTTTCACAGTTGTGTTTTTATTACTTATGAGCTCGCTGAAAGTAAAGGTGGAATGACCTCACAGCCAGCCGCACGCCCGCCAGCCGCGATCTTCTCATCTTGGACTTGGTTTTTGGATCTTGCATTGGATCGCATTTTATGTCTGCCCTTCGTTATTGTATCATGTTAATGTCTTATTAACAACGCAGGGCAGACATAATTAATCCTTGTGCGTTTCTGTCGTGATCTTCTCCACCGCACAAATCAAAAATCTTTCATCACCAAGACTACAATACCGGAACCACCAAAAACCCTTCTCGACAAGATAGTTACACTCGTACTTCGTGAAGAGCCTGGCCTGCACCGGTATTCTCTGCAGCTGCTTTCTTGTCGTTCTGATGAGTACACCAGCTTGACTTGAATGTGGTTGTTGGAATCAATTCAGTCAATACCTCAAATTCGTTTTTGTCAGCAAGTTGATGATTTCTGCGAACCCACACCTTTGAGGCTTTACCAACGAGCTTGCCTGGCAGCGACTAACTTGGCACACTCGCAAATAAATATCACACAATTTCGTTTGATATTGACTACACACCGCACACCAAGAACTTGAAACGCCAATCATATCCTAATCGTAAGAGTAAGAAGGTAAGTTGTTATCTATTCTTTGCGGACGACTTGATTGATGTGCGCGGTTCTTCGGCATGATGGAGTTTGCCACTACCACGAGGGAAGATGGTCTCGTCGACGCATGCATCTTTTGTATTCACGGGATGACTGCATACGCACAGTCACGGTCCACCACCTAGCCTCATTGGATGATTCTTTGTCCAAGCCAAAGCTGCGGATGGTCACCGATGTGTAGCTCGGCATGTGTTTCATATGTGCGAAGGCTCATCATCTTGGCAGACGATCCTCCATGGTTCTTTGACTGTCCAGTAGTAATGTTGCCGATACACCTGATGCTCATGGATGGTTCTCCGTCAATCGACTGCCTACAATGCCTCCGGAGGATCAAGAGACGCTCACTCGGGCATCACGTCAGGATGTATGACATGTTGTGTCGCGTTGGCACTCACCATCATGATGATCCATCATCCAACCCATGTTACCCGCTTGACGTGCTGCTCCTCACCAATTTCTCTGATCTGCCCAACCTTCAGTTCACTAACACTAACTTTTGTGCTCTCTTACTCTTACTCTCTATTCATCCTGTCGACTCTCTCCGTGCCCATCTTAAGTCAAACAGATACGACCCTTAACATCATTCTCAAAACATAGCCATGAATCTATCATCGATTGCCATCGCAGCCTTCCTTTCATCCCTTTCCTCTGCCACGGCCGACACGGTGCTGGGGGAGCGGAGTACTAGCGAAGATCGAGGCATCGCTGCTCTGAAGCTGAGGGGTGCGCAAGAAAAGACTGCTGCTGGATCGGGAATTGAGAAGGGAAGACAGCTTAAGAAAAAGCAAAAAGGTGGTAAGATTTGGTGCATATTATAATAAGTGTTGCGATACTAATACTACTTATGAATCGTATATGCTCACTCCTCTCCTTCTCCTTCCTTGCTCATCGATGTATCTTTCTGGCAGCATGTGGACCCGAAACTGAAAACTCCTGCGTCGCCACCACGAATGTTCGTAGCCCAAGCACGTTGGTAAGTTGTCTCAATGGAACATCGTCCTTTATGGATACACCTGTTACAATCATCGAGTACCCCGATGGCACTGATAATCCATTTTATGTCAACAAGACAGTCTCCAAGCTTACGTTCCCGCAAGTAGACTTCGATGATTTTCTTGAGGCTAACTTCAACGCTGGACTAGGAGGGCCACGCTTTCCTGCCGGCATCTTTTATGCAGAAGGCCAAGATGAAGTAATCATGGCAGTGAACTGCGCTCGGGATGCTGGCTACAAAGTATCTCCCCGTGGTCGAGGGCATTCCTATCAGGGTCTCAGTAGCATGGACGGGTACTTAGTCATCGATCTCTCGCTCATGTGTGTGCCAGATAATTTTACGCCCACCACTCAAAATGAAGACTACCCTTGGCTCCTTGGTGGAGAACAGAAAGTCATTGGTACTATCAAGTCTGGCTCAGGCTGTACCAACGCAGTCATGCTGGCCTATACTGCTAAGCACTTCCCGGATGATGGCATTTACTTGGTTGGTGGTTGTCCTTCCGTCGGAATCACAGGTAAATTTTCATCGAAATCATTTGTTGATATGCTATCTCACACGTGTGTATATTATGACTAACTCAGATTGATAACACATACACGTTTCTACATATTTACATCGTATACAGGCTACGCAACAGGTGGTGGTCAAGGTGACACAACTCCATGGGTAGGTTTGGGTGTCGATGATGTACTCTCATATGACATCGTGCTTTATGATGGTACATCTGTTACTGCTTCCGAGAAGGAACACTCTGACCTTTATTGGGCTCTTCGAGGTGGCGGAAGCGGATTTGGCGTAATCACTAGCCTTACAACCGCTATTGTCAATGCTCCAAAACCCCTTGAACCCTCAAGCTCAAGTTCAAGTCGTTTTACTTATGTATTTTATGCGTACAAACAAACGCAAAATGAAGCAAAGAAGTTCCTTGAGCGCTTTCAAGACTTTCTTGTGCCAAATCTACCGTTTGACTCCAAGAACAAGTACAAGGACAAGATCAGAAATAGCTCAGCCCGGTTCGGAGGTGGTGGTCAGTTTTCCACGAAAGAAAATGAGTTTTTGTTCTTTAATGGAATCTTCCTTGGGAGTAAGGATGAGGCCATTTCTACTTTCGAAAAAGCAGGACTACGCGACACTGATATCTTTAAAGAATTTGATTCTGTTGAGTTCGAATTCAGCTCCCACGCAGAAGTACAGTTGTTCAGTATCTGCTATGCTATGTCGCAAAGCAATACGTTTTGGCAAGTGTGGACCTCAGCGACTAATAATGTTTGTGATGATTTGGGTATTGATCCGGATGAATACTGCCACACGAAATTGTTTGGTGGTTTTGGAGCTCCAGTCCTTCTTCCTAATTGTGATTTCAACCAAGCCTCCTTTAATTTGGACGATGTAAAAAATGTCATTCTTCCAGCCATTAAAGCGGCTGCAATTAAACCGCAATCCTGGTTTAATCGCCCAGGTCAACAGAGGTTTGCGCAAATCAGTTTGCTAGAACAGTCTTATCCGGGGGGGCTCCTATTTGGCCGTCTCGAACCTGATGTTCTTTTGGATTTGGCAAATGTGGGTGTGGAAATCTTTCATTTTGCGCATGGTAAGCAATTTACATCAACGAAAAACGATCTTTAACTTTGAGAGACACCTTTGCCTTTTGCATTTGCTCATTCATTATTCCTTGCTGCTGCCTCTCCTTTCCCTTTGCTACATCGAACATAGGGGCCCCAACTGTGGTGGCACGCGACAAAACGGGCTATTCTAATCGAGAAGAATACATTCTACTATCGTTTCCCCCCGGAGAAGACGAAATGGAGAAATATGAAGAAGTCGCTTCAATTCTCATCAACAAAGCGTATGGAGGCGATTCTAGCAAGCTCAGAGGCTATATTAACTACCCGAATCCCGTAGGCACCACTGGCGGTGATTGGCGCACGTATTACTTCGGGGAAAACTATGAGCGGCTCTCAGAAATCAAGGCCGAGTATGACGTGACGAATGGCTTTGGTAATCAAGTCCAAGTCAGGCCAGCACTGTCCAAAAAAGCAAAAGCAGGCAAGTAAAAGAGAGAGGGACTGAGAATGCGTGTTGTGTGCTAGCGCCTCTAGCCAACATGAGAGTGGTGGTGTAGTATTATGGTAAATGTTATGAGAGAATCAAGAAGATTGGCAAATCGCCCAGCAGGCCCAATCCCAATGAGGGGTTGTTGGAGATAAGTCCAGATGAGAAAAGAGAAATGGGTATGCTCCCTACGGAAAATGATCATAGTGTAAAAGTAAATTGGTTTTATTCACCGTAACTCAACAACTTGAACAACTTCTTGCAGCAATTGATGATAAGTACTTCTAACACCATAGTAACGTTTGCTTGGTTCATGTATGTATGTGCAGAATACACGAAATCCTGCGTACCGTATTTTTGTATCCACCACTCAGATGATGTCGGACGTTGTACATAGATTGTCCAATCCCTCTTGAACTCTGGACATAGCGAATGGACTGGTCTTTTTTGAACTCATGTGCTTATACTGATGACGAACGGAAAAGTCTGCCTCATGACGTCATGACGAGGGATGAACCATGGAACCCACACATCCACGATCTGATGCTTCTGGGAATGATGAGTGGCGTGATAACCAAGTTGATGCACCACTGCCGAAGAATGGGTCTGATTTCAATGCGTCTGGGGAGTACAATCATCCTACTTCAGCTGAGGTGATCATGAGGACTGCTATTCGTCCTGTCGATATCCACCTTCCGAACTGCAACAACTACTTCTACCACGGCAACGTGTGACTACTGTTGCGCCAACTGATGCTGATGCTTCTCATCGTACCACGTCACTTCCTATCACTATCTACCATGACGACTACCGTATCATAATCCGTGATGCCAACTTTACATCAGCCATCAACCGTGAAATAAGCCACCTCTGGACACAAACATCTATGTTTGGGGATCATCTACTGAATGGCACTGTTGCCTCCGTTCATGACGTACGTCAAAGGCCCGCTGAGTACGAATCTTACCGTCATTTCTTTCTCAACGCACCTAGAACATCGGTGATAACAATAACAGAACCTTTATCTGGAGAACCTCTCAAAGAGCAAATAATCTATACATGCATCGTAATGAGATACCCATTGTCCCCCTAGCTGATGAATCATCTCTTGAGTGGTTGTCTTGGTGTGGTCGCTAAGTCGTCGCACTCATTTTCCTGCCTATTCAATCACCTATTCAAATCGTTGCCTGACCAAAAAAGTTGGTACTCATCAAAGAAACAATTCTTCACACTGAAAACTCCTGGTTGCTTGCTGCCTCCTCTTTCCTCTCAATCTGATTCTGCCTTGGCACAAACTTTACCACTTAAGTTGAATGTGAACGAGATCCCCCAGACCGACACTGCGCCCATTCAACACAGCAGCAGTTGTTGCATCATCTCACATACTCTTTGTTGGTTTCTGATTTCTGACAGTGGCTGCTCCCATGTCCTGCATCTCAATTCTCAATCCCACAGCGTTGTATAAATTGTGTTGGAAGGCTAAATAATCATGTGCGGTGATGATGCTGACGCTTTCAACTAACTAACCTAAGCCCCTATTGCCAAACATCTCTATGAAATGTACCGCCCGTGATCCTCAAGCAACTTTTACGACACCTTTACTCTGCAGTTGTTGTTATTTCCCCCTCCCAGCACTATCTACGTGAGTTGCAACTGCCGATATAAAATAATCACGCCGTGTCGCATTAACCCATACCAAACCTCATTACGAGCAACCAACAATGAGGGGGGTAGTATATTGGTTAGATATAGATGGACAGAGAGATCCTAACAAGATTCCTGCTAGATATTAGTAGATAATTTCGCCACAAGGGAGGCCATCCAACCTGACGTACTATAAAATTTCTGTTACATTAATCACGCCGCGTCTTGTAATAATAGATGATTCGTACGGCGGCCCTGGCCCTGGCCGATAACCACGCCAACCATCACTCGCATTCTATTGTTCCTCGTCAAAAGGTAGGACTCGCGTTGCGTGAATTCGGCGGGAAGGCATAAGTAATTTTGGCCTTTTTTGGAGAGGTGCCGCAACATATGAATTCCAACGTGAAACCCCCGCATAGGTACCTTTCTAAAAACGCCGTAAAATGTTTGCTAGGATATAACACCGCCATTATCCATCGACCACATCAATCACAATGGCGCCACCCAAAACACTCCTCGACAAGATAGTCTACGCCATCCGACAACAACCAGCCGCATCCGCCAACGGAGTCTCTCGCGCAGCCATTGTCAAATACTTATCAGCAGAGTTCGGCGTCGACAAAACAAAAGCTGCCAGTAAGAAAGCATTCAAGGATGGAGTTAGCAAGGGGATATTAATTCAAACTGGGCAAAGCTTTCGTGTCAAGGGTGACAAAGTTCCGGAGGTGTCTGAAGAACCAAAAGTTGTAATTGAGGAATTAAAAGAGGGGAAAGGACCACCTGCTCAATCAGGTGACACAGTCACAGTCAAATACGAAGGGAAATTAACTGATGGAACTATTTTTGACTCGGCCAAATCATTTGAATTTACATTAGGAGCCGGAGAGGTCATTAAAGGATGGGATCAGGGTATTGCTGGAATGAAGGTGGGAGGGAAGCGCAAGTTATTTGTACCGAGTAAGTTGGGGTATGGGAAGCGAGGGGCAGCTCCGGAGATTCCTCCGAATGCTGATTTGCAGTTTGAGGTGAAGCTCAAGTCGATACAGTGATTGATTCACTAGGTGGTTTGAACCAAGCTCGTTCCATTCAAATATATATATGAACATAAGTAATAGACATGCACAAGTAAAATATTTCTTTGTAATTAATCAAGCTCAATAATAGCTAACGAGCTCTTTTCTCCGTTTTCAACTATATGATGCAACTCATTTCCACTTAGGCTTCAAACTTGTATTTCATGTCCTTGGGGTCAAATCCAGGCATTGGGAACCCAGCAGCAAACGCATTCACACTCTTCCTCAAAGCAGCAACGTCGGCATTACCCTTCAAGCACTTGACAAAGTCAACAAGCTTGGGTCCACTCTCCTCTTGCACCTTCAATGCAATTAAAAGAGCCTCATGGAGGAATTGGCCTATTTGTTCAAAGTCCTCCTCGACCATCTTA
>Ga0075467_10004333_pt1 | contig 10556 bp, 18 predicted proteins | sample DEB08_DNA_9_FD_75067 | JGI IMG/M metagenome (GOLD analysis project Ga0075467, IMG submission 75067) | Aqueous microbial communities from the Delaware River and Bay under freshwater to marine salinity gradient to study organic matter... | ecosystem: Environmental > Aquatic > Marine > Coastal ...
CCCCAAAACCCCAAAACCCCAAAACCCCAAAACCCCAAAACCCCTTTAATTTGAATAAATATAATACTTTGGAAGTTATAAATTTTAAACAAATACACAAAATGGCAACTACTAAGCCCATCAAAGAAGAGCGATACGTCTTCGAGACCGAGTGGTATGATCCTCAGGCTGACGTCGTCAGACACTACAGACTTTTCTTCTTCCCTGGAGACGTAAGCATTGAAATGTATGACAAGAAAATGTGCAGACCTTTCGTCAAGCGTGTTGAGGTTCCTGGCGTCAAACTCAGCGATTTCTTCATTGGAGCCAAGGTCACTGTCTTCAGCCGTGTGCTAACAGTCACAGAGTTTGGCGATGCTGCCACTAACGCAAAATAGACAGGCGAAAGAGAGAGCACATTTGCTATGATTAAGCCTGACAGCTACCAGAACTTTGGCAAAATTGTGGACGCAATCCAGAGCGAAGGGTTCCAGATTAATCGCTTCAAAATGTCTAAATTCACCAAGGAGTCATCCGAGGAATTTTATGCTGAACATGTTGGCAAGCCTTTCTTCCCCAACCTTTAGGAAACCATTTGCGCCGATGTCGTTATCGGCATGGAACTCATCGCAAACGGTGCCATCCAAAAATGGAGGCAGTTTATTGGACCCACCAACTCAGACAAGGCAAGAGCTGAGGCACCTAATTCTATAAGAGCAATGTTCGGAACAGATGGAACTAAAAATGCAGTGCATGGTTCTGATTCTCCTACCTCTGCTCGTAGAGAAATTGATTTCTGGTTTGGCGGAGATGCTAGCACTAGAGCAATGCAGACTACGGCTGTCATGAATAATTGCACCATGTGCATCATCAAGCCCCACATAATTAAAAACGGACAGGTTGGCCAGGTTATCGACATGATCCTTAACGCAGGATTTGAGATATCTGCCGCTGAAATGTTCAACCTTTCGCGCCCCATGATCGAGGAGTTCTACTGCGTCTACAAGGGTGTGCTTCCCGAATATGTGCCTCTTATTGAGCATATGTCTAATGGACCTACTCTTATGCTCGAAATCAGACAAGAAGATGCTGTACAAGCCTTCAGAAGCTTCACTGGTCCTTACGACCCCGAGATTGCCAAGCACCTCGCCCCCAAGTCAATCAGAGCCCAGTTTGGAGGCGACCGCGTGAAGAACGCTGTGCACTGCACCGATCTCCCCGAGGATGGAAACCTTGAGTGCCAGTACTTCTTCGACGTCCTATAGTGTCAACAATGATATTGATCCATAACTTTCATTCAAATTATTTTAGTTTATTTTTTCAATGCAACTTCTTCGTTGAAGACTTGTGGCTTGTCTTCGGGTGCATCACCTATGGAGCTTTCTGCAACGCGTTCAAGGAGATGCTAGGTACCACAAACTGCTTTTATCTGTCGATCTTTTAAAGGTCCTGATTCATCATGACAGCCGATGGCTTCGAAGGGTAGAGACTTGAGAACTCAGAGTTCTTGTCAGCAGTGCCGAGTCGGTTCATAGACTGGTTATTCTTCCGCTTCGCCATGATATTAGTTCCAGAATTCTACCCTCCTCTGCCGATGGAGTTGCTACTTGGCAAGTCCTTCTTCACCTTGATGTTGATACCAGAAATGTCGGGCCCATGTTTGGTCAAAGAACCATCGAGTGAGTCATCAAGACCAAGGGCTCCACCATAAATGTCTTTAATCGAGTTCATGCTATTGTATGCCAGACTTGACTATGATCCCTTGCCATATGTGTCACCTTTATCTTTTGTGTCGCCTTTCTGGAGCGGCTAACTTTTATGACTTATAACATGCTCCATTTCTGACCCTTTGGCAGATACTGCTGCGTCTTGATCAGGGCTCATTGCTTGACTCATGAAGAGGTTGCCTCTCTGGAAGCTTGCATTGCCACTCTTTTAGGACGACTATGTGGTCTAACTTAGCCCATCCATATCTCTTCCTGATGGCTTTGTCAAAGTCTACTGCGCCATCGATCTCAGAGCTACCACATCCTTTCTTAGCGTCTTGTTTTCACTAATCAAATTTTGTGTGATCTTAAACATTTCGTCGAACTTAGCTTTCCAAACCGCAGACATATTCTACATGCCAGCTTTTGTCTAGGCTTCTTCTTGCAATTTGAGTTTCTTTTCAAGGTCATCTACCTTTTTCATCATGTCAAGTTTGAGGTCCATTTCGAGCTATATTTACTTCTACAAAGTAACTTTCTTGGTTGCAAACTCATTTTCTGACATGTTTACTCGACCTTTCAGATATTACTCATTCTTCTTCATTGATTCCAGTTCTTTGGTTTGTTTAAGAAGCACCTCAATAAGCTTGTTGATATCTACAGCTTTATTCAACTCCATCTTGCCAACTTTAAATTGAAGTTCGTTTAACTTGCTTGTCTTATTTGATGTCTGACTCTCTAGAACCTACATTGCCTTTTACTTAGCTTTATACTCTTCTTTAAGTTTAACTATCAGCTTTTCGTTTTGTTGGGCAGAATGCTACGTAATAGTAAGTTCTTATTGCAATATTTTAGATCGTTCATCTTGCATTTTCATGCTGACCCAGATGTCTTAATTAGACGACAGCTTGTTCGCCAGGAACATTTTCTCCTCTTCAAACTTTTTCTAAAGGGTCACGAACTTCATATCCCAGAATGCACGCTGTGTAGTCAACTTATCTTGAAGATGCAAGATAACTTTCATAGCATCTTCTGCAGAGATAATGCTCATGTCATTTTCACCTTGATCATCGGTCTTTGCTGATTTTGTAACGGACGATTCTTGAACAAAGCCATGTCTATTATTTGAAGACTTCTTTTTCAAAAGTGCCTAACGTTCTTGCTCGAGCTGTTCTACTTTGTCTTTGGCAGCCCTTTCTTCTTGGAAATTGTGCAGATTTTGCATTCTCTAAGCTGCCATCTTGATTTCTCTAGTGCACCTTGTTTGTTCTTTGGCCACATGATCATTAACAATATTCAAAATCCTCGAGTGCATATCATGAATCTAAGACTCTTTGGCACTAATTGTTTAAGATTTGTCTAGGATGAGGTTTCTGAACTCGTGACGAATGGCCTCCTTGAGATCTTTCTCGAAGTTGGCAATGTGGTCCTAGAAGAACCTTACTTCTCGCATTGCTTTGTCAAGTGTGAAGACAAGGGTATTGCCTTGCTCGAGGACCTTTGCATTTGTAACTCTCTAAATGTTGTCAAACACGTGGGAACATCTCAACTTCAGCGCGTCAATCTATAGATCCTTGTGTTGGCACATTTGCTTTAGCATGGAAATTTCAGACATGTGACTATCCGTTCGAAGTTTAAGCTGCTTCTCTGAAAACAACAGCATGTCCTAACAGAAATCATGAATGCACTCGTTCAAATCTTTGAAAGTAAAGATAATTCCAGGACCTGACGTGAGAGTTTTGGTTGGCAAGCCTCTATTACGCACCTTTGTCAGGAAAACTTGGATGGTGTTAAGCTTAGAAGTGATTTCAAGATGTTAATGTCTATTAACCGAGTCGTAGAGAGTTGCACAAAATCTCTGCTGGGGATAGATTGGCTTGTCAAGCTTGTTGCTGCACATCTCCAGACTTTTGCAGATAGCCCCATATTAGACATCAAAGGCCGTGATACTTGCTTACATAAGCATACGTTCAATCTCTATCGCAATGGTGCGCTATTGACACTACTGTCTCATATAGGTCTTGAAGGCATCCTCCATAGCCATCTTCTGACTTACAGGCACTCTTACCTAGCTCTGGATGGCCAAGTCAACGGCTGCCTTTCTATCAGCCTCCGACATGCTTTTGAGGTTTTGCCTGACCTTATTCTCCAGCTACTCTTTATTGTCCCTATACTTTCGCATCTCCGAGTCTATGTATTTCACGACCTTCCAGTTAGCAGATAAATTATACTTGTCCAAGTACTCTCGCTGGAAGTGAGCCTCGTTGTAATTGTCTGGGAAAGGTTTGCCCGCAAGACCCATCATCAGCACCAGTTTGCTCATGACGCTACTGATTTAGTTTTGTAAGATGCTTGTGTGCTTGGTAGATGTCGTGCGGTCAACAACCAAAGAGCAATCCATGTCTTCATGAAGCATCAGGTTCCTCATAGCAGATTCGTAGCTTGAGAACCCTTGTTGCATCACGAGGCAGTCCTTCTGGTCGAGATCAATATAGCAGTATCGAAGGTCGTTGGCGAGGTTCCCTGAACTTACGAAGAGCTGGCCACAGTAATTATTAACCATGTCATCTTTTCTCCCCTTGGTGTCAATCATTTACGACACAAGGGCGCAGTTCATTGGGACCAAGTCCTCTTAAAAGTTCAAACCTTTGATCATCCGCTTAAATTTGTTCTATTCACTTTTTCGAGGATGCAAAGGGGCATTAAGTGATGAGATAATCTCTCGGTTGAGAATCAGTCCGTTCAAAAAGAAAGGAGGAGATAAATCGATGCCTCCGAAAGTATGAATGTTTCTAAGCAAGGATTGGTACTTTGTATCTGTTTACACAGAATCGAGCCCTTTCTTCTGCAATAAGGCTTCAAGAGTCAGAAGCTCTTTGCGAAGAAGTTTCATTTGATTGACGAGATTGACTTCCTTGAGGTGGTTCATCAGCTTTCCAAGGCGAGTTTAACTCGGCTTAACTTCTTTGTCAATCTAGGCAATGAGCTCGTTGAACATCTCTGTGATTGGATAAAACTCGTCATATATGTAGTTCTAAGCCCTAATCTTGGAAGTAAGTCGATCAATAATTGTCTAGCTCAGATTTTCATCCTCGATCATATAACACTTGTTCTCTTGCTATTCAAAGTTAGCTTCTTCCCCAGGTATGCTGAGCTAATTAGTGCTCGCAGGAGAAGCATCATCTACTTTCCAGTACTACCTGGACTGATCAACCGCCAGCTGCATCTCGATAGCGTCCAGAGGCTTCAGATTTGCTCTGAACAAGAATGCCAGGAACTCAAAGAGCTACGTGACCTCCTAATAGATCGAACAGACCTTGGCGGGCATAGAGTTCTCCTTGAGGTAGTCAAGATAGTTCTTGTCTTTCTTTGTGCTCTGAGGGAACAGCTTATACATAAATGCATACTACCGATTCTCAATCACCAACGCAGAGCTGATATTATTATAAACCAGCAAATTAAGCACATGCTCACCGTATTCAAACATTTCTTTGTGTGTCTCAAATAAATCTTCGACTGCTCCAGCGGCAGTTTCCCTAGTTTTACTGAATGTTGGCAACTTGTAAATTGAGGCCAAGGACGGAATGGTGTGCAAAGCTTCAAGGTTGATGTCTCCTTCGTCGTTGTAGAGGTTTGAAATAATCTTCGAATGCTCAAGCTTCAACTTTACACTCCTGATGAAACTTGGGTCAGCCATGTGAGGATGGTTTTCTTCAAACCTAAATGGATGAATGTCAAGAGGAAGCCCACCAAAGTAATTAATCCTATGCTTTAATTCTCTGTGAGTCACATGCATGGCTTCAACTCTGAAAGCATTCTCAAGTATCTTCCTATGAATCTCTCTGCATGACACATTGATCAGATTGAGCTTATAATCTTTGAGCAGCTTGATTATCGCATATGGGTTAATTGGACAAGCAATTCTATTTGGAAAGTCAGGATGTGGTTGTTTGTCGTAGCCCAGTTATTACAGCTCTTTGAACATAGCATCAAATAACTTCTTCATTTTACCTCTTGAAGCAGCTTTATACTTATTTACCTGGGCAATGTTCTCGCCACATATCTTTAACTATTTTGAAGACAAGGATTGCTTTACTTTCTTAACCTTTTCGACGTCTACCTTTTTGAGTTCGCCAAAGCAGATGTAATCATAGTCAAGGACTCCATTGGGCATCTTAATGCCATGATCAAGCAAGAGATCGATCTCCTTGAAAGCTTTCTAGAAGGGCATGAGCATCAAGTGATTGCTCTGCACGGCGACTTGAAGAAGCTACTTTTAGACCATTTGGTAGTGAAGTGTGGCGGTAACGCTATGCATGCCACCTTCGAGAGCCATTAGTTAGACGCATTCTGGGTTTTAAAAGTTGAGGTGAGAGCGAATGGTTGGGCACACCTCGTCGATGGCAAGGCCTGAGTCGCAATCTGGGATCTTCACGTACAGGCTGCCGTGCTCCATATAGTTGACCATGCCTTGCTCGACGATCTGAGTCGTTTCAAGGTTGAGGTGGCTTGGGAATTGATGCACGAGAGAACTCTGGTTAAGCAGCTTCTTCTAGGCTGTGTAATAGCCCTCAAGGATGCGCGTCTCTGAGAGGGAAACAATTAACGACTCACGCATTCTAAGAAGCTCCATCATGTTGCAGAAAATTAAGAGCATAGGTGGTGCTAGAATTCTCTTGTTATCATCACGCAGACGAGGGAAGAAATGTGCTGCTTATCCACCTTGTCGCTATACTACCTGTGCTTCGGTGAACCTCCTGTTGAAGCTGAGCTCAGCTTAGGTCTCTGCACTGTCGCTGAAGTAGTCCTGAGGTGTCTCAGGGAATGGAAAGTGATTGACTGAGTGCAGATCAAGGTTGGCCACCCAGAACGGATTCATGCTTTTCTTAAAGCTCTTGTTAAGCGTGGCGAGCATGTCCTTCACTAAGAACATGAGCTTGTCAGGGTTGGCACATACCAGGTCACTTTCGATGTTCTTCTGGGCTTTGTACTCTTGTTCTCCGTTGCCAGATGTCTAATCGATAGCCTTGATAAGCTCTGCGTAGCACAACTCCAAGAAGACCGTGTTCATTAGAGTCTCTTGGATAGCTCCTGCAGGCCTTAATTCATTCTTGAGCTCACACTATCCTTATAGGACTGCTGCATGCAATGATGGCATCTACATGAGAGAATCGTAAAAGTCAAGGACTCCAAAGGGGTGACTTCTGTACAACGATGTGCCATTGCTGAATGTCACGTTGGAAAGTTTGTCAGGCATATTCCTGAAGAAGTTAGGATAGCCCTCTTGACACTTAATGAAGCTGGCATCTTGGTCGATGAAGTCTTCGATTATCGGGTCACTAGAGCTTTGCCCAAGCATTTGGTCCTTCATGTCAGGCGCTTTAAAGCCAAGTTCATCCACGAACGTCTTCTTTGCATTCTCTCCTCCCTCAGTTTCAACTGTGTTAATCATATCAGCTCCTTTATCGTTCTTAAGGTTCTCGATGGCAACCTTTTTAGCAGCCTCTTCAGCTTTGGCGTCTTTCATGAGCTCCTCCTGCTTGATCTTGCTCGCCTCTTCGAACTCGTTCAGGATCTGATTGGCCTCATCTTGTTGCATGCCACCTTGGATGTAGACTCTCTCTTAGATTTCATTTTTGATATCAGGAGGATTTGCATCTGTCCAGCTCACGTTGCGATAATTTTCGGCCATCTTGAAGGACAAATTTAGGTAATCTTTGATTTTACGGTTTTCTTCCTTTTCGTTGCTCATTTGGAACTGAATCGCTGTCTTCACAAGCTTAAGAAGGGTTTTGAGATAGCGCACTTCGGCAGTATAGCTGAGTCGGAAGTACCAGCTTCGCTGCAGGTCCAACTTTGGGCGCCAAGCCATGATGTCAACAATCGTCTACATCAGGCGCTGCTGGGCAAGGACGTCACAGGTGTGCTCAAGGGCATCCATGTATGCAAGGACGATCTGGGCTTTGACAAATTGGTAATCTGTCTCACAGTCAAGGAGGTCATTTAGCACCTCAGTTCTGTCGACCAGTGGAAACTCAAACCTATTAAAGTCAAAATCATGCTCGTTTTTCTTGATGTAATGAGTTCCAATCTGGAGGATCTCTTCTTCAAAGACAATGAGGTCCTGGATGCTTGCGTCATACATAATGTTGATGCCATAATCGTCTATGACCATGATTTCTCGAGCTTCTTCATTAAATTTATAATTGTCGATCCTATTCAAAAATGCCTTCGACTACTCTGAGATGTGTCTCTTTGTTTATCTTAGCATTCCATTGCCGGCAATGAACTCTTTCTCCTCGTATGGCCTTTCATTTCTGCAGTCAATTGAAACTGGCTGTGGACATGTACTCAAGAATTTTTGGATGAACTGACCGTTGTTTTTCCATCGCTTGATGTCTAAAAGAACTGCAATGTCCTCGTCTTCATCGAGTTTTGCCTCTTCTTCTCGCTGAGCTCTGGTCTTGAATCCTTTATTTGTGTCTCTTTAGCCTCCTCCACCACCTTGGTCGAGACCCATGTTTTGGTAGTTCTCGGTGAGTGCACCTGCTTTGGAGTCGATATAGAAAGCTTCTTCAGGCGGCTCAACTGTTACATTGTTGTTTACTACTTCTCGGCGTGAAAACTCCTTGAGCTCAAGTACTATCCTTTTCTAGATTGAGCGATAGAAGTTAAAGATCTTCAGCAGTCGATTCTTGGAATCACGCATTTACATATGCTTGAGCGTAAGGTAGCACTAAATGAGGTGATATGGCATCTTTCGAAGCTATGAGTTGGCAGTCTCAATTGCAGGGCGATCTTGATTTACGAACCTCTTGTCTTTAAGTCGCTGCACTTCTTCTGGACTAATTCTACCCTTATGGGCATTCTCTTACTGGTTTTCATGTAAAGCTAATCTAAATGCGTCGTAGAATTTTTTCGCTGACACATCTGTCAACTACTCACTCGATAGCTTTACTTCATCAGCCAGGAAGTTGACATCAAATGTGTTTTTAGCGATCTTTTCATACATCCTTGCAAAAGATTGGTAGAGCACATTGACCATTGAAGGATCACTGACGTCCACGAAGTCGAGGAGCGCCTTCAGTTATTAATCACAGGGTGAAGATGCGGCAAGAAGTGCTCTCTACTTTCGCTAGAACTCCGACAAATTAGGTTGCATCATGACTTTTCCGTCGAGCCATCCTGCACACTTTAATCTAATAATTTGAATATCGCTGAATTACTTTTTAAGGTCTGGAATCTATTCACTAATTTTCTTGCCCTTCTTCAGGAGAGGAAGACTTGCGCCATCAGCATTGGTATTTAACATGTCAATGAGGCCAAAGTCTACCATTAATAGTGATTTGAGGTTTCTCTTTTAGATCTCACTAAAGTCATCAGAGAAGTCTGAATTAAACTGCTCAAATAACTTGTCGATGCTTTTTTAGAAGGCATCGCGTTCAATTTGTCCCAGGTGAGTTGTAGATGACTACAAAGGGTCTCTTGCAAGCTGATTATATCTGCCAAAGGAAGACTCGATGATTTGCTTCTGGTAGTACACCGTGAAGTAGACCTGAACTTAGTAGGTGAAACTGAAGCCATCGTCTATTTCGACATTACCGGTGAGGTTGTAGACGGCTGCACTGTCCGAGATTCTTTGCTGAAGCTCCATGAGTGATTGGATGCGTAATGGGCACTTATCGTCTATCATGTCAATCTTAGGGACTCTTTTTGAAGCTTTATTGGCATTTCCAGTCGCAATGTTTGAGAGCTGGTTCTCAACTTTGATCCTCTATGCTGGGTAGTCTTCGAGGATAATCTCATCCATCTGCAACTCAAGCTCCTCGGTTTTCTTGAAAAGCGACTTGGAGAATCTATCTTTAACCTTATCTGCCAATTCAAGCTGTTGGAAATAAGGTTCTTGAAGAAGCTCATAATACCGTAGATGAAACTGCTCATAAATGTCAATTGCCTTCGTAGTAGACACCCATTTTCCTTTGGCCAGGAACTTCTGCATGGGCCTGTTGATCTTGTTTTGGTACGTCTACACACGCATCAGGACCTCGAAGTCATCAAGGCGCATTGAGGAGATTGGGTCATGTGTTCTGTCTTATATGTGGTCTTCTTTCTTTTGAGCCTCCTCAAGCGGGGTCATTTCTTCATCTTCATAGTCTTGAGTTTGGGGCCGTTTCATTTTGCCATCTCGAACGCTTGCATATCCATCTTCTTAATTTAGCCTTTCATATCGCTTCACGGCATTTTCAATCTCATACTCGATTCGGCCGTAATCAAAACTTCCTGAGCTGCCAATCCTATCGACAGTCTAACTCGTGAGGGCAAAGTGTGCCCATCTTGTTAGCATTTTGTATTTCTTTTGTTGCAGGTGGTAAACTCTTCTTTAGAAGAAATCAGCTAAATGCTCTCTCATTCTTTCTGGGTCGCTCAGTGCGGCATCAAGGATGGTTTCTTACATTTCCTCGTCAAGTTGGTCCGCTAATCCTTTCGCACTCGATGGTGGTCTTATGTCACCAACCTATTTGACAAATTACTGGCGAAAGATCTTTTGTTTCTCAGGGTCATCTAAGAAGATGCTGTTCGGCTTGAAGTAAAAGATTCTTTTGTCGTTTTTACTGATGTTTTCCATGTCAATGAGGCACCTTGATCCAACTTCTTTAAGCTGCATGTAGCCTTCTCTCAACTCGTTTGCAAGTGTCTCAGTAGTTTTGGCGTCCATCTAGCTCAGCTGGTACGCCATGGACATTTTGTCACTTTCAAAGTCAGGCGAATAATTCAATTAGTCTTTATCCATGTAGGTTATAATTTTAATAATTAATTTATTTTTGAATTCTAATGGCAAATAGACCAGATTGCGGCCATGGTCGAAATGAA
>Ga0075467_10004337_pt1 | contig 10554 bp, 9 predicted proteins | sample DEB08_DNA_9_FD_75067 | JGI IMG/M metagenome (GOLD analysis project Ga0075467, IMG submission 75067) | Aqueous microbial communities from the Delaware River and Bay under freshwater to marine salinity gradient to study organic matter... | ecosystem: Environmental > Aquatic > Marine > Coastal ...
AGACTGGTGCTGGTAAATTTAGGGAAAGGTGGGTAGAAAAGCACCCGGTTGGAAACGGGGGATGGCCGACTTTTTACAACGGTTTAAACCTCGCGAATACGTGCATCATGCTTGCCACGCTAAAAAGCGTGGCAAGCTCTTCCTTAAGAACCCATCCCCCGCCCTTCCCTTTCAAGGAAGGGAGTCCAGACGCGCGATTTCTGCCGAGGCTGGCGGTAAATTCAACGCTGACAGTAAACTTGCAACAAGTCTAAAGCTACTGCCCAAAAGCCCAGGAATGAACGATAGTCGACTTTTTACAACTGCTAAAACCTCGCGAACACGCGCAGCACGCCACCCTTCCTTGAAAGGGAAGGGCTGGGGGATGGGTTTTAAAAAGAAGAGCTTGCCACGCCCCTTCGGCGTGGGCTGGGGGATGGGTTATCATCAGAAGTATGCTGCGAAAACCAACTTTAGGCGTAAACCCTATTGATTACATTATTTTTTTTCATATTCGATAACCCTACAACTGCCAATCAATCGGCGCGATGCCGTGCGCGACCAGGTAAGCATTGGCCTGGCTAAAGGGCTTGCTCCCAAAAAAGCCGCGGTGGGCCGACAACGGGCTGGGATGAGCCGATTGGATCACCAGGTGTTTGCTGGTATCAATCAGGGCCTTTTTTTCTGCGCAAAAGCGCCCCAAAGGATGAAAACCAGGTGCTGGCGTTGTTCGGAAAGCGCCCGGATAGCCGTATCGGTAAATTTTTGCCAGCCGATGTCCCGGTGGCTGCCGGGCAGGTTTTTTTCTACCGTGAGGATGGCGTTCAACAAAAACACGCCCTGGGTGGCCCAGGCCGTAAGGTCGCCGTGGGCAGGCGCCCGGCAACCCACATCGGCAGCCAATTCCTGGTAGATATGCTTCAGGCTGCGGGGAGGGGGCACGCCCGGGGGCACACTGAAACTCAACCCCATGGCCTGCCCCGGATTGTGGTAAGGGTCCTGGCCCAGAATGACGACCTTCACCTGATCGAAAGGGGTGGTATTGAAGGCGTTAAAGACGAGCGACCCCGGCGGATAAATGGACTTACCCGCTGCTTTGGCCTGGCGCAAATAGTGGGACAACACCTGAAAATAAGGTTGCTCGAAGGCGTCGGCCAGCACGGCCTTCCACGAAGCTTCAATTTTAATGTCGTTCACGGCGCTGGATTTTGAGGGTTAAATCCAGTAATTATGCCCGACAAAAGTTGCCCGTCCTTAAATCTTCACCCCACAACTTGTCTGGCCCAAAAAAATAGGCTAACCTTGTGACTGAACAATTACCAATATATGCTACCGCACATCAACCCTACGCAGACGGCCGCCTGGCAACAACTCACCGCCCATTTCCAACAGCTGAAAGACACGCAAATGAGTGACCTCTTTGCGGCTGACCCCCAAAGGTTCAGCAAGTTTTCGCTGCCGCTGGCCGACCAGGGGCTGCTCGACTTCAGCAAAAACATCATCACCCCCACCACCCTCGAGCTACTCCTGCAGTTGGCGCGCGAATGCCAGCTGGAGACCAGTATAGCAAAAATGTTTGCCGGCGAGGTGATCAACGAAACCGAAGGTCGGGCGGTCCTCCACGTGGCCTTGCGCAACCAGTCCAATCGCCCGATCAAAGTGGAAGGCGAAGACGTGATGCCGGCCATCAACAAGGTACTGGCGCAGCTGGAAACATTCAGCGACCGCGTCATTAACGGCCAGTGGAAAGGCTACACGGGGAAGCGCATTACCGATATCGTCAACATCGGGATCGGGGGCTCCGACCTGGGGCCGGTCATGGTAACCGAGGCACTGCGCCCCTACTGGCAGGAAGGAATGCAGGTGCATTTTGTGTCCAACGTGGATGGCACCCACCTGGCGGAAACGCTGCGGCGGGTGAAAGCCGAAAACACGTTGTTTATTATTGCGTCCAAGACCTTTACGACCCAGGAGACCATGTCCAATGCCCATTCGGCCCGGGAATGGCTTTTGGCGCAGGGCGCTGGTGAAAAAGACATTGCCAAACACTTTGTCGCGGTATCTACCAACGCCGCCGGGGTAGCTGATTTTGGTATTGACCCCACCAATATGTTTGAATTCTGGGACTGGGTCGGCGGTCGCTATTCCCTGACCTCCGCCATTGGGCTATCCATTGCCTGTACCATTGGCTATGCCCATTTCCGGGAAATGCTGGCAGGTTTTCACGCCATGGACGAGCATTTCCGCACCACCCCACTGGCCACCAACGCGCCCGTGCTGCTGGCGCTGATCGGTATTTGGTACAACAACTTTTTCGATGCAGCCACCGAGGCGATCCTGCCCTATGACCAGTACCTCCATCGTTTTGCGGCCTATTTCCAGCAGGGCAACATGGAGAGCAACGGCAAATACGTGGACCGGGACGGCCAGCCTGTCACCTACGAAACCGGCCCGATTATCTGGGGAGAGCCCGGTACCAATGGGCAACACGCCTTTTACCAACTGATCCACCAGGGTACCAAATTGATTCCTTGTGATTTTATCGCGACGGCACAAACGCACAACCCCCTGGGCCAGCACCACCCCATCCTCTCGTCCAACTTCTTTGCCCAAACGGAAGCCCTGATGCAGGGAAAATCGGCGGCCACGGTACGCGCTGAGTTGGAGAAAAAGGGCCTGTTCGAAGAAGCGATCCATCAACTCCTCCCCTTCAAAGTTTTCCAGGGCAACCGGCCCACCAATTCTATCCTGCTCAAAGTGCTAACCCCGTATAGCCTGGGGATGCTCACGGCCCTATACGAGCACAAAATTTTTGTACAAGGTGTCATCTGGAATATCTTCAGCTTTGACCAATGGGGCGTTGAGTTGGGCAAACAATTGGCCAGCGCTATTTTGCCAGAGCTCACCGACAACCAGCCCGTTGGCACCCATGACAGCTCGACCAATGGCCTGATCAATGCCTATAAAAAATGGCGGTAGGAAGGAGTCCTGAACAAGAATTATTATCCGCTAAATTCCTATTTTAAAAAACAATACCTCAAATTGGGGTGAAAAAACAGAATTCCCTATTTTGCCGCACTTAAGCACCCATGCTGAGGTAGATGTGCGCCTGGTTCGGGCTTATTAAAACAAAACGAAATATGGATACCAATCTTTCGGTTATTGACTTTGCCGTCATTGCCTTTTATTTCATCGGCATCATTGTCTATGGAATTACCCAATCCAAGCGCGCCACTTCCGAGGAATACTTCCTGGGTGGCCGCAGCCTTACCTGGCCAGTGGTCGGTATATCTTTGTTCGCCGCCAACATTTCCAGCTCCACGCTTATCGGGCTGGCGGGTTCGGCTTACTTACTGGACATGACGGTGTACAACTACGAGTGGTACGCCGTGTTGGTACTGGTATTCTTCGCCATCTTTTTCCTGCCTTTCTACCTGAAAAGCGGGGTTTATACCATGCCGGAGTTTATGGAGCGGCGCTACGACGTGCGTTCACGTTACTACTTTTCCTTTATTACCGTGGTGGGCAATGTGCTCATCGACACGGCGGCCTCGTTGTACGTGGGCACCATTGTGCTGGGGCTCATTTTCCCGACCTTACCCCCGTGGGTCGTGATTGTTTTACTGGCCGCCTCGGCGGCGGCCTACACCATTCCCGGGGGCCTCAACTCGGTGGTCAAGACGGAGGTGATCCAGGCCATTGTCCTGATTTTCGGTTCCGTCATCCTCACTTACTTTGGTTTGAAAGAAGTAGGTGGCTGGAGTGGGATGGTCAACCAGCTGAATGACCTGCACGCCGCTGGCGTCATCGACAAGAATGCTTCGGAAGCCCTCAGCATTGTTCGGGACAACCCGGGCGACTGGTGGCGGCAGTACGACAGCCCCATTGTACCCTGGTGGGGCCTAATCACGGGTGTTCCCTTGCTGGGTTTCTATTTCTGGGCCAACAACCAGTTCATGGTGCAGCGCGTACTCAGTTCCAAGAGCCTGAACCACGGTCGGTGGGGAGCCTTGTTCGCCGGCTTGCTCAAACTACCGGTCATCCTGATTATGGTTATTCCGGGCACCATCGCCTTCCTCATTTTCCGCGACACCGAAGTGGCATACCTCACCACCAGTGGCCCCTGTAAAAACCTGGCCGACTGTACCGATTTCACTTATCCGTCGCTGCTCTTCCGGCTGCTACCCACCGGCTTGTTGGGCCTGGTCGTAGCCGGGCTCCTGGCGGCTATGATGAGTAGTATTTCGGCGACTTTCAATTCTGCGTCGACCTTAATTACGATGGATTTTGTCAATAAGTTCCGACCCAATATGACCAGCCAGCAGTTGGTCCGCAGCGGCCAGATTGCCACCCTCGCACTGGTCATTCTGGCTTCCTTGTGGGCCCCTATGATTGGTCGCTATGGCGATCTTTTCCGCTACCTGCAGGATGTCCTCGGCTATATTGCGCCACCCATTGTTTCGGCCTTCCTCCTGGGTCTTTTCTGGAAGCGGGGCAATAGCAACGGTAGTTTTTACAGCCTCATGTTCGGTATTCTGATGGCCGTGATCTGGGTAGCAGGTATCCTCAACGAAGTGGACCACTGGTTTTTCCAGTTGCACTTCCTGTTGCGCACTACGGTGCTCTTCTTCCTGTGCTTGTTGGTCCACATCGCCGTTAGCCTGGCCACGGCGCCACCGCCAGCCGACAAGCTGAAGGGGATGATCTGGTCGCCGGCACTCATCAAGGAAGAGACGGAAGAATTGGCCCACTTGCCCTGGTACCAAAACTACCGGTACTTGTCGGTCATTCTACTCGTTATTACCATGTTCGTGGTGGGCTACTTGTGGTAAACGACCTGATAAAACAACCAAAAAGCAAGCGGAACAACTGGACAACAGTTGTTCCGCTTTCTTTTTGGCCACTTCCCACCCCAAATTGTTACTTTTGCCTATCCAAAAAATCAATCCAGGTGATCGAAGCAAAAGGAATTGAAAAATCTTACGGCCAACTGGCCGTACTCAAAGGCGTTGACCTGCACATAGCGGCGGGTGAAGTGGTCAGCATTGTCGGGCGCTCCGGAGCGGGAAAAAGTACCCTTTTGCACATCCTGGGCACCCTGGACTCGCCAGACCGGGGAACGCTTACCGTGCGCGGTGAATCGGTTTTTACCTTATCCCCCAAGAAACTGGCAGCCTTCCGCAACCAGCACATTGGTTTTGTCTTTCAGTTTCATCACCTGCTGCCCGAGTTTACAGCCGTGGAAAATGTCTGCATTCCAGCGTTAATCCAGCATACGTCCCTCAGCCAGGCGCAGAAACGCGCCAAGGAACTCCTCGATTACCTGGGGCTGGCCGAACGCTTCGAGCACAAACCCAACCAACTATCGGGTGGGGAACAGCAACGCGTAGCCGTGGCCCGGGCCCTGATGAATCAGCCCGCCATTGTCTTTGCCGACGAACCGACCGGCAACCTCGACTCCGCCACTTCCGAAGAACTCCACCAACTCATCTTCCAACTCCGAAAGGACTTCCAGCAGTCATTTGTCATCGTCACCCACAACCAGGAACTGGCCAGGATGAGCGACAGAACCCTCGTCATGGAGGATGGACGCCTGGTAAAATAAATTGCGGCTATCCGGCAGGTCAGGTCATCAAGGCGCCAACCGTTCTCTGGTCCACTCCCCGTTTACCAGCCGGTAGCGAATACGGTCGTGCAGCCTACTGCTGCGCCCTTGCCAGAACTCAAAGGTGTCGGGTAAGAGCCGGTATCCACCCCAATTCGCGGGTCGTGGAAGTTGCTCCTCGTTTGCGTGGCGGGTTTCCAGCTGCCTGACGGCGTTTTCCAGCACCTCCCGATCGGGGATGACCTCGCTCTGGGGGGAAGCCGCGGCGCCGATTTGGGAGCCCTTGGGACGAGACTGGTAATAGGCGGTGGATTCTTCCGGACTGATCTTTACGACCGTTCCTTCTACCCGGACCTGCCTTTGCTGTGCATCCCAAAAAAAGACCAGGGCGGCAGCTGGATGTACCGCCAGATCTTTTCCTTTCTGACTATCGTAGTTCGTAAAAAACACCAGTCCCTGCTCGTCCAGTTGTTTGAGCAACACAATGCGGGCCTTGGGCCGGCCCGTGGCCGAAATCGTAGCCAGCGTCATGGCATTGGGCTCCCTCACCTCCGATTGCCGGGCAGCCTTGAACCAAAGGTGAAACTGGTCGAAGGGATGAACCGCAGTATCCGCAAGCTCTAAATTTCCTTGGTTGTAATCTTCACGCAGGTCTTTGATGTCTAGTAGCATAATAGAATGATTAGCAGTTTTAGAGATAACAACCTTACCGCAGAGGAGTTTAGCGCTTGGTGAAGGATCTGCTCGCGGTGGACAGGAAAAAGGGCAAGCCTTGCCCGAAGGCATAAAAAAAACCCCATCACAGGATGGGGTTCGAAATAAACACTATGAACAACACAAATTCTTAAAGGGATGAAAAAAATCCCCCAAATGAATTGGGGGATTCTAGCTATGAACAAACACTCACCCAATTGTATCTGGAACGGAAAACCGTCTTTTTGCTAGTTATTACAACAAAGAAAGGGTAAGATCTATGTATTTTTTTACCAAATTTTAAAAAATTGTGACATGGCAAAAGTCGTTATAGGACAAAAAAAAGCTGGAAACTTGCGTTTCCAGCGGAAAATCATATCACATCAAAAAAATTACATCTATATAATTGAGCTCAAAAGAGCCAATAAAATCGAATTAAAGCAACATTAATGCACCTCTAAAGCCGCTTTACTTAACAAATATAAGCGGTTTGTTACATTTGTCCTAACTATTGTGCAATTTTTTTTTCATTTTGCTAAAATAAAGGGCGGGGAGTATTTTAATACCTAAGAAAGACACCAGAAACCGTTTTTACCAGATGTCACAAATTAGCCTTTTACTGTAATCGATTTTTTTTCTTCCTTTTAGTGCTGTCGTTGGCCCCAAGGCTAGCGAAAATAAAAAAACACCCGGTTAGCTGGCCGGCTTCTTTCTTTTTTGCTGATCCAGGTGTACCTCTTTTATTGCCAGCCCAGGGCTTCTTCGATGCTCATTTTCGCCTGGAGGAGATCGTATAGTGCCTGCAGGCGATTCGTCTGAGCGGTATAAAGATCCTGTTCTGCCTGATTGACTTCGAGGCTGGAGTCTACCCCTTCCCGGTACTTGACTTGGGTGGTGTTGTAGATGCGGTTAGCCAGCGCCAGGTTGCGATCCCGTTCGGTGAGCCGATTCTGAGCGTTCAGGTATCCCGTACGGGCGTTGCTGATTTGCAGCTACACGAGCCGCTGCAAGGTCGTGCGCTGAATAGCCACCTGCTCTTTAGCGATCTGGGCGCGCTCAACCAGGGCTTTTTTAAGGCCGCCGTCATACAGGGGGATATTAAGGGAAAGCCCAACAAAACCCGTAGGTGCCCAAAAACCATTGGAAAAAGAGTTGCCCTGGTACTGGTATTGGTAGCCTCCAAAGGCCTTCAGGGTGGGGATATACCGGGTTTTGTTAACTTTTACGTTCAGCTCATTCAGCTCCAGGGCCTCGTCGAGCAAAGTAATCTCCGTGCGCCGGGAATAGTCAATGGGAGCAACCAGCGCATCCACGGAAGTAGCCTGGAGCAACCCATCGAGATCATCGACGACATGGAGTTCATGATCGGCGGGATAATTGAGTGTAAACTTCAAGGCCTGCAGCGCCATTTCGTATTGCCGGGTCAAATTTTCGCGTTCCGTAGTGAGGTTGGCCAATGACAACTCCAACCGATCAACATCCAATTGTTCCGCAAAACCGGCCCGGTAAATTTCCCGGGTTTCCTGAAACAGATTGGTTAAGCTGGCGATATTCTTGTCCAGCTGATTCAGGTTAGACTTCAATAGCAGCAACGGCAGGTAGGCATCCCGAACCTGACTACGCACCTGTCGTTGCCGGTCGTTCAATTCCAGTTGGGCAAAATTCCGGGACGCTCTGGCTGCCCGCAAGCCCACAAAATAGGACGCGTCGAAAACCATGGCGTCGAGGTTCACCGACCCCGTAAGGTTATTTTTAAGGACAAAAGACACATTCTGCGGCTCACCACCGGTGAAAGCAGCCGGTAATGGCACCACGGGAACTTTGAAATAATACTGGTAGGTACCACCCGCAGTGAGTTGGGGTAATCCCGTAGCGATGCTTTGCTTAATGACTTCCTCCGCGTCTCTGATCTTTAGTTGCGCATCCAGCAAGTCCGGATGATTAGCCTGCGCGTAGACAATAGCCTGGGACAAGCTCATATCACTGGATTGTGCTTGTCCATAAAACGAGTGTACCCATATTGCCAACAGCAAAAAGGTACGAGAAAGGTGATTCATGGTAAATGGTTGTTTTGTTGCTTGTTTTGCCTACTTCAGCAAGTTAAATAGTTTATCACGCATAACCAATTCTTCCGATTTGGAAGCGACCTGCTGCTTGAACATCCTGCCTTTGCTACTTGCGGGGAAATAGAGATGAAAACGTGAAAAACTTTTAAATAGTTTAGCGTTTCAGGGGTTTTTACCAGAACGGACGTATTTAAACTTCTACGGACAGCAAACAAAAGTAGCCTGAATTCGTATGCTATAAAAAAGAGGCGCTGAATAAATTCAACGCCTCTACATCTTAGGCACAAACCGGAGTCTGTAGTTGTCTGTACAATCCCTTAACTGAAAATAATTTCCCGCTGTGGAATGGGGTTTCTTTAAGTTCTTGTGCTTACATACCAACTAAATCCTCCAGCAACAATAACAAGCGCCAATAACAGGAACGTTTCATAGTGTTCCCCTAAAGGCTGACACAAATGTGAGGATAAAAACAGGGGATAAAGTGTACTATTTATTAATTTTCTGGTGTATCTTTAACAATTACTAAAACACTAAAGTACTGTTTTACAGATTATTACATAAATTTACTGCTACAGTTTCTGATATAATACTTACAACTATGCAAGAGAGTAAGCTGCTTAAAAGCATTCAACAGCTAGATTCCAGGGACCGCCAGCGGTTTAAAACGTACGTTAACTCGCCTTATTTCAACCAACACCAAAAAACCATTGAACTCCTCGATTACCTACTTAAACACCTGGATACTTCTCCACAGTACCTGGAACGGCAACGTGTTTTCAAGCATTTGTTCCGGGGAGAACCCTATTCTGAGCAATTGCTCTTCAATACCATGTCCAGTTTAAAAAAACTTTTCCACAGTTACCTGGCCCAGCAGCACTACGAAGCCCAACCTTTTAGCGAAGACATTTTTCTCCTGGAGTCGACCTTTGAGAACAACCAATTTGACCTCTTGAAAAACCGGGCCAAAAACCTGGAGAAGAAATTAAAAAATTACCCCACCAAAGACAAAGAATATTACCGAACCCAGTTCAACTACCTCAACGTGATGGCTTACTACCATACCCAGCACGAAGATCGCAGTAAATCGGGGCTCTTACAAGAACTCAACGACCAGTTAGACCGCTACTACTTGCTGGAAAAGCTCAAACTAAGCTGTGAACTTACCGCGAACCAGATCCTGATGAATTCCCACTTCGACTTTAGCTTTTTGGTGGAAGTCCTCACTTATTATCAACAAGAAAAAGAACGGTTTTCGCAAGATAAAACCATCCGCTTGTATTATACCATCCTGATGAGTTTGCGGGAGGAAAACGAACCGATCCATTACCACATCCTCAAGCAAATGCTGCGCGAGGAAACGGACAACTTTTCCCTTGCCGACCAGATTGCCCTCTACTCCTATGCCAACAATTATTGTGTACGGCAGATCAATAAAGGGATCCGGGTGTTCCAAAAAGAGCTCTTTGAACTGTACCAGGAGGGCCTGCGTACGGAGCTTATCCTCAGCAACGGCTTACTCAATGAATGGAATTACAAAAATATTACCGTACTGGGTTGTATCTTGGAAGAGTTCCAATGGACCGCCTATTTCCTCGAAACCTACAAGGAAAAACTGCCGGTAAACCGGCAGGAAAACTCCTACAACTACAACATGGCACACCTGTATTTTTCAACCCAGCGGTTCAGTGAGGCCCTGGACCACTTGCTGCTGGTTCGTTTCTCCGACATCAAATACCACCTCAGCTACAACAACCTGCTCCTGGCCACTTACTATTCATTGGGCGACACGGAAGCCTTGTTGTCCCTTATCGAGACCTTCCGGATCTACGTCATTCGCAATAGAAAAATGACGGTTGATCTAAAGAAACAATACACCAATTTTTTGCGTTTCGCCAAGAAACTGACCCTAATCAAGCAACAACCGCGCCATTACGGCGTAGTCGATAAAGAAAAAAAATTTGCCCGGCTCTATTTGCAAATTCAGCAATCTTCTAACTTGGTTAACCGTTATTGGCTGGAAAAAACCTGTCGGGAAGAAGCGGGAGTTGCCCTGGAAACATTGCTGGCAGCCGAAGAAAAATAGATCTTTGCGCCAAGTATTTACAGGCTGACATCCCTGCTGGTGTTCCGCCACTTATTATCTGTTCTGGAAAAAACCAACTATGAATACATTCCATTTCAAAAGTATCGTGGGCCTTTGTGCCCTTTTAT
>Ga0075467_10004338_pt1 | contig 10553 bp, 11 predicted proteins | sample DEB08_DNA_9_FD_75067 | JGI IMG/M metagenome (GOLD analysis project Ga0075467, IMG submission 75067) | Aqueous microbial communities from the Delaware River and Bay under freshwater to marine salinity gradient to study organic matter... | ecosystem: Environmental > Aquatic > Marine > Coastal ...
GGCGACAAGACCAGCATGCCATGTGCAGCCTCACCCCCCATGACCTTCTGCCAAGAGAACGTGGTGACATCCAACTTGTCCCAAGGCAAATCCTGCGCGAAGGCGGCCGAGGTCGCATCACACAGCGTCAGGCCCTTGCGGTCTGCCGGAATGGCATCGCCGTTCGGCATCCGAACACCGCTGGTGGTGCCGTTCCATGTGAAACAGACATCATGATCATAATTCAGCGCCGCCATATCGACGATATGGCCATACTCTGCCGTGTGAACGGTAGCGTCGATCCTGAGTTGCTTGACCGCATCGGTGACCCAACCGGCGCCAAAGCTTTCCCATGCAACCATTTCGGCGGGGCGTTCGCCCAGCATGGTCCACATGGCCATTTCATAGGCGCCCGTATCGGACGCGGGCACGATGCCGACGCGGTATCCATCCGGCACGCCCAATATGGCGGCGGTGCGGTCAATCGCGGCTTTCAGCTTGGCCTTGCCCACAGCAGCACGGTGCGATCTGCCCAAGGCGGCATCGCCCAGCTTGTCCAGCGTCCATGTGGGGGGTTTGGCACAGGGGCCTGAGGAGAAACGCGGGTTCGACGGGCGTGTTGACGGCCGCAGAGTTTCCGGCCGCGTTGCCGGTTTTGCAGTGCTCATATCCGATATCCTCACAGATATATGCCCCTCGTTGGGGAGGGGTGTCCCGCTGTTGCGTCTATGCGGGGCCTACGCGGCGCACAAGTCGGAAAATGCACCGCAAGCGCCGTATATCGGCTGTTTCTGCGGGCACCGTGTTCACGATCGGAAACATGACCGGGCAGGCAATCGGATCATCGTCAATCAGACGTGGCGGCCAGAACGGCCTGCGTGATCGCGCCGTCAGGATCGGCCAGTTCTTCAAGCATGCTGAAATGGTTATGACCGGGCAGGTGGATCGCCTGACAATCAGCACCCAGCCCAGTCCAGATATTTGCCAGCAGATCGGTTTGGCGGATGAATTCCGGCCGCTCCTGCGCGCCCACCATCGCCGTCAGGCACACCCCCGGCCGCGGCTGCAACAGGGCGGGGCTTTCAGCTGCCGCAGTTTCCGGCGTCAGATGCAGGGTCTCGCGCATGGCGGTCCGCAGCAGGGGGCGCAAATCATGCACACCCGCGATTGAGACGACATGCGCGACCCGTTCGGCCACCGCGTCGGGCAACGCACCGATGCAAACCAGCCGCGTCACCAACTGCCCGCCTGCCGAATGCCCCACCAATCGAATGGGGCCATCCACCTCCTGCGCCAGAAGCGTCACGGCGCGGGCCATCTCGGTCACGATCTCGGCAATCGTGGCTGCGGGGGCAAGGGTATAGCTCGGCACCGCCACGACCTGCCCGTGCGCCAAGGGACCCGCCGCCAGATGGCTGACCTCTGGCCCCGAAAGCATCTGCCAATAGCCGCCGTGGACAAAAACGGTCAGGCCCCGTTCTTCATGATCGGGCCGAAAGACATCAATAACCTGACGCTGGCCAGACCCATACCGGATCACCTGCGGCGGATGCCCCGCGCGAAAGGCGGCGGTGTCCCGCGCCCAGCCTGCCGCGATCCTGTCGGCGTCGGGGATGAAGGCGCTGTTTTGATAGGCAACGTCCCAGTCTGTAATCCGCATCACGTATCCTCCCTGCGCTTGGCTAACGGGGGCGGGCGTCGCTCGCAAGGCTGCGGCCATGCCGCGCCCTTGATGCCCTTCATGCTTTTTCTTGGTCCAAGTACTCGGCGGGGAGCACACGGCCCGCCAAACCCATTATTCTGCGGCAAACACACGGCCCGGACGCCTGTGGCATTTCGGTTTTAATTGCCGATACGTCGCAGCTGCCCCTTGCCCGACTCGCGGGCGCCGCGCTACCACAGGAACACTTCGGTCCGGGCGGCGGTGTCGTTCGGGTAAAAGGGAACGCGGTTAAAATCCGCGACTGCCCCCGCAACTGTAAGCGGTGAGCGCGGTTGGCACATGCCACTGGGATCCGTCCCGGGAAGGCCCAACCAAGCGTTGACCCGCAAGTCAGGAGACCTGCCGAGGTGATCACCCTGTTCCGACGCGGGAGGCGTCAGGGACAACGGACCTGTCCGGTGTGGTGGCGACAATCACCGCCGCGGCAGGGATCCCCCCTCCATGGCTCTTTTATCCTTGCCCGCGCAATGCGTGGCAAAAGGAGTACGCCAATGAGGCCTTTTTCCACCGCAGCGGCCGTTCTTGCCGTTTGCACTGCGCCCGCGCTGGCCCAAAATACCCCGTTCCAGCTGGACGAGATTATCTTTTCCGCTGGGCTGACGGCGGTCGAGGCCCTTCGGACCGGCGTCACCGTCGAGGTCCTCGACGAGGAAGATCTCGAGACCCAGGGCGAACGCCCCTTGGCCGAGATTCTGGATCAGCTTCCCGGTGTGTCGATCACGCGAAATGGGCCGTTGGGAACACAGGCAACCATCAGGGTGCGGGGCCTGAACGGATATTACACGCCGGTCTTGATCAACGGGATCGATATGACCGACACCTCATCGACCCAGACGCAGTTCGACCTTGGGTCCCTGACGGCCGCAGGCGTCAGCCGGGTCGAGGTGCTTTACGGCTCTCAATCGGCAATCTACGGGTCCGAGGCGATTGCCGGGGTGATCAACATCACGACCCTCGCGGCCCCCGACGAAAACGGAACCGAGGTGACGGTGGCGGCTGAAGGCGGCAGCTATCAAACGTTCAGCGGTCTGATCGGGATCGGCACGCGGTTCGACCGGGGGTCGATTGCGTTGAGCTATGGGTATGTCGGCACCGAAGGGTTTTCCGCCGCCGACGAGAATCAGGGCAACACCGAGGCGGATGGGTTCGAGTCGAATACCGTGACGCTGCAGGCCGATTATGACCTGACGGATGGCCTGAGCATCGGGGCGAGTGTGTTCTATCAAGCAGCCAGCAACGAATACGACGCAGGCGGCGGACCGGGCAACGATGCGGGGCGTTACGCCGAGGACGAGCGTATCGGAACCCGCGTGTTCGCAACGTTCGAGACCTTCGGGATCGATAACGAGATCGCGCTGAGTTATTCCAAGACCGACCGCGCGGCATTCAATATCCCGTCGTTCTTCAACTCGCCGTTCTTGGGTGAGCGGTTTGAGTTGAGTTATCAGGGCACGATCGACTTGCGCGATGACGCCACGTTGACGGTGGGGGCGGACCGCACGCGCGAGGAGTTCTTCATCGGACCATCGGCCTTTTCGCTCCCTTCGTCCGGAGAGATCGATCTGACCGCGATTTACGCGGATCTGAACATGTCGGCGGGTGACGCGCTCGATCTGGGGGCTGCGATCCGGTATGATGAACACTCCCGCTTTGGGAGCGCGCTGACGGGGCGTTTGGCGCTGGCATGGCGGCCAGCCGTTGGAACGACCCTTCGCGCAAGCGCGGCAACCGGGTTTCGCGCGCCGTCGCTGAACGAATTGTTCGGGCCGTTCGGCGCGAACCCCAATCTGGAACCGGAGGAAAGCTTCAGCGTCGATCTTGGATCAGCCATGAATTCGGTCGCGGCAGCGTCGACGCGACGCTGTTCTATTCCGAGATCAACAACCTGATTCAATATGTGGGAGCAGGTTACACGCAGGTGCCCGGCACGTCGGTCACACGCGGTATCGAGCTGTCAGGGGATTACGCGCTGAGCGATGCGATGACCGTGTTCGCGAATTACACCTACACCGATTCCCGCGCATCGAACGATACGCGGCTGCGGCGTGTTCCTTATCATGACACGACCATCGGCTTGCATGCCAGTTTCGCCGACAACTGGTCCACCGATCTTGCCCTGCAGATCGTTGCCAACCGGGTCGACCCTGCCCCGGTCGAAAACTACGCGGTCGCCAATGGCACAGTCAGCTACGAGATCAACGATGGCACGGAGGTTTACCTGCGGATCGACAACATCCTTGACGAGGAATACCAGACGATCACGGGCTATGGCACCAGCGACAGGGCGGCATATCTTGGCGTTCGTGCGCGGTTTTAGGCCACCCATGGTGGTGTTTGCGGTGGCGGGCTTGTTGCTTGCCGCCGCCACAGGCTTGGCCAGTGCACAAGCCGATGAGCCCGCCGCCGTGCCGCCGCAGCGGGTTGTTTCGATGAACCTGTGCACCGATCAACTTGCCATGATGCTGGCCGCGCGCGGCCAGCTGATCTCGGTCAGCGACCTGGCGGCGGATCCTGACACATCCCCGATGCATGAACAGGGTCGGAACTATCCGGCGAACCATGGCGGCGCCGAGGAAATTTACCTGCTGCGTCCAGATCTGGTGGTTGCGGGCACATATTCGGACCCCACCGTCGTTGCGATGCTGCGCCGGCTTGGCATCCGGGTTGCGCAGCTTGATATCGTGCGGACGCTGGATGAGGTTCCCGAGCGACTGGCCACGATGGGTGCGCTGTTGGGGCGGCAAGACGCGGCAGCAGCGCAGATCGCGGATTTTGACGCGGCTCTTGCGGCGCTGAGCGCCCCCCCGGATGGTCCCCGCGCGGCGTTCTATTTTCCCAATGGCTACACGCTTGGCACCGGGACCCTGTCGCATGACATTCTGACGACCGCTGGCTATCGCCATATCGCGGACGAGTTGGGGCGCAGCGCGTCGGGGCGGCTTGCACTGGAACTGTTGATCATTGCCGACCCGGAATTCGTGATCACCTCCAGCCCCTATCCGGGGGCGTCGCGGTCCGAGGCGTTGCTGGAGCACCCGGCATTCGCAGCCGTGGTGGGCGCACGCGGGGCGTTCATCTCCTCCAATGACTGGATCTGCGGCACGCCCTTGGTGCTGAACGCCCTGCGCGATCTGGTGGAGGCGCGGGAATGAGGGTTTTCGTCATCCTGTCGGCACTTGTGGTGATCTTGTTCGGGGCATCGCTGTTGATTGGACCCGCGGGGTTCGGGCCGGCTGAAAGCCTGCGCGCCTTGCTTGGCGAACAGGGGGATGCGGTGACGCTGGTGATGCGTGAAATCCGGCTGCCGCGGGCGATACTGGGCGTCATGGTCGGAATTTCGCTTGGGCTATCGGGGGCCGCATTGCAGGGATATCTGCGCAACCCGCTGGCGGAACCGGGTCTAATTGGCGTGTCGGGGTCTGCCGCGCTGGGGGCTGTGATCGCGTTGCAGACGGGGGTGGCGGCAAGCTTTGCGCTGGCGTTGCCATTGGCCGCCCTTACTGGCGCGCTGATCGCGGTTTTCCTGATCCTTGCGCTGGCGGGGCCACGGGGCGGCTCCCTGACGCTGATCCTTGCGGGGATTGCGATATCGGCGCTGGCGGGCGCGCTGACGTCATTGGCCCTGAACCTGTCGCCAAACCCCTTTGCAGTCTCTGAAATCATCTTCTGGATGATGGGGTCACTGGCGGATCGGTCGTTCACCCATGTCTGGCTGGCGCTGCCGTTCATGGCGGTGGGATGGGTATTGCTGGCGCGGTTGGGCCGGGGTCTGGATGCGCTGACGCTGGGTGAGGATGCGGCGGAAGCGCTTGGCATCCGGCTGGATCGGTTGCGCCTGATGCTGGTGCTAGGCGTTGCGGCCAGCGTGGGGGCCGCGACGGCCGTGGCTGGGGCCATCGGGTTTGTCGGGCTGGTGGTGCCGCACATGTTGCGCCCTTTCGTGGGGGCGCGGCCCGGTGCGCTTTTGTGGGCATCGGCACTGGGCGGGGCGGCGATGGTGCTGGCCGCCGATATCGCGGTGCGGCTTGTCCTGCCCGACCGCGACCTGCAACTTGGGGTCTTGATGGCGATCGTCGGTGCGCCTCTGTTCCTTCACCTGATCTACAAGACGAGGCGGCAATTATGAGCCTGCTGCATCTGAGCGACCTGAGTGTGCTGCGCCTGACATGCCCGGTGGTGGATCGGGTGTCGTTCGATGTGAGCGAAGGTGAGTTGATCGGCCTGATCGGGCCGAACGGGGCCGGAAAGACCACCTTGTTGCGGGCCGTGCTGGGCCTGCTGCCGTTCAAGGGGCATGCCAGTACCGCCGCCCTGTCAGTGAGCCAGCGTGCGCGTCATGTCGCGTGGATGCCGCAGGCCCGCGAGATCGCATGGCCGGTGACAGTCGACACATTGGTGATGTTGGGCCGGGTGCCACATCTGGCTGGTGGGGCGAAGCCGTCTGAGGCTGATCGCCGGGCCGTCGCCGATGCGATCAGCGATATGGGTCTGGCCGGATTCGAGCAGCGCAAGGCCACCGAATTGTCCGGCGGCGAACAAGCCCGCGCGCTGATCGCCCGCGTGCTGGCGCAAGATACACCCCTGATCTTGGCGGATGAACCGACCGCCGGTCTGGACCCGGGGCACCAGATCACCACGATGGAGGTGTTTGCCCGCGCAACGCAGTCCGGCAAGTCGGTCTTGGTATCGATGCACGATCTAGGGCTTGCGGCACGGTATTGCACACGGCTGATCTTGCTGCATCAGGGTGGCGTGGTCGCGGATGGCCTGCCCGATACGGTGCTGACCGCGCAGAACCTTGCGAAGGTTTTTGGCATCACGGCCCATGTGGAACGCACAGCGCAGGGTCTGATCTTTCAGCCGCTTTCGGTGCTGTCATGATCAACGTCACGCTGGACCGGCCTTGGCTGCGTGCCGATCTGGGGCAGATGATGCGCGTGCTGTCCTTTGCGCCCTATCGCCCCGGGTTTGTCACGGCCAGCCGCGTGTTGTGGCGCGAGGTGCGCAATGCCGACCTGACGCCCGATTTCGATGCTGTCGGGTGGCTTGCTGAAAGTGTGGCGGCGGATGACGCGGTGGCGATGCTGACCTCTCGCGATGTGGGGACATACAGGCTCGAACATGCGGAACAGGGTCTTTTCCGGGCCAGTTGCCTTGCGACCGTGGGCCTGACGAACGCCGAACGGGTCGGCCGCCGCCTGCCGGTTGCCACAAGCGGTTATGGCACCATCAATCTGCTGGTCACCATCAGCCCCGGCCTGTCCGATACCGCAATGATCGAAGCCTTGAGCATCGCTGCCCAAGCCCGCACCGCCGCCGTGATGGAGGCCGGTCTGCGCCTGCCGACCGGCATTGCCACGGGCACCGGAACCGATTGCATTGCCGTTGCCTGCCCGCCGGGCGATGTGGCCTTTGCCGGGCTGCATACCGAGGCGGGCGAAGTTATCGGACATGCCGTTCACACCGCCATTGCCAAGGGGTGCGCCCATTGGCTGGCGACCGAGAGCATGGCTTTTCCAACGGCATCCGACACCGTAAGCTGAGGACACCATGACCAACTACGCAGAGATCATCACGCGCGGCGGCATCGCCATCTGGGTCATCGCGGCCTTGTCGGTCGTCACGCTGGCGCTGATCTTGTGGAAGGTGTGGCGGCTTGCGGCGATGGGGGCATGGTCGGGCGGGACGGCGACCGAAAACGCCCTGTTGGCATGGCAGGGCGGCGAAGACGCGGCGGCGCAGGCCGGGCTTGCCGGGCGCACGTCGTTGCGGGCGCGGCTGGCTCGTGCCGCGATGGACGCCCATGCCACCCGCCCCGAGGCGTATGCCCGCGAGGAAACCACCCGTATCGCGCGCGCCATGCTTGCGGAGGCGCGCACCGGGTTGCGTGCGCTGGAACTGATCGCCACCATCGCGCCCCTGTTGGGCCTTTTGGGGACCGTTCTGGGCATGATAGCGGCGTTTCAGGCCCTGCAGGTCGCGGGAACCCAAGCCGACCCCGCAACCCTTGCCGGCGGTATCTGGGAGGCCCTGTTGACCACAGCCGCAGGTATGGCAGTGGCGATCCCCGCGTCGATGGCCCTGTCGTGGTTCGAAAGCGTGATCGAAACCTTGCAGACCGACATGGAAGATGCCGCCACCCGCATATTTACCCGGCCACCCGCAACATGAGCTTTGCCTTCGCCAGCCCCCGGACCCGGCGCAAACCCAGCCTGACGCCGATGATCGACGTGGTTTTCCTGTTGCTGGTGTTTTTCATGCTGGCTGCGCGGTTCGGGCAGGATGGTGCGCTGAATCTGAGCAGCGCCACGCAAGGTGCCACGGAATGGCCCGGTCTTCCCCGCCTTGTCGACATCCGGCAAAATGAACTGGCTGTGAACGGCGTGGCGATGGATATGGGGGCGCTGATACAGACGCTGAATGGCCTGATGGACACGCCCGCAGACCCCATTATCCTGCGGCCTGATACGGTGACGGAACTGCAGCGGCTTGTTGATGTGATGCAGGCGCTGGAGACGGCGGGCTTTGCCAACCTGATCTTGGCCGCCCCATGAATTTCGGCCCGGCCCAGCCCCCCCGGCGCCGGGGTCTGACGCAAGACGGGGCCATCGTGCCCATGATCAACGTTGTGTTCCTGTTGCTGATCTTTTTCCTGATGACCGCACAGATCACGCCGCCCGATCCATTCACGATCACGCCGCCGGCGGCCACTGCGGTGCCCGCCGATACGGCGGCCGCAATACTGTTCATCAGTGCCGATGGTGCGCTGTCGTATGGGGGCGCGGCGGACGCGGTGGCACTTGCTTTGCTGGCCTCGCATCCGGCGGATCACCCCCTGCATGTCCGGGCGGATGCGGCGCTTGGCGCTGCGGAACTGGCGCGGTTACTGCCACAGATCGCGGGCGCCGGCATCGAGACCATCCGCCTGATCACGGTGACCCCATGAGAAGGCTTGTCGAAATTACCTGTTTTCTGGGCCTGTCGGCAGCGGTGCATGCGGCCATCATCGGGCAATGGGCACCGCCGGGCGGCACCGCCGGACAGGGGGGTGGCGGTGAAAGCCGCGCAACCCTGCAGGCAGCCCCTGACAATATCGCGGCGATGATCGACCGCTGGACCGACCCGCCCCAGATCGCGGATATTGCCCCGCTGGTTGAGCCGATGTCGGACACTGGGCCGCCGCCGTTGACCGCAGAAACCAGCGCAACCAGCGCGCCGCGCCCCCCGGATCTGAGCGTGAGCATGCGCGATGAACGCCCGATCGTTCAGGCGCCGGTTCCGGCAATGGCAATCACGTCGGATGCGCCCGCCGGGTTTGCACAGCCAGCACCACAGGCAGATTCAGAGGTTGCGCTGTCTTTGCCGGATGCATCCATGACGCGGCAGAGCCCCGGTATCTTTGCTCCCCAAGAGGCGAGCGACCCTTTCATCGACACGTCGTCGCCCCCCGCGTCGTCTTTGGCTGTGACAACGTCGCGGCGCCCGGCCATCCGGCCGGACCGCACGCCCCCTCAGGTTGTCACCACAAGCCCGCCGGCATCGGCGCGTATCGCCGCAGGGCAAGGTGCGGCGGTCGTGGCGGGCGACGCCGCCGCCAGTGCCGATCAGGCACCGGGGTTGGGCGATGGTGCGCACGATGCCTTGATGGCGCAGTGGGGGGGGCGCATTCTGGCACGGATCGAGCGGAGCCGTCCCCGCGTCGCGGGCGAGGGCCGGGTCACGGTTGCCTTGGAGGTTGCGCCCGATGGGCAACTGGCGGGCCTGTCGGTGGCACAATCATCAGGCAACGGCGCCGTGGATCAGGCGGCCCTGACCGCCGTGCAACGCGCAGGCCGCCTGCCCGCCGCGCCAGATGGGTTGACCGATGCAAGCTATGCTTTCGCGCTTCCGATCCGGTTCGAATAGGCCCTTTCTCTGGCCCCAGTCTCCGCTAGGTTACGCGGCATGATCGAACCCACACCACTTCTGCAACTGCAATCCGTCAGCAAGGGCTTTGTGACGAACGAAGGGCCCTTGCCGGTTCTGCGCGATGTCTCGATGACGCTGCTGGCGGGCGAAACGTTGGCTTTGACCGGGGAAAGCGGGTCTGGGAAAAGCACGCTGATGCATCTGGCGGGCGCGCTTGATGTGCCGGATGCCGGGATCTTGCAGGTGTGCGGCGTGAATGTTGCAGGTTTGGGTGACCGCGCGCGGGCCACGGTGCGCCGCGACCGGATCGGGCTGGTGTTTCAGCAGTTCAACCTGATTCCATCGCTGACCGTTGGGCAGAACATTGCATTTCAGGCCAGATTGGCCGGGCGATACGATCGGACGTTTACCGGTGAACTGATCGTGCGGTTGGGGCTGTCCGATCACTTGACCCGCTATCCGGAGCAGCTTTCTGGTGGGCAGCAGCAGCGGGTCGCGATCGGACGCGCGCTGGCCGGGCAGCCCGCCCTTATTCTGGCCGACGAGCCGACCGGAAACCTTGATGAGGCGACCGGGGACGCGGTGCTTGACCTGTTGCTGGACCTTGTGGCCACGACGGGTGCGGGCCTGATGATGGTCACCCATTCGGGGCGTCTTGCCGCGCGCATGGAACGGCAATTGCATCTGAGCCATGGGGCGCTGGCCGCGCCGGTGGTGGATTGAAATCATGGTCTATACAGCGTTTCAGGGTCTGTTTTCGCATTGGTGGCGTCATCCGGGTCAGTTACTGACCTTGCTGGCGGGTCTGGCGTTGGCCACGGCACTTTGGTCTGGCGTTCAGGCCATAAATGCCGAGGCGCGCGCGGCATATGATCGGGCCGCCTCGACCTTGGGGCAGGACCAGCTTTCGCGTCTTGTGCGTGCCGATGGGCAGCCAGTCCCC
>Ga0075467_10004339_pt1 | contig 10553 bp, 9 predicted proteins | sample DEB08_DNA_9_FD_75067 | JGI IMG/M metagenome (GOLD analysis project Ga0075467, IMG submission 75067) | Aqueous microbial communities from the Delaware River and Bay under freshwater to marine salinity gradient to study organic matter... | ecosystem: Environmental > Aquatic > Marine > Coastal ...
AACAGGAACCCGCCCCTCCAAAAACATCAAAATGAACTTTAATCGATAAATTAAGGCGGCAAGCTAGCGAGACTGATCAATAGACTATGAACATCAAAAAAACAGGATTAGCGGGTGGGTGTTATAACGCTAAAGACCATCTATAAGCCGATTTCATTACCTTTAGACTTACGAGCCGCTCTTGGCACAAATGCTTTATCTTCGAGGAAATCTAACCTCTTAACGCGGCCCTTAGCCGAAACAAAGCAATTGACAAAGAACTTATCAACCCCGGTTTGCCTACTAGCATTTCTATACTTATTAATCTCATAAAAAAGGCGATAACCCCCTGATGCGTCATCACCATGACTAGACAAATCATCTATCGCGAAAGCCTGTAACAAAGCGCCCTGCTCATCTTGTATCGCCCCTTCGCAGATAGACATAGCGTCACCCATATTACTCACTACCTGCTTGTTGTCAGGGTTAATATTGATGATGCCCGACACTATCAAGCCCGTCACAAGAGAGGTCATCATTAACATAACCAGCAGTACTACCAAGCCCCCAACCAGCAGCCACGGCTTGACTAAAGCCAAGCGCTCGTTAAAACTTACTTTTTCCGGAGCCGCCTTTTCTGGCTCAATATTGTCGTCAGTAGCCAATGTTTCTTACCAAATAAACCCATTAGATCTTGTAAGTGTAGATGCTAAAGGCGTTTTTTTCAGGTAAACACTAAATAAGTCGACGGATAAGCCAAGGATGGCTCGCACTTGACCGACAGGACAGGGCCACCCAAAGAAAATAGGTAGATGACTTTTGAACTAACGAATATTTACAGGAAGATGAGCAAAAGAAACATCATTTTCTAGCCAATAACCTTCTAACAGTTTGCCGACAGTGTTGGCGCTAACCAAATGCGAAGCATAGTAAGTATGCAGGCATCGTATACGCGTGAAATTTTCGATGCCACCGATACCGCGTCGATTAAATACGGTCTCAAAGCCTAGCTTTTCAATTAGCTGCTTTTCTTCCAATGACATAAATTTATTTCTAAGGTCAATATGCGCTTCGTGATCACGCGCCATTGCCCCTCGTAACTCTTCTGAAGTATCAATTTGCGCCTGAAACTGCGCAATTAGACCTTTCGCCTCTACCTGATCAATAGCATAGTTTAACTGCTTATCGACCAGCCAAAATAAAGTGGGGAATGGCTTATTATTGACTAACGAAGACACTTGTATTACCACAGGCTCATCATTCAAGCTACGAACAGCTATAGAGCGTAAGCCTCTGGGAGAGCGCCCTAACAAGCTGGCCACTTTATCGTAATCATTTTTTGTTACCAAAATGTCTCCTGATACGGAAACGGAATTGCGGGATACCATAAGCAACTTAACTCGCGTTTTACCTGAAAATATAAAGACGACATACTACCACATCGCGCTTTTCGTCTAGACGAGTTACACTACCTAAGTTATGGGCTAGGGTACGCGGATCCATATCAGAGCAAAAGCATTAACGGGACGCAACAAAGTGGTGCATTATTTTATTTTTGCGCTGAAAAAGAGCGGCGATATGTTTGTCCTCGATACTTTTCCCCCGCAATGCCTTGATAATTCAGCCCTTAACCAAATTAAGGCTGTGGTACAATTTTTGCAATCTTGCGTGATTCTGGGGCAAGCCATATTAACTTGCAATCAGAGCTGCAATCAGAGTAGCCACCATCACTCTAAGCACAGCCTATAAACCATAAACAAATATTACACTAACACAGCCATTTCGGAGGACAAATAATGTCATCACATACTCTTGACCTAATCAAAGAAAGCGAAGCAAAGTGGGTTGATCTGCGTTTTACAGACACCATTGGTAAAGAACAACACGTTAGTATCCCAGTACAAGAAGTTAACGAAGGCTTTTTTGAAGAAGGCAAAATGTTTGATGGCTCATCAATCGCCGGCTGGAAAGGCATTAACGAATCAGACATGATCCTGATGCCTGATGACACGACATCAATACTAGATCCTTTCACCGATGAACCTACCGTTATTGTTCGTTGTAGCATTGTCGAACCCACCACGGGTGAAGGCTATAATCGCGATCCACGATCAATAGCGCAGCGTGCTGAAGCTTACCTGACATCAACGGGCCTTGGTGACGAAGCCTTTTTTGGACCCGAACCAGAATTCTTCGTATTTGACGATGTTAAGTGGGGCGCAGAAATGTCAGGTGCTTTCTACAAAATCAACTCTGAAGAAGCCGCTTGGTCATCAGGCAAAAGCTTTCCAGACGGCAATATGGGTCATCGCCCGGGCGTTAAAGGTGGTTATTTTCCAGTGCCGCCTGTCGATTCACTTCACGATATTCGTGCTGCCATGTGTGGCGCAATGGAAGCTATGGGCTTGTATATCGAAGTTCACCATCACGAAGTGGGTACAGCAGGACAGTGTGAAATTGGCGTTGGCGCAAATACATTGACTAAAAAAGCGGACGAAGTGCAAATCCTTAAATACTGCGTTCACAATGTTGCTCACGCTTACGGCAAAACTGCCACGTTTATGCCTAAGCCCCTTGTCGGTGATAACGGTAGCGGCATGCACGTACACCAATCATTTATGAAAGGTGGCGTTAATCAGTTCGCGGGCGATGTGTATGCCGGCTTAAGTGAGACTGCCTTGTTCTATGTTGGCGGCATTATTAAGCACGCTAAAGCATTGAACGCTTTCTGCAACGCCTCAACCAACTCATATAAGCGCTTGGTTCCTGGCTTTGAAGCGCCGGTTATTTTGGCTTACTCCGCGCGCAATCGTTCTGCTTCCATACGCATCCCTTATGTTACCTCACCCAAAGGCAAGCGAATTGAAACTCGCTTCCCCGATCCTACCGCCAACCCTTATTTGGCATTCGCTGCCTTGTTGATGGCCGGCCTAGATGGCGTGAAAAATAAAATTCACCCTGGTGATTCGGCAGACAAAGACTTGTACGACCTCCCTCCAGAAGAGTTAGCTGAGTACCCAACTGTTTGCGCTACTTTCGAAGAAGCATTAGCTGCTTTGGATGCAGATAGAGAGTTCTTAACTACTGGCGGTGTATTCGACAATGATATGATCGATGCCTACATCGAACTTAAAGCAGAAGAAATTGAAAAGCTAAACATGACAACTCACCCTGTTGAGTTTGAAATGTACTACAGCTGCTAATTTATTTTTTTGCCACACCTAAAACCCCGCCAATGCGGGGTTTTTTTATATACAGCATGTATGGTATCCCGCGGTCACATGGATGAACGGGCAGATAAGCGCTCCTGCATGATCGGCACTTCCGTGTTCTATGGCGGTCGCATACTGAAGACTGATGGATGCGGTAGCGCCGAAAATACAGACCACATTCTACATACTCATGCCTAGACCGAAGACACCCCCCGCCTCAATAAAGCGCACCAGTAAAATTGACTGCACAGAAAATTGCCCCATAATAGTGCGAGATATAGGCTAGACTAAAGCTTAGCAGGCTCTGAAAACTAACAATCAGTGCTGCAGGGTCGATATTCAGCTATGGCGCAGATTTTGCTGATAACTTTAACTTTATAGCTCTAAATGGTTTACCTTTAGCTTTTGGATATTGTTTATATGACTACTAAGTAGAACTACTGAGCATAACTACTACATCGGGCTACTGGATAAGGCTACCAGACAGGGCTCCTAATATACTTTTTGAATTATTTTTATAGCGCGTAAATAACGCTTAAAAATAACACCACTAATCATTTCCCTCGGTGCCTCATCGTTGATATGACGACAAAATCACCACTGGAGATCGAACATATAAGTTTGACGGTATTAGCGCCATAAACTAAAGCACTAAATAAAGGCAACAAATAAACCCACATGTTACTCGGCCGCTTTATTCTTAATAGCACAACGTTACAAAGTATGATGGGGGTAAACCCGGACTTTAAACAGCTGCTAGACAACCTTACCACTGCTGTTATGTTGGTGGACGATCAACTGCGCCTCCTACATATGAATACAGCCTGTGAAACTCTGCTACAAGTAAGCTTAAATCATGCCTATGGGACATCGATCAAAAACTTTTACCACGAATCGTCCGAAGCCATTCAAAAAGTCACTAACACCTTAACGGATGAATCGCTCTATACCAAACGTAAAGCTCGATGGCGGCTACATAATAAGCAGCGCATTACCGTCGATTACACCGTTACGCCACTGAAAAATGCGAATCAGATCTTATTTGAAATTCAACCCCTTGATCGACTGATGAAAATTAGTCGAGAAGAGGCCATGATTGCCTCTCAAAGCACGACCCGAACCCTAATTAGGGGTCTAGCACACGAAGTAAAAAATCCCCTCGGAGGTATTCGTGGTGCTGCGCAGCTACTCGAAAGAGAACTCGATCAGATTAGCGATAATCCTGAGCTCAAAGAATACACCAATGTCATTATTGCGGAGTCAGATCGACTTAGAAATTTGGTCGACCGCATGCTCGGACCTAGGCACATTGTCAAATTCAAACCGACTAACATTCACGAAGTACTGGAACGTGTTATCACGCTAATCACCGCCGAAACCAAAGGCAGCATTGCTTTGCAACGCAACTATGACCCCAGTATCCCTGACCTACAAGGCGACTTAGAGTTATTAATTCAAGCACTGTTAAATATTATCCGCAATGCAATTCAAGCCCTGAGTGCTGACACTGACAATACATCGCCCTCTGTGCATATTGGCACACACATTCAACGACAGGTCACCATTGGGCGAAAGCACTATCCTCTGGTTTGCTGTATATCCGTTAATGATAATGGGCCCGGCATTCCGCCGGCCCTAATCGATGATATTTTTTATCCTATGATATCAGGACGCGCCCAAGGCTCAGGCCTTGGACTATCGATAGCGCAGCAATTCATTAATCAACACAAGGGACTCATCGAATGCGTCAGTGAGCCCGGCGACACTCGATTTTCTATTTATATACCTCTGGAATAATTCACATGATGACGACCGAATCCGCAACCATCACACCGGCTATTGCACCCCAGTCAATTTGGATTGTCGATGATGACCGCTCCATTCGCTGGGTACTGGAAAAAGCACTAGCCAAAGAGGGTTGGGCAATCACAACATTTGACAATGGTGATGCAGCCTTGAAACAACTTAGCCGCGAGCAGCCTGCCGCTATTGTCAGTGATGTGAGAATGCCGGGGATAGACGGCCTTGACCTATTGAACATCTTGAACAAAGACTTCCCCGACCTGCCTGTTATTATAATGACGGCACACTCCGACCTTGATAGCGCGGTAGCGGCTTACCAAGGCGGAGCATTTGAATACCTTCCTAAGCCCTTTGACGTCGACGAAGTGATCGCAGTTACTCGACGGGCGCTAGCCCACTCCCAAGAGAATAAACTGAGCGCCGTACAAGAGCCCACTAATCCCGAAGTTGATAGTGAGATCATTGGTGAAGCACCGGCTATGCAGGAAGTCTTTCGTGCGATAGGCCGACTCTCTCAGTCCAATATTACGGTTTTAATCAATGGGGAGTCTGGCACCGGTAAAGAGCTTGTTGCACAGGCACTTCACCGCCATAGCCCGCGTAAGCAACATCGATTTATTGCGCTTAATATGGCTGCAATCCCTAAAGACCTAATCGAATCTGAACTATTTGGACATGAAAAGGGCGCGTTTACAGGTGCCGCCAGCCAGCGACAAGGTCGCTTTGAACAAGCTGATGGAGGCACATTATTCCTTGATGAGATTGGCGATATGCCTGCCGATACGCAAACACGCCTATTGAGGGTGCTTGCTGACGGAGAATTTTATCGCGTAGGTGGCCATACCTCAGTCAAAGTCGATGTTCGGATTATCGCTGCAACCCATCAAAACCTAGAACAGCTAGTAGAAGCCCACCGCTTCAGAGAGGATTTATTTCATCGCCTCAATGTTATTCGCATTCACATACCCAAACTTGCCGATCGTCGTGAAGATATCCCAAAATTAGCACAATACTTCCTCAAAAAGGCCGCACTGGACTTAGATGTCGAATATAAAGTCTTACTAAAAGATGCAGAGAACTATATTTGCGCTTTAAGCTGGCCAGGAAATGTACGCCAGCTTGAAAATACCTGTCGCTGGATTACGGTAATGGCTTCGGGACGAGAAGTACACATCGATGACCTACCTCCTGAATTACTAGAGAAGCAAGATCAAGATGCACCCGCCGGTGATTGGGAAAGGTCATTAAAAAATTGGGCCGACCAAGCTTTAGCTCGCGGCCAAAAAAGTATTCTCGATCAAGCCGTACCTGCCTTTGAACGCGCATTAATAGAAATTGCACTAAAGCATACCTCAGGGCGTAAAAGAGACGCGTCAGACCTTTTGGGATGGGGGCGCAACACCTTAACTCGCAAACTCAAGGAACTTGGCATCAAAACATCTTCCAGCGAAGAGGACTGACACAGTCTTAGCGTAAATCAAAATTCCGCCTAACCACACCCTTAACGATACTGCATTAACCCTAAGTGCCTAGGATTAATGCAGCTCTTCATAAAAATGTTCAGAAATTGAATTAATTAGCTGTCCAATAAATTGTTGTGACCTAGCAACATCCCCACTCTCTAAAGAAGCATATGCATTATCAGCCAAGCGCGTTGCTCTAGATAACATGCAATCACTTTCAGCCAATCTTTCCCTCAATGATTCGAGATGTAAAGTTGATATTTCGATGTCTGTCATATTTAACTCCAAGTACTTTCAACAAAGCACCAATAAAAAAACTACTAACAAGATCGACTAAATTACTTCTGTAAAAAATATTCTTTGTAAAAAATGAAAAGCTTTTCAGAAAAATTTAACTGTCACCACAGGCAAGTTATCAGCGGTCTATTTTTAGCTTCAGAATTGAAACTAAAAACCCTTTCTATATTGCACATCAAAAAAGGAAACGTTTTCAGATACAAAACGCGCCACTATTTCTTATAACAGCCTTTTTTTTACCCTCAAAACATTTTTTTATATGCAGTTATGCATAAGCTCTAAATGGCATGAAATTCTTTATGCACTTTTGAATACACAAAAAAAATGTAATGAGGTCAATACGTTATGAACACTACTATTGCAGCAATCGATTATTATCTACCAAGCCAAGTTGTAAAAACGCGCGACATGATGGCCGAAACAAAACCTGAAAGATTGGGTTTCTCCGACACACTGATAGAGGACTTGATAGGAATTATTGAAGTTAGGCACGCATTAGACGATGAAAAACCATCAACGCTCGCGACTTATGCCGCTAAAAAAGCACTGGCTAAATTTGATGGAAACCCTGATGAGATCGACTTACTTATTTTCTGCGGAATCGATAGAGATTATGTAGAACCGAGCACCGCCCATGTGGTTCAAAAAAACTTGGGCCTAAAAAATGCGGTTTGCTTTGATATTAGCAATGCCTGCTTAGGGTTTATGAGCGGGATGCAGATCGCCAACTCCGCTATAGCGTCAGGCATGGCAAGAAATGTGATGATTTGCACCGGAGAGCGACCAAGCAAGGTATCAAAGGTAACCGCTCCTCACTTACGCGCCTTAGAGGATCGAGTAGAATTTTTCAACAAAATAGGTGCGCTAACCGTAGGCGATGCTGGAGTAGCCGCTATTATCAGTCAATCTGAAGGTACATCAGGAATTAAAAGCATGAACTTTAGAAGCAATGGGGAACTTACAAAGCTTTGTTACTATAAACATGAGCAAGGTATTGTTACGGAAGGGCAAATGCTGATGAAGGAAATAAGCGCAGCCATATTGGATGCACACAAGGAGCTGTTACCAACATCACTCATTGCAGCCAATATCAAGGCAAGTGAAATAAACTGTCTCATCACCCACCAAGTAGGAAAAAGGCCTTGGGAGCGGTACCCTAAGATTATTGGGGTAGAAAGAGACAGTATGACCAAAACATTTGACACCTTAGGTAATATAACTTCAGCTACCTTTGGCGTAAACTATGCGCGCGCCCTAGAATCACAGCAAATTAAAGCTGGGGATTTGGTAATGGCTGCGATGTCTGGTTCGGGTCTGTCCGTGTGTCAAGTGACCATGATCGCCTAATAGTATTAACTACAATTCAAGCAGTAAACAAACCATATGGAATTAACTATATATATAAGCCTCACAGCAATAGGTATTTTTACCAAGCTGTGGACACTAGGAATTATACGTAGGCACTGGAAACCGTCAGTACAGTTTCTACTGGTGTCCTCATTTGCGATGATATTTCTACTACAATCAACTTTTGAGCTTATGTTATATTTTTTTAGCAAGGATGCGCTTGCTGGTAGAACTGCTCTCGTGGGTTATTACGTTTGCGCGGTTATTTGCATTAGCATACTTCCATTTATGATCGCCAAGCTAAGCAGGCACACTCTTTATAAATATATTTTTCACACCGTCATTTTATGTAATATCATCGTATGCTATTTATTACTAGGCACGGACTTAATCATAAAAGATGTTGCTCATACTGGAATCGCACTTACACGTGTTGCAGGCGAGCATTACTGGGTGTTTCAAGCGCTAGTGGTTTCTTGTATTATTTTTACCTTATACATTTTAATAACATCATACAAGTCATCTAATGGCTTTATTAAAATCAGAACGAATAATATTTTAATTGTCTTTTGCTTGGCGGCGACTTTCTCTATTTCAATTATAGTTGCAATGCAATTTATTGAAGGAATGAATGCGGTAGGCCTGCTCCCCTTATTTGTTGCTATCTTCGTACTTGGTATTGTGGACAACATCTGTAGCAAACATATTCTAGATTATGAATACTGGCTGCCCTTTTCTAAAAAAAGGCGGGAAATAAACAAGTTAATCAAGCCCTTTATAGAAATACAATCGGATGGCTTAGATCCAGAGCTAAAAAAAGAATATAATAAAATGATTGCTCAGCACGCCCTTAAGCTATTTAATGGAAATCAAACTAAAGCCGCCGAATGGTTAAACGTTTCTCAATCCTGGGTATCACGCAACAATAAGAATAATTGAACACAGTGTACAACTTTACTGTTAATGTTATTTTACTATAAACATAAAAATCTCATGGTTTTACCGTAGTTCAATTATCGACTATTACTATTTACGATTCAGCGCTGAACTAATTTTTTATATTCACAATATTTTTTATATCGCACTTTAAAACAGTTCACTCCTCTAGCTTATTAACTATATTAATAGCTGTTTGCTTACTTAGCGGCCCCCGCTTTCCAAACGTCATCAACGAATCACCGCTTACGAATACTGTATCCCGCTGACTCTCAAATTAAATACCTCCGCATTGCGCTTCCATATAAGCTAAAATTGTATACATAGGGATGCAACCAAGGCGAACTATTGGTTACAATCTGACTGGACCACCTTTTATATAGTGATTTAATAACATGGGATTGATTGTTAAATTTTTTAGTTTTGTGCTGGTTCTTGGTGTTGCGGGCTTATTCTTCATTAACAAGCCTGACGGGAATCCGTGGTTATCGATGGATGACCTAACTCCAAACATATCATCAATCAAACGTTCGGTAAGCGATGCAATACCCGACCAACTTGTCGGCGGCTCAGATGGAAACTTCCTTGACGAGAAGGTTTCAGTCTACAAATGGAGGGATGCTGAGGGTAACTGGCAATTCTCGGATACACCCCCGAAAAACATTAACGCACAGCAGATATTGGTAGGGACTGACGTGAACAGAGATTTAGCGCCGCTGCCACCGAGCCCTTCCACCCCGGCAGAGCAGCCCAAAAATGGAAAGGCCCTGCTTATCAAAGATAGTGGCTTTTCACCTACAACCATTTCACCTGACAAAGTATCTAAGCTAGTTGACGACGCAAAAGGCGTTCAGGGATTAATGGATGATCGCCAAAAGCAATTAGATACCGCTCTCGACTCCACTAAATAACTTTCGTCCTTAGTATTTTTGTAGGGTGGGCTATGCCCACCAAACTACCACGACCAAGCAAGAACAAAAGGTGGGCACAGCCCACCCTACGTTTATCCCCTAGCTTTTTTGTAATACTTCTTTCTGTAAATGATTTAGCTCTGTGATCCCTTGTTTAGCCAAGGCCAACATACTGGCAAATTCTTGCTCGCTAAAGGGTTCGCCTTCGGCTGTACCCTGTACTTCAATCATACCGCCATCGTCGGCCATGATAATATTCATATCAGTATCTGCCGCCGAATCTTCGGGGTAATCTAGATCTAACACAGCGCTACCCTTATAAATACCAACCGAAACCGATGCCACCATACGCTTTAAAGGATTACTACTCAGCTTACCTTCTTGAATAAAAAAGTTAATGGCGTCGACAAGCGCAACACAAGCGCCTGTAATAGAGGCTGTACGAGTGCCTCCATCAGCCTGAATAACGTCGCAATCGATAGTAATGGTGTTTTCGCCTAGCGCATCTAAATCAACCGCCGCACGCATTGAACGGCCAATCAAGCGTTGAATTTCAACCGTGCGGCCACTTTGCTTACCGCGAGCGGCCTCTCTACGCATACGAC
>Ga0075467_10004340_pt1 | contig 10552 bp, 7 predicted proteins | sample DEB08_DNA_9_FD_75067 | JGI IMG/M metagenome (GOLD analysis project Ga0075467, IMG submission 75067) | Aqueous microbial communities from the Delaware River and Bay under freshwater to marine salinity gradient to study organic matter... | ecosystem: Environmental > Aquatic > Marine > Coastal ...
ATAAGATAGATGGACTTTGCTCTGCTTCATTTTTGCTTGTTTAAAAGTACTTCTCATATCCTGGTTCACAATGCAATTGGTTGATTTTTATGCCTTCTCTGATTAACTGAGTATTATATAATTATGCCTTCTCTGTGCAAAGTTCAAGCACAAAAGAGAGTAACATGATGCCAATAGTCCCGGATGACCTTTTGAGTCGTGGGTAGGTCTTTATGTCCGAAGGAGCGAAGATAAGAGCGGAAGAGTTGACACGATCACATCTCGATACCACAACAAGCCTCACACTGCTAAGTATCCAACGCTGCAACATGAAACTGATATCTTTCGCCGCCGCATCTTTATTTGCTAGTGTCTCTAACTCTGCTCTTCCCCCAGGTTACGAGGATGAGGTAAGAAGAGTCCTATTGAGCCTTGTGTTTTATGATGAGAAATAGCTTCAGATTCCGTACAATATCTTTTCGTTATAATCCGCTCAACATATTGCATTATCTCGCCGCCGCCTTTCAGCTATGGTGCCAACCTGGCAACTGCGAAATATATACCAACCCCTTCGGTATAGTCGGGGCGAGATCAACTTTTGACAAATGCTACGACCCCGAAACTAATGTGATGAGCGAAGGAGTATGGACTGGAAGTGAAACCGATGTAACAGTGCCAGATGGATTTATACAGCCGCAAATTTGCACAGCAGAGCAATACTCTCAATGCGAGGTTGATACGCAGTGTACTCTTTTGATCTCACCAGGATGCAGCTGTTATGTTAGTTCTTCTATCCATCCGTATCAAGCATGCGAGGGCAAAGACTGCAATTTCAGTGGTTGTACTGGAAATGAATGTGGAGGTTACGTTGGCGTCTGTCAACCAGGCTTCAATGGAACAGGAAATACGTGTATGTTAGAGGAAACAAATGATATCGGCAACACTACTGCACCCGTTCCAACACCAGCGCCAAGCAGTGCAGCACTTGCGTCTGTATCAATAATGATTTGCATCATTAGTATCAGCTCTGCAATCAACTACATCGCTTGATTAAAATGTGCTGAAAATTCGCAGGTGAGGAATCAATACACTTGACAGTACCTACAACAATCAAAAACATATCTTATGAAAATTGACGGTACAGGGATCAAGATCAATACATCCTACTTGACTTAACAAGAAGTTCTTAGTTTAGCTTCCTACATCATATGTTTTCAAGCATCAGCAGTCTTATATCTTATACTACTCCAGTTCCATCATTTATCTTCTATCAGCCTCTTCAAAATCATATACTGTTCTACTTATCAACCTCTTCAATTTCATTTTCCCGGTAGACATGCACTAGAGGATCGCAGAAAAGCTCGCGTGCATCAAGATTAATCCTCTTCCTCAAGGACATTTCTTTGAAGAGTTGACGTTTGTTTTTCTTGTCTTGTTCGAATGCGTGAGCCGTCAAAATTGCATCTTTAGGCACCACATACTCATGAAGTAATGGATCATAAAGTGCTTCATGATGATGCAAAGATCCACGTTTAGTGTGCTTCAAGAGAACCTCAGGAGATTCAAGGTTGTGCCTACGTTGTTCAGCCATCTCTTTGAACAGCGCTTGCTTCTTCTTGATATCCTCTTCAAATGCTATCAGAGTAGTCAACGCCTGATGAGGCACAACATACTCCTGAAGGATGGGATCGTAGGTACCTTCAAGGTGGTTTGCAAAGAGAGAGTTCTTCTTGTGGCGCTTCAAGAGAAGTCCCTCCTGTAATGCGACTCTGGTTGCCAAGTCGGGATGCCCATCATGCTCATCTTGATGGTACTTCTCTACTCCTGTCAAGAGAGGGTCACCAGAGAATGTACGGTCGCCAAAGCTTCTAGGAGCATCCGCCTCTTTTAGATCCTTCAGAGTCTCTTCAAGGCCGCAAACTACCTCTTCCAACAAGGGATCAGCTAGTCCTTTCAACTGCTTTGTGGGATGCCCATCATGTTCTTCTTGATGATACTTGTCTACTCCTGTCAAGAGAGGGTCGCCAGAGAATTTGCGGTCACCTAAGCTTTTAAGAGCATCCGCCTCCTTTCGATCTTTCAGAGTCTCTTCAAGACCGCAAACTACCTCTTCCAACAAGGGATCGGCAAGACCTTTCAATTGCTTTTTGATTGCCATATTATTTTGTTCTTGTGTTGTTTGTATATATCTGTGGTGTGTAATTTGTTGTTGTAATATTTGCTACTGTGTTTTATGTTAGACTCGATTGGGTTGTTAGTTGTTAGCACGACATCAATGTCGGGGTTCTTGATGTCGTCTTGAGATGGATGAGAACCCTGATCTGAAGTCCAATTATTTCTGTGAATGACTGCTAATCATGATTTCACCTCCTCAACAATGCGTGTCGGAAAGATATCAGTAATGCCGACCAGACTCTTACACCTACCTAATGCAATGGTACAAAATTGAAACTTAACTGTGTGTGCTCTATTTTTATAAGATATATTTACAAACCGTGATTTGCGTTGTAGCTGCGCTTGCAATCATTTTTGACTTTCTTGGACGAGGCAAATAATTTATTTGTCGGCAAGGGCGGCAACACCGGGAAGAACCTTACCCTCAAGAAGCTCAAGAGAAGCTCCACCTCCAGTAGAGATGTGGCTCATGTCTCCGGCACGTCCGGAAAGCTCAGTGGCGGCAACAGAGTCTCCTCCTCCGATAATGGTGACGGCTCCCTTCTCCTTGGTCAAATCAGCAAGGATGTCAACAATTCCGAAGGTTCCCTTGGAGAATGCCTCAATTTCGAAAACTCCCATAGGTCCGTTCATGATAAGAGTCTTGCAGTCAGACAAGAACTCCTTCTGCTCAGCAGTGGAGGCAGGTCCGTTGTCAAGTCCCATCCATCCATCAGGGATGGCATCAGCAGCAACAACCTGAATGTTGGCATCAGCTGAGAAAGCATCGGCGATGATGATATCAGAAGGAAGAAGGATCTCCTTTCCAAGCTTCTCGGCCTTGGCCATAACTTCCTTTGCGGTTTCTACGTAGTCATCCTCAACAAGGGAAGTTCCAACATTAAGACCCTTGGCCTTCAAGAAGGTGAAAACCATACCTCCTCCGATAACAATCTTTTCGCACTTGTCAAGAAGAGCATCAAGAACCGTAATCTTGGAAGAGACCTTGGATCCACCAACAATGGCGGCCATGGGCCTCTCTCCGGTGGCGATGGCACCATCAAGGTACTCAAGCTCCTTGGCCAAAAGGAATCCAGACACAGAAGGAGTGAGGAACTTGGTAACACCCTCAGTGGAGGCATGGGCACGGTGAGCGGTACCGAAAGCATCGTTTACGAACATATCGAAAGGAGCGGCAAGCTTCTCAACGAATCCAGACTCGTTCTTGGTCTCCTCCTTGTAGAAACGGGTGTTCTCAAGCATGATAACATCTCCCTCCTTGGCATCACCAACAATCTTGGCAACCTCATCACCGATGCAGTCAGGGGCAAGGGTGACCTCTTGTCCGAGGAGCTCTCCCATACGCTCGGCACAGGGTGCAAGGGAGAACTTGTCCTCGGGACCATCCTTAGGGCGGCCCAAGTGAGAGCACACGGTGACAATGGCACCCTTGCTCTTCAAGTATTCAATGGTAGGGATGGAGGAGCGGATACGGGTGTCATCGGTGATCTTCTTTCCGTCAAGGGGAACGTTGACATCACAACGGACAAGGACCTTCTTTCCCTTGAGCTCGTCGTCGGCAAGATCTCCGATAGATTTCTTGGCGTCAAGAGCAACAGGGGAGGCGGAGAAAGTGCGGGTGGAGAGAGCAGCAGGGGTGGAGGGGGCGAAGGCCGCGGCGGCGGGGAGGGCAGCAAGAGCAATGATGGCGTTGATGAGCTTCATGGTTAGAGGTGTTGTGAAGGATGTATGATAATAATATTATGACAGTTGAGTTACCTTTGCTGCCTTCATTTTTCGCCACACAAAAAAGATAATTGTTCCACCGTTCTTTGCGGTGCGGCTGACCACGCACTCTTCGTGCGGTGTGTTTGTGGACGACTGACGTTTTGGATATTTCCCATTATTCCTTCCCGCTTTCCCCGAACACGTACTTTTTGCCAAATCAGGACTTGCCGCCGACATATCATATCTTTTGTTCCTCCCGATGACGGTGAAAGATCCATATCCTCTGTGCTGGAGAGTGTCAACCATGTGCATTCCAGTATGTAAGATACAATGCAAGTGATTGGTGGGGTGGTCCTCATCGCTGCAGCCCGAACTCTTACTTTAAGAAGGGTGTTTCAACTTGGTGAACACATGATGTGACTCGACAATCTGTGGACAAACAATTACTCCAGAAGCAACATACATTACTTCAGCTTAAAAGAAGTTCATATTTATACATTTACGCAACAAAGAACCAATCTAAATGTGCAATCGAGTTGAGTCATAGCCTGACTCTTCAAAGTTCTTCATGATCATTTCCAAAGAGACGTAATCACGTTCTTCAGTTGCAGCATAGATAGCCTCCTCCATGGCAACCTGATGATGACACCTTCCAACACGTGACACTAATCCACGCACAATTTTTATACATTCCTTGTTTGCATTCAACTTGCGCAAACTTCGAGCAACATGGGCTGTGAAAGAATATTTCTGCAATAGATTCGATCGATTTGCTTCAACACATGCCTCAAGAATGAGATTTACAACAGAACGGCGATCTCTTTCTGATAGACTATCCTTTCCACTTGCATACTGTTTGTCAGTAGAATAATGGTCTCCTTGTTGAGCAATAAACATTAGCGGGGCATTTTTAGTGAGAGCACCCTGATTTGAACAGCTTCTCATTTCGTTGATTGCAAAGATTAGTTCACTCTTCCTACTTGTGGAGGGATCATTCCAATTCATGAGCAACTGCGTGAACACAAACAAATAAACAATTCGTTAGCAAATCTGGTTATACTAATGAAACAACGTTGATACAACAATGGGAGCATACTGAAACTTACACGAGCGTAATGATATCCAACATATCTCTTGATCTCCCAATACCGCGAGGTTACCCATTCATCTTTGTCCATGCCAATTGTATTGGCCACATCCTCTGCAATTTTTCGAAAAACAACAATTTTTCCTTGCGCAAGTTCTGATTCATTCAGTGCTTGCATTGCGATGAAGCCAAGCTCCTCGCTGACGCAGCCTGCCCGACGTGCGTGGTTGTATAGTTCCCCAATTTCATGCCACACACCGTTGTCGGCTAAATGCTTGGCGATCGTGATGAATGTTGTTGGGGTAGAGCTTCTATTATCCAGCGAGTTAATGCATTTATCAGCATCAATCTCAAGAAGCACTTCCAAGATGCTATCACTACTCTGTCGCATGAGGTGATGACTTTCTAGCTGGCTGATTGCATTGTTGTATGTAGAAAGCGCTTGGTCAGCCCGTCCCATCTTGATGTATGCGTTGATAATAGCAGCCAAAATAGAGTCAGTCAATTCAATACCACTGAAGTCTAATGCGTCGTCACTCGTAAATATTTCCTCTCTGAAATTTTGGTTGGCTTGGTTCCCCATACCTAGAAAAGATTTGAATCGGTCCGCCAAATGCTGGTCCTTCTTGGTCAGCAATGTTCTTGCTGCGTGGTGAAATAGATACAACGCCGCAGATGGTTGGTTGGAGTCGTTACAATATTCCATTGCCCTTGAGAGCCCTCTCTCAAAGAGAAAAGAACTTTCAGGGCACAAATCTCCTGGCTCAATCTGAATAGCTTTCTTCGCCTCAAGCAGACAGTCAATGGATTTGGCTGCTCCAAACCATGATTCGGCCTGTGGTAGGTTCTGCCTCATTCTATTCGGTATTGACACAATCCTATCGATATCAGCATCTTCCCTCCTGTCATTGATGAGCTGATCTGCGACACGTTTACACCCCAGGCCGTAGAGAGAATGTGTGTAAGCTTTGAAGACTGGATCGCTCTGCAATGTTGAAGCAAGGATTCCCAGAACTGCATCTCCATCGTTTGTTCCATCAACATATCCACTTGAATCGTTACATGAATTGTTTGCGACAGTACACAAAACTGCAGCCAAGCCAAAATGACCCTCATTGTTGCAAACGCGCATAACAGAAGCAAGCATTCCTTCCAAAACATGTTTAACTTCCGCATCTGAGGCCAATCCGTCATCATTTGTGCCATCCTTCTGCAGTTGCACTACGTTGGGTACAATTCGCCACTTTGTTCCTTTTGTATTGAAATTAGATGTCATGAATCTGTCTAGCAGTTGAACAGCCTCTTTCCAGTTGCCATCATTTTCCAAGCTATGCATCAGTCCAAGCAAACCGTCGCAACTCAGCGGACTTCCTTCTTCCATTATTACATCAAACATACTTCTAGCTTCTTCACTATAACCACCACGGGACACATTGCCCATCGCAGTAAGTGCCAAATCTCTGCAAATTGGCTCAACTGCAGTGATATTGCCACCCGACCATTGCCATTCACTGGCAACACTCTGGTTTCCAGACATGAAGTAGTCAAAAGCATCGATCGCTTCTGTGTATCGAGCACTTTCAATACAAGCTAGCATCGCAGCAGCAGTGATTGAAGGGCCATACGTCGAAATGCTTGTTGGTTCTGTTGCCAAGTCTAGGCATTCACTCCAAAGCCCAGCACGACCTAATGCCGATCCAGCCGCCAAAACATAACTGTCTTGTTCTGAGGGCGATATCATGCACATTTTCATTGCCGCGTCAAACACTTGCTTACTGGGAGAATCAATGTGACCAACTTGTTGTTGCTGTTCTGCCAATATTGACTTATACCATGCATCACGTGCCACTGCGTACAAGCCAATTTCAAGAGGTTGATCCCATCCCAGTGTTGGATTAATAGGGGAGAAGCCACCCGTTATCATATCGTCACTCGCATCGCCGCCATCGTCACCATTGATTTGATTCAAAAACACTTTCGAGGCTTCTTCCCACCGTGCTTCATGACATGCTGCCCGAATGGTGCACGCATAATGCGACGATAGTATATCCAGGTTGAGACTTCGTAACATGCCAATAACTTCAAGGCAGGCTTCATATGGAGATACTGACTCTGTTTTGTCGCTGTTTACAGAAGGAAGCTGCTGTATACGACCTCTGGAGTGAGTTCCGCGAGGTGGAGGTGTCTCACTAAATATCAGCATGGCTCTACCCAACAATTCAGTTAGCAAGTAGGCATCTTTACCACCTAATCCACGAATCTTTCCATCATCAATAGAATGTTTGATACACGATATTAGATTTGCTGCATCATTACACAACTCCAAACATTGCTCATGATGCAGCTGATGAGTACTTTCACCCATGTCAACGTGTTGTCGCTTTCTACCGCGGATGTATTCGTGAAGCCACTCTCGCGACGGTGGCGGTAAGTTACTATGCTGCATAAAGATATCATCCATGGCTTCGACGCATTTGTGTAGAGGCGGCGTCGCATTTCCATCAGCCCACCACTTCATTTCAGCTGGTGGATGATCCACTTTTGGAGAAACAGTCTGTTCCGCTTCATTTTGCGTTTGAACAGACTCCTCTGCTTTATTCAGCTTTTGCTCAAGTAAAGGCAGAACTGTGTCCTTTTCATCTGTCGACAATTTCATGCCAGGAGTATCATTTCCCTTCTGCTCAAGTAGAGGTAGAATTTGGTCCTTTTCACCTGCCGATAATTCAGTCGCAGGAGAATCACTTGTCATAGATCTCGCCAGCAATGATAAATCTTGGACTTTCACTTGGTATTCTTTGTAGTCATCTGCGTCCTTAGTCATTGTTATCATCAACTGGTTAGGATTCCGTGCATTTGGAATGCTCTTCTTTGCTGTTGTCGCTAAATTGCTCCAAGCATCTGCAGCACCCTCCTCTGTTTGGAATTCAATCGTCTTCAAACCCTTTCCTATATCAGTGTTCCAATACGCAATTAAGTTCTTCTCATGATTGCTATTGTGCCCATCTATAGTACTATTCTTGGCACAAAGCAATGCCCACAAACGATCTTCAATCCGTCGAGTATCCCGATCCGATGGCCATCCCTCTAACAGCATTATTCTCTGTTGTGCTTCTTTCATACTTGTATTGTAGTGAAATGGTTCCTTTCGTCCAATCCATACGCTTCCAGAGTTCGTCGTGTGTATTGTCAACTTGATCGAGTTATCATCATTAACAATGTTGTCATTCATGTAATCTACAGCATTCAACACGACATTTGGATCATCTGTCCATATTTGTATCGATTTAAATGTCATAATGACATCCAATGGGAGGTATCGATGTTCATGCTTTTCGAGGATGGGACGTGCATAAGCATCGTGACGTAAATTTACATCGGAAAAGAAGAATGATAGCCGCTTGGATATTGCATTCAGTGTTTTGTTTGTAGCGTCGTGTTTGATGTGTTTGTTGGCACGTGGTGTTGGCTTTTGGTTGCGGTGCTGCAAGTTGTTATCATTGGCAGCGGATAGATGTTGAAATGGTGATGGCTTCTGACTAGCTTGATACTGGGAGGTTTGTGTGCCGTAGCTCCGGTAATGGTCGGGGAATAATGTAAACGCATTTCCCCTTTTATAATGCTTGTTGGAAGCCAAGGGCACTGATTGACCATTTGTTTGTGAGTAGCGTCTCATATCATTATTGCAAACTGATGTGTGTTGATAATGTGAAGACGATATTGAACGAAGAAGTGTAACATCATTTGGAAATAAGACGTTGCCGTGTGCACTACGTCGTCGCTTCAAGCCAGCGGTGGTTTGAAATATTTTTATGCGGTGAGCAATTGAAATTGAGATGAGTTGCATGATGTGTCTCCTCTTCTTTGAATGTGAAGAAACATTCGTGTCGATCCGCTAAGGCTGATGTGGGAGGGTAGCCGCTTAGTGAAGGATGATTATAGACCTCAGGTGCGGTGCGTCGTTAGCTGTTACTGCTTGCAAATGCTGGTAGGCGGTGGCTATGGAGACGAATGGAGCAAGCAAATCGGAAATGGGAAATGGAAATTTGCTGATTCAGCATCTCTCCTAATTGGGACCATCAAAACCACGGTAACTGGGACACATAAAAAATAGGCGGCCGAGAAATTCAAATGGGTTCAAATGGTTATGCATACGACGGAATTAGTACCAATTTGAACTCTAGAAAACCCAGAGTCGTTTTAGAGTCGTCGGAGTTTACTTTACTTCCTTCTCCTTAGACTTTGAGGTGATGTCACCATCATCATTTGTTGGTGTTGATGAAGAATGTGCGCTAGCTTGGTACTGGAATTAGATCTATTTACAATTTACAACGGTTGGATTTATTCGTGATCAACAATTCAAACAGTCAACAGTACATAAAAGGGCATCATACTTACTGCATTGTCGACAACAACGGCTGTAGGCAAGTAGAGAGAACAAACATGTATTGGAGCAAAGTGATTATCGCATCATTGGTGGCGTCGCCATCGTTTGCCCGGCAGCAGAGGCTCGGGGGACCTGCATTACTGGACCATGTTGAGATGGTCAGTGAGGGGACTGTCTTTGATGAACAGCCGTTGACACAATTTAGCAGCCGAACTTTGGTGGCAGACCAGCAGGATGGTGTCGATGCCGATGCGTATGATGGGCAGGACATTGATAATAATGACGACGGCGTTGATGAACCCGAATCTGTAAGTAGTCATCTATCTGTCATCTATTTGCCACCGTCATTTACATGCAGTGTTGTTCATGCAGTGTCGTCTGTTCATATGATGTGCTCATTATGTATTTCATGTACAAATGCTCACTAACCAATCCGTGCTTGCATCCTCACACAACAGTTCACTCAAGTTGACGAGAACGGCTTCTTTGACCTTGCACCTCATCTAGATCCTGAATTTCTTTCCCAGCTAACCGACGAAGACCGAAGTGGTCTCTTTGGATACATCGGAGACGATGCTGAACAGGAAGTTGCCAGGCATTTGGGCCAAACTACAAACCGTTGCGGTGACAAGAGGATGTTCATATTGGCTATCGTGGCAGATAGAACTAATCCTGGGGACAACGTTTTCAAAGTTTTCTTTAACGGGCGTCAAGTGATGAAAAAGGGCCCATTCAATAATGCGGTACAAGTGTTCGCCGGTATGTGTGTACCCGCAGGAGAACTAAAGGTGGAAGCTACAGATTATACGGGTGACGGCATGCAAGATGGAAGTTATAGAGTTGAAATCGATGGTGAAATCGTTGCTAGTAACCCAGGCACAGACAGCTGGGACACTATTGTCCACACGTTTGATACTAGCGTTTCCTCAACCAGCAGCAATACTTCATCCTCAAACAACAATCCCAATCCAGCCGACCAAACCACTTCACCGCCCTCACGAAATCCTACACCAGCTCCTAATGCCATCACTGGGCGTGGTACTTGTTTTGAACCCCGCACTGATGAAGAGGATGATTATTTGGATGAACACAACGCAAGACGAATGGAATATCACAGGTTTCATGGTGCAGATTACAAGCCTTTGCAGTGGTCGAATGATTTAGCAGATTCAGCTGCAGAGTACGCAGAAGACCTCTTGCAGTATTGCTGCACGTCGACC
>Ga0075467_10004341_pt1 | contig 10552 bp, 7 predicted proteins | sample DEB08_DNA_9_FD_75067 | JGI IMG/M metagenome (GOLD analysis project Ga0075467, IMG submission 75067) | Aqueous microbial communities from the Delaware River and Bay under freshwater to marine salinity gradient to study organic matter... | ecosystem: Environmental > Aquatic > Marine > Coastal ...
AAACACCGAAAAAAAATAGCATTTCATTAGAAATCCTTATTCAAAATATTTACATTTGATTTTTGACTTAAACATTTAAATTATCCAACCAATATAAGTTTTAGATGGCTAAAAAAGAGGATGCAATCGGTGGCAATTATAAAGTCCAACAGATAAAGATTTTTGGTTCAAAAGAAAATCTTTTTTTTAATGTAAAGAAGTATCGACAAGTATTTGATGAAGATGAATGTCGTTATATTTACTGTGAGTTTGCTTTTTATAATAAACTTTTTGATGAAAAAGATTGGGATGTTGAAGTCAAACTAATCTGCACCAATACGAAGAATGACAATCAGCTTTGTGAGCTAAAAAAGAACTTAACCATTAGTAAGGATACGAATATATTTTATGTTCGGGAAGGCTGGGGAACACCAGATCCTGGTTGGTGGAAGGCTGGTAAATATCGCTGGCAAGTTTATATGAATGAAACTTATGTTGGAGAGGCTTTCTTTTATATAATTGACGGTGGCTTGGTGACGAATGAAACAAATCCTTATTTCAATATTAGTAATATCAAGCTATTTGAAAGCCCTAAAAATGGCATGCCGATCGCTCAACGGACTTATCTAAAATCCTTCGGTTACAATGATACGAAGTACATCAATATTGAATTGCACTTAGAAAACTTGTTTAATTATAAAGATAATTTTCCTTTAGAATTGCAGTTCAATTTTTATAATGATGCCGGGCAACATAAAGCCTTTATGCAGTATTTCTACAACTTCACGGATAAGCGAAAAGCCATTATAATGGACTCGGGGTATGGTTCGGATAGTGGCGGATATTGGTACAAGGATAAATATACGCTGGAGGTGATTTTTATGGATCATTTGATTGCGGTTATTCCGTTTGAGGTTGGAGATAAACACGTTGAGCAAGATGGAGAGTATCAATATTCCTTGACTCCAAACCGATTGGCGGCACATGAAGTTGAGGAAAAAGATGATTCTAAACCAACTTTTGAGGAAGCAAAGGAAGCCTTAGAAGGTTTAATTGGTTTGGATACTGTCAAGACTCAAATCAATGATATTGCAACGTATTTACAATTCTTAAAAATTAGAAAAAATAAAGGTTTCGACGAATCTCAAATGATTAATTTGAATGCTGTTTTCATGGGAAATCCTGGAACTGGTAAAACGACTGTGGCGAATTTATTGGGTCGAATTTACTGGAGTTTGGATTTGTTGTCGCATGGGAAAGTACATGAAGTTGGTCGTGCGGATTTGGTGGGTGAATATATCGGACAAACTGCTCCTAAAGTCAAAAAGGTAATTGAAAAAGCTCGTGGCGGTGTTTTGTTTATTGATGAAGCCTATTCGTTGACGAACCGTGGCGATGATGGAAAAGATTTTGGGAAAGAAGTCATTGAGGTGTTATTGACGGAGTTATCGGGTGGAAAAGGAGATTTAGCCATTGTTTGTGCTGGTTATCCTTCAGAAATGTCGGTTTTCTTGAACTCCAATCCTGGTTTGGCTTCTCGATTAAGTAATGTGATTCAGTTTCCTGATTATGTGCCTGACGAATTGATGCAAATCGCTGATTATGCAGCTGAAAAACGAGACGTTATTTTCTCGGAAGACGCTCGAAGTTACTTAAACAAAAAAGTAGTCGAACTATATCGTAATCGCTCTCGAGCCTTTGGTAATGCCCGATTAATCAACGGTGTCATGGAGGAATCGAAGCAAAATATGGCATTACGCCTAATGAAAAATGCAGATGGAATTGCTCAATTAACCAATGACGAATTATCAACAATTGAGTTAAAAGATATCAAAAAAGTATTTACAAAAGGCTTAAATAAAAAGGCAAAATTACCGATTGATGAAGCATTATTACAAGACGCTTTGACACAATTACATGATTTAATCGGTTTAAATTCTGTTAAAAAAGAAGTCGAAGAAATGGCCAAATTAGCCCGTTATTATCGTGAAATCGGTAAAGATGTGCGTAAAGCCTTTTCGCTTCACACTGTTTTTAAAGGTAATCCTGGAACTGGTAAAACAACTATCGCTCGTCTAATTGTTCAAATTTATAAAGGCTTAGGAATTTTAGAACGTGGCCACTTAATCGAAGTCGATAGAAAGGATTTGGTCGCTGCTTATACCGGGCAAACTGCTATCAAAACTAATAAAATAATCGATGAAGCAATGGGCGGCGGTTTGTTTATTGACGAGGCCTATTCTTTGACACACAGCAACGATCCCTATGGTAAAGAAGCCGTTGAGACCTTACTGAAAAAGATGGAAGATAAACGTGGTGAATTTATGGTCATTGTCGCAGGTTATCCAAAAGAAATGGATCAGTTTCTTGAAACAAATCCTGGTTTATTATCTCGCTTCGACAAACAATTTATTTTCGAAGATTACAATACGCCACAGTTATTTGAAATTGCAGAAGTACTCATCGAAGCCGAAGACTTAAAATTAGATGATGCTGCCAAAATTCACCTTATTAAATATATTGATAAACTGGTAAAAAGTAAACACAAGTACTTTGGTAATGCTCGTACAATTCGTAAAATCGTGGCTCAAACCATTCAAAAACAACATTTACGAATGGCTCAACTCACACCCGACAAACGCACCGATAAGGTTATTAATACAATTACTTTCGATGATGTGAGTGATTTCAATTTATTAGAAAAAGCAGTAAAAGATGGCATTGGATTCAGACGATAAATTCAAGTGCAAAATCCCAAATTAAAATAAAAGTTCTATGTTTTTGTTAAATAACACTACCTAACAAAACATAGAACTTTCGTTTTTAATCTTATGATCTAATCTAAACATACAAATCTACAACTCGTTTCCTCAAAAACCTTCGAACTGCCACAAATGTACTGCCTACAGAAATCGCAACCCCTACTAAAAGCAATGAGCCGCAAAGTGAAAAAACCTCAACGGAAAAAATATGGGTAAACAAACCGGCTATTTGTTGATTTAAAAACATCAAAATACCGAAAATTCCTGCAATCGCCAACAAACCGCTAATCAAACCGTTCATAAATGCTTTTCGCAAATAAGGTCGAATGATAAAGCCTTCGGTCGCACCGACATATTGCATATTTTTAATAATAAAACGATTATCGTTCAAAGCTAAGCGCACTGTATTATTAATCAAGGCAACAGCCGTAATAAGAAACAGACCGCCAATTAATAAAATTAACCAACCAAACTGCTTAGAGTTACTTTCTAAATTACTAATAATAACATCTTGATAATGAACATCTTGTATTGCTTTATTTTCTAAAAGCTCCAACTTAATAGCTTTTAGTGCGTCTGACTGAGCGAATTGAGTATTGACATGGAAAGTTATCACATCGTACAACGGATTATCAAAATCAAAAGTAATTAAATCGTCGCCAAATTCGTCTTCTAACTTTTTTAAACCTTCCTCTTTTGAAACAAATTGAATAGAATTTGACTTGGTGTAATCCTGATTTTTTAAATAAATCGTGAGTGCTTTATGATTTTCTTCGGTCGCATTTGGAGTCAATTCTACAATAATTTCTAAATTTTCTTTTAGATTATCTACTGCCTGCTGCCCGAACAACAACAAAATACCATAAAAACCTATTATCAATAGGACTAAAGCAATACTAATGATTGCATAAATGTACTTTCGTAAATTGTTGAATAGTCGATTACTCTTTGTCATTTGTAGGTTTGTATTTTAGAAAATTCATAACGAAAGTACAAAAAATCCCTTTTGGGGTAATCATCTAAAGGTGTAAAATCATAATTTATTCTTTTGTTAAAGGGTTTCCAAAATACTTCATTTACCAAAAAAAGCATGATTTTTCAGCGCTAAATCAATCGAAAGATGATAACTTTAGGGCAATATTTGAAAAATACTTACAGCAACTTAATATCAATAATGAGAATACTAATTATTTTATTTACCGGATTACTCACCGTTTCATTCAATCCAAATGCTGGTATTAAATTGTCTAATCCGTCATTTGAGGGCGCTCCTCAAGATGCACAAGTTCCTAACGGCTGGCACGCTTGTGGCTTGTATTCTACGCCTGACATACTGCCCGGTCCTTGGGGCGTTTATCAAGATGCTTATGACGGTGAAACATTTTTAGGATTAATTACACGAGAAGATAATACTTGGGAACACATCGGACAACAACTGACCGCTCCCCTAAAAAAAGATGAATGTTATACATTTAGTGTAAAATTAGCTCGGTCTAATGGCTACGTTGGCTACAATAAACCTCTAAAATTCAGAATTTGGGGCGGCACAAAACGTTGCCAAAAAGCGCAACTATTAGGTCACACCGTCGCTATTGATCATAACGAATGGAAATCTTATAAATTCAACTTTTTTGCTAACGATGATTATGACTACGTTGTTATCGAAGCCTATTACTCTGGGAAAGTACCTTATCGGGGCAATCTTTTAGTAGATGCGTGTTCAGATTTTGAAACCTGTATTCGGGCAAGCATTGATTAAATAGGAAGTGTGAAGTGTTGATGTCTTCGCTCATCAACACCTCACACCTTAGTATAAAGTTATTCAAACATTCCAGCTAACATATCTTTGAAAGTATATTTTTTATCAATAAATTCTCTTCCAATAATATTAAACTCAACCATTCCGTGCAGCACCAACTCCATAAATAAATATTTGTGCTTATCCGCAACACCATTTTCTTTAACAAATTTTTCTAAACCTGCGACTTTTGATAGTTCTGTTTTATGATTTTTACCAGAATCATCATTTAACAGATCAACCGTATTACCACCAGAAAAATACATCCGAATTGTTCCATAAGGATCACGAACTGGTTCTTCAGTACGTTTTCTACGACGTGTCATTTTTTCAGGATCAGGAAAGTGTTGCAAAAATAATTTCTTAATCGCAGCACTCATCAACAACAAAGCGACATTATACGGGCCTTCTTGTTCGCCTTCGTACACCAATTCTACTTTACCAGTTATTGCTGGAATAACCCCCCAAAAATCAGTAATTCGAGCCGTTGTTGTTTGTTCACCATTGACCAACATTCTACGCTCAGCCGCTGACACTAAGTTCTCATAACCTGCAATCGACAAACGAGCCGAAACTCCAGATTTTTCGTCAATATACTCCGAATCTCTCGCCTCGAAACTGATAGTTTCCAACAAATCTTTTAATAATTCAGGTACTTCGACCGCTTGTTCTTGGGCTTTCGCCAAATTAGCCTCCTGAGAAGTGATTTGTTTTGCGATATCAATCGTACGAGGATAATGTGTCAGAATTTGACTTTCAATTCTATCCTTCAATGGTGTAATAATACTTCCTCGATTCGTGTAATCTTCAGGGTTAGCCGTAAACACAAACTGCACCTCCAACGGTAAACGCAATTTGAAACCACGAATCTGAATATCTCCCTCTTGCAACATATTAAATAAAGCGACTTGAATACGTGCTTGTAAATCTGGCAGCTCATTAATCACAAAAATCGAACGATGCGCACGAGGAATCAATCCAAAATGAATCACTCTTTCGTCAGAATAGGGCAACTTCAGCGTCGCCGCTTTAATCGGATCGACATCACCAATTAAATCCGCTACGGAAACATCTGGTGTTGCTAATTTTTCGACATATCTGGCACTACGATGCACCCATTCTACGGGCGTTTCGTCGCCTTTCTCAGCAATCAAATCAATCGCAAAACGAGACAACGGATTCAACGGATCGTCATTCAACTCACTTCCTGCCACAATTGGCATATATTCGTCCAATAAATCAACCATCAAACGAGCCAAACGAGTTTTTGCTTGTCCTCTCAACCCTAACATCAGTACATTATGTCGAGATAAAATCGCCCGTTCTATATCAGGAATAACTGTATCTTCGAAACCTAGAATACCTTTGAAAACCGTTTCTTTTGCTTGTAATCTTTTAATTAAATTTTCTCTTAATTCGTCCTTAATTGACCGAGGTTGATAACCCGAAGCCCTTAATTCTCCTAACGTTGTTATATTTTTCATGTCTGATTTTTAATAACTCTTGCAGATTCCGCAGATTATCACAGATGTGATGCGTTTTGATTTGTAACGATGTTAGAACATTAAGAATTTAATATTGTTTTTGAATGACAGATTTAGTCCGTATAAAACAATAATAAACTTTCGCATTGTATGATTTTTCGCACCCATCTCAGATCGTCCTAATCTCATCTGAAATATTCTTACAACATAAAGAATGTAATCCCGTTGTTTGAAGTGTGGATTTGATTGTAAGCTATTAAAAAAGGAATCTACCTGGGGTAATTTAAAACGAAAATAACTTATTACTACAAAATGATTCAACATGAAGCAAAAGCAACGAAGTGCAGAAAGTCCTGAATTCAAAAAACGGGCGCTTAAAATATTACGGGAACACAAATTATTGATTATTTTCTCCAAATATTGGGGAATGCAAGATTTCTATCAATTAGACTCAGAAACCGAATTTGATATTTTCTTAAAAAATAGGTATGAAAAAGAGTGCCTCATTTTATTTAAAAATAAATTCAAAGTCATTAATAAAACAGTGATTACGCCAAAAGTCAAACAAAAAATATTATCAGAAATTCATCAAGTTAAAACAATTGACTGGGTCGCTATCGGTAAAAGTCAAGATGATCAACAATGGTCAATCTGGATTAATCATCAACACACACTTGAGAGTATCGACAAAGAAGATTTAACACAAGAAACCTTGATTGTCGAAAATCAAGATTGGAGAGACAAAGCAACGACAATTCACGCTTATGTGCCTGATGAAGATGGCGTTGTGAGAGCAGATGCCTATTAATTTCTACAGGAGCATATTTGATAAGCATGTCGCTAAATCTTTAGAGGATTTCAGCTTTTGACGTTCAGAAAATCGATACCGTTTAACATAATTTTTAGGACGACCTCTTTACTTAAAACTGTCATAATCGATCCTAACCTATAAGATCTCAAAGGTCTTATAGGTTTTTAATGACAAGAACATGCGAACCATGCGGCTTGATATTCCGCCAAGTCCTCGACGTATGTTGAAATTGCCTCTTCCCCTACTGCCGTTTCACTTTCATTCTTCAAAATAGGAATTTCGGTGGTTTCGTCCTGAATCAGTTTGTAAGACATCACCATCGCTTTAAGTTGATCTTCCCATGTTTCTACTAATCCGCTGTGTTCTTTATATCTTATCGTCAACATTATTGTGAAATTTGATTATTATCCCGTCATTGCAAATAACATAAGAAATATCCTGTTAATCAGGAATTTATATGAAGTCACCGACAAACTGAATCGAAATTATCAAAACTCAAAGGTCGTAAAAAACAAAAATCCCCGAAGGATATCGGGGATTCTATGAAAAAACAAAAACTATGAACAAACACTCACAAAAACCTTTTTACTCGACGATTTTTTTTCATCGCCTCACGAGCTTTTCAACTCATTACCTGTCAAAATTATAAATAATAATTTGATAATTCAATAGATAATTAAGATTTTTTCTAGATATTATCTGAAAATATTCATTTTAACTTTTATATGATTAGAAAATGACAGTTCAAAACCGATAAATAATAATAATTGTCCTTCTAATGGTTTTTGATATTTTTAGTACCTTTAGTTTTTGATTTCATTTTTGTCAAATAATCACATTATGAAGATTTATTTCCCTATTTTTTTAGGCTTATTCATGAGTTTTTCAAGCGTTGCACAAGTAGAATTGAAAGGTTTTATAACAGGGAACACCTTTAACAACACCTTCAATTTTCCTTCAAATTCACAAAAATCAACAGGAATAGGTTTTGGTCCATCAATGGGTATTGCTTTGCACAGAGGCAATAAGTTTCATGAATTACAACTTTCGAATATTTCGTTTATCAATTATGAATTTGACTTTCCTAATTCTACTCAAAATCAAACTCAAAAAACACGTTCCATCGGATTCCGATACAGTTATAATTTTGTTTTTTTAGAAAACGTAGAACGCTGGTCGCCTTTTTTGGGCTTACAAACCACACAATCTATTTTTTATTCCAAATCATTTTCATCATCTGGCAATGTAAGCGGTCGCACGACCTCAATGATTAATTATCAAGGTATTATCCCCGGAGTGCAGTACATATTAAATGATAGAATAAAATTAGAGTTCGCTATCCCGACACACTTAACTATGCTCGAATTTACATGGAGTAGCGTTTCAAATCGCCTGACTTGGGAAACTTATGTCCCGAATCGTTTTCAGTTTCGACTGGGGGTTTGTACTTCGTTGTGATTTAAAGATTGAATTCAATACAAAATCTGAACAAATCAAACCAATGATTTTTCGTTTTTCTGATGATTTAGAACTCAAATCGACCTATTTCATCAACTTTCGTATTGAAAATAATCTTTACAACCGCCTCGCCAAAACACAAGTTTTCTGAATTTCCTCCGCACTTCCAGACGGTGAAAATAATTGAATGTGCAAAATATAAATGCCGACTTTGGCTTTGACTTTTTCGGCTGTTGTGCCTTGCCATTTGATTGTACCTTGTCTTCCTAATAACTGATTGTTAATCAAGGTGTTAATTTGTCGGCCGTTGGCATCGAAGATACGAATCGTGGCTAGATAATCCGGTGCGTCCAATTGATAATTTAATAAAAGTAAATCTTCAAAACCATCGTCATCTGGTGAAAAAGTAGTTTTTTCTAACCAAAAATTATCGGCAGATGAAGTGATCGAAACTGCTTGTGAGTTCAGGTAAGTTGGTGTCGCATAGCCAACTGTTGAAGCAGCAGAATGCCAATTATTTTCGTCTTGTGCATCAGCTGTAAAACTAATTCGTTCTAAGGAAACACCATTTTTATCGTCCAATAATTCAAAATGAAAATCTTCGGAATAATTAAATTGGTCAATAATTTCGCCATTAGCAATCAAAACAACGCCACCTTCATCATCCGGGTAAGAGGGTAAATCCGTTTCGATTAAGGCATTCAGATTTTCTGTAAAATATCGACTTTGAATATCAAAAGTACTTTCCGTTAAGACGAAATAGTCGTTCGGAAAAATCAAACGCTCGACCTCAATCGGCTTCACATCATCAACTAATCCAAAGTTCGCACTTCCGATTTGTAAATCACTCAAATTCAATACTTTATTGGATAAATTATAAATTTCTACAAAATCACTTCCACCTGTTCCTGGGTTTGGTAAAACTTCATTTATAATTAAATCATTTGGTAAAATTGGTTGAGGAATTGCAAATTGTTGAGTGTTTTCGATGGTTGAAAAAGAATTATTGACACAATCATTTAATGTATTTTCAGTCGTAAGCGTATAAATTTCGCCATCTTGCAAAGGCGTTGTGAGTGACAACAAAACGGTGTTCAAGTTTGGTAATTCTAAAGTAGCAGAATCTATATTTACACCATTTGAAATCGTATAATTTGTCGGATTTTCAGCTGTTGAAATGTCTAATTTTTCATTAAAATACACTCGAATTTCGGTAGGACTTACCGGAAATATACGCACTAACTCCGGACTTTCGGAGTCCACATTGGCGGAAGCCACCGAATTTTCGGCAGCTGGCGTTCCGCCACTCAAATCCTCGGAAGCTGCCCAATTATCGACACCAACTAAGCAAGGTTGATTCGGATAAATGCGTTCCAACGTCCAACCGCCTTCATCTTTCTCGCTGCCTTGATACCATGACGAACTGTATTCGACCGCATCAAGGAGTTCATTATTCGCATTTTTTAATTGTAGGCTTTCGCCTGAATTGGTCAGACTCGGAAAACTCTCGACCCCGATTACTTTGCCAAATTGCGTAAAAAGTGCGGCATCATCTTCATCGCAAATAATGGCGTATTCGTTCGATTGTAGAACGATATTTGGCAATAAAATATCGTTGCTGGCATCTGAAAAAGTATAATTTTCTAAATCAAAATTTTTGTCAGAACGATTGTAAATTTCTATAAATTCTACCTCGGGCAAACTTAAACTCGGTGTCGGATCTGCTAATATTTCATTAATAATAATATCATGTAATTCTGCAATTTGAACTTCGACGTATTGAAAACTTACTGTTGCGGTATTTATCGCATTGCCCGCTTCATCTTCTACGCCCGAAACGGTGAGTTCGTTAGTCGTTCCATCTTGGAAATTATTGACGAAAGTCAGATGAACTATTTTATTGTCATTGGCATCTAAAACCGCTTGATTTGGATTACCGATTCCATTATTAACACTATAATTTAAAATATCCGTTGCCGTAATTACATCTAAATTTTCATTAAAAGTCACCGTTAATTCCTGCTCAGAAGCAACCTCAATTTGATTAATTTGCGGTGCATCGATGTCTTGATACAACGGAAAAATATAAAAATCGTCAAAGAAAAACTTATCTACCCTCGTAGAAGTATATTTGCACCTTATCCCAAAAAACTGCCCAAAAGTATAAGTATTATCAACGGCAGAACCTTCTAAAGCAAAATTATTCCCACCTGTATAATCGACCAGAAGTGACCAATTATAATTTTCATCACGAATGACT
>Ga0075467_10004345_pt1 | contig 10549 bp, 7 predicted proteins | sample DEB08_DNA_9_FD_75067 | JGI IMG/M metagenome (GOLD analysis project Ga0075467, IMG submission 75067) | Aqueous microbial communities from the Delaware River and Bay under freshwater to marine salinity gradient to study organic matter... | ecosystem: Environmental > Aquatic > Marine > Coastal ...
CTAGGGTTAACTCTGGTGGCTGAAATAAGCGTACCATCACCACTAATAGCTGCTTGCCCGCCAAAACCTTGAGGTGCTACGCCACCAATTAAAACCACACCAGACCCTTCGGTCCACATAAAATTTTGACCTCCATTGTCGCCAACAACAACAGATCCATCTGAACTTGCGCTTGTTGCAGTTAGCCCTGAGCCAAGTTCAAAGTATTGCGCGTTTGCCGTGGTAAAGGTCATCAATAAGGAAAGAGCTAAAATAAAGAGTTTGCTATTATTGAATGAATTGGTTATTTGCTTAATGGAGTAGAATTTCTTCATAATTAATTTATTTTATTTCTGTAGTCAAAAGAGCTACTAAAATATCAATTAATTAATTAAGTTACCAATTAATAAAAAAACAACATAAATAACAACTCAAATGAGTTAAGTTAGTCACTATCCATTTCGGTAAAGCCTTTAGTGGAATGCCCCATTTGACTGTTATTGTCATGTATTATATCTGTACAACAATTTCATAGCACTTCGTAGGGCTTAAAAAAAACCTCGAAATAATTACATTTCGAGGTTTAATATAATATCAAAAAGTCTAATAATCCAAGAATCGAACTATCTAATAATCTAGTGATTCACCAATACCCATTCCCCTTTTTCAACTAAAGGAATCGCTTGTTTATACTTCAGTGTTTTATTTTCACCACTCATCACATGCTTGATGGTAACTCTATCGTTACGATTAATTTTAGGTTGCTCACGTACAATCGTTTCTGTTACTTGTTTACGCTGTGTCTGTCCAGCTTCACGAGATTGGGCAGCTCGCTCATCCATATTTTGGATTTCATCTTTTTGTTCATTCAACTTTTCTTTCGGTCGAATATTTCGTGCCTCTTGAATATGCTGCTGTGTTTCTTGAGGTAATTCTCCCTTAAATAAGAAGGAGAGTACGTCCTTATTCACTTTTTCTATCATTGATTTGAACAACTCAAAAGATTCAAATTTATAGATTAACAAAGGATCTTTTTGCTCGTGAACAGCTAATTGAACAGATTGTTTTAACTCATCCATCTTTCGAAGGTGGGTCTTCCAAGAATCATCAATAATGGCAAGTGTAATGTTCTTTTCGAAGTCTTTTACAAGTTGCTTACCTTCAGTTTCATAAGCCTTAACAAGGTCTGTAGCAACATTTAGAGTTTTAACACCATCAGTAAACGGAACTAATATTCGCTGGTATTTTTCTCTTTGCGTTTCATAGACGTTCTTGATCACTGGATAAGCCATATCAGCATTGCGATCCATTTTGTCATTATAGTGCTTATATGCCTGCTTATATGTTAAGCCAGCGATTTTCATCGCGTCCGACTTTTCAAATTCAGCTTCAGAAAGAGAAGAATTCATTGTGAAATAGCGAAACAATTCAAATTCGAAATTCTTATAATCTTGAGCTCCTTTATTTGTTTCAGCAATTATTTCGGCAGTATCATAAATCATATTTGCGATATCAACACGAAGTCTTTCCCCAAATAATGCATGATATCTACGTTTGTAAACAACTTCACGCTGTGCATTCATAACATCATCATACTCTAACAAACGCTTACGAATACCAAAGTTATTTTCTTCTACCTTTTTCTGAGCACGTTCAATGGACTTTGAGATCATAGAGTGCTGAATCACTTCACCTTCCTCTAATCCCATTCTATCCATCATCTTAGCAATACGTTCACTTCCGAAGAGACGCATTAGGTTGTCTTCTAACGACACATAAAACTGAGAACTTCCTGGATCTCCTTGGCGTCCACTACGACCTCGTAGCTGTCTGTCGACACGTCTAGAATCGTGACGTTCTGTTCCTACGATTGCAAGTCCGCCAGCTGCTTTAACTTCATCACTTAATTTAATGTCGGTACCACGACCTGCCATATTAGTAGCAATTGTTACGATTCCGGCATTACCAGCTTCAGCAACAATATCTGCTTCTTTTTTATGCATTTTCGCGTTCAATACATTGTGATGAATATTGCGAATACTCAACATCCTACTTAGTAGTTCTGAAATTTCTACTGAAGTGGTTCCAATAAGAACAGGTCTTCCCGAATTTGAAAGATCAACAACTTCATCAATTACAGCATTGTATTTTTCTCGTTTGGTCTTATAAATTTTATCTTCTCTATCGTCACGTGCAATGGGTCTGTTCGTCGGAATTTCAACGACATCTAATTTGTAGATTTCCCATAGTTCACCGGCTTCAGTTACTGCTGTACCTGTCATCCCAGACAGTTTATTGTACATTCTAAAGTAATTCTGAAGTGTGATGGTAGCAAAGGTTTGCGTCATCGCTTCGATCTTCACATTTTCTTTTGCCTCGATCGCCTGATGTAAACCGTCACTATAACGACGTCCATCCATGATACGTCCCGTTTGCTCATCCACGATCATCACTTTATTCTCCATCACCACATATTGGGTGTCTTTTTCAAATAATGAGTACGCTTTAAGCAATTGATTCATCGTATGAATACGTTCACTCTTCACCCCGTAATCCCGAAATAAAATTTCTTTTAACTCAGCTTCCTTTTCCGTAGATAATTCTTGCCCTTCAATTTTGGCGATTTCAAGACCAATTTCTGGCATAACGAAGAAATCGGGATCGTCTTCTCCAGAGAGGAAATTTACCCCTTTATCTGATAGTTCGATCTGATTGTTTTTCTCGTCTATAACGTAGTAGAGTTCTGCATCAATTTTAGGCATTTCCCGATTGTTATCGGACATGTATTGATTTTCAGTTTTCTGAAGGATTTGTTTTACTCCCTCTTCAGAAAGAAATTTTATCAAAGCCTTATTCTTCGGAATACCTCTATAGACTCGCAAAAGTTGAAAACCACCTTCTTTGGTGTCTCCTTCTTTTATCAATTTCTTCGCTTCTGCTAAAACTCCAGTTAAGTACTTTTTTTGAACGTCAACAATATCTTGAATCTTTGGCTTTAGTTCATTAAACTCATGACGGTCGCCCTCTGGCACAGGACCAGATATAATGAGAGGGGTACGCGCATCATCAATTAATACTGAATCGACCTCATCGACGATAGCATAATGATGTGGTCGTTGCACTAAGTCTCCAGGGGCATGAGCCATATTGTCTCTCAGGTAATCGAAGCCAAATTCGTTATTCGTACCATAAGTAATATCTGCATTATACGCTTTTTTCCTTTCTTCTGAATTTGGTTGGTGATAATCAATACAATCGACGCTAATTCCGTGGAACTCGAAAATTGGTGCCATCCATGCGCTATCACGTTTTGCAAGGTAATCGTTCACTGTTACAAGGTGTACTCCATTACCGGCCAAAGCGTTCAAATACATAGGGAGTGTTGCTACCAACGTTTTACCTTCTCCAGTATGCATTTCGGCTGCTTTCCCTTGATGCAAGGCAACGCCACCAACAAGTTGAACGTCATAATGAACCATATCCCAGGTAACCTCTTTTCCTGCGGCGTCCCAGGAGTTTTTCCAAACTGCTTTATCACCATCTAATGTTACGTATGCTTTCGTGCCCGAAATATCACGATCAAAGGCGTTGGCAGTTACAGTAAGGTTTTCGTTATCTCTAAATCGTTTGGCAGTTTCCTTAACTACGGCAAAGGCTTCTGGAAGAATTTTGAGAAGTGTTTCCTTTTCGATTTCGTATCGGTCTTTCTTTAAAGTGTCAATCTTATTATAGATATCTTCTTTTTTATCGATATCTTCCATCAAATCGGCATCCTTTTGAAGCGCATCTATTTGATCCTGAATTTCCTTTTGATCTTCTTTAATGATCTCGCGAAATCGATATGATTTCGATCTAATTTCGTCTAAGGAAAGCTTTTCCAATGCACCTTCGTGCTTTTTAATCTCATCAACTAGGGGTTGGAGTTCGCCAATATCTTTTTTGGATTTATCTCCAACAAAAACTTTTAATACACTATCTAAAAATCCCATTATAATTTATTTATGTTGAAATGTTGTTTTACAACATTCTTACTTTAACAGTCAAGACCAAGCTCGCCAGAACTATACTTACTATGTAATACAAAAAAACTCCAAAAAAACAACATTGCCAAAAGCTTAACGGCTTTTTAATAGTTGTTCATTGAGCAAAAAAAAAGCCTCAATAATTGAGACTTTTATATTTTTTATTGTAAAAATGTTGCGTTCAATATTTTTACTTTAGTATTCATCTTCATTCCAAAGATAGTCTTCATCTGAAGGATAATCTGGCCAGATCTCGTCAATCGAGTCATAAGAATCGCCTTCATCCTCAATTGCTTGAAGGTTTTCCACTACTTCTAGAGGAGCTCCGGTTCTAATCGCGTAATCGATTAATTCATCTTTCGTTGCCGGCCAAGGTGCATCACTTAAATATGATGCTAATTCTAACGTCCAATACATAGCGTTTAGTGTTTTAATTTTGTGCAAAAATAATTTTTTTGGTGAGAAAGTCAAGGAAATTCACAACTATTTCTGCTATAATATAAAGAACGTATATAATATATTAAAAATCAGCATATTATATTTTAAGTTTTATCCAAGATTAGAGCTTCTTTGGAACCCAAAGAATTTCTTCAGCTTTCAGTTGGTAAGTCAATTTCCGTGCCAGCACAAATAGGTAGTCAGATAGTCTATTGAGGTACTTCAAAACCTGTTCATCTATTGGCTCTTGCTCATTTAATAGTGTCGCCAAACGTTCAGCGCGACGGCAAACGCAGCGTGCTATGTGACAATGTGACACAGTTGTGTGGCCCCCGGGTAAAACAAAATGTGTCATAGGAGGGAGGCTTTCATTCATGAAATCCATTTCTCTTTCTAGAAGTAAAATGTCATCTTCTATGATTCTGGGAATGTTTAGTCGTTCTTTTCCACTTTTAAGGATAGTTTTCTCGGGGTCGGTTGCTAAAATTGCCCCTAGCGTGAACAATCGATCCTGTATATGTATTAAAATTTCTCTCGATCTGGCATCAACTTCCTGATCCCGAACTAATCCAATGTGAGAATTTAACTCATCCACAGTACCATAACTCTCAATTCGAATATGGTGTTTCGCGACACGCGTTCCTCCAAAGAGTGCCGTGGTGCCTTTATCGCCTGTTTTGGTGTATATTTTCATTTCCCCAGTTTTGTGAACAAAGGTATAAAAGGACTTTTTATTTTAAGACAGAAATAGGGTTTCAATTCTTTGATATTTCAAAGATGGTCTCCGGGATGTTTTTTGTGCATATCTTGAGTAAAAATGGCAGGATAATCCTAAAGTTGGTAAAAAACTAATTTTTTTTTCACTACCAACTACTCACTACCTTCTTTCTTCTCTTGATACCGTTTTCTAAAATTACGACTTCGACGCTGCCGTTGTTTATTAGTGTTGCTTTTATTCCAAAAGAAAATAATAGTGAGAAGAGCAATTCCACCAACTATAAGAAGAACAGGATTTGAAAGGCTTATTTCCATGATGTGAAGATACTGTTGAGGGGGTTAAATTCCAAATATCAAATATCAAATTCCAACTATCAAATTCCAAATATCAAATTCCAAAGTCCAAAGTCCAAAGTACAAAGTCCAAATATCAAAGTCCAAAGTCCAAATTCCAAATTCCAAACTCCAAATTCCAAAGCAACAAAGTTTCAGATCTCCAGATTTTAAATTTGTAGTATCCAGCAATCAGTAAATTATCCAGCAATCAATAAATAATAATCAATTTATGAATAATGACTACTGCCGTACATCACTTTCCACCATTCCATCAAGTAGTCGAATGACTCTATGAGCGTGCTCGGCAACTTCCTCTTCATGGGTGACCACAATAACGGTATTTCCCTGCTTATGAATTTCGTCAAAGAGCATCAGTATTTCTAGGGATGTGACAGAATCAAGGTTACCGGTTGGTTCATCTGCAAGAATAATAGAAGGATTGTTTATCAAAGCTCTGCCCACGGCAACACGCTGTCGCTGTCCACCTGAAAGCTGATTTGGTTTGTGATCCATTCTATCTGCCAAGCCAACATCCGATAAAACTTTTTCGGCCCTAATTTTTCGATTGCTTTTTGAAATTCCGGCATAGACCATTGGAAGGGCAACATTTTCTAGCGCTGTGGTACGAGGTAGTAAATTAAAAGTTTGAAAAACGAAACCAATTTCTTTATTTCGGATTTCAGCGAGTTCGTCATCAGACATATTACTCACGTCATTTCCATTCAGGAAATAAGATCCAGATGTTGGAGTGTCAAGGCAGCCAAGTAGGTTCATCAATGTTGATTTTCCCGAACCTGAAGGTCCCATTAACGCCACGTACTCACCTTGTTCGATGTCGAGATCAATGCCTTTTAGCACTTTCACTACTTCATTTCCAAGTGGAAAATCTCTGGTAATATTTCTAATTTTTATAACTAAACTCATACCCTTAATCCCCTCTGGGAAATTTTTTGGTTTCTATAACAATATTACGTCATAAGACGCAAAGCTACAATAGATGTTACAATCTAATATTGAAATGTTCTTTAGGCTGTTCCTTTCTGAAAAAGACTAGGCCCCAATAAAAGGTGTCAATACTTACTGTTACTTCTGGGTGTTTTATGATTTCATGCCAAGCTTCTGTCATTTGCGGACTCCAATAAATATCATCAAAGATAAATACCGAATTGTTGGTGCCTTGTTTCAGCAGCGTTTTGAAGTATTGAATGGTTCTGGCTTTATTGTGATTGCCGTCGATGTACACTAACTGTTGTTCTTCTGAATTATTTTCAGATAAATAAGCTTCGAAATCTTTTGTATGAAGTTGGATATTTTTCAACTGAAAATCGTTGAAATACTTTTGTGCCACTTCTGAAGTGTTTGGGCAACCTTCAACTGTATTTATCTTGGCTGAAGGCTTCGCCATAGAAAGGGAAGCTGTTGCCAGCCCCAATGAAGTCCCTAATTCCAGGGCGCAATTAACGTCCAAATAGCGCATTAACCTGAAGAGTAGACGCTGCCTTTTTGGAGTTATTCCTGCGTTTTTCGCAATAGCGGCAATCGTTCTTTTATTTGACTTAAAAACCCGGGAGCCTTGTCCGAAGTCGGTTACATCTATGCTTTTTACGGATTTATATAAGTGTTGTCGATATTCAGTTAGTTTCTTGTATTCCGAATATTTTTTTCCGTCATAGAAACACTGCGTGATTAATTTATAAACAAAGGGTGAATGGACCCCATGCTGATTTGTGGACCTAATTAAAAATTTTAGATATGATTTAATTTGGTAAAACATTCTTTTCTGACAGTTACAAATTCACATGGTCACTGAGCGCAGTCGAAGTGCAATATTCAATAAAAAATCTAACAATCCAATAATCCAGCTATCTAACAATCTAACTCTCCAGCTTTTCCAACAGTTCAAAATAACGTGACGTTTTTTTATCGACCTGATCAATGAGTTTTTGTAATATATTGGATTGCTTGTTGATTTCATATCCGTCCCACTTTTCTGTAGCAAATTTACCTTGAAGGGTGTCACGTTCTCTTTCAAGCTTTGCGATTTGCGACTCTAATTTGGAATATTCCTTTTGTTCGTTATAACTAAGTTTTGCTCTATCGTTATTCGCCTTCCAATCGTTTTTCTGTTTTGTCTCTTCTGGAGTTTCAATTTTTTTTATTTTCGAAGCACTGTCTTCATAGGTCCTAAAATCTGAGTAATTTCCGGGAAAATCTTGAATTTTACCTTCCCCTCGGAAAACAAATAAATGATCCACAATTTTATCCATAAAATACCGGTCGTGCGAGACAACGAGAAGACAACCTGGGAAATCCATTAAGAAACTTTCTAATACATTAAGTGTTACAATGTCTAAGTCGTTTGTAGGTTCATCCAGAATTAAAAAGTTTGGGTTTCTAATGAGGACGGTACATAAATAGAGGCGTTTTCGTTCTCCCCCACTAAGCTTGTCTACAAAATCATATTGTTTCTTGCGGTCAAAAAGAAACCGTTCTAACAATTGTGAAGCTGAAATTTGCTTCCCTTTTTTAAGCGGAATATAATCGCCAAATTCTTTAATCACATCAATTACTTTTTGTCCCTCTTTGATGTTTATTCCTTTTTGAGTGTAGTACCCAAATTTCACTGTATCACCGATCACAACTTTACCACTATCAGGTTTCAACGAGCCGGTCATTATATTTAAGAAACTAGACTTACCGGTTCCATTTTTACCAATAATGCCAATACGCTCTCCCTGGATAAAGTTGTATTCAAATTTTTCAAAGAGATTTTTACCGTCAAAAGCCTTCGAAATTTTATGAATTTCAACAACCTTGGTTCCAAGGCGCTCCATGTTAAGTTCCAGTTGCACTTCGTGGTCATTTCTGCGTTCATGCGCCCTAGATTTTATTTGGGCGAAATCATCAATACGAGATTTACTCTTCGTTGTTCGTGCCTTTGGTTGACGGCGCATCCATTCCAATTCCTTTTTGTAAAGTTGTTTTGCTTTTCCCGTTTCAGTAGCATGGGTTTCAATGCGCGCCTCGCGTTTCTCTAAATAGTAGCTGTAGTTTCCTTTATAACTGTAAAGGTTTCCTTCGTCTAACTCAACAATTTCATTACACACCCTTTCCAGAAAATAACGATCGTGTGTAACCATAAATAGAGTGAAATTTTCCTTGGCAAAGAGCGCCTCTAACCATTCGATCATTTCTAAATCCAAGTGATTTGTCGGTTCATCCATCACGAGTAAATCGGGTTGAGTGAGTAACGCATTTGCTAATGCTAGACGTTTCTTTTGCCCCCCACTTAAATTGGATACTTTTTGGGAAAGATCTTCAAGTTTCAATTTGAAGAGAATTTGTTTGTATCGTGTTTCAAAATCCCAGGCGTGATGCATCTCCATATTATCAAAGGCAACTTGATATGCTTCGGAGTCTTCTGGATTCTCCAAGGCATGTTCATAGGCCTCGATAACCTTCAAAATTGGGTTGTCTGAAGAAAAGATACTTTCTTCAATACTAAGTTTCGGATTGAGGTTGGGGTTTTGTGATAAAAAGGCGACTTTTAAATTTTTACGATACACTACGTTTCCATCATCTGGGGTGTCTTCACCAGAAAGGATATTTAGTAATGATGTTTTTCCGGTTCCATTTTTGGCTACAAATCCAATTTTTTGACCAGAATTGATTCCGAAGGAGATATTTTTGAATAAAATACGTTCTCCATACGACTTAGAAATATTTTCAACTGAAAGGTAATTCACGCTTAATTTTTTTTTGCAAAATACGCAGAAATAAACCACATAAAATGAAATATATTTTATTATTGAAATGGTTGCGTTATATTTGTTCACTAATAACCCCTAGCCTTCTATGAAATCTACATATCTATTGGTTATCTTAGTTGTAGTGATTTGTTTCTCGTCCTGTATTTCTACTAAACAACTTACTTATTTACAGGAACCTGAGAATGGAGTGGATAGTATAATTCCCATTCGAAAAATGCAGGAACCATATCGTTTACAAATAAACGATTTACTAAGCATTCGTGTAAAAGCATTAGATCAAGAAACAGTTGGAATATTTAACCCTATTGGGGATTCAAATTTAAATGCAACGGGGGAAGAGAAACTTTATAATGACGGCTTTGTAGTGGATCCACACGGTAATATTCGAATTCCCAGTTTAGGTGAAATACAAGTTTTGGGTTATACGGTAGAAGAGGTGCGGCAGGAACTTGAAAAACGATTATTGGCAGATTACTTCAAGGAAGAGGCCAATATCTTTGTTACGGTAAAGATTGCAGGTATTCGATATACAATTAATGGGGAAATCGGTGGGCCAGGTTCTAATATTATTTATAGAGATCAAGTAAGTATTATGGAAGCAATCGCAAATAGCGGTGATATAACACTAGTTGGAGATCGAAAAAATGTAGTAATTATTAGGCAATACCCCTTAGGCCAAAAAGTACATCACATAGATTTAACCCAAATTGATGCCATGAATTCACCATACTACTTTATCCAACCTAATGATTTGATTTTAATAAATCCGTTGCCTCAAAAATCGCTAGGATTTGGAACAACGGGTATATCATCATTTACAACGATATTAACTATTATCACGGGATTAACCTCAGTGATATTATTATTTATAGCGCTAAAATAAATGAGTGAAGAGTTTGACATAAACGAGGTTCACACCACATTTGATTTTAAAGGTTTTCTCTTTAAATTATTGCGTTTTTGGCCTTTGTTCGTAATTTCATTGGGTATCGCCTTTGCCATTGCGCGTTACATAAACGTTCGAAAGCTTCCCGTTTATCGGTTGAGTAACCTGGTGTCGATAAAAGATGATCAGAACCCCTTTTTTACAAGTAACACGAGTTTAACGTTTAACTGGGGGGGGACAACAGATAAAGTAAATACTTCGGTCATTACCTTAAAGTCAAGAACGCATAATGAAAAAGTTGTAGAGCGTTTACAGTTTTATGTCGATTATAGAAGGGAGGGAGAATATCAATTGGTCGATGCTTACAAACATACTCCATTTATTCTAGAAGTTGATACTGC
>Ga0075467_10004347_pt1 | contig 10546 bp, 10 predicted proteins | sample DEB08_DNA_9_FD_75067 | JGI IMG/M metagenome (GOLD analysis project Ga0075467, IMG submission 75067) | Aqueous microbial communities from the Delaware River and Bay under freshwater to marine salinity gradient to study organic matter... | ecosystem: Environmental > Aquatic > Marine > Coastal ...
AACTTCCATCGCGGAGCATCAATTGAAGCCGATCCATGTCTTCATCGCTGAGATGGTCTCTGTCGCGGTCGCGGTCACGGTCCTGTTCGCGGTCTTGATCCTGATCCTGCGCTAACACAATGTTATCGTCAGTCTGTGCGAAAGCAGGTGCCGCGAGGGAGAACGTGGTCGCGAACACAGACAACGCCAAGACAGACATAATAGGAAGTACACTCTTTGGTTCTCGTTTGGTACGACGCGTGATCATCTGATTTCTCCTTATTTGAAATTACATGGAAGACGTAGCATTCAGGCGGCAGCACTGAGCGCGTTGCGTACGCAAGGGTTTCAACCGCCGACCAGGATTTGTCCGGCAAGAAAGACCGGTTGCTGCAGCACGGCGCTGTTCGCGTGTTCGAGGACGTGATCTCCGGCGAGACGTTCTACTGGCCCGTCTTAGAGTTGCGGGTGGGGTGCTGACGTCAGACAGTCATTTTGTAGACCCTCTTCGTAGGGCAGTGCAAAGCGCTGGCGCAGGGTGGCATAGGCGCGCAATTGTGCCTCGACTTGGCCGTTGATGCTATCGTTTGGAAATTGCCCGTTACGGCCCCGCCGGCCGGCCGTCCTGCCCGTGAGTGCGGCAATACCTTGGTCGATTGAGGCGATGGGAATGATCCGGAATGCGCCCTTTGCGCAGGCGGCTACCACGTCTTGGCGCAGCATCAGATTGTCGGCATTTGCGGTAGGGATCAGGACGCCCTGGTCCCCTGTCAGGCCGCGCGCAACACAGATATCAAAGAACCCCTCGATCTTTTCGTTCACGGCGCCGATGGCCTGCACTTCGCCGTTTTGGTTGACCGATCCTGTGACAGCAAGACCTTGGCGGATCGGGATGCCAGACAGTGCCGAGAGCAGGGCGTAGAGCTCGGCAGAGGACGCGCTGTCGCCATCAACGCCGCCGTAGCTTTGTTCAAATGCGAGGCTGGCGTGCAGCGACATCGGCACATCAAGGGCGAAGTGCGACGCAAGATAACTGCTGAGGATCAACACACCCTTGGAGTGCAGCGGTCCGCCAAGATCAACCTCGCGCTCGATGTCGATCAGCTTGCCCGCGCCCATGCGCGCCTTTGCTGTGATCCGCGTCGGTTGGCCGAAATAGTGGGTTCCGCTGTTGATCACGGTCAGGCCGTTGACCTGTCCGATGGCGTCGCCGCTGGTGTCGATCAGGATGGTTTTGCGGATGACCGCGTCTTTTAGCTGCTCTTTGATGCGCGAGGCCCGATGTTCGGCCTGCTTAATCGCCTGCTCGACGTCCTTGTCGGAAATCAGTTTTCGTTTTTTCTGGGTCGCGTAAAAGTCGGCTTCGCACATGACATCGGCCAATGCACCAAGTTCGAGCGTCAGTTTCTGATTGTCGTCGGCAAGCCGTATCGCATGATCAAGCAATGACGCGACAGCCGCCGCTGTCATCGGCTTTAGCCCCGATTTGGTCGCATATCGCGCCAAAACTCGCGCCAGCGCGCGGGTGTTTTTCACGGTGCGCGGCAAGGCGTCCTCAAAATCGGCCTGTAGCTTAAACAGCTGCGTAAACTCGGGGTCGATCAGCGTCAGCATTGTGTGCATTTGCCGGTCACCAATCAGGACAACCCGCACGTCCAACGGGATCGGATCGGGTTCAAGCGTGATCGTTGACGCAAGGCTCATCCGGTCCGCGAGCGATGTGATGGCGATGGATTGGCTTTGCAGACACCGCTTGAGCGCGTCCCAAGCGTAGGGCTCGGAAAGCACCCGCTGCGCGTCTAGGACCAGATAGCCGCCATTCGCCAGGTGAAGTGCGCCGGGTTTGATTAGCGTAAAGTTGGTGGCAAGCGTGCCCATCTCGGAATAGTTTTCGATATGTCCGATCAAATGACCTAAGGACGGCAGGTCTTCTGCGATGATGGGCGCGGCGGTCGCGGCCGTTGCCCCGTGCGACACCATCACGTTCACGGCGTAGCGGTCGAACTGCGGGTCTTGGTGGTGTTTGCGGATGACGTCGGGAAACGGCCCGACTTTGGCATTCTCGCTTGAAAAAAGGAAGAGATCGGCATTTGAGATCATGTCGGTCCGCACCTGTTTTAGATAGATGCAGATTCTCTTGTTATCGGCAAATTGGGCCGTGATTTCGCGCACCCGCAACGACACGGCGCGTTCGGCCATCGCCGCATGTAGGGCCTCGATCCGTTGCCGTTGTTCTTTTTCAAGTTGGGGCGCTTGGCTAAGCACACCCATCAATTGTTCTTCATAGGCCGCGATTTTCTCATCAATCACAGTTTGTTCTTCGGGGGTCATGGCCTCGTAGGTGTCGGGATCAATGGGTTTGCCGTCGACAATCGCGGACAGCATGAATCCCGTTTGTGTTCTTATGAGTGCCGCATCGTCGGCTTCTGCGCGCGCGGCAAAAGCGATGATTGGGTCTTCATGTTTCTTACCAAATTCTTCGTCGATTGCGCGCCGCTGCGCTCGATATTCCTCGGCCTCAAACAACGCAGGAATTTCGATAGCAAGATCGTCGACCAGGCTTTGCATTGCCAATTTGAGGGTGGCGGCAGACCCAGCGGGAATTTTCAGGGCGTGAGGTTTGTGCGGCGCGTCGAAGTTATTGACATAGATCCAGTCACACGGGACTGGACGCTGCGCTGCGGCGTCCGACAAGAGTTGCGAAACCGCCGTGTGCCGCCCTGTGCCCTCGCGACCAAGAACATAAAGGTTAAAGCCCTTGTGCGCGATTTCAGCCGACAATTTGATGGCATCAATCGCCCGATCCTGACCGATAAACCCGACGCGGGGCTTCAGCGATGCCGTGGTCTCGAACCCAAGGGTTTTTGGGTCGCACTCGGGTCTTAGCCGCAACGGGGATAGTCCGTCGGGCAAACCTGCAAGATCCTGAGGTTTAGGCACCTGTCACTCCTTTTTGGGACTGGCGCAGTTGCGGCACAAAATGGCGAAAGGCACAGCTTTGAGCCGTGCGAACGAGATTTCTTCGTCACAATTATGACAAATGCCGTATGTTCCTTTTTCAATCCGGCCAAGCGCCTGTTGAAGCAAAACGAGTTCTTTTTGACTTGCGCGACCAACGGCTTCCAGAACTTCATCGTCTTCAAGCTCAATTGCCTGATCGTTTGAATCCGCGTTTGTTGGCTCATCAAGTGCGGTCTCGACGGCCTCCAAACGAGCGCACAGCTCTGCAATTTGAGTTTCAATCTGGGCTTTGATTTCTGCGGTGTCTTTCATTGGTTCTTGTCCTTTGACAGAGGTCTAACCCTTTTAAAACAAACAGGTCAGAACGATGTGAAGCCAACCAATAGTGTTGGACAGGATTAGTATGGCACCCACCAACGATCAGATCGTTGATTCAAATCAACATGACGATTTGTGCCGCGCTGCAAAATGAACTGCATTGCGCGTCAATCAGGATGTGTTTTAGGTCGCATGTTGCTCTTTTAATACGAGCCAATGCTGTTTTACGACCATCGATGATAGCAAGGAATGGTGTCCCGATGACGACGATCACAGCACCGTCTGCCGTATTCCGCGACGAACTCTGTCAACGTCGCGAGATCAAGCTGTTTTGTCCCAAGCCTGCCGAGGACGTGCGCCCCCACGTCCTCACGCGCGATCAGTCGTCGGTTCTTGCAGGTGCCATTGTTGCGAGCGGTCGCACAGCCGTATTTAGTCTTGATCATGAGCCCCCACAGCACCCGCACTTCAACATTCCTGAAAACAGATAATTGGCGCGGTGCCCCTCGTTGAGAGGGTTGCAGCCCCTGTTCCATCACAACAAACAAAACGCCTTCGGCACTCGCGCCGTGAGAAATCGGCCAAAACTCTAGTATAAACATACCAGATCCATGGCTAATTTGCCAATTTTCCAAACAGATGCTGAAAATCTGGAACTTTGACCAAATTGACAGTTGTTCGCCTAAGGAATCAACGCCGTTTCCCATTTTCTGGAGTATGTTTCGGCAAAACAATCATTCGGTCTTAAGTCGGCATAGGTAATTGTTTTCCATTATAAATTTCAAAATTCTAAATACTTTCCGACGCGCTTTCCGAGGGTGCCCGACGCATAGTTTAGAGGCGGATTAGGAATAAACCTGATGCGCACTGGAAAAACTCAAAACTCATAGGAGAAGAAAATGAAAAAATTCATCGTAGCAATCGCAGCCATTTCGTCCCTCGCATCAGGCGCAGCATACGCTCAAAACGTTTCCATTGTTGACCAATGGGGTGCAGGCAACGGCCAACTTACCGTGCAGTCAGGTGCAAACTTTGCCTACACTGGTCAGGTCGGCGTCCTGAACGGCAGCATGACTGGTCAAAATGGTACTGGCAACATGGCAGCCACACTTCAGAACGGCTTTGCCAACGGATCGATCACTGCGCAGGCAGGGCACTTCAACGGTGCCGAGACACTTCAGACTGGTACTGGTCACCTGTCCGACACAAACCAGTTGGGTCTTGGGAACATGTCTTTGACAATTCAGTCTGATGGCGTTCCACATCCATAAGTTGGTTTGCTGAGGGCGGCGGTCACGAGCTGCCCTCATCGTCCTCACGACCCAAGCACCAGGAAGCGCGAAAAAGTGCGCATGTGGCTTGGGCCGTCGGGGCCAGGTGGCCTTTTCAGGCCCTCATGTTCCAGCGGATGTGAATCCGCGTCACGAACCGAATATAGGGAGTAGTAACAATGAGACGAATCGTCATTTCCGTAGTGCTATTATGCGCTCCGCTTTCCGCGTCGGGTCAAAACGTCTCTGACACGGTTCAGGTCGGCGAAAACAACGTGCAGCTGACACTGCAATCCGGCAGCAACATCGCCGTAACGCGGCAGTACGGGTCGCGCAACACAGCGTCGATCACGCAAGATGGCACTCGCAACATCGCGACCATCGCGCAAATCGGCGAGGATCACGAGCGCACCGTCGTCCAGAGCGGCCATAACTTGGGGTATGGCAGCGTTCAGGTCACAAACAAGATCTTTACGGGGTCTTACACCGGTGTTGGTGGCAACGCTTTTACGTCCACCACCTTGGAATTCGAGGGTGTCCAGTAAGGATTGATGCGTCGGATGACTGTAATACCACAGTCGGCGCAAAGATCGATACCATCCTAGCTCAACGACGAGGAGCGACATAAATGACAATTCAAATGTGCCTTTTGTTGAACGCAGTTCGCAAGTCGTTTGTGGGAGCAATTCACGCTATTCTTTTCATAGGAATATCGTCGATTTTTGCCCTCCGACCGGCAGCCGCCATGAGTGAGGTCAATCAAATGGAGGTGGAAGAAATTCTAGTGGAAAACACAGTTGGCAGTCTACACTGCGAAATAGTTACCCACTCTGTATCACAGAGCCTCGAAATGAAGGCGTTGGTTTGGTCCAACGACAAGGCAACCGGAAGCTATAGCTTCATCGTCACGAAGCAGGGCGTCAGCGGCAGATCAAACGTTGCGCAAAGCGGCCTTTTCGAGGTCGAGCCAAGCGAAAGGAGAATTGTTGGGTCCGTCATGGTCAATGCGTCGCAAGGGGATCGCTACTTTGCACGACTGTCCGTCCGCGCGGGCGGGGACGAAGTAATTTGCGATACCGCGATTGAGTAAACGCCCCTTCCGGCCGTGAAAATGGCTAGAAAAAAAAGATTGCGCTCAAGCTAATGCCGACGGCAAACATGCTTTTGCTTTCGATCGAATAGGTGCGATAGGTTTCACCACTTCCTGTCAAACTCGCGCCTGACCCGTCCACTGTCAGTGCTGGGCTTCCGGTCACATGAGAGACGACATAGGGTGCATCTGATAGGTAATCGACGTAGGCGCTCACCGTGAAGATCCCGCCGTTTTGGCCAATGTGTGTCAGATCACCTGTGGCCCTTGCGATGTTTGCCGTCCCATTTCTTCTCATCATTGCAGCGGGCATCTCTACATTCACCCCGGCAATACTGACTGCATTGGAATGGTTTGACCGTGTCGCATAATTGGCAAGTCCTGCTTCCGCTCCAAAACTGAACAACCAGTCCTTGCTGATTTCCTGACTCAAATCAGCCCCCAGAATTGCACCACGGTAGTCTGTTTGCAGTGACGTCTTATCCGTCAGCACAACATCGGGAAGAGACTCTGTCAGGGCAGACCCCTCATTAAGATCAAGTGTTGTGCGTGACGTCGTGGTGCGTTTGAGGCCACGAAAGGTTGGCCCTACGCGGGGGGAAACCGTCCATTTATCATTCAACGGAACCGCCGAACTGAGGAAAAACGTGTGATTGGATGCCGTGATTTTCTCTTCGACGAGGGTCGTCATCGCAGTCTGGCTGTTATCGCCAATGCCAAGAAACCAAAACCCGGTGTCGTCGAATGCCGCGCCATATGCGGAGCCCAACCCAGTTTGGCCGTTTGTTGTAAGGGCGGTAAAAATTGCGCCCGAGTTGGTTTGCGAGAGAGCAAATTGAGACACTGCGGCCTCTTGCCCGACTGGCGAAAACGCCGAGCTTAAAATGGACGCGACATCGCCCGTGCTGTCGGTGATTTGTACGGTTGCGTCAGATGTTACACCGGTGCCGTCAGCAAAACTGGACAGGTCGATCGTCCCGATCGGCGCCGTGCTTGGCGTGTAAAGAAGCGGGGCAGATCCCTGAACATCCATTTGCGCGCTGCGACTACGCGCGATTATATAGGATTCAGCCCATTCAAAATATAGCGGCGCGCCGGCAACAGTGCCCAGCTTTCCCGTGAGGCCAAATTCAAGGCTGGGGCCATAGGCTTCGAATTCAGAGTCCTGTGATATCCGGCTTGCACCAAACGTCAGATTCCCCCCGACCAGTTGAAAGCCATCTTCGGCCAAGCTCACAAAACTGTCGCCGGTATCCTGAGACAGAGCCGCGGTACATACGATTGTCATGCAGATCGCAGAAACGAACGTCTTCAAGTCACACCTTCCTTCTTTTCGCTGACCGACTTTGCCGTCACTCAGCGGAAACGCGCAGAAGGATCTAATGCACTGTAGACAGGGCAAGCCGTGTGAGCAAAGCGATAAGTTGAGGTTGGCGATGGGTTTCGGTTTTCTTCATGATCGACCCAAGGTGGTTGCGCAGCGTTTGTTTGGCCAAACCTTGCTTGTGCGCGCATTCGCCGATCGAGCAACCAGCCAACAGCAAAGACGAGAGTTCAGCTTCGGCATTTGTTAGTTTGAAGGCGTTCCAAAGTGCACGGTGGCTCAGTTTAAGCGGCGCATTTGTGTCTTGCACCACAAGCGCCAACCGCGCGCCATGTTTTTCATAGGCGAATTTTGACTCTCTGCGCGGCGCATTGTTTCCCAATCTTGTCAGCGACAGAAAAGCGCGCTTCGTTTTTCCAGTGTTCGGCAGTGAGAAAAGCTCGGTGTTGTGCCGGTGCCCTTTGCCCAGCCGTTGCACCATCGACCGGAACTCCATTTCAGCATCCAGATCGACGGCATGAAACTCGTTTTCCGCGCTTATGAAAAATGTTTCCATCTTGTCCGCAAGAATCTCGGCTTGGTCGTTGATGCACATCACATGGGATTCCCCGTCAAGGATCAGCATCGGAAAGGGGAAAAGTTCGAGAACATCATCGGTCAGTTTGGCATCGACCGAATTACGGTCGGTGAGGCACATAATTTTTGCGGCATGCACCAGATGCGGGCTCAACTCCTTGAGCAAGGCCGTCGCGTCACGCCGCACTTTGATGGACTCTGAAGCTGGAAATCTGATTTCCAAGACCAACTGCCGTGTCCGCTGCCGATTGACGACCATGCCCGTCGCATGAACAAACGGCCCGATAATGGCGTTCCATTGTTTGGCTTTTGTTGCGGTGATCCGCGCGTCGGATGTCATCAATTCGTCATCCTGATAGACATCTCCGATCGTCTTACTCCACTGAGGTTCGAGCCACGGGTTGTCGACGGCGAGACCTGCCACAAATGGCACGATCGCATCGGTCACAAGACCTCTGTGCAGCAAGAAATTGCCCGCTGGATGCAAGGTATCTTGTCCAAAAAACACGACGGCAGTCGTTGGAAAATGCTTTGAAAGAATATCGAGGACGGTTTCAAAAAACGTATCCGCGAGGACTGACTCATATATTTGATCTAAAATGTTAGATTGCATGTTGGTCATGAAATTGCCCTGCCTGATAGCTGAATTAGTCTTAGTAGTTTGCATGTGTCGGGGTGTTAGACGGCATATCGCTCATGGATTTCCGATCACGCTTTTGCTATGATAACTCTTCTGCGTAACACGTATGAACTGGTCAAATGAAATTGAGATGATTCTTCAGAATCGCAATTTTATTTAAGGGTTTTGTTAAGAATTTCGATTGACAAGTATCAATGTCATTCCTTGAAACAGCTTCTTTTGGCGGATTTCGTGCCGTCATAGATCGGGATTGAAGCTGCAAGACATAGGCAAAAATGCACCCATCGTGACGGCAAGAACATGTCAAGCGAGGTGTGTGAACTCAAGTGTGAGCGATACGTGAACTGCGACCACTATTGCTTTTGAGGGTAGGGTGATCGACCCATTTCCGCCAACATGTTTTCTCTGAAGACCTCTGCAGGTGTCTTCCATCCTAAGCATTTTCGCGGCGTATTGTTGAGCTGGTCGCTGATTACCTTGATGTCGTGATCCGTGAGCTGCCGGATATCTCGCTTGCGGGGTAGCCACCGTCGAGCTCTTCGATTGGTGTTTTCGACCGTTCCTTTTTGCCAGGGTGACGAGGGATCGCAGAACCAAGTTTGTGTCCCGATCTTGGCTTGCAATTGAGGCCAACTGACGAACTCGCTTCCACGGTCAAAAGTGATTGATCTGCGGGCGATATGTGGCAAGTCTTTGATAGCTTTCATGATCTTTCCCATGACAGGCTTCGTCCGCTTATTTGGGTTCTTGAGGATCACGGTAAAGCGGCTCACGCGCTCAACCAGCGTCGTGACATTTGTCTGGCCACGCTTCTGTTCGAACAACATCAGATCACCTTCCCAATGACCAAATTGGCGGCGATGGGCCACATCGTCCGGGCGGAACAGGATACTGACATCGCGGTCAAAACTCGACTTCCGGCGTTTGCGGGCACGGGGCGAGGAGTGCGGTTCTTGCGATGCAAAGGCAGGTACCACCATAGCTCCTGTGCCATGCCTTCTTTGGAGTAGATGTGTCGGTAGATCGTTTCCTGGCAGACGCGCTGTTTGACCCCATCGAAGATCATCCGATTGCCGATCTGCTCAGGTGTGAACTCAAGTTAGGTTGCGACATTTTTCTATCCCAGTTTTCTTAGCTCTTCGGCGAATGCTTCGGTCGGTGTTCACCATCCCAAGCACTTTCTCGGTGTTCCATTCAAGCGGTCACAAATTGCCTTCATATCGCGGTCTGAAAGCGTCGAGATGGGTGTGTCGCGTGGTAAGTATCGCCGAGCTCGCTTGTTTAAATTTTCAACAGATCCTTTCTGCCACGGCGCCTGTGGATCACAGAACCAAGCTTCGGTTCCAATCCCGGGCTTGAGCTTTCGCCAGCTGGAGAACTCAATCCCTCGGTCGAAAGTGATCGACTGGCGCGCAAGCTGGGGCAGGGGCTCCATGACATTCATCAGTCGTGTCATGAAGTGGTTCGAACTGCGGTCATTGTTCCGGAACAGAACGGCGTAGCGCGTTTTGCGTTCGACCAAAGTTGCCACATTTGTCTTGCCGTGTTCACGCCGAAATATCATGAGATCACCTTCCCATGCTCCAAAGTTCTCTCGGGTTTTGATCTGTTCTGGCCTGTTGTGGATCGATCGCTCCAACGGGAACATCATGCCACGCGGGGTTCGAGCATAGCGCGGTTTTCTTTTTTTACGGCGGTCTGGAAGGTATCGAGCCAACGCCTGCGACTGACGATCTGGGCTGTAGACATAAGAGTATATCGTCTCGTGGCTGACGGTTGTCGTATGGCCCTCAAGCTTAAGTCGACCCGCGATCTGCTCAGGCGACCAACCTTCTTGGAGACGATCTATCACGGCATCCCGCAGCGCTGGAATGCGCACCAATTTACGCCGACGCGCACGACGTTCACCAGCAGACCTTTGCGCCGTCATTCCGTAGTAACCACTGAGCTGAGGTAGTTCTTCGTCCTTAAAGAAGTTACGTTTGATCTCGCGATAGACTGTTGCCTGATGGCGATTGATCCGCCGCGCGATCTCGGTCACTTTGACATTACGATGCAAAAGGTCTTCGATTGCACGCCGTTCGGTGAGATTTAACTCTGTGCGTTTCATAAACTGTTCTCCTGATTTTCCAGTAGGATAGAGGAAGAGTCGCTTCCCAGTTTAGAATGTGCCCCCGCGTACATCCATGTTGCAACCAAGTTGAAATGTCCGTCTTTGTGCAAAGTAGAAATGTCCCACTCGGTGGTGCCAGAGCAGGGCTGGGCAGGGCGGAGACCTCATATATCGCAGCCCTGAACAGCCATGCGGGTGGGTCACTCTGCGGCGAGTGATGAAGGTGTCTCGGCCTTTTCTTTTGCCCTTCGTGCAAGCTTTGAGTTCCAACCAT
>Ga0075467_10004348_pt1 | contig 10545 bp, 9 predicted proteins | sample DEB08_DNA_9_FD_75067 | JGI IMG/M metagenome (GOLD analysis project Ga0075467, IMG submission 75067) | Aqueous microbial communities from the Delaware River and Bay under freshwater to marine salinity gradient to study organic matter... | ecosystem: Environmental > Aquatic > Marine > Coastal ...
GAACAACACCGCGTCCACTTTGCCCATTTCTGCGAGCACATTAATGGAATCCGTCAGCTGGATTTCTCCGCCCACGCCAGGGGCTTGGGTTTTCAGATGATCAAAAATCTCAGGCGTGAACACGTACCGGCCAATGGCTGCCATGTCAGAAGGGGCGTCCGCCGCTGAGGGCTTTTCAACAATGCCGGAAATCTGGATAGGGCTGGACCCGTTATTGGAGACAGGTTTGATGATGCCGTACTGATGTAGATTTTCCTTTGGTACTCTGGCGACAGTGAGACTTGCTTTGCCCGTCAGCTCGAAGTTGCGAATAAGATCTTTTGTGGGGCGCACGGGTCCCGCCATCAGATCATCCGGCAAGAGGACGGCAAACGGCGCGTTGCCGACGGCAGGTTCAGCACACAAAATAGCATGTCCCAGACCAAGCGCTTTGGGTTGGCGCACAAAAATACAGCTCACATGCGCAGGGATGATGTTTTTGAGCTGCGCGAGAATCTCGACTTTACCACTCTGCGCCAAAACGTTTTCCAGTTCCGGGTTGGCATCAAAGTGGTCTTCGATCGCCCGTTTGGTCCGGCCAGTGACAAATACAAGTTCGGTAATCCCGGCCTCGATTGCTTCTTCTACCGCGTATTGGATCACCGGCTTGTCGATGATGGGCAGCAGCTCTTTTGGCATGGCTTTTGTGGCGGGCAGGAACCGCGTACCAAGACCTGCGACGGGAAATACCGCTTTGCGCACCTTCGTCATAAATTCGTCTCTCTCTCATTTGCAAACCGATCAAACCGGTCGGGTTGACGGCTTTGCGTATTTTGCTCATGGGCTAAGTGTCTCTTCCATCATTGGCGTGGCAGAAACGATATGGCGCGCTCAACAATGCTAAAGAGACACTTTCCCGGCTCTCCGTCATTTTGGGTGATTTTAGGTGAAAATTTTGGCTAAGTTATTGATTTATATGAGTGCAGAATCGTCTCATTTCCTCTATTCAAGACGATTTTCCGGCTCAAACGCCCGATAACATATATAGCCACCCCCGCCCAACGCCTCAATCTCCGCCTTCAGCGCCTCATACTCCGCCACCTTGCGCTTCAAAAACGCACCCGTCAGCCGCGTCTTCTCCGCCACCCCACGCGGCGTCAGAATATACGCATACCGCAGCTTATTATCCGACGACCGAAAGTTGCAGACCTTACTCTGCCCCTTCTCGATCAGCGCATTCAAACAATAATTCACCGACCCCACACTCACGCCTAACTCACCAGCGATCTGGCGTTGGGAGAGGTCGGGATTGTCCTCCAGAACGCGCAGCACGCGGAAACGGACGTCGTCGGAGGCGGCGGCTTTAGCCATGCTCTGAAATAGCTACCGCATCGGAGGTCGCGGGGCGCCTTCGGGACAGAGAAAGGTTATAAACGCATGCGTTCACAGTTGAACGCATATCGGTTATAACTCTGGGTAGAAACAGATTCCTGCAGTTACAGCGGGAAAATTCTCAAGGGTGATTACTCATTAATCCCTGAGCAGGACGGGCGGCGGTATATGGCACAGACTGATAGCATTCCTTGGTTCGTGGCACAGCTTCGGCCTCAAGGGTTGGCGCGGGCGCAGGTCCATCTGGCCAATCAGGGGTTTCAGACCTTTGCGCCGGAACTGCAGGGCACGACTGTCAAAGCAGGCGTCAAACGGCAGACCCGCAAGCCGCTTTTCCCCGGCTATCTGTTCGTCAGCTTTGATCCCGCCGCCCCCGGCTGGGCCGCGATCAATGCAACGCGGGGTGTGGCGCGGTTGATCCTGGACAATCCGTATCGGCCGGTGCGGTTGCCAGATGCTTTGATGGCCGGATTGCAGGCCCGCTGTGATGCCAGTGGTTTGCTGCTGCCGCCCCCGGATCTCAAGACAGGTGACCGCATCCGCGTGCTCTCGGGTCCTTTTGCCGATCTGGTCACGACGATTGAGACATTGCCAGACCCGCAGCGCATTGGCGTGTTGATCGATTTGATGGGGCGCAGTGTGAGAACCTCTTTGCCCCGCGATCAGGTTGAAAAACTCAGCTGACGCGCGCATCTCACGCAGCCCGTCCCATGACCGCGCGCATGCCCTGATCCTCTGCCACGCGCAAAAATGCCTGCCAGGCGTCCATGTCAGCCTCAAATTCACCGTCCCAATACAGATCAGACACCCCTGCTGCGGATGTGATCAGCGTCCACGGTGCCTCTGGCCCTGCGCGCGCAATGCGCACGTCAATGGCCGTGGCGTCTTGGACGTAGATGCCCGACAGCCATGAAAGCTCTGCCCCGCCTGCCATGCCTGGTATCTGCACCACCCGCCTGCCCTCGTGCCTGCGAAAGCGGCGGCTGGCGAAATAATCTATGGAAAACGCGTAGGTCCCCATGAAAAGCATCGTAAAGAACATCAGCAGGAAAAGCGCCTCAAGACCGTCGTCCCAGAACCAGACACCGGCGATAATCGGCGCCGCAAAGAGTGGAACTATGACGATCGTCGCCACGGAATTATCCATCGATTTTCGCAACCCCCGTCTCAAGACCAGCGGCAGGGCGCGTACGATAAGATGATGGAAATGCAGACGGTCCGGTTGATCCGTAGCCTTGCGGCGTAGCCGACGGCGGATCATGGAAAAGATCGTGTCGCCCACCGGCCAGAACATGATCAGCAGCACGGCAAACCCGGCCACTTCGGGGTTGCGCGCCATTAAAAGGATGCCCAGCCATGCCAGCACATGGCCAATGGCATAGGCCCCAGCATCGCCCATGAAAATCCGACCCAAGGGCCAGTTCAGCACGAAAAACCCAAGCACAGCAGCGATCAGTATCCCCGCGACGCTCTGAATGTCCGTGTCCCCGGTATAACCCGCGATGACCCAGAACCCGAAAGCTGCACAGATGGTATAGCCCGAGGCCAGACCATTCAGCCCGTCAATCAGGTTCAGCGCATGACAGCTGCCCGCAGACCACAACAAGGTTACAAGCAACCCGACCCCAACCCAGCCGAAGAGATAATCAGTCTGCACCAGACCGAGCCCTGGCACCGTCTGGCCTGTAACCGCAACCGCAGCAGCGCCCGCCGCAAAGGCCCCCAGCAAGCGCATCTTGGGGGACACATCGCGCAGGATGTCTTCCCTGAAGCCCACGGCAAAGACAATCAGTCCCGCCAAAAGCGCCCAGATCAGATCATGGCCCAATTGATCGACCACCAACGCACCTGCCAGCACGACAGCGATGATCACAGCCGCACCACCCACCCGCGGGGTCGGGCGTGTATGCTGCGCCTGTTTGGCCGACAAATCGGAGATCATATGCTCGCGGTTGAGGAACCATTCAGGCCGGGCCAAAGCGATGGCACACAGCAGCAGGCTGGTGCCAAAAGCAAAAACGAAGGTCCATAAATCAAACATCGTTCACGGGGTCTCTCAATCTGCTTTCGGTTTTATTGCTGTGGCGCATATCCCAGAGTGGCATACAAATCACAGGATACTCAATCGGGGCGTGCATCCACAAATTGCCGCATTTTTGCGATTGGCGCATGAAATTGGGCGGACTGTCTTTGCATCAGCCCGCGCAGCCGGTCAGCGTCCCCATTGGTGATACAAGCATTTATCTCCCGCAAAAAAGCCGCGACCTCGATCTCGCTGCGCGGCACCTCTTTGATCTGCAAAATACTAGCGCAAGGCGTGCCGCAGACCGCGCCATACTCGGCCAAGGGCGGCTCTGACAGTGCCTCGCCCGGGCGCAGGCCCGATACCTTAAGGACGATATCATCGGGGTGCCTAGTATCTTCTGCCACGCGCCTGCCTGACATCTCAATGGTACGGCGCGCAATCTTTGCCATGTTCTGAGGGCTGCCCGGATCGAGGATAAAGACCTCTCCACCCTTGGCGAAGGCACTGCCGCGCAGGATCATCCGCGCCGCATGAGACAGTGTCATCACCCTGCGCGACATCTCAAGATGCGGCACCGTGACCGGCCCGCCAGCCGCGATCTGTTTGCGGAACAAGGCAATCAGCGATCCCGCCTCTGCATGCACATTTCCAAAACGCACAATGGCAAAGCGGGTCAAGTCACTGCGCAGCTGTCTGTCCTGAACCACCCATTCGGCAAAGCGCTGTGCTGCGTCCAAGACCGTTACAGGCCGCAGGGTTTTATTGCCCGACAACAACACAAATAGACCAACGCCTGCCGCCATTGCCGCATCTGAAACCACTTGGGTACCCAGCACATTATTCTGCAGGGCCTCCAGCGGGTTATCCTCGCCCAGCCTTGCATCCGTGTGGGCTGCGGCATGCAGCACAACATCAACGCCCTCTCGCGTCATCACCCCGGCCACCTGCGCCGACACCACCACCGACCCCAACCGCGCGACAAGCACAACATCCGCCTGTGCCGCCAAAGGCGCCAGAACATCGCGCGCATCCTGCAAGGCCTTTTCGCTGTGATCAAACAAGATGACCCGCGCAGGCGCGCAAGCAATCAACTGGCGGCACAGCTCAGCGCCGACACGCCCGCCTGCCCCTGTGACCATGACCACACGGCCTTTGTAAGTCGCGACACTTTCCGTAGCGCCCAAATCAACAGACCCATGGCCCAAAAGCGTATCTTCAGCGCCCCGTGGCAGCGGTAAAAGCGCGCGCTTTTCTGACAGGATCTGCGCATAGGACGCCAGCGCCTGCACATCGACACCAAGCGTCTTCACCCGCGCCAGCACATCGTCAATCCGGGATTGAGGTGCGGACGGCAGAGCCAAGAGCACACGGGCGACCTTGTGACGGCGGATCAACCCTTCCAACGCTGACGTCCCATAGATCGGCAAACCTGCCACCATCAGATCGCGCAACGCCGGATCATCATCGACAAAGGCCACGGGACGCATGTTCCCCGATTGATGCAGCGAGGACGCTAGTTGCACGCCCGTTGAGCCTGCACCATAAATCACGACAGCACTGCGCTTGCCACTATAGTGCTCCACCCGCTGCAACAGGTTCAGCGCAACCAAGCGCACCGTGACTGAGGACAGGAAAAATACCGCGCCGAATATCAACGGAACAGACCACGGTGTGGGCAGGCGCAAAAGATAGCTCAGCACAATGGCAGCCACGCTCAGCGCACAGGCCACAGCCGCAATGCGCAAAACCGAGCGGCTTTCCATCGCCTGCAGTTTAATCCACGGCAGACGGCCCATCGCGATCAGCCCGGCCCCTACAAAAAGCATCGCAGGAAACAGCAGCCACGAGCTGGGCAACACCCAGCCGATTTCCATCGAGCCATAGCGCAGCACAAATGCAGCGCCGAGGCTTAGCGCCAGCAACACCAGATCGATGAAAAAGAACAACCACCGCTTTGTTGTTCTCGATAGGGATAGGGAAGTTAAATAGATCATTATTAGTATCAAACTCTGAGTAGAGGTAACTCATGCCAATCTGCTTAAGAGTGAAAAATCACGATTTCAATACAACTCCTGATCAGAACGGCTAACTATCGCCTGCTATTTAAGCTAGGGTCTGCTATTTAAGCTAGGGTATGGTTAGCGTGACTTTCCCCCTAGACGTCGGCATGAGCACTTGGCACATGGTCCGAGACCAGCATTCCAGACGGACCTATTGATGAAACAATTCTCTGCCGTACCCCAAACACAGCTCACTCAGGCCGGGCAGGACGATGAGATTGATCTTGGCAAGCTGTTTCTCACGCTGTGGCGGGGTAAGTTCTGGATCCTCCTCACCGGGCTGATCGCGCTTTTTATCGGGGGCTATTACGCCTACGCGGTCGCGGTGCCTGTCTATACTGCGCAGGCCACCGTGGCACTTGAAAGCCGCGAGCAGCAGGTCATGGACATCGAGAATGTCGTTACGGGGCTTGGCGGAGACCAATCCACCATCAATACCGAGATCGAAGTGGTCCGTTCGCGCGGCTCATCGAACAGCTCGTCCTCGACATGAACCTGCTGGAAGATCCTGAGTTCAACGGCCGTTTACGCTCGCCACCTGCGTTTTCCGTGGGCCAAGCCGTAGGCTTTGTGCGCGAGTTGATCAGTGGCCCCCCACCTGCGCCGCCTTTGCCATCAGATCGCGCCATTCTCGACAGCACCATAAATGCAGTGTTGGGGACGATATCTGTTTCAAACATCCGCCAAAGCTTTGTGTTTCAGTTCAATGTCGTCACACAAAACCGGACAAAATCTGCTGCAATCGCCAACCGCCTCGCAGAACTCTACATCGAAGACCAGATCGCCGTAAAATTCGAGAAAACCGAACAAGCCACGCTCTGGCTCAGCGAACGGGTCAGCGGCTTGCAGGTCCAATTGGAAACCACACAAGCGAGGCTCAAGGACTTCTCTGCCAACACCGATCTGGTCAACGCCGAGGCACTTGTTGCCCTGAACCGTCAGATCAAAGATCTGCGCGACCGGCGTATGGATCTGGCCGTTCAAGCCGCGAATACGCGCGCCAAAGTCGTCACACTTGAAGCCGCAAAAGACAGCGATCCGGCGGTCTTTGCCGAAGCCGCCAACGACAGTGTTCTCAACCAAGCGCTCTCTCGTTTGCAAAACAACCGCGCAGGCGGGCAGCAGGCCTTTGATACCCGCGCGGAGGGCGTGATTGCGCGCGCAGACCTAGAAGCCAGCCGCGCTGAGGCACAGCTTGCGGCCCTGACAACCTCCATCACCAATGTCAGCGCACAAATCGAAACCCAATCCAAAGAACTCGTGGAGCTGGAACAACTTCAGCGCGAGGTTGAGGCCAACCGCCTGCTCTATGAAGCGTTCCTGAGCCGTCTGAAAGAAACCAGCATCCAACAAGGCATACAACAGGCCGACAGCCGTATCTTGAGCAACGCCGTTGTGCCGGACGCCCCCTCCGCACCGCGCAAATCCAGAATCCTCGCCCTCTCGCTCATGCTCGGCCTGATGACAGGCGCCGGTGCCATCCTTGCCCGTGAGATCACCCAGAACACCTTCCGCGTCGCCGAAGACCTTGAGGCCAAGACCGGCTATTCCGTCATCGGTCAGATCCCTGCGATCCCCGCGCGCCGTCGCAAAAACGTGCTAAAATACCTCGTCGACAAACCCAATTCCGCCGCCGCCGAGGCGATCCGCAATCTGCGCACCTCAATGCTGCTGGCCAATCTCGACAATCCGCCCAAGGTGATCATGTCGACCTCCTCGATCCCCGGCGAGGGCAAAACCACACAGTCCATCGCATTAACGCAGAACCTCTCAGGCCTTGGCGCTAAGGTGCTTCTGTTGGAAGGCGACCTGCGCCGCCGTGTGTTCAGCCAATATTTCGACCGGCCCAATCAAAAAGGCTTCCTGTCGGTCCTCTCCGGCGAGGTGTCTCTTGAGGAGGCTATCGTACATGACAGCGAATTGAACGCAGACCTGCTCTTTGGCGAAAAATCCCCAATCAACGCCGCTGATCTGTTTTCCTCGTCGAAATTCTCTGACTTCATCAAGATGCTGCGCGATCATTACGACTACATCATCATCGACACGCCGCCTGTGCTGGCTGTCCCAGATGCCCGCGTGATTGGGCAATCAGTCGATGCGATTCTTTATACCGTGAAGTGGGACAGCACCTCGCACCGGCAGGTGCTGGACGGGTTGAAATCCTTCGAAAGCGTCAATCTCAAGGTCAGCGGCCTGGTTCTGAGCCAAATCGACAAGCGCGGAATGAAGCGCTATGGCTACGGTGACAGCTATGGCGCCTACCAAAGCTACTACGAGAGCTGATTTTTCAGGCAAACCCACACCAATTGTCCCTGCCTGAAGGGAATACCCGCTCGACGGCGCGGGTAGAGTACGTTACTTTATTTCTAAGTTTTATGTAACCCCGCGCATCTCTGCCCGACGCTCTGCGCATTAGGAGTACCCGATATGAAAAAGTTTCTTGCCCTGACTGCGGTTGCCGCAATGGCGCTACCGATGAGCGCCACAGCCGAACAGCGCATCGAAGTTGGCAAAACCTACATCTGTTCCGTGGAAGCCATCCGCAGCAATACCAGCATTTGTGCAAATGTCACACTGCCAAGCCCAGCCAGCGACCTGTGCGTCCGCATCGAAACCGCTGACCGCTACGTCACATCCGATGTTGTGCTGAACGATCGCGGCGAAGGTGCCTGCTTAGTTCCTGCAAGCTATGGCACTGGCACTAGTGGTGCTACAACCACAACTGCGGGCCTTGGTGGTCTTGCAGGCGCAGGTCCGGCCATCGCGGTTCTCGTAAGTGTAGCGGCAATTGCAGCAGCCAGCGGCGGCGGCAACTCGAACGGCACCAACTAATTCCATCATTCCCCAAGCGGGATGATCCAAAGGCCGCACCTCCGGGTGCGGCCTTTTGCGTTTGTGGGTGAGAGGGGTGCCAATGATCTGCCTGAGGGCCCTTTTGACAAGATCAGGCAATTTTCAACGCGGGCGGTTGGAGGACTGGTGTGTGGAGAGGGTGTGCATTGGCATTTGTGTCACCAACGACGGCTTTGAGAAACGCTGCGTTTAGCCTAGGCTCGTCTGCGACAAATAGTTGGAGGGTGTTGTGCTAGAGATTGATGAACAGATCGGGTCTATTGAGCGCCTAAGAGAACTCCTGCCAACCGAGGGTTTTACGAACACTTTCCTCAAGGTACGTGACCGTCTGAACGATGTGGCTCAGAAATTTATCGAGCATGCGCCATTTGTTGTCGTCGCAACCAAAGCATCCGAGGGTTTGATCGATGTTTCACCCAAAGGTGATCCCGCGGGATTTGTTGAAGTCTATGACGATAAAACGCTAATCATCCCGGACAGGCTCGGCAATCATCGGGTCGATGGCTTTCATAACCTTTTGGAAGACCCCAACGTGGCGCTGCTATTCATTGTGCCAGGCCATGGAGACACACTGCGCATTGCAGGCAAGGCCCGTATCGTTCGGGACGCGGCAATCAGCAAGCGGCATGCGATCAACGGAAAAGAGCCGTTGCTGGCGCTCGTGATTGATGTGGAAGAAGCCTTTATGCACTGCTCCAAGTCCTTCATCCGCTCTCGTTTGTGGCATCCCGATCATTGGCCAGAGCGGAAGTCGGCTCCGACCCTTGCAGAGTGGGTGATTGCCACGGTTGATAGAGAGCAGACGCTTGACGAAGTGCAAGAAGACCACACTGCTGATGAAGGCGCTCGTCTTTATTGAGAATGCTCAAAACTACCGTTCAAGCGACCTTCGGCAGTTACAATTTAGGCGCCCAGCAGACTTCGACCACAGCCCCCTACCCTTCCGCCTTGGCCCGCATCTTCACGAACCCCAAAAACGCCCCCTCGACCGACCGCAGCCTTGGCCGCCCGGACGCCGCCCAATAGGACCGCCAGTCCGCCTCAAGCGCATAGACGTCCCAACCAGGCATCAGCGCGCGCGCGCGATCATAGGCCGCCTCTGACAGCGCCCCTGCCTCCGGTCCCTCGAGAATGCTGCGCTGCTCGAACCGGATCATATCGCCCTCTTCTTCAACCATGGCGTAATCCGGCAAATGGTCCGCCGCGATCATCTCGCGCAGCATCGCACGAAACACACGGCGCGGTGAGGCAGACCCAGATTTCTTCAACAGCACCTCCACCGACACGCGCCAAGACCGTTGCCGCCCACAATGCTTGCGCGCCAACTCGTACACCCGCCGCTCCAGCGGTTTGCGCAGACGGAAATAATCCCGGCTCAGCGTCAGCACAGACTTCGACAACACCGCCCGGTAGAGCCATTCGGACAACGTCACCGAGACGCTCATCATCCGCCCCCCGCGTGCATGCCGCACGATCTCCCAACTCTCGATCAAGCCGAACCCGCTGGTTACCTCCCGCTCGCCCGTCGCAATATTCGTGGTGATCCTCGTCCCTGCCAACCGCTCAAACGCCAGCTTCAACCGCGCGTAAGCATCGCCGCTCGTCTCGCGGTTTGTGGCCACCAACAGGTCATGCGCCTTCAGCGTCAGGGTGCGGCTGACCTCCCGCCCCGCATTCAACCCCGCCATCAACTGCGAAATGCAAAAGATCAAAATATCCTTGTCGTGGATCGTAGCTAACCCGCGCATCGACGGCACCACCGTGATCTCCGCCTCGTTATGCGCGTAATTCAGGATGCGCCTGTCGGGACGCGTCGAGAGCGTGAAAAGCGGATGCTCCATAGACGCCAGATCACCTTTCGGCATCGCGTCAAAAATATCGCAGAGAAAAAAATCCCGCGTAGGATACCTGTCAGGGAGCAAGCCCCCCTTCGCTACGTCAGCCATATGCCTGCCTCGCCGGTTGCCCGGCTTTTGGGGCATCTGCATGCCCATATACTGCTCGCGTTCCCGTTGTCGGGAATCGTGGTTTTAGTGACACCTACGCTACCGCCTGTGGATAAGTCCGTCCAGTAATGTCATCGGGGGTTCAGAGTCAGATGATCGGGGGATTAGAGTCACCTTAGCGGGGTTTCAGAGTCGGGCAGCTTTAAAAAAACCTAAGATCAGCAAATAGAACCAATAGCTTAGAAAATGACGACAGTTTCTTAACTTTAATATAACACATAATAACAAC
>Ga0075467_10004349_pt1 | contig 10543 bp, 9 predicted proteins | sample DEB08_DNA_9_FD_75067 | JGI IMG/M metagenome (GOLD analysis project Ga0075467, IMG submission 75067) | Aqueous microbial communities from the Delaware River and Bay under freshwater to marine salinity gradient to study organic matter... | ecosystem: Environmental > Aquatic > Marine > Coastal ...
ACTATTATAAGTGCTTCTACTGTAACTGCTATGTTTGTTCGCTTGCATCGCTACCACCTCGTTTTATGGCTCAAGTATAGGGTGACGCCAAAGCCGATAGGAAAGAACACTTTTTACTATCATTAGTCGAACAAGTTATATGAACGAAGATTGAAATAAATTAGACTTGATACGATTGCTTAAAAATTGAGACTCAATAAGGATATGACAAACGCTTCTGATAAGTCTGACAAGTCTTCAGCCGCATTGCGCGTGCTCAGTATTTTGGAAACGGTTGCAAAGTCATCTACGCCGATGACCGCTACCGAAATAAACCTCGAATTAAAGTTACCAAAGCCCACAATTCATCGTCTTTGCACCATGTTAGAAAACGAGGGCTATCTACAACCTCGCCTAGACGGGCGAGGATTTCTGCCTGGTCGGCGACTATCGAGCATGGCATTGGGTATCTTCAGCAACAATGATCATTGGCGCACAGAGCGGCACGGTATTCTAAAAAGATTATCTGAGGAAGTTGGCGAGACCTGCAATATATCGATACCCGATGGTTCGCAAATGGTCTACTTCGACCGAGTCGAAACACATTGGCCATTACGAATTCAGCTAAAGAAAAATGATCGGGTGCCAATTTATTGTACTGCGAGCGGTAAGTTGTTCCTAAATAACTTACCGAGCGTTAAGCGCTCAAGGCTACTAGCGAAAATTCATCTTGAGCAATATACAAACAACACATTAACCGATATCAATAAACTTAAACGTGAGTTGAAACGCTTAGCACCTCAAGACATTGGGATTGATAATGAAGAGTTTATGCAAGGAATGGTTGCGGTGGCCGTTCCACTTCGTAGTGAAGACGGTGCGTTTTACGGAGCTTTGGCTATGCATGCTCCGAGTGCACGCATGAGCTTGAATGACGCAATTGGTCACATCCCAAAACTAAAGGTCGCGGCAATCGATTTAGTTGAGCTTATCCACGAATAAGCATCTCGGTCTACACACATAAAAAGTGTAATCGAGCATCATCTGCAAACTAGGTTTGTCTAAATCTACGATCCCTGAGCAAAAATGCAGTCACCTCGTTCGGCGAATTTGAATTCTCCACATTTTGGAGCTTGCTGCATTAACACTTGATTGCCTCAAGACTTTAACTGGCTTCAATTTAAACTCGACATTCGAGCCTCTAGACACCGCCCTACTGAGTTCCTCAAGACGTCGCTGCATGAGCTGTTTGTTTGCTTGATTAGAAGCCGCCAAGGTCGGCGTTATCTCTACAATATCGCCCTCATTTAAATACCTAAACGATTCCAAAAGTTTCGTTAAAGTTAGCTTTCCGTCCGCCGTCATTGATGCCGAACCTGCGGCGTAGCCTAAATCGATATTAATTTTTGGTCTACCGAGCGACAACAACAACATGTTCAAACTGTACGAATCAGTCACTGAGCTAGGGCTATAACTGCCATCCTTTTGGACGACAATGCTTGGGTCATTAGTATCGGCCCATGCGACCTCGCTCTTCTGGGAGTAGGTGTCATCTGAGTTTTTACTAGCATATACCGTCATAGATGGTAATTCGATACTGCCATTTTGATCCGCATTTGATTTGGCAATAGATAGCGTAATTACTAGACAACAAAGCACTGAGCAGCAAAAAGCTCTTGGCAAAGGGGTGCTGATAGATTTATTAAACGTGTGTAGGGGCACGATACATCTCAAAGGCTAACGAAAAGCAAATTAGTGTTAGACCAACACTATCTGCTTAAAATAAAGGTTAATATTACTATTACATATTGTATGTGATCTTTTCGTTTACAGATGTAACAAAAGTTACTTTTATTAGCGAGCGCTTATACATAATTATAGTAAGCGCTAAACGCAGCTACTGCTATGTACAATGCAACTAAGGCGATAGGGTGACAACGGCCTGTCAAATCCAAACATACCTGCATTTTCAGCATGTTTTTCAACTTATCTCCGATTTAGCTTACTCAGGGTTACCCATTAAAGCTTGATGTACGACATTTAGCATATTCTGATTCTCTTTGACTTTTTGAAGAACTTGCCAATACGATAGTAAGGCCATCGGCTGAGATCGTTGCTCAGCGGCAATATTGGCTAAGTACTTGGCGTGTTGAAAAAAAATTTCATAGGCCTGCCATACCGAGTATTTAGGGTCAAACATATGAGTTGGCAACGATGCGACACCATTAACTTCGATCACCACGAACTCACCTCGTTTGAACGCCTCTTCGTCTACCGCTTTAACGTCGACCCTGCCAAAGTTAAACCCAGTTTGAGTTTCGAATACTGCGAAGATTGCCTTTTCCAATTCATCTGTATGAAGATCACCATCGTCGGTGAATTTACAACCAAGGGTGTGAGATCCAATAAAAGACAGTCGTTTTTCTGCACCTAGTTGAAGAACTTCAGTGGTATCAATATCTTGTAAAAACGAGTTCCAATGTTTGCTGTAACGCGGATGGCTCTTGGCTAGCGCTAACACGTCGTCACGGCCATTACCGACTACCGTTGGAAAGTGTTTTTTGTTGATTCCTGTTATTTTTGGCTGACCCTTCTGACGGACATAGAACACCCCGCATTCGAATGGATTAGAGGTGAACTTTTGCAGAATATAGCCACCTAACAAACGAGGAGTGTGTTTATCAACATCATCTTCGGTGGATACTTTAACAATGCCTTTACCAACACTACCAACGTTTGATTTCAAGATAACTGGGTAGCCGTGTTGCTTAACAAACGCATGAATTTGGTCTTTCTTTTGATCCACAGTTAAAGAGTCCTCGATCAGAACGCTTGGCAGAAAAAAACGCTGATCAAACGCCAGCTGGCTATCAAACTTAGAGCCAAGGCCGATTTCACCGTGATCCAAGGCATAGTTAGCTTTCGCTAGCCCTTTAATGCCGACTCGATTGATTAGGCACTGTAGGCCAAGGTAAATATAAAATGGTATCTCGAACAATCGCGGGTTCCAGAATTCGTATTTTTTAATCAACATGGCTGCCCTATGGTGAGAGTTATTGAGGTCGGCTGTTACCCTAACAGATTAACCCTGACAGCCCGATTGTAAGCCGCACATAGGCAATAATCTAGCGCATTTCAAACACCACTATGACGCTATTATGCTAATCCGCCAGCCCGTTGCTAGAGTTGCTATAAATTTTTATCTATGCAACAGGACTGAGTTTTCAGGAAATGCCCGGCCGGTGAGAAATAACAGAAAGCCACGCCTGTTACGAAGGAATAATTCTGGCAAATTTACGCTTACCAACTTGCAGTACAAATGGCTCAGATTCTAGGACCAACATTCTTGGATCCTCAAGCTTTTCACCGTTTATTTTAACCGCCCCCTGTTTAACCATACGCCCACCTTCTGATGAACTTGAGCATAACTGAGCTTCCTTAGTCAAATTACCGATCAACATGCCATCACCAAGCGCTATAACAATTTCAGGCATATCATCGGGAATGGCATTTTTTTGAAAACGCTGAATAAAATCTTGCTTGGCGCCGATAGCCGCTGCCGCGTCATGAAAGCGGGTAATAATTTCTTCACACAATAAGAATTTAATATCTCGCGGGTTAGCACCTTCTTCGATTTGCTGCTGAAAACCGGTGATCTCGGACATTGGGCGAAAACTGAGTAGCTCGAAGTAGCGCCACATGAGATCGTCTGACACCGACATGAGCTTACCAAACATGTCGTTCGGTGCATCCGTAATGCCGATGTAATTACCGAGCGACTTGGACATTTTCTGCACGCCATCAAGACCCTCTAGTATAGGCACGGTAAGAATCGCTTGCTGCGGCTTACCGTAGGCTTTTTGCATTTCACGACCAACCAGCAAATTAAACTTCTGGTCAGTACCACCCAGCTCAATGTCTGTATCCATTGCCACAGAGTCATAGCCCTGCACTAAAGGGTACAAAAACTCATGAATCGCAATCGGCTGTTGAGAGGTGTAACGCTTATGGAAATCATCACGCTCAAGCATCCGCGCAACCGTGTATTGTGCCGCTAAGCGAATCATATCAGTCGACGTCATCTTGCTCATCCACTCTGAATTAAAGCGAACACGAGTTAAATCGGGGTCAAGAATTTTAAACACCTGATCTTGATAGCTAATGGCATTTTGCTGTATTTCGGCTTCAGTAAGCGCGGGGCGCGTGGCACTTTTACCTGTTGGATCACCAATTAAACCGGTGAAGTCACCGATTAAGAAGCTTACCGTATGCCCTAGTTTCTGGAACTGGCGTAGCTTATTGATCAGCACCGTGTGACCTAAATGTAGATCTGGAGCAGTCGGGTCAAAGCCTGCCTTTACCTCGAGCGGTTTGCCAGTAAGTAGTTTGGCCTCAAGCTCGGCTTGAGGAATAATTTCTTCGGCACCACGAAGCAATTGTTGCATTACCGCTGACGGCTCTTTTTGAGCTACCGCTGATGGCTCTTTTGGGGCTACCGCTGATGGCTCTTTTGGGGCTACCGCTGACGGCTCTTTTTGCATTACCGCTGACGGCTCTTTAGACGATTGTTGTGACAAAATAATCTCTTTAACACTTACAGTTTGTTCATGCTCAAACGCAATTAACGTTTGAGCTCTAAAGCCGCAAGACTAAACGCTCGGAGGCCATATGACAAGCCCCTCGCTAGGTGTCAGCGACATCTAAGCAGCCTATTTTCACTAGGCAATATTACCAATCAACATTTTGATTCTATTTTTTTCTGATAATTATTTGCTAAACGGCGGCCAAACTAGCAGAATGTTTGGATTATTAGGCTCATACACTTAGCAGGTATGGGAACGAGACTGCGAAGACAGCCGCTAACAATCAAAGGCCCCTAGACCATATGCCCTCAAAAATAGAGTTATCTATATTCGGAAAAGTTTCCGACATATTCAATACCCAAAAACCAAAGGCTCAGAACTCAAGACAAGCTTATATGCGTAAACGTCATTGGGTACTAGGCACCGCAGTAATTTTAGCTGGCAGCTGGATTACACACACCACCACTGCGACCATCGCCACTCCAGAGCAGGTTGCATCAAGCAACATCGCCTCTCCAGAGAATCTACTAAGCTATAATATTGATCACGCTATTAACGCGCAAAATAATCTGGTCGCCTTTGTCGGTATTTCACCATCATTTGCGATGACATCACTACCTGATGTCACACCACCAACTGTGGCACCGCTGACTTTACCAACAAATGCTCAAGCGCAAATACCCGACGCCATACCTGAAGAAGTATTCGCATCGGTTAAACACAAAGTAAAAAAAGGTGAGTCGCTCGGCATAATTTTTAGAAAAATGTCGCTTGACATGTCCTTGCCGCACAAAATTTCTCAGCACGAGACGGCTAAACAACTGGTATCACTCTCAATAGGAAAGGAACTGGTATTTAAGTTCGATGGTGCGCAGAAATTACGCGAAATCAACTACCCTGTCGGCGCATTAGAGCGCTTAGAGGTAAAGCTTGAAGATAACGACATTGCAATGGCAAACATTGAAACATTGCCATTCACAACCGGCCAGAAGACCGTCTCAGCCGACATCGAATCGTCGCTTTATCTGTCAGCGTTGAACTCTGGCTTGAGTAACAACCTGATCATGGAAATGATTAGAATTTTTGGCTGGGATGTAGACTTTGTTTTAGATATACGCAAAGGCGATTCCTTTCACGTCATTTACACCGAACACAGCATGGATGGAGAAAAGCTTGCTGATGGCGATATTCTAGCGGCAGAGTTCACCACTCAAGGGCAAACGTATCGAGCGATACGTTTTCAAAACAATGAGGGCAACGCCAGTTTCTACACGCCGGAAGGTAAAAGTATGCTTGGGACATTTTTACGTTCGCCCGTAGAGTTCAGCCGTATATCCTCACGCTTCGGCAAACGCAAACACCCAATCTCTAAGAAATGGAAGGCCCATAACGGCGTCGATTATGCCGCATCTCGAGGCACACCAGTTAGAGCCACCGCGGACGGGAAAGTGGTGTTGGCCGGTCGCAAGGGCGGTTATGGCAATACAGTTGTTATCAGTCACGCAGGAAGATTCAGCACTCTCTACGCACACATGAAAGGCTTCGCTAAACAAGTTCGATCAGGTTCACGAGTGAAACAGGGGCAAATTATTGGCTACGTAGGCTCAACCGGCTACTCTACCGGACCACACTTGCACTACGAATTCAGAGTCGATGGAGTTCACCGCAACTCGTTAACCTACAAAACACCGAAAGCATCGTCGATTAAGGACGAGTTGAAAGCGGAGTTTATGTTACTTGCGTCAAACATGTCTGAGCAACTGAATAAGGCTGAAAACGATTATCAACTTGCAAAATACTCTGGCAGCAGCGAAAGTCAGAATAAATCTCTGTCAAAAGCAGCTCTATAATCGTAAGCACCTAGCAACTATAGGCGCTCTTTTAGTTTAAAACACCAAGGTAGACACGAAGGCAAATACTATGGCCGAGGAATTATTTATTGGCTTGATGTCGGGCACCAGCGTTGATGGCATTGACGCTGCGCTAGTTTCCTTCGACTCTAACAATCGACTGCGCGTGATAGAAACCTTGTTCACTGAATTCGATACCGAGATTCGAAAGAAGATTAATCAGGCTGCGCAGAATAATGAGCATTTACGTACTAATCAAGATTCGCCTCTGCATCAACTATTAGCGCCGGTATATGCCTCGGCTTGCATTACGCTATTAGCCAAGGCGGGCATCCCAAGCTCTAAGATCAGTGGCATTGCAAATCACGGTCAGACGGTAAAACACGAGCCTCAGGCAAAACCACCATATAGCCTCCAGCTCGGGGATGGGCAAACCATCGCTGATTTAACGGGTATAAAAACCTATACTCAATTTAGACAAGCAGACCTAATCGCTGGAGGCCAGGGCGCGCCCTTGATGCCAGCGTTTCATAAGTCCGTATTTATTGATAACGCGTCTGAGCGCCTACAAGGCGAGAATCCTACAAGTAGCGATAATGTCTTTATCTTGAACATTGGCGGCATTGCTAACGTCACTCATCTTAAAGAGCCTTTAATTGGCTTCGACACTGGGCCCGGCAACGTCTTGCTAGACCAGTGGATAGATCAGAAGCTCGGCTTGAGTTACGACAAAAACGGAGAGTGGGCAAACCAAGGGCAAGTTAATCACCAATTGCTCGAAAACTTACTCACCGACAACTACTTTGCCGAGCCGTACCCAAAAAGTACCGGTACTGACTACTTTAACTTGGCTTGGTTAATGGCACGACACCCTGCTCTCAACACCCTAGCCGCACAAGACGTTCAGGCAACACTGGTTCAGTTAACAGTAGACAGCATCAGCGATTCAATTTTAGCGCTCGGTAATTCTAAAGGCGAGGTCTACGTTTGCGGAGGCGGCGCCAATAACCCATTGATTATGCAGGGCTTGCGTTCTAAATTAGCCAAATTTGAGATTGCTAAAACAGACGCCTTAGGGGTACCTTGTGATTGGCTTGAAGCAATCGGTTTTGCTTGGCTGGGTTATTGCTGTGCGCATGACATCGCAAGTAACATACCGAGCGTTACTGGAGCCAAATCAGCAGTGGTCTTGGGGGAAGTTTTTCTTCCCCATTAATTCCTTAAGCGCACTGACAAGCTTGCGTCATTCTTAGGCATGACTCTCTAAGCTCAATAGTAATAAAGCTCAATAGCAATAAGCTATCACTGCTACCGATTCCGCTACACAACCCTGTTAAACGGCCCTCTTAAACGGCTAAGCAGAAAATGATGATCCGCAGCCACAGGTAGTACTGGCGTTGGGATTATTAATAATAAAACGCGCACCTTCTAAATCATCTTTATAGTCGATTTTTGCACCGATCAGGTACTGAAAACTCATTGGGTCAACGAGTAAACGAACACCATCGCGGTCCACGGCCGTGTCATCCTCTTGCTGCTCCTCATCAAAAGTAAAGCCATACTGAAACCCTGAGCACCCGCCGCCTTGCACATAGACGCGCAGTTTCAGCTCGGCATTAGCTTCTTCTTCAATCAGTTCACTCACTTTTCCAGCCGCAGCGATTGTGAAGTCCAATGGAGTTGCTGCAGATGTTACTTGTTCAATTTCAATCATGGTGTCACCATTCACGTATAAATTTGGCGGTAAAAAAATATTTTACGCCCATATGCTCATTATGCGGTTAACTGTAGCAATCTCAAGTGCAGTCGACCGAACAAAACGTCAAAAAGGTCTATTTCGAAGACTCTTTTTTATCAGCGACTCCGGCACTTACGTCATAAACCGGCGTACTGGCGTCTGAGACTAGGCTCCCATTGAGAACCGCTCCCAGCTCCATCTCTACCGCTTTGTAGTGAATATCACCACTAATATTAGCATTTGCCTGCAACTCAACATGCCCTGTTGAAGCAATATTGCCTTTGACCGTTCCATTGATCACGACATGGGGCACGTTTACATCACCCTCAATTACACCAGATTCGCTGAGCACTAAGGTGCCGTTACTGCTATCGTGCGCTGAAACATGACCCTTGATATGCCCATCAACTCGGAGCCCACCAGTAAACTCCAGGTCACCTTGTAAAACCGAGCCTGCCCCGATCAAGGTATCAATAGTCTCAACAGGCTTGCCAACTTTTTCTTTATTGCGCTTCATCATTCTTAAAACCTTCAATTTTTGGTATTCGGGCTCAGGCAACTCGTATCTACGAGCACCCCCTAGCCAGAGGTTGTTTTATCATTACTATTACTGCTGTTATTGGTACTAGTCGCTGTGTTAGGCACGTTAAACCAGCGCTCTAACACCGACCCATCTTGCAAGTGCAGCTCAACTTTAACCTTGGCCTTCTCAGCGATAACAGGTTTGTCGATTGAACCCGACACCTGTGTAAAGTATTGGTAATTGACGCTTCTATCACTTGATCGCGGCCATTCTGCTGTAGCGACATCATTTTCAAACAGGGTGACCTTAAGGTTGCCACGAATTTGATGTTTATGTTTAATTGCTTGTACTAGGGTGATATCAAAACTTAGTTTACCATCATCATACGAGTGGTTTAGCTGCTGAATAGCGGGGCCCGACTGGCCATCTTCCGGCGATATAATGCTTCGATAGAAATCTAAACGTGAGCCTAAGACACTGTTCTTTTGTTCTGAATTTGCGTAAGCCTTGTTCATCTGCTTATACGCTTCTGCTTGAATCTGCTGCTGCCTTTTTGAGTAAATCAAGCCCTCCTGTGAAACCGACAGCTGTTTGCGTAGGCTACTCAAGTTTTCCTTTAGTTGGGCGATCATCGCTTGATCTTGCTCGTAGCGATCATGGCCAGAGCGCAAGCCTTGGCCATAGACGAAATACACTAAAGCCAATATCGAAAATACACCGATGACCAACGATACCATGACCGTATTACGAGACATTTTCGGCTTAATTGTTAAGTCATTTGTGGATTTTCTAATCATTTAATTATTACTGTTTAACAAGACTCGATTACGAGCATAACCCTAAGGCTGTACTGCGGGGTTACTTATACCAACGGTCTGATCAAGGCCAAACATGATGTTCATATTTTGAATCGCCTGACCAGCCGCACCTTTGGTGAGATTATCGATCACCGATAAGACCACTAATTTGCCAGAGCCTCCAGCCTTATGCAATCCGATTCGGCACATGTTTGATGTCTTCACTGAACGCGTGTCTGGATGAGAGCCCAGTGGCATTACATCAACAAATGGCTCATTGCGATAACGAGATTCGTAGATCGCGTGAATATCTTCAATCGGCTGATCAAAATTTAATAAATTGGCATACAGTGTCGCATGTATACCCCGCAACATAGGCGTTAAATGAGGCACAAACGTCAGACCAACCGGTTTGTTCGCCGCCTCTGCCAAGTTCTGGCTAATCTCTGGGTGATGTCGATGACCGCCAACAGCATAGGCCTTAAAGCTGTCATTGACCTCACTATAAAGGTTGCCTACGCTAGCGCCGCGACCAGCACCAGTGACGCCAGACTTGGTATCGGCCACTAAGTCTGACACATCAACTAAGCCACTCTCAATCAACGGTAAGAAGCCAAGCGTCGTCGCGGTTGGATAACAACCGGGGTTAGCCACCAGTTGGGCGTTCTTCAATAACGCCATGTTGACCTCAGGAAGACCATACACCGCTTGCTCAACAAGTTCGGGGCATGCATGCGTCATGCCATACCATTCGCTCCACACAGACACATCTTTAATTCGAAAATCTGCCGCCAAGTCAATCAGCTTTACCCCCTTATTAAGCAATTCACGAGCGTGTGTCATGGCTATGCCATTGGGGGTGGCGCTAAAGACCACGTCACAATGATTGAACGACGAAGGCTCAGGCTTAGTAAAAGCCAGATCAGTAAAACCACGTAAGCTCGGAAATAAATCAGATACCGCGCGCCCGGACTCGGATCGAGAGGTGATTAAAACCACGTCAGCGTTGGGATGCACCAACAACAATCTAAGAAGCTCAACACCTGTATAGCCAGTGCCGCCGATGATGCCTA
>Ga0075467_10004350_pt1 | contig 10543 bp, 8 predicted proteins | sample DEB08_DNA_9_FD_75067 | JGI IMG/M metagenome (GOLD analysis project Ga0075467, IMG submission 75067) | Aqueous microbial communities from the Delaware River and Bay under freshwater to marine salinity gradient to study organic matter... | ecosystem: Environmental > Aquatic > Marine > Coastal ...
ATCGGGTACGGCCGTTGGGTGTTCCTGGCGCAATCGCTGGTACACATTGTGGTAGCCCGTATCCCGGATCATTTGCATTTGTTCATAGAAGTTGAGCAAGTACTCCCGGATATCGTAGCGGGCCGGGCTGGAGAGTTTTTTGAAATTGTCAACGACCCGTAGCAGCGTTTCTTTTTTGGCAAAGAAGAGTTCGATCTGTTGTTTCATATCTGCGTCGGCCGTCAAAGGCCCGAGGTAGATGCGCTGGCGGACCGCCAACTGGCCGAGGTAGTTGGCCGGAATCGCATAGGATGCCTCCACTAACCCGGAAAAATCGAAGTCGTAACCAACGGGGACCAATTTCTGATCCAGCGTCCGGCGAACCACCTTAACGTTGCGGAGAACCGGCACGCTGTAATCGGCATTACCGATTAAGTACTGAAACATGGCGTGTATACCTGCTGCCTGTTGGTCAAAAGCCGCCACCGGGCGGTACTGGCAGTCGTCGCATTCTTCTCCTTGCAGCCGCTCCGCCATTTCGTCGGTATCTTCGATGATGAATCCCAACCGCTTGAAACCGCTGACCAACCCTTTGCTGTCGATGTATTGAATGGACACCAACTGCACCCGGTAGCTGTAGGGGCTCAGCTCGCGGTACAACTGGTAAGCCAGGTATTCCCGCAAGACCTTCTCGTTGCCTACGATACGGTCTTCTGCGCAGTGCGTAACCAGTTTCAGCTTGTCGTGCCCGGAGAAACCGCGGTTTTCCAATTCAACGCGGGAAAAATTGAGCATCAAAGGCGGAAAATCACAAACCTGGCGGCGAAATTTACCCCTGGCTTTCACTTTGATATTCCAGCTTTGGCTGCCCTGGCCAGGAGGAGAAAAAGAAAATAGGCCGGATTGATAGGTCGGCGTTGCCTCGGCTTGTGCCAACAACTGGCCCAGGTCCGTACGCAGGGTGACCTCTACGATTTCCTGCCCCGTGAGCAGATCAAAAACAGACGATACGGGCGCCGTGTCAGCCCGGGAAGAAAACCCCAGGAACACACTTATTAGAATAAAAATTAGCTTTCTCAACTGAATTGATTTTCTGAAAAAATCATGCACAGCCGTGCACGTAATACAAGTTGTTTTGGTTTTGGGTGGTATTAAAAGCTACCTGACAAAGCAGCTCAACACCATCGACCATACAAAAGTAAGGGAAAAACGAATAGCTTATTGTTAAAAGTACACTAACTTTTAAAATCAAACTTTTCTACTCCAGTGGCCACCGGTGCTGGTCGTTTTTGTTCACCAGACAGGACCAATAGCAAAGCAAATTTGGCCATCAGAAAGGGATTTCGTTATTTGCCGATCCCGTAGTGGTCCGGATTACCACCATCAGGAACGGCGGTGGGCGCTTTTTGGCGCAACTGGGTATAGGTTCTACGCTGGTTAACTACTTTCAAATCAGCAATCTGCGCGTAAAACGACTCCAGGTAGGCCTTCATTTCAAAGCGGACAGTTGCCGAAAGTAGCTTTTGTGCCGCTATCAGGTCCAACAATTCGGCGTGGTGGGTTTCGAAACGCGCCAGCGTGCGCTCCAGCATGGGATCTTCAACCGGAAGGCCTAAGAATACACGATCCCGAACGGATACCTGACCAAAAGCGTGAATGGGAACAGCATAAGTGGCATCCACCATACCCGAGAAGTCAAAGTCATAGCCCACCGGGATCAATCCGGGATTCGTAGCACTCCCTTTGACCAACTTGACATTCCGGTTAAGCGCCAGGCTGTAATCGGCATTACCGACCATATACTGAAAAACGGCCTGGATGTTCTCGGCTTCCCGGTTGATCTGTTCGGGTGCAGGCGACAGGCAATCTTCGCATTCCGTAGACCCAATCCTCGCTACCAACTCGTCCACATCTTCCAGCAAAAAAGCGTACCGTTTGAAACTACTCATTTTGCCACTCGTATCCACGTAGCGAATCCGGATCAGGTGGACCCGAAAACTCAATGGCGTTATCGTCTCATACATCTTGTAGACCAGGTATTCGCGCAGGAGTTTCTCCTGGCCTTCCAGGCGGTCATCATCACAGTGTGTCACCAGTTTCAGCTTATCGAAAGCATCGAAACCCCGGGCCGCGAGGTCTTTTTTGGAAAAATTAAACTTCAACGGCGGGAAATCACAAATCCGCAACCGGTATTTCCCACGGGGCTTCAAGGAAAAATCCCATTGTTCTTCACCGTGCGTTAGGGTAGAAAAAGTTAATTTAGCAGCCTGATAGTCTGCCCCGGAATTGTTTTCATCCAGCAAGAGTGACATATCTGTACTCAGTTCCATTTCGACGACTTCCTCTTGAACCAAATAGTCAAAAAGAGAGGAGGCAATTGGATCCGTTGTTCCAGCGAAGCTGAGCGCAAGGATGCCAAGTTGAAATACAGTAAGGAAGAAAAAATTGTAGTATTGCGCTTTCATGTGTTCAGGGAAGTATCTTCAGCGAATTAATAGCCATTTGAACGCACAAATTCGCACAAAAGTTTTGGCTTTTCATGCTTTGTATTAAAATTTAATTTCGAATCAACCTAAGCTAAATCAGCTTATCGAAATTAAATTCTCCCGAAACAGGCAAAACCCACGGTTAACATCAAAAACACGGCTCTCCTAACAAAAAGCATTCGGTTAATTGTATAAACTGAAGAACTGGCGTATATTTAACTAATTTACTATACCATTGACAACAGGAGCAAGAAATCACGGGTATCCATCAAAATCAGCAAGTAGTAGCCTACTGGTACTGTTCCTTTTTGGCGCTTTATTAGGGGTTTCCTGCAAAGTGACAACACCCGCACCGTGGGACCAGGCGGCAGTTATTGACAATGCTGCTGCCCCGGCAGTCGTTTTAATGATCGGTGACGGAATGGGGCTCAGTCAGTTGTCTGCGGCCATTTATAGTTCACCTACTCCGCTCGCACTGGAAGAATTTAAGGTGATTGGTTTTCAGAAGTCTTATTCTTCCTCCGACCTGATTACTGATTCTGCTGCTGGCGCCACGGCGTTTGCCTGTGGTGTCAAAACGTACAATGGGGCTATCGGGCTTACCCAAGACACCCTTCCTTGCCTCAGTATCCTGGAAGAAGCCGAGCAACGCGGTCTGGCTACTGGTCTGGTTGTTACGTCCAGTATCGTACACGCTACCCCCGCATCTTTTGCTGCCCACCAAAAGATGCGGATTTTTTACGAAAGGATTGCCGAGGACATGGCTGCTTCGGGCGTAGATTTACTGATTGGTGGGGGGAAGCGCTATTTCGACCGTCGCAATGAAGATGACCGCGACTTACTGGCGGAAATGCAAGCGCGGGGCTACCTGGTACGGGATTATTTCAATGGCGATCTGGATCAGGTTAAACCCGATCCTAACCTTAACTTTGTTTTCTTTACGGCCGACAACCAACCCCTTCCCGTCAACCAGGGCCGGTCTTACCTGGCGTATGCGAGCCGCCTGGGCACAGAATTTCTCGACCTCCGAGGCAAGGACAAAGGTTTCTTTTTGGTCATTGAGGGTAGCCAGATCGACTGGGCCAACCATGCCAATGAAGGCAAATTGGCCATTCAGGAAACCCTTGATTTTGACCGTTCCGTTGGTGAGGTGCTGGCTTTTGCCCGTCGCCGGGGCAACACCTTGGTGATCGTCACCGCTGATCACGAATCAGGAGGCATGGCACTTGAGCAGGGTTCAAAACAAGGAAGAGTAAAACCCGAATTTACCACCAACGGCCACACGGGCAGCCTGGTACCTGTATACGCTTACGGCCCGGGCGCAGATGCGTTTGCCGGGATTTACGAGAATACTGCTATTTATAGTAAAATGCGTCACTTTTTCGGTTGGGATACTGACCAAAATTCAGCGCTTCAGCTCAACAAGACGACTACTCAAACGTTGAATAACTGAACAACTATTTCTTTGCATTGCCCATTTTAACCAAATTTAAACATGTCCGTTCTAACCACAGCTATTTCAACAGAAAATTTACAGTTCATCCAGGCGAGCGCCCGCGATTTTGCCGAAACCTACATCCGTCCGCACGTCATGGAATGGGATGAAGCACAAATTCTTCCCCTTGAGTTGTTTCACAAAATGGGCGAGCTTGGTTTTTTAGGCGTTTTGGTGCCCGAAGCATACGGAGGCGCTGGCTTGAATTACCAGGCTTATATTACTATTGTGGAGGAAATTGCCAAAGTATGTGGTTCGATAGGCCTTTCGGTAGCCGCCCACAATTCGTTGTGTACCAGTCATATTCTGCAATTTGGTACCGAAGAACAAAAAATGAAGTACCTCCCCCGCCTGGCTACTGGTCAGTGTTTGGGTGCCTGGGGGCTCACTGAGCCCAACACGGGAAGTGATGCAGGTAGAATGCGTTGCGTTGCCCAGAAAGACGGGGATCATTATGTGATCAATGGCAGTAAGAACTTCATCACCCACGGCAAATCGGGAGAAATAGTGGTTGTTATTGTCCGAACTGGTGAATTACTGGACAGCCATGGCATGACGGCCTTTGTCATAGAACGGGGTACCCCTGGTTTTAGCGCGGGCAAAAAAGAGAACAAACTGGGGATGCGTGCCAGTGAAACCACCGAACTCATCTTCGACAATTGCCGGGTTCACAAAAACCAAATTCTCGGAAAAGTTGGTGAAGGCTTTATCCAGTCGATGAAAATCCTGGACGGTGGTCGCATCTCCATTGCGGCGCTTTCTTTGGGGATAGCCAAGGGTGCTTTTAATGCCGCCAGGCAGTACGCCAAAGAGCGCGAGCAGTTTGGACAAGCCATTGCGAAGTTCCAGGCCATTAGCTTTAAGCTCGCGGATATGGCTACCGAGATTGAAGCTTCCGAGCTCCTCACCCGCAAAGCAGGAGACCTCAAGGATGCTGGCGAACCCGTCACCAAGGTTTCGGCCATGGCCAAATATTTCGCCTCCGAAACAGCGGTCAAGGTAGCTACCGAAGCTATTCAGATATTCGGTGGATATGGTTATACCAAAGATTTTCCGGTGGAAAAATATTACCGCGACGCCAAATTGTGTACCATCGGTGAGGGAACATCAGAAATCCAAAAACTGGTCATCAGCCGCCATTTACTGAAGGAATAACTAAGGCATAAAAAAAAAGCCACCCGATAAATCGGGTGGCTTTTTTTATGCTATTAACAAAGGGAAAACGGTTACTTGTCTTCCACTTCTTCGTATTCTACGTCGGTCACATCTTCCGCTTTGCTGCTACCCGCATCACCGGCGCCAGTTGTATCACCTCCCGGACTACCATTAGGCTGTCCATCCTGGGTGGCCTGGTACATTTCCTGGCTAGCCGCCTGCCATGCTGCATTGAGGGCCTCCATGTGCTTGTCTATACCAGCGAGGTCACCTGCTTCCTTAGCTGCTTTCAGCTCCTGAGCGGCTTTTTCAATGACTTCCTTCTTTTCTGCCGGGAGTTTATCTCCGAATTCCTTCAGTTGCTTATCCGTTTGGAAAACCAGGTTTTCGGCAGCGTTGAGTTTTTCAACCTGCTCCCGTGCCTCCCGATCGGCATCTGCATTGGCTTCGGCTTCGGCCTTCATCCGGGCAATTTCTTCCTTGCTCAGTCCAGTAGACGCTTCAATCCGGATACTTTGTTCTTTACCCGTTCCTTTGTCTTTGGCCGAAACGCTCAGGATACCGTTGGCGTCCATATCGAAAGTAACTTCAACCTGGGGCACCCCACGAGGGGCTGGCGGGATATCGCTCAGGATAAAACGACCGACGGTGCGGTTGTCCTTAGCCATTGCGCGTTCTCCCTGGAGGATATGAATCTCAACCGAAGGTTGGTTGTCCGAAGCTGTTGAGTAAACTTTTGACTTTTTGGTAGGGATCGTGCTGTTGGACTCGATGACGACATCGTATACACCACCCATGGTTTCGATACCCATGGACAGCGGCGTAACGTCCAGCAACAGTACATCCTGTACATCACCGCTGAGTACACCACCCTGGATGGCTGCACCAATAGCAACTACCTCATCCGGGTTGACTCCTTTGTTGGGTTTCTTACCGAAGAATTTCTCGACGGCTTCCTGGATTCGGGGAATCCGCGTAGATCCACCTACCAGAATAATCTCATCAATGTCGTTGTTGGTCATGCCAGCATCCTTCATCGCTTCGCGGCAAGGACCCAGCGTGCGCTCTACGAGTTTGTCAGCCAGTTGTTCGAACTTGGCCCGCGACAATTTCATGACCAGGTGCTTGGGCACGCCATCAGCCGCCGTAATATAAGGGAGGTTGATCTCCGTTTCGGCGCCGCTGGACAACTCGATTTTTGCTTTCTCCGCAGCTTCCTTCAGGCGCTGTAGCGCCATGGGATCTTTGCGAAGATCAATATTTTCCTGTGACTTGAACTCATCGGCCAGGTAATCGATGATTACGCGGTCGAAGTCATCACCTCCCAGGTGGGTGTCCCCATTGGTAGACTTCACTTCAAATACACCATCGCCTAATTCCAGGATGGAGATATCGAAAGTACCACCCCCCAGGTCATAAACCGCAATGGTCATGTCCTTGGAGCGCTTATCCAAACCATAAGATAAGGCGGCAGCCGTTGGCTCGTTGATAATCCGGCGGATTTTCAAACCTGCCACTTCACCAGCTTCTTTGGTAGCTTGTCGTTGTGACTCATTGAAATAGGCGGGAACCGTCACGACGGCCTCTGTCACTTCGTGACCCAGGAAGTCTTCCGCTATTTTCTTCATTTTCTGAAGTACCATTGCAGAAATTTCCTGTGGCGTATACATACGCCCGTCAATATCGACCCGTACGGTGTCGTTATCGCCTTTCAATACTTTATAAGGAACCCGGCTTGCTTCTTCCCCTAGTTCCGAGAAACGATGACCCATAAAGCGCTTAATGGACGATACAGTCCGCGTTGGGTTGGTGATGGCCTGCCGTTTTGCAGGGTCACCAATCTTACGCTCACCATTGTCCATAAAAGCTACTACAGAGGGAGTAGTACGCCGTCCTTCGTCATTGGGAATAACTACCGGCTCGTTTCCTTCCATAACTGCCACACAAGAGTTGGTGGTCCCGAGGTCAATACCGATAATTTTACTCATATTCGTTTATTTATACTATGTCAGTGTAATGTTTTACACTACTTACTGAGCAACTAATGTGCCAAGCGAAGCGGACGCCATACAAATAGGACAAAAAGACATAAAACGACCGTCAACTGGGACAACCTGCCGGCGGAGGCTGACACCTGGTGACAAAAAGACAGGTATTTACTGCTGCGATGGGTACGTTTAGGGCACAAAATTGAGCAACTTGGTGTAGGAGCCATTGAACAGGCTATCGCGCGAACGCCCATCGAGCGACAACTCAGCGGAAACGGATTTGTAGCGCGAACTCACTACGCCTACCCCACCTGTTACATTGGTATAAAGCGGAATAGCTTGAGAAGACGTAATGCCAATATTGGCGCCGGCAATGCGCAGGTAGTCCTCAATTTCCGGGCCAGCGGCCGTCACTTCGATCACAACCGCGTCGAATTTTCGGGTTCCAGTGTTCAAGGGTTCCAGGGTACTGCCAATAAATTGGTAAAAGGCTTCACTAGGAAAACGGTACACCTGCGTAGAGACCTGATCGGTGACCCGTTCGACGGATTTATTCAATACCCAGGTTACCTCTTTGTCGATACGGATGGTCGGATTGGCCGGATCGGTTTCCCGGTAGCGGAATTTCACCCGCAGATCAAATACCCGGGCACCGGGGCCGTAATAGCGCCACTCTATTTTTCCGTCGCGGGCATATTCCCCCCAGCCCAACTGGCCTGAAAAGGGCAGGCCGGCCACTTCAATACTGTCAATGATAGTCGATTCAGCGATGGCAGGAGCCGTCTGCCCACCCCGGTCAACAATGATCCGAAATTGATCACCTCCGCGCAAACGGGTAACGCTGCGGGGTAGTTTATACAAATAATTAGGTTCGTTGGCGAAGTTCCCCTCCTCCCTGGGATAGCCCTCGGTGCGGCCATCTACTCTTTGCAGGGTATATTTCTGACCATTGGTGCCCCTTTCCAGGGCCACTACAACGTCATCAACGCCATAGTAAATGGAGTCCGGAATTTGAGCAAGCTGGGTGGCATCGCCGCCTGGTTGCAGGAAAGCCTTCTCTACCCGAACGTAATAGGCCGTATCTTTCTCAGATAAAAAAGCGTAAACAACGGGAATGTCTTCCCATTCACCTTCCAATTGAAAGTCGGTTTCGCAAGCAGAGCCGCACAGGATGACGGCCAGAACAAAAAGCAGAGACAAATTTTTCATAAACCTTTTGGCAATTTCTAATAATCGACCAACAACAGTCGGGCACAAAAGTAAGTTTTATTTCTGTTCCCGAATTGATTCCTTCCGCCGATTGACGTTGACCTGACCAATCGGCGGAGGAAAAGAATTTAGCCTGGGCGGTAAAAGAAGAATGATTAGCGTATTTAAATTCTTAATTATCTTGCGCATGTTTTCTGATCACAACCAAACTTTTTCTATGTCCGTTCACACCGATGTTAAGCGAGTTACCACTCATATCCTCCAGGCGATGAAGGCCAAGGGTGAAAAAATTGCCATGCTTACCGCCTATGACTACAGCATGGCCCGTATACTGGATGCTGCCGGAGTGGATGTCTTGCTGGTAGGCGACTCTGCCTCCAACGTGATGGCGGGCCACGAAACCACCCTCCCGATTACCCTGGACCAAATGATCTACCACGCGAGTTCGGTCGTCCGGGCGGTCAATCGGGCCCTGGTAGTCGTGGATCTTCCCTTTGGCACCTACCAGGGCAACAGCAAACTGGCCCTGGAATCCACCATCCGGATCATGAAGGAAGCCGGCGCCCATGCGGTCAAGTTGGAAGGGGGAGGTGAAATTGCGGAAAGTATCAGACGAATCCTCAAAGCTGGCGTTCCGGTAATGGGCCACCTGGGCCTCACGCCGCAATCGATCTACAAGTTTGGTACCTATACGGTGCGGGCCAGAGAAGAAGCGGAGGCTGAAAAGCTCATGGAAGACGCCAAGATCCTGCAAGAGTTGGGCTGTTTTGCCATTGTACTGGAAAAAATTCCCGCGCATCTCACCAAGAAAGTGAGCGAAGCACTCGTTATCCCTACAATCGGAATTGGCGGCGGCGTTGATGCCGACGGGCAGGTGCTGGTAACCCACGATATGCTGGGTATTACCAAGGATTTTCAACCGCGCTTTCTGCGCCGCTACCTCGAGCTTTTTGAAGTTATCCAAAAGGCTACCGAAGCCTACATTGTTGACGTAAAGCGCCGGGATTTTCCGAGCGACAAAGAACAGTATTAATTCCTGTTGTATAAACCAGGTTCAAGGACCCCATCCTTTTGTATATGTTGAAGGTTTTCATTCGTTTACTGGCAGCTATTTTGGTGCTGGGTTTATTGGCCGGCGGGTATTTTTACTACAAAGTACTGGATCCCAAGGTTATCGCCAGCAGCGAACCCGGCGTTTTCATCGAGATTCCCCACGGCAGTCGCTTTGCGGATGTGGAAGCACAGCTGAAAGACAAAGGCTTGCTGAAAGATCCCGCTACTTTTCAACTGCTAGCCCAGCGCATGGGCTACGTACGCGCCCCCATGCGGTCTGGTCGCTTTGAGATAAAGCCTGGAACAACCCTCATTGACCTGATCCGACAACTGCGCAACGGCCCCCAGGCTCCCGTGAATGTTATTCTGACGACGGAGCGAGAACCAGAAAACATAGCAGCCAAAGTGGCCCGCTTCATTGAACCCGACTCCTTGCAACTGGTGACGCTTTTCCAGAACGAAAGCTACCTGGATTCCATCGGCTTCACCAAGGAGACTTTCATGACCCTGTTTATTCCCAAGAGCTACGAATTTTTTTGGAATACCCAACCCCGTGGTTTTGTGGAGCGCATGCTCAAGGAAAACAAGTTATTTTGGTCCAAAGACCAACGTTCGCAAAAAGCTGAAAAACTGGGATTATCACACCAGGAAGTTTATACTTTGGCGTCTATTGTCGAAAAGGAAACCCTTCGCAATGACGAGAAGCAGCGCATGGCCGGCGTATACTACAACCGCCTGCAAATCGGTATGCCGCTACAGGCCGACCCCACGGCCGTCTTTGCCAGCCGGGATTTTGCCACTCCCCGGGTCACCAATTACCACCTCGGGATTGATTCACCTTACAACACCTACAAATACGCAGGCCTGCCGCCCGGTCCTATTGCCATGCCGGCTATCTCATCCATTGACGCGGTGCTCAACCTGGAAAACCATGATTACCTCTACTTCTGCGCCGTTGGCGATGGCAGTGGCTACCACAACTTTGCCCAAACACTGCCCGCTCACAATCGCAATGCAGCTATTTATCGCGACAATTTGGTGAAGCGGGGAAAGCGGTAGACGGAAAGGTGGAAAGGTGTAAAAGTGGAAGGGTGTAAGTGCCGGGACAATAATAAATTTACATTCTCAAATTATTAGTGAAGAAACAAGCGATTGATAATGAGCGGTTTCGAGCTAAT
>Ga0075467_10004352_pt1 | contig 10540 bp, 9 predicted proteins | sample DEB08_DNA_9_FD_75067 | JGI IMG/M metagenome (GOLD analysis project Ga0075467, IMG submission 75067) | Aqueous microbial communities from the Delaware River and Bay under freshwater to marine salinity gradient to study organic matter... | ecosystem: Environmental > Aquatic > Marine > Coastal ...
AGTAGATCCAAGTTTATTCAACTAAAAAGCCGATAATTAGTTTCCTAAATATCGGCTTTCAATTTTTGATTGATGATGTAACTAATATAAATTCTTTTTGTTAGAGATAAACATAGGATCGTGTCTGTTGAAGATGTTTTCCGCTGCAAACAACAAAGTGTGTTGTTTTTGGAATATTTGTTTCCCTCTTTTTTGTATATCTCTGAATATTTTCATGGTTTAGTTAGCTTGAATGTGTAATTATTATCTGTAACGTCTTTTCAGGTTCCAAGTGTAACCTTTTGTAGTACTTACTTTTTCTGTGATTTGATTATTATTTAGTGTTCTCATAATGTATAGTTTTATTTGGTTTACATCTAATAGACGAGAGTGAATTAAAAATGTTACAGTACTATGTAAAACAAAGTACTGTTTTAACACATGTTTAACGATCTATAACAATGTATTTAATTTTTGTAAACGAAAATTTATGTTTATTTAACTGATTGTAAGTATGTTGTGTTGTTTTGTCAATTCTAAACTTATTAAAATTGATTTAACAGTGTTATTAATAATAATTTGGATTTACTAGTAAATAGAGTGATTCTAGTTTTGGGAGTGTCATTTAAATAACACTATAGAGTCGATAATTTTGAGCTAAGACATGTCATTATCTAGTAGGATAGAGTTTGTTACTCTTAGAAGTTTTATCATCTGTTTTTTATAGTTTTACTTTTTTATCATCAAAGTGTCATGAAAACCCTTATTTGACCTATCTTTGCACGTCTAAAAAATTTTAATGTCAGAAATAGAATCAGTAACAGAAAAGGAAGAAAGAAAAAGCGGTAAGGATCTTTATAGCTATCAAAAGGGTGCCATAAATAAAATTTTCACAGCCTTTGACGATGCTCCGGAAGATTATCACTTGCTATATCAACTTCCAACTGGTGGGGGAAAGACCGTAATCTTTTCTGAAATTGTAAGACAATACCTTAAAAATCATAAGAAGAAAGTTTTAGTGCTAACGCACCGAATAGAGTTGTGTAAGCAAACATCTACGATGCTAACAGAGTTTGATGTAGATAATAAAGTAATTAGTAGTACAGCAAACCTTGACGATCAAAACGACTATACTTGTTTTGTTGCAATGGTCGAAACACTTAATAATAGACTTCAGGAAGATAGATTAGATATTTCTGATGTTGGACTTGTTATCATTGATGAGGCCCACTATAACTCATTTACAAAACTCTTTAAGTTCTTTGAGAAGTCATTTATATTAGGGGTTACGGCCACTCCATTGAGTTCTAACATAAAGCTTCCAATGAATGACAACTACGATGAGCTTATCGTTGGGGAGACGATCGAATCTTTAATAGATAATGAATTTTTATCAAAGGCTGATGTGTACTCCTATAATGTTGGTTTAACATCATTAGAAGTTGGTGCTAATGGCGATTATACTGTAAAATCATCAGATGATCTATACATGGGAACGGATATGCTCAGTAGATTATTACAGGCGTATCAGGAACGCTCAAAAGGGAAAAAGACCTTAATCTTCAATAATGGAATCAATACTTCCCTATATGTTTATGATGCTTTCAGACATGCTGGCTTACCTATTATGCATCTAGATAATACAGCAACGAAGAAGCAAAGGCAGCATATTCTAGACTGGTTTAAAATCACTCCAGATGCTATTTTAACATCTGTAAGTATCTTAACAACAGGATTTGATGAGCCAACGGTTCAGTCAATTATTCTAAATAGAGCAACTAAATCACTAACCCTATATTATCAAATGATTGGGCGTGGGTCAAGAATTTTAAAAGATAAGAATTCATTTGATGTTATAGACCTTGGAAACAATTTCCATCGTTTTGGGCCCTGGGGAGCAGATTTAGATTGGCAGCGAATATTCAAATATCCAACCGCTTATTTGGATAACTTGATGGATGATGACGAATTAGAGAGCTATTTTAAGTATGAAATGCCTGATGAATTACGTCAAGAATTTAAGCAGTCTAAAGAGGTCTATTTTGATATTAAAAAAGCATATGTTGATTCGGTGCGTAATGGAGAAACGTCTAAGGTGATTTTAGAAAGGTCTCTTGAACAACATTGTCGCATATGTACTGAAAATAGTGAAGATGTATATGATGCTCTTGGCTTGGCTAAAAAGCTTGGGGATGATATTGACTTCAGAATCGAACGGTATTCAAAGTGTATTAGTAAGAGCACCCATAATTTTATTTCTTGGTTAAAGGACGATTATAGGCTAAAACTTCGAAACTTTATCCGTGAAAACTTTGACCGTATTTATGAAGAAATTCACGGTTATCCCCCAGAAGAATAATTTGATTTCAAAAAAGACTAATACATTGGAATGAAAAAGAATGATCCCTATGCAGCACTTCGTTTCAAGGAGTTTAGGGTCTTTCTATTAGTGCGTTTTTCAATGGTTTTTGCATGGACTATGCAATTTGTAGTTATTGAGTGGGAAGTCTACAGTCTTACGAAAGATCCTTTTTCATTGGGGATTATAGGTTTGATGGAGGTGATTCCGGCAGTTTCAATGGCCCTTTTTGCGGGCCATATTGTTGATCAAAATGAAAAAAAAGGTCTTTTAGTAAAGTGTATTCTTGGCTTTTCAATTATAAGTCTCGGATTATTTTTTGCCACCTGGTCGAAAGTGACGTCCCAGATATCAAAAGATACTATTTTATACCTGATTTATTTCCTAGTTTTCTTAGGAGGTATTGTTCGCGCATTTATTGGCCCGACCATATTTTCGTTATTTTCTTTATTAGTTCCTAAAAGAATATACCCCAACGCAGCAACTTGGAGTAGTTCAATTTGGCAAATGGGGGCTGTTATCGGACCAGCAGTTGGTGGATTTGCTATTCACCTTATTGGGGTTAGCAGTTCTATGTTTTTGATTGTTGGATTTTCAATAATTGCACTCCTTGGACTTTCTCAAATTCCAAAAAAACCTATTTTGAATCCCAATATTGGAGAACCAATTTTGAGCAGTTTGAAGGAAGGGGTGAAATTCGTAATGAGTACTAAAGTAATTCTTGGAGCACTAACATTAGATATGTTTGCCGTTCTTTTTGGAGGTGCTATAGCCTTATTGCCAATTTATGCACAAGATATCTTACACGTGGGCTCACAGGGTTTTGGTGTATTACGAGCTGCCCCAGCCGTAGGGGCACTAATTATCATGTTCACATCTGCACATTTTCCTTTGACAAAGAACGCCGGACTAAAACTCTTAGGGGCAATTTTTATATTTGGTGTTTGCATTATAGTATTTGGTCTTTCTACCTCTTTTTGGGTATCGGTAATTGCCTTATTTTTAAGTGGAGCTGCCGATGGTATATCGATGGTAATACGTCAAACTATTTTGCAATTACGTACACCAGACGCAATGCGAGGGAGAGTCGCTTCCGTAAATTCTATTTTTGTAGGCTCATCCAACGAGCTAGGTGCTTTCGAGAGCGGACTTACAGCAAAATTAATGGGTACAGTGACGGCTGTAGTATTTGGAGGTGTTATGACCATCATGACAGTAGTGTCCACTGGACTCATTTCTCCAGCATTCAGAAAACTAGACCTGCAGGAAGACCTTGATGAACATCAAGAATTAGATTCATAAAAGGGTACGTTAGGATTAGATTCATTAACGTACCTTTGCCAAAAATATCATTCATGAAGACTTTTGAAGATTTCAAATTATCCAATCCATTGCGAAATGCAATCCAAGATTTGGGATTTGAGAATCCAACACCTATTCAGGCTGAAGCTTTTTCAGTTGTACTTTCAGGCAAAGACATGGTTGGAATAGCACAGACGGGGACAGGTAAAACCTTGGGTTATATGCTGCCTATACTTCAGGATTTAAAATTTTCAAAAGAGCCAGTTCTCCGAGTTTTGGTTGTAGTGCCTACAAGAGAATTGGTCATTCAAGTTGTTGAGGAAATAGAAAAATTCTCAAAGTATTTAAGCATACGAGCGGTTGGGGTATATGGTGGAACAAATATTAATACACAGCGCAAAGCGTTGGCTGAAGGTTGCGATATTATAGTCGCCACACCAGGCAGGTTCTATGATCTAACTTTAAGCAGGGTCATTCAATTAAAGACTGTTAGAAAACTAGTTATCGACGAAGTCGATGTAATGTTGGATTTAGGATTTAGGTTTCAGCTTACTAATATCTTCGATTTACTTCCGGATAGACGCCAGAATATTATGTTTTCGGCCACGATGACTGAGGATGTAGAGACATTAATTAATGATTTCTTTATTAAGCCTACAAAAGTTTCTGTAGCATTGAGTGGTACACCACTGGATAATATTAGTCAGCAGTCGTATTGTGTACCGAACTTTTATACCAAGGTGAATTTATTGGTTCATTTGTTAAAGGACAGAGAACTTTTTAATAAAGTTTTAATATTTGTTTCAAATAAAAGAAGTGCAGACAGGCTCTTTGAAGTCTTAGAAGAATATTACGGAGAGGAAAGTTGTGTTATTCACTCCAATAAAACTCAGAATTATAGAATACGCTCTATTAACCAATTCGACGAAGGAAAAAATAGAATTCTAGTTGCGACGGATGTGATGGCCCGAGGTCTAGATTTGGAGAAAATATCGCACGTTGTAAACTTCGATACTCCGCCTTATCCTGAAAATTATATGCATCGAATAGGAAGAACGGGTCGCGCAGAACAGGAGGGGAAATCACTTTTGTTCTATACTGAAAAAGAGCTGCAAAAGAAAGAGGACATAGAAGCGCTAATGAATTATAAAATTCCTTTCGTAGCGTTTCCGTCAGAAATAGAAATTTCTAAGAGGCTAACCCCAGAAGAACAACCGGAGGTTAAGGAGATTAACAATCCGCACAAAGCTTCATTGGTTGAAGAACGAGGCGCTAGTTTTCATGAGAAAAGTGAAAAAAATTCAAAGGAAAACTTGGGTGGATCCTATCGTCGAATTATCGAAAAAAAATATAAGAAGCCTAAGACACGAGGTGATAAAAATTACAATAAGCGCAATAAGCGTAAGTAATTATAACAAATTAATTTTCACAACTACATTTGAATATTAAATTGTGCTAAACTCAGTCTTTACTAATTTGAAAAATTTCGAATCGTAACTCCTTTAATACTTGAAATTAGTTTAAAGTATATCGGAAGACTTATTCCTCCAACAATTTTTCTAATAACTGCTCGTAATTTTTAACTTTAGGATAGATTAGCCCCCCAAGACTAAAAAGAGGTGTTTGTAACGAGTCTAATTGCTGTATTGGCAGACCTAGTTGCTTTTTGATTTCAGGCTTTTCTCCGAGATTGTACTTAGTAAATAAATACTTACTATCGTTTAATGGTTTCATAATACTATCACAGCTCGTACAATTTTCAGGAATATAAACGGTAATTAGCTTTTTTGGCTTCACCTTTATCGATTCAGCTTGCCTTCTCAAAGCACGACGTGATAAACTGTCAGTAACTACGAGTTTATAGGAATAATCAAGGAACTTTCCTTTTATTAAGCTGAATCTTGCAATATTTACTTTTGATGCAGCAGGAACACGTGTAACTCTCGGTTTGGCAGAGCTTTGTCTGAACCCTACACCTTCAACAGTAAGCGTTACATCGTAATCGATGTCTGTCTCATTAACCGCATAGAGCATTAATCTATTAGATACTTTTTCATCCACTATTTTGATGATACTATCTTGTCCATAAATAGCAGCGGTATAACAAATAACAAAACTAAGGAGTAATAATTTCTTGAGCATTTCTATTTTTTTGAAAGACAAAAATAACGATTTTAATACTGCATAATGACGATCTTGTTCAAAATACATTTATAAATGTATGAAAACTGCATCATAGGGAAATCTCGACACGTATTTTATAGAAACTCTTTTTATTGATAATCAGATGTTTGTCTGGTTTAATCAATTCTTTATTTTTAAAAGGAAAATAGTACCTTGAAAATTACAAAACGAATTGCAAATTCATACTTATCTTTATCTTTTAGGAGATAATTGAACGAATACATCGTAAGTATTTGCAAATGTATCCGACCTTACTTCATTTTGTACAGTTTTAATTAATGAATTTAAAATAGAAGGGAATTACATATGCTAACTTGGAAGGAATTAATTAATTTTAGTGAAAGAGGAAACCTCAAGCCCGATCGACGTGTTGAAAAACCTGAAGATGAATGGAGGGCACAATTAACACCAGAACAATTCAGAATAACCCGCCAGAAAGGTACTGAAGCTCCTAATAGTGGTGCGCTTTGTAGTATTTATACCGAAGGGCAGTACAATTGCATATGTTGCAATACTCCGTTGTTTGATTCCACTATTAAATTTGAATCGGGTAGTGGATGGCCAAGTTTTACTCAACCTATTCAGAATAATGCTATTAAGTATTTTAAGGATACCTCATTTGGAATGATTCGAATAGAGGTTATGTGCAACACGTGCGATGCTCATTTAGGTCACGTATTTCCAGATGGCCCAGAACCAAGTGGATTACGCTACTGTATTAATTCTGAATCGATGCAAATTGAAGACCGAAGCTAAAATAGGTTTTGGAGGTGGATGTCATTGGTGCACTGAGGCAGTTTTTCAATCGTTAGTGGGAGTTAGTAAGGTTGAACAGGGCTACGTTTCCTCTGAAGATGAAAACAATAGCTTTTCTGAAGCGGTGATAGTACATTTTGATGCTGAAATTATATCACTACAAACACTCATCGAAGTCCATTTGCTCACACATAATAGTACTTCCAATCATTCTATGCGACCCAAATATCGGTCTGCAGTCTATATATTTTCAGAAAAACAGAAAGAAGAAGCATCGCTAGCCATTTGCGAATTTAGAGAAGAACAAGACAAACTATTTATTACGGAAGTGTTGGCTTTTTCAGAATTTAAACCGTCTAGAGAACAAATTACAAATTACTATTATAAAAATCCCGAAAAACCATTTTGTAAAAGTTTTATCGAGCCAAAGCTGAAACTATTACTAGCCCAATTCTCAAGTGAAACAGATACTAATAAGGTCTCACACTTACTCGATATAATGCCTTAAATTTAGTAGACATGAAAAACACCAAACTGGAAATAATCAATAAAAAGGGATATAAACTACAATCATATCTAGAATTACCTGCAAATCAAAAACCTAGTTACTATGCGATTTTTGCGCATTGCTTCTCATGTTCAAGTTCATTTAGTGCTGTTAGAAATATAACAAGGTCACTAACAAACTTTGGCTTTGGTGTTGTGCGTTTTGATTTTACAGGATTAGGTAGGAGTGAGGGAGAATTTGCAGAAAGTTATTTTTCGGCTAATGTTGATGATTTGTTAGCCGTGAATGATTTTATGAAAATGAATTACGACGCACCAAGTCTGTTAATTGGACATTCTCTTGGGGGTGCCGCTGTGATTGTAGCGGCATCTAAATTGGATAATATTAAAGCTGTTGCTACTATTGGAGCACCTTCGACAGTTGGCCATGTAACACATCTATTCTCTCATAACATTTCTGAGATTAAAGAGAAAGGTGAAGTAGAAGTGCACATTGGAGGTAGACCTTTTAAAATCAATGAAGAATTTGTGAACGATTTTAGTAAAACAGATTTGCCCAAGACAATTAAGAAACTTCGCAAACCTATTCTTGTTATGCATGCCCCAACAGATACTATCGTTGGTATAGAAAATGCTAGGGAGATTTATAATAATGCAAAGCATCCAAAGAGTTTTATTAGTCTAGATAATGCGGATCATTTGCTTTCAAATTCTAGGGACAGTAATTATGTTGGACGTATGATTGGGGTTTGGGTTGAGCGCTATTTTGAGTTGCAAGATAATGAGATGCTTTCGACGGATGGTGAGCAGCTAGTTGCCCACTTAAATTTAAAAGAGGACAATTTTACAACATCAATTCAAACATCAAAACATAACTTCATTGCAGATGAACCAGAAAGTATTGGAGGTGATGATTTTGGACCGTCACCATACGATTTATTAAGTGCTGGCCTAGCAGCATGTACAGTAATGACATTAAAACTCTATGCCGAACGAAAAAAATGGGATTTGCAAGAGGTCTATGCCTACGTGACCTATTCAAAAAAACATAGTGATGACCTTATGATTGATGCGGAAACACCTACACACTTCGATCATATTTCTAAACGTTTACGATTTGTTGGAAACCTCGATAAAAAACAGAAACAACGACTTAAAGATATTGCATCAAAATGTCCAGTTCATAGAACATTGCAAAGTCAAGTTATAATTGACACAGAAGTCGAAGTGTAGTCTTTTTTGGCAGCTATTGCTTAATAACTTTTAACTGTCCGTTACCTGAATCAGAAGTTAAGGATATAACATACAGGCCATTTGCAAGTTCATCGCTGAGTTCGAAATTCAATTCGTTCTCGCCCTTTTCGAGTTGCACCATTTCGGCACTCACTAATTTTCCGTTTAAATCGTAGATGCTAAGCGTAGCATTAGAGGATCTATGGGTTTCAATGTTTAGGTTAAAGTATTTCTGAATTGGATTAGGATAAGCTGTTAAACTAATATTTCTGATTTCAGAAAAAGGAAATAATTCAACCGCCAAATTCCCTCTAGGTTCAGCAATAAATACATTTTCCTGTAATGTTAATATTTCAGTGTTCCTAAGAATAATGTCAGATAAGGTAGTATTCTTAATCTCTGTTAACTCGTCTGCTGTAAACGCTGGGTCATTTTCATAATAGTATCGATCTCCGTCTCTTAAAAATCCAAATTGCATCTTTAACAGGGCATCCAGACCTTCACCCACAATCGAATTGGCGAAATGATCCTCACTCATAAAACCGACCCAAGGATCGACGTCATTAATATCGGTATAAACACTTTCTAAAGCCGCGCTTAACGCTGGGTCTGATGTTAAACTTGTAAAATCTGCATGGGGGTCTAAAAATAGGCCTTCTCTAATTGTATTATAATCGGGCAATCCTCGTTCTCTAGCTCTGGCGAAATTAATCGACAATAAATCGATACCCCCGGCACCAGGAGGTCCAAACAGAAAATTACGCACATCGTCCATAATCAAAGGATCGACCAATTGATGTTCTTGGGCAGCTAATCCTCTAAAGAAAGGTTCTAAACCTCCCTCATTTTTAACGATTAACGGATTAAAAAAAGCATCCCTTAAATCGACCGATCCAAAAGACCAGTCGTTTCCTTCTTCATCATAACGGACCAATCGTCCGTTTATCATTGTATGGCCAAAGCGATATCCAGCTGCAGAAAAAGTATTTAATATATTAGGGTTTACGCTAGCATCATAACCACTATAGCTATCTAAATTTACACCAATAGTTGGCAAGAATTCTTCGTAGGTAATTGCTTCAATAAAAGCTCCAACTAATTTTCTAGCTCTTTGGTAAAGTTCTTCGTCCGACCAATTAGGGTTTTCAATCTTTAATTCATCACAGAGACGATTATGCTCTCTTACTAAAAGAGTATGATAACAAGTTAAGCCAGGCTGTTCGTTTATTCTTATATCTCCACCTACAAAAAACTTTTCTGGTAGAGGAAAACCATCTAAAACCATGAATGGCGCCAATGGGTCTAGGGCACTATCGTATTCACCATCTATGGTATTCCAAGGTAATAAGCCTCCATTCGAAGTTTTTAATTTACCTCCCACAAAGGTTCGCAACCAGTCTGCTCTTTCTTCATCACTACCATAGACACCCGATCCATCTATAAAGCTTGTAATCTCATTTATATGTTTCCGCGGATTACCTAAGCCCGTGCCCGTATTTGGGTCGGATAGAGATCTAAACATCCTAATTTTTACAGTTCCAGTGCAGTTTGGGTCAAACATAGGGTCGCATGCAGGAACTAATATATCACTTGGTTCTAAAAAGTCATCATCATTTAAATTGACATCATGGTCAATAAATTGGCCCCATCCCCAAACAAAATCTGAAAGTTCTAGTTCATTGGCAATGAATTCAGTTTGACTCCCAATAGTATTACTAATAGTTCTTGGATTTTCACGATTTTGTCCTCCTGGCTCGCTGATTAAGTCGGCATAACCATTTTCCATATAATTAGCGAAATGCGTTTTAGCCGAACCCCAGTCGGGATTAGTAAGATTGTTAAGGGTGCCATCGTAACTTCTATTTTCTTGAGCTAACGATACTAAAGCCGTTGCGAAAACTAAAAACGATATAAGTCTTTTCATGGGTAGATATACATTATTGGTTGGTTCAAATATACAAGATATACATCAAATTCATACAATCGGATTTATGTTATTCGCTTCCAAGTTCAGTAATTACTCTCGCAGAACATTTTACCACTTACCTTCTAACGATATTTTTGTTCAAATATATTTTGTTCAATCAGAGTTTATTAAGTCTATCATTTAGTCAAAAATATATTAAGCGGTATGTTACTTGTAATTTATCTATATTTAAACCTTTAAACTTATAACTATGAACTTTATTAAAACCATTTTCGCACTTACTATAGTAATGA
>Ga0075467_10004353_pt1 | contig 10540 bp, 9 predicted proteins | sample DEB08_DNA_9_FD_75067 | JGI IMG/M metagenome (GOLD analysis project Ga0075467, IMG submission 75067) | Aqueous microbial communities from the Delaware River and Bay under freshwater to marine salinity gradient to study organic matter... | ecosystem: Environmental > Aquatic > Marine > Coastal ...
CACGTGAAAAATCCAAACGTAGTAAACGCCTAGGTTCCACAAAGTTGCCAGACGCCTGTGATGACTGTGACATCCGCTGGATTGATGACTTTCAGTTGTATAAAGAACTGAATTTTACGCTAACTTGATATGTTCTTGATCGGACGCACACGAGCATAGTAAAGTTCTAGTCCCTTTGCCGCATTGCACCGTGGCGTCAGGATTGGGCGTTGAGGGACGGCAATGGAGCCATTGGGGTCGTGGCCGCGAACGGTAGGAACAGCAGACTAGGCATCGGTCTGATGCTGGTCTATTGATACGGAAACGAACGAGGTCAAATCGTGCACCGCAGCATCATTCCGGCTATCTTAACTTTCATGTTCGCTTCAAGTTGCAGCAACTTTGCCGCTGACCACACTTTGGTCGAAGGGACAGGGCCGGACGAATTGCTGAAGTTGCGGGCAGGCCCGGGGCTTGGCTTTAGAGTAGTCTTGGGTCTGCCTGAAGGAACCTCGCTTAATCGTCGCGACTGTGTAACCGAAATAGGTCAGCTGTGGTGTCGCGTCTCGCTCACGGCCGCGCCGCAGATCACAGGCTACGTCTCTGCCGATTACCTCTCGGTACGTTAACTTCGACCTGCTGGCGCTGGCTGGTGTTTCACTATTTGAAATGCCGCGCGATGCACGAATGACTGCAATTAGAAAGCCTGGGCGCGGAACCGACACGACCGATGAGCTACAACTTCGGGCCGTTTGTGCCGGGGCAGGGGGCGATCGTGCAGCAATTCGTCAAAAGCCGGTAATCGGTGATTTCGCTATTTTTTGATTCATTCAAAAGCTTGTAATGTCGCTTATGTGATGTCAGCCAATAGTTGGCTGCGCGCTTCGCGCCTAGACCGAGCTAGTGCAGCCAAGGTCATGCAACCGTTCAAGTGAGGACATCTCGAAATGTGGTAAAACGACCTGCCATAACTACGCCAGATTTTCTGGGTTCCTTTTGCAAACTAAAGCGGTTGACCTGAAGTAGGGCAAACCGGCTAAGTGGGCCGTTGAGGACAGCACTGTCAAAGCTTGCAAAACCCTTGTCCGCTATGGAAGTGATCGGTGGAAGCCTGATTTGAGTGGGGGTTTCAAATGCTACTCCGCCGCGCTGACCACAAGATCTCCCTTGATAGCTGTTCCCTCTCACCGCCGGTATCGCGGGAAAAAATAGCGGCATCGCCAAACAATAGTTCTCTATCAGGATTGCAGCCACATGGTGTTCATTGTGTGTGCCTCGCTTTGGTTGACATGGATCAGCCTGCAAAACGTTCTGAATGCTAGCTTCATGAACAAAGCTGCCAAAGATCTGGCGGAGGGCCGTTTCGAAGTTGAAAACCGTCCCGTTTTGTTGTCCGATATACGCGCCCTGATTTACGTAATTGGCAACGCAACAGATCATGTCGCGCCTTGGCCTTCCGCCTTTAAAATTCGATCGCTAACCTACACCGATGTTACCTTTGCGTTAACCAGTGGGGGCAGCCATGATTTCGACCTTTCGGAACCCTCTATAAAGTCAGTAAAACAGATGCCCCACATGTACATTTACATTTGGCGCTGAGATTTTCAGGAACTCAGCCTTCCTTTTTACAGTTGAGATACAGAAATAGAAACGGGATTAATCACCGTCTTTCAGGTTGCATGGCGTCGTTTATCTGTTCGGACGAAAGTTTGGCGCGGAAGGCTTCAGCGAGATGTCCGATATGAACGGCCAGATGAGATACAGCCAAATCAACATCTTTTCTGCATGTTGCCTCAATCACCAAATGATGCTCGCGCAAAGAGCGGTCGGTGTTTTCGGTCATGATCGTGAACAGGTGCGTTCGCAGTGCTTTTAGGGGCGAAATGGTAAGATTATAGGATTTCGTTAAGGTGCGGTTCGCGGCAGCTTCAAAGATCGCATTGTGAAACTGGTGATCTGCCAGCGTGTACCCATGCGGGTCATTTGTATTAATCGCGGCTTCCATCACACGGCAGGATTTTTCCATCTGTGTCATAAGGCCTTCATGATTGCGCGCGATGCCAAGACGGAGTGCTGCAGTTTCCAAAATCATGCGGTGTTCGCACAGTTCATCAACCACGCCGAGATCAGGGGTAAAGACAAACGAACCCCGCTTTGGCGAAATTCTTACCAGTCCCTCTGATTGCAGGGCTGCCAATGCATCGCGTACGGGGGAGCGGCTGACGCCCAACATGTCTGCTAGTCGCTGTTCTGACAATTTTGAGCCCAAGGGCAATTCTCCTGCAACGATGGCAAAGCGAATTTTCTCTGCGGTGACTTCCATAAGTGACTTTGGATGTTCGATTGGTTGCAATGGCTTCGCTCCTATGGACGATGGGTGGATCATGTTTGAAGCGGTTGGTGATGTCAAACTGACATGGTAGATGTTACTTGACAGAAAAACTACCATGGTGGATGGTAGTTGAATTGCTGCCGGCCCCACTGCCTGCGCCAATACACTACAGTCGAGGGGGCAAGATTTGACCGCACAGATACGCACAATGGATGCCATGCCTATGTTGGACGGGTTATGCGCGATTGTCGGAGCCGCGCATGTTTTGACGGAAGAGGTCGATGTGGCCGCTTTTCTTGAGGATTGGACAGGTCAATACCGTGCGCCTGCTGTGGCGGTCGTGCGCCCCGCCTCGACGCAGCAGGTTGCTGATGTGGTCAAGCTCTGTGAGGCAAATGGTATCGCGGTTGTTCCTCAAGGTGGGCGGACGGGGTTGTGCGGTGGCGGCGTGCCTTTGGTGGATCAACCGTCTGTTGTGATCTCTCTTGCGCGGATGAACGCTGTGCGCGCGCTGGACGCGGCTGGCCGGACTGTGACCGTGGAGGCGGGCATGGTGCTGGAAACGCTTCATGCAGCAGCATTAGATCATGGTCTGATTTTTCCGCTGATGTTCGGGGCCAAGGGAAGCTGCACTATCGGGGGTAATCTGTCGACCAACGCAGGCGGTTCCAATGTTGTGCGCTATGGCACCTCGCGGGAGCTTTGCCTGGGCATCGAGGCGGTGATGCCAGACGGATCGGTGATCAATGCACTCACTGGGTTACGCAAGGATAACACAGGCTATGACCTCAAGGATCTGCTTATCGGAGCCGAGGGCACACTCGGCATCATCACCGCCGCGGTGTTCAAGCTATTTCCCGCACCGAGCGCGCGCTCGACGGCTTTCCTTTCTGTTGCCTCTTTAGATGCAGCGATTGAGGTTCTGAACCTGCTTCAGGATTATACGGGTGGCGGTGTCGAAGCGTTCGAATACATGCCACAGCCCGCTGTGGATGTGATTTGCAAGATGTTTCCCGACACCCGGCGCCCGCTGGATGGCAAGGTAGCTACCGGAATTCTGGTCGAGGTCGCCTCATCACGCCCGCAGGATGCCGCAGAGCTGGAAGATGGCAGCATCCGTCTTGAGGCGGAAGTGATGGAACTTTTCGCGGCATTGATGGAAGAAGGGCTGGTACTGGATGCCATGCTCGCCCAGTCCCAACAGCAGCGCGCTGGTCTTTGGAAAATGCGCGAGCAGATCCTTGAGGCGATTACCGAGAACGGTCCAGCCTATCATCTGGATATTTCGCTCCCCCTCGCACAGATCGCGCCTTTTGTCGAAGCGATGGACCTTGAAATGTCACAGCTTGGAATTCAGCCGCTCACCGTCGGCCATCTTGGCGATGGTAATCTGCATTACGCCTTATCCGCCGCGCAAGGGTGCGACTGGGAGAGCGTACCATTGGAGACTGCAAAAGAACTGATTTTCAGCAAGCTAGTCGCATTGCGCGGATCGTTCAGCGCCGAACACGGCATTGGTCAAAGTAAACTACCCGTCATGACCAAATTGAAAGAGCCCGCGCAACTGGCAGTGATGCAAGAAATAAAAAAAGCGTTGGACCCGAAAAACATAATGAACCCGGGAAAGCTGATCCCGATGGGTCCAATCAAACCAAGCGCGGCCTAACGCGCACAATTCACGTTATCCAAGGGAGGACAGAAACGATGAACTTAAGGCAGAAATTCAAGAACGGCGGTTCTGCTGCACTGATGCTTGCAATGGGTGCTGCGGGGACAGCCTCGGCTGAATCGCTTTTTGAAGGGTGCCCGTCGGGTCCGATTATCCAGCGTTTTATCGAATTCGGCAAAACGGGACAGATGCCGAAGGATCTGGGCAAATGGCTAAACACACCTGCTGATCAATATGTCGAGCCGTGGAAGCCCTTTGACAATGTCGATTATGTCGGTGTGTGCTGGGTCTCTGCGTGGCTGGTACATACGGAGGACGGTGTCGTCCTGATTGACACGCTCTATGGTCCATTCCAGAAGATGATCCTCGAGAACATTGGGAAGACCGGCACCGATCTGGCTGACATCAAATATGTGATGATGACACATGGGCATTTTGACCACGTGGGCGGGGCCGCATCGCTCAAGCCGCTGTTGCCCAATGCTCAATTCGTGATGACCCAAGGTGGTTGGGACGAAGCGGTTGAAGCCGCCGAAAAATCACAGGGCGGTCCACGTGCATGGGCAATGATAGAACCCGAAGTTGTTGTTGCCGATGGCGATGAAATCACCGTTGGTAGCAATACGTTCAAGGTGATCGAGACCCCCGGACACACATGGGGCACAGCCTCCTATATGTATGACGTGCACGACGGCGATAATACCTACCGTGCGATCACTATCGGGGGTCTTGGGCTGAACGCGATTGAAGGTCCGCCGCAAGTCGAAGCCTATATCGAGAGTGTCGACCGCGTGCGCGCCTTGGTTGAAGCGCAGGAGATGCCAGTCGAAGTGCATCTGACGACGCATGGTTTCTCGGCAGGTCTCGATGAAAAACGGCAAGAGCATGAAGCGCGCAACAACGGTGCGCCAAACATCTTCGTCGATCCACAAGCGTTGCTCAACCAAGTTGCTGGGCTGCGCGAACGAGCCGAAAAAAGACTCGAACTCGAGAAATCAAAATAGCCAAACCAAAGTGAAATTCCAGGGAGGAAACACAATGAAACTGACTACGAAATTTATCGCCCTAGCGGCGAGCGCTGTGATGGCTTTTGCAGCACCTGCAATGGCTGAGGATTGGGCCCCTGACGGGCCGCTGACGATCCAGATCGGCTTTGGCGCTGGTGGGTCCACGGACACGATGGGCCGTATTCTGGGTAAGGTCATGGCCGACAACACCGGCTGGAATATTATCGTCGAGAACAAGCCCGGCGGTGGCGGTGTGGCCATGTTTACCGGCCTGTCTCAAATGCCAGCAAACGGCAAAACAATCGGCATGGGTGTGAGTATTCCCGTTCTCGTTCAGCTTGTTCAGCGCGGGGATCAACTGCCCTTTGATCAAGACAGCTTTGATTACCTTGGCACAATCGCCAAGGCCGAGCTGGCTTTGGTGGCAGGCAAGGATGCGCCATTCGATAATCTCGAAGGCATGATTGCTTATGCCAAAGAGCAAGGGCAACTGCCCATAGCAACTATGGCACCGCCTCAGGTGCTGATGATGAAGGCAACCACGCGCACCAAAGAGGCCGACTTCAATCTTGTCACTGCCGATGGCGGCGCCGAGGTAATGAAACTGATCCTTGGCGGTCAGGTTCTGGCCGGTTTTGCGTCGGGCGAACATTTTCCCTATCTGGAATCCGGCGACATGAAAGTGATCGCAAGCGCTAACCAGTCCCGTCTGAGCTATGCACCTGACGTGATGACCTTTGTCGAGAACGGCGTGAATGCCTTTGTTGATCCGGTGTTCTTTCTTGCCATGACGAAAGGCACCGATCCTGCCGCAGTTGAAGCGATTGCAGCGGCGATGGCCGAGGCCGTCAAGTCAGACGAGATTGCGGAAATCGTCATGAATGCGGTCAAAGGCAAGCCCATCAACATGGGCCCCGAAGGCACGCAGCAAATGATGACCGACGGCCTCGCTGCTGCCCAAGTCCTGTTTGCCAAATAAACAGAAATGCAACTCATGCGCCCTTTCGCCCGTGTCGGCGATGGGGCGTTTCATGGCTCGGGGAGGGGAAACCATGACTATCAGTGCAGATCGCATATCCGGTGCATTCTTTTGTCTCTTTGGCCTGGCAATGTATTTTTTCGTGATCCCGGTTTACGTCGAGACGGCCGACGGTGGCAGTTTGTCGCCAAACACGATGCCTAATATCATCTCGATCATCATTGCCGTCAGTGGCGGCATTTTGTTTCTCAAACCGACCAAGCAACAACTTCGCGATCCGCGCAAAATGGCGATCACCGGATTCTACGTCTTGCTTTTGGTAGCAGGCATTTACGCCATGTCACGGTTTGGTTTTGAATATGTCGCGCCCGTTCTCGCTTTGGCCATTATGTGGTTCATCGGAGAGCGCAGGCCCCTATGGCTCATCAGCGGCGTTGTGCTTATGCCCGCCGCGATCTGGTTTGCCGTCACCCAGCTTCTCGGGCGCGGTTTGCCGTGAAGGATAATTTCCATGGTTGATCTCGCAACAATTCTGGCCGGTTTTTCGGACGCTTTCTCGCTCTATAACCTGCTCTTTGTCCTCTTCGGGGTGGTGCTGGGTCAATTTGTGGGTGCCGTGCCCGGTATTGGGCCGATCATGGCAATGGCAATTGCCATTCCCTTCACCTTCGGCCTAGACACGTTGCCCGCTATCGCCTTTCTGGTTGGCGTGAACAAGGGCGGGCTGGTCGGCGGCGCGGTGCCTGCCGTGCTGATGAATACACCCGGCACGCCGGATGCTGCGGCGACTGCATTAGATGGTTATCCGCTTGCTAAGCAGGGAAAGCCTCTGAAGGCAACCAAAATGGCGCTTTTTTCCTCTGTTACCGGCGACACGTTCAGCGACATTGTCTTGATCACCGTTTCTGCGCCTTTGGCTATTCTGGCGCTCAGGATGGGACCGATTGAGATCGTTGCTTTGATGATTTTCGCCTTCTCAATACTCGCGGGGCTGATCGGCAATTCGCTGACGAAGGGCATCATCGCGGCCGCACTCGGGTTACTTGTGGCATCCATTGGCACAGACCCTGAAAACTTCACTCCGCGCTTGATCTTTGGCTATTGGGACCTCTTCAACGGTTTGCCTCTGCCCTCTGTGGCAATCGGTATGCTGGCGATCTCGGAAATTCTGCACCGGCTATCACTTGCCCATGGCAGCGTTGGGGCGGCGATTGTCGTCAAGGACACCGGCAACCCCGATGACCGGCGCGTGACATGGGTTGAATATTGGAGTTGCCGCTACACCATGTTGCGCGGCGCGGTGATTGGCACCGTGCTTGGCGCATTGCCCGGTATCGGTTCAACCGCAGCAGCTTTCATGTCCTATTCCATGACCAAGGCTAGCTCGAAAGAGCCCCAGAGTTTTGGTAAAGGAAACCTGCATGGCATTGCTGCGGCCGAGTCCGCGAATTCGGCTGTGGTAGGGGCGAACCTCATTCCTCTGCTCACTCTTGGCATTCCAGGGAGCGTAGGCGCAGCGCTCATTATCAGCGCATTCATGATCCACGGCTTGCAACCTGGCCCGCTTTTGTTCGAGACACAGGGGCGTCTGGTATACGGTCTGTTCGGCGCGATGCTCATGGCCAATTTCATCAATCTCTGGGTGGGGCAGCTGGGACTGAGGTTTTGGATCAAGGTTGTCTCGGCACCGGAATCCATCATCTTCTCCTCGGCCTTGCTGTTGTGTTTTGTCGGCGTTTCCATGGCAACCAGCGGGCTGTTCGGGGTCTCGATCATGTTGATCTTTGCCGTCCTCGGCTATGTTATGGCCAGCTTTGGCTATTCGTTGGTGATCTTCATCATCGCGTTCTTTCTGGGACCGCGTTTCGAGAAATCAATCGCCCAGTCCGTATCTTTGACAAACGGAGATCTTACCCAGGTCCTCAGAAGCCCGGTGGCGGCGGCGCTGCTTATCCTCTCGCTTGTCTCGGTTATCTGGTTCTTGCGCACAAATGTGAAAGATATCGAGGGATAATTCGGCGGCCACTGATCCAGAAAATGACCGGCTGTGCAGCAAGCTTCTGACACAGAGTTCCAAACATCACGAAGGAAAAAGACGAATGTCTGACGACAAAGCATATATGCATCAATCCATCGCACAGGCCGTGCACGATCACGACATCGACACGATGTTCGGCTTGGTCGGCGACGCCAATCTTTTTTTGGCCAACCATTTTGTCAGTGCCTGTGGCGGGAAAATGGTTCCTGCAGCCCACGAAGGCGGGACTGTGCTTATGGCGCTTGCCTACACGCAAGTGACGGGTAAGGTCGGGGTCGCAACAGTTACTCAGGGTCCTGGCCTGACGAATTGCTTTACCGCGCTCAGAGAAGGCGTTGTAGGCCGCCGCCCGATGGTGCTGATCTGCGGCGATACTCCTGTGACCGCTCCATTCCATATGCAGAACATTGACCAGCGCGAAGTCGTCACAGCGACCGGTGCCGGTTTCGAGCAGGTGAAATCACCTGAAACTGCTGCGCGGGATGTGGCAACTGCGTTTTACCGCGCCCGCAAGGAACGGCGGCCAATTGTCCTGAATGTCCCTGCGGATTTCATGTGGGCAGAAGTAAAACACCAAACCGTTGTTTTCCCCTATCTTGAGGCCCCGACCGTCGTGACCGAGGGACCGCTTCATGACGCAGCAATCGGCATGATTGCTTCGGCAAAGCGGCCACTTATCCTCGCCGGTGCGGGCGCGGTTGATGCAAAGGACCAGCTGGTCGCACTGGCGGAAAGGATGGAAGCGCCTCTGGCGACGACACTCAAAGGCACTGGATTATTCGCGGGTCACCCCAACAACATTGGGTATTTCGGTACGCTCAGCACTGCGGCTGCATATGATGTAATCGCTGCGGCAGATTGTGTTATCGTCTTTGGCGCGTGGCTCCATTTCCTGACAACTGACCGTGGGGCGCTGCTCGACGGGAAGCGCGTCATTCATATCAACAACAGCGCCACCGAAGTCGGCAGGTTTTATCAAGCCGATGCCACTTTGATCGCGGATGCGGGGCAGACTGCCGACAATATTCTGTATTGGTTGAACGAGGCCGAAATCGCCCCTTCAGGGTTTGCACGGGAATTGCCCTCTCATGATATCTCGAAGCATCCCAAAGGCGACGCGACCAAGTCCATTGAGGGCTGTATCAACCTTGAGTATGCCTTGGACCGCTTGAATGAAGCGCTTCCCGAAAACCGGATTATGCTCACCGATGGAGGGCGCTATATCACCGAAGTCTGGTGCCGTGTGACCGTGCCGGACCCCAAGAGTTTTCACATGAGCGACAACTTCGCGGCCATCGGTCAGGGGATGCAACAGGCGATTGGTGCAGCCCATGGAGCGCCGGCGCGACCCGTTGTCTTGTTCACAGGCGATGGCGGTTTCATGATGGGCGGATTGAACGAATTCAATACCGCTGTGCGCACGAAGTGCGATTTGATCGTGATCATCTGCAACGACTCCGCTTATGGGGCGGAACACGTACAGATGCTGGATCGGCAGATGGACCCTGCATTGACTGAGTTCCACTGGCCGTCTTTTGCTGATGTCGCCAAATCGCTTGGCGGTGAGGGTGTTACAGTAACCAATCCAGACGAACTGGAAACTGCGATAGACGCGATCCATACTCGACAAGGCCCCATCATTGTTGAGCTAAAACTGGACCCTGACAACGTGCCACGTATGCGTATCTAGCGATGTTTCTACTTCCACAGAACTGTGGCACTGTGAGGTAGTTTTTCCGACGAGGCAGCGTATATTTTGAATAAGGGATTTCAACAGGGCATAACACTTCGGCACTTGCGTGCTCTTGTGGCGCTGTCTGATCTTAAGTTGATCGCACGGGTGTCTGAGGCGCTTGGGGTGACGCAGCCCGCTGTATCAAAGCAGATTGCCGAGTTGGAAAAGATCGTTGGCGTGCCTGTTGTCACGCGCGATCGCAACAGGTTGTATCTGACACCGATCGGCATCCGCCTTGCCGATCATGCAAGACAGGCTCTTGGTCAACTTGATCGCGCAGCATTCGACATTGATGCAATGACGAGCGGGGTTTCGGGTTCTGTCTCTGTTGGCGTCGTTAGTTCGGTAGCACCAATGCTCTTGCCGCGCACGATCGCGTTGTTCAAGCGTAGCACGCCGCAAGCAAATGTTTCGGTTTCCGAAGGCCATTTTGTCGAACTTCTGCCGCAGTTGGAGACTGGCAAGTTGGACCTGTTGATTGCAAGGATTTGGCAGCCTCAGGAACTGGAGGGCATTGATCAAATGGCGTTGTTTTCGGAACCTGTGGTTGTTGTGGCGGGCCGCGATCATCCGATGGGGCAAACTGAAGATGCGAAATGGGCAGATGTCGCGAGCTACCCGTGGATATTGCCCCAGCCAAACTCTGTTGCGCGGCAGGCAGTGGATGCATTGTTTGCTGCGAATGGGCTATCACCTCCGAGCAATACAATTGCATCTCTGTCACTGGCGCTGAACCTTGAGCTTTTGCGTGTGATGCCAGCACTTGGTCTGCTGCCTCAAAGGCTTGCGCAGGCGCAGGCC
>Ga0075467_10004357_pt1 | contig 10533 bp, 11 predicted proteins | sample DEB08_DNA_9_FD_75067 | JGI IMG/M metagenome (GOLD analysis project Ga0075467, IMG submission 75067) | Aqueous microbial communities from the Delaware River and Bay under freshwater to marine salinity gradient to study organic matter... | ecosystem: Environmental > Aquatic > Marine > Coastal ...
GACTGTGAAAACTGTGGTGGTATCTTAAAGCCAGATGCCGTGTTTTTTGGCGATTCGGTTCCAGCGCAGAGAGTGGCTGAGGTGGAGCAGCAGATGTTGGATGCCGATGGGTTAGTGGTAGTGGGATCGTCACTGGTGGCCTTTTCCGGCTACCGATTTTGTCTTTGGGCGAGTAAGCAGAATAAACCGATTGTGATTATTAACGATGGTAGTACCCGTGCTGATGAAATTGCGACGGCTACTGTGGCGGGCTCATGTGGGGATGTTTTGCAGGAATGGTTGCAGGGCAAGCTGTAATCTCAAACCACTGTTCTGTCACCTATAACCATATCCTTGATTCTTCCCACCAACCCCTTCGCTCCGCCCACTATATGGTTTGTCATCCCGATAGAGCGAAGTGACGAGGGATCTCGAGATCTCTCACATGCGTTCGAGATGACAGGTTAGACGGGAGTGATGGCTTAGCGGAACATGAAGGCTTGAGAGTAAATGGCAGCCTGTAAGTTTGGCCGCCAGCCGTTGTTATCCGCCTTCACATTCTCTGTCATCTCGACAGAGCGAAGCGACGAGAGATCTCGGTGCCTCTCACATGCGCACGAGATGACATTAGCAGGGAGTGACCAGGGGCAGAAGCTACAGGTACTTACTCACCACCTCAGCCAGTGCCTCAATATGCGCCGGATTATCATTCAAGCAGGGAATATAATGAAAGGTCTCACCCCCAGCCTCAACAAACAACTCACGGGCTTCCATGTTGATTTCTTCAATAGTCTCCAAGCAGTCAGATGAAAAACCCGGGCAAATCACTGCCACATGCTTAACACCCTGATCGGGCAGTGCTTCCATGGTCTTGTCAGTGTAGGGCTGCAACCAGGGCTCACGACCAAATCGCGACTGGAATGTGGTCATAATCTTATGTTCGTTCAAACCCATGCGCTCGCGCACCAGTCGTGTAGTCTGATGACATAAGCAGTGGTACGGATCGCCCTTCTTCAGATAACTCTGTGGCGTGCCATGATAGGAAAATACCAACTTATCCGGCTCACCGTGCTCATCAAATTGCTTGCGGATCGTCTCGCACAGCGCATCTATATAAGCTTCAGACTGCTGATAACCACCAATAAAATGTAGCTCAGGCACCCAGCGTGTCTTGGTAAACACCTTGGCCACCGCATCAAAGGTAGAGCCTATGGTCGCACCTGAATACTGGGGGTAGAGGGGAAGCACGGTAATATTGTGGACATTCTGTGCAGTCAGTTCTGCGATTGCCGACTCCATAGAGGGGTTGCCATAACTCATACCCAGAGCTACAGGCACATCATCATTAAATTTTTCATCGAGGATTTTCTTTACCCCAGCGGTTTGGGCTTTGCAGTGAACCATTAGCGGCGAACCACCTTCAGACCAAACGCTGGCATAGAGCTTCGCCGAACGACTCGGGCGAATACGCAGAATAATCAGATTGAGAATCATCCACCATAGCAGTCGCGGTACTTCCACGACTCGGGGATCACTTAAAAATTCTTTCAGGTAGCGACGCAACTCAGCAGTTTTGGGTGCATCGGGCGTACCCAAATTACACAGCAACACACCAGTGCGCGGGGAAGGCCCTTGGTGGTCGTAGTCGGTCTGGCCCTGATATTTCATTGATCGCTCCTGAATGCGGTGGTTGTGCTAGAGCCGAGACCATACGGCAAGCGCATCAGATCGACAAATATTATTCATGCAAAGACCGCCGGTATACGGGCCGTAGAGGCGGCTGGATGAGTTGTATTCAGGTGCTTTTGGGTTAGATAAGTTTCTTGGTTAGGGCTAATACCACGCCAGCAAACTCCTCAGCATTATTCACTATCTGGTTAATCTTGGTATTTCTGTCCGTCGCTGACTGCACGACTTTTAATAGTTTGCCCAATGCTTTGACATCGGCGGGCTGGGGTAAAAGCTCTTTCACCTCTGTATCGGTCATGCTGGTGAGAGAGGAGACCTTTGAAGCCAATATCTCGTCTGTTGCATTAGCGCTGCGCTCAGCGGCGGCATCTACATCTATGTCGAATTGATCCCAGTCTATAGCCATTTTATTCTTCCTTGCTGTATGCGTTTTTGTTGGAGAGCCTCTTGTTGGAGAGCTCTGTATTAAAAGCTTTATATAGAGTTATGGAGCTCATTAATTTTCCGTAGGTAGTTTTCGCCCTTAGCTACTTTTCCCTCTATATTTTGTGATTTTTGTAGGAGATCGGAGACAATGATGTCTGTTGTGTCGATAAGTTGAGTTATCTCATCACTGTCAACGCCAACCATTTCAAGATATCGATCACGATTTTCCACCACCTTGGAGGCTGAGAGTAAAAAGCCAGTAATGCTGTTGTTTATCGCCTTTGCTTGAGCGTAATCGGCGGTCAGCTTGGTTTCTATGCGCTGCTCCAGCACCTCTAGAGGCTGAATTAATTCCACGCGTTTTTGATTGATCTGCTGCTGCAATTTGGGACTGGTTTTAAGAATGAACTTAAGCCGATCCTGCTTATTACCACTGGCGACGATCTGATCCCATACATTGGCAATCGCCGGTTCTGCAAAAAACTGATTGGCAAATTCTGGCACCCATTCATGTTGAATAAAGTCGTCAACATCCTGCTTTTTACGATCGAAGTAACGATGTAGCAGTGTCAGGTTAGATTGTTCGATGGCTGAGATTCGGTTGCCAAGCTGTGCAGATAACTCTGGAGCCTCGGGAGGAATAGAAACACAGCCCATGATCAGCAGGCTGAGACTTATAAGGCTTAATTGGCGGATTTTTTGAAGCATTTGCATGGGTGATTCCTCATTTCTTGAGTGAATAGCCGGGGTATCTACTACAGGTCTTTTGGCTAAGTGTTTTTTATTGCTACCAGTAGTCACGCATTGCGTCGCAAAGCAATCACTAATAATTTTTTGCGATAGGTTTTTATCGAATGGTCTTTGAGAAGTTTGAGCCATGGCAGTTTCTTAGTCACCAGCCTGTACTGTGCGAAATGGTAATTTGGCGATAAAAACAGTAGCCTGAGGTTTCTTGTGTTGCTCGTAGGGCTGGGTAAAATGGAATTATGAAGGAAGTGTTTGAATTGCTAATTCACTTTATTGTGACGCTTTGTAAGCTGTCTGCACCAGGCGGTGTTAAAGCGCTAATTGCTGAGAATCATGCATTGAAGCAGCAGCTTGTTGTGATGAGTCGTGGCAAGAGTAGATCACCTAAACTAAAACCCTCAGATCGATTTTTGTTTGGCTTGTTTGCGTTTTTCATTGGCAAAGGCCGACTTCAACGAATTGCTGTCATCATTAAACCCAGCAGTATTTTAAGTTTTCATCGAGCGCTGGTGAACCGAAAATACAGCAAGCTTTATTCAAATAAGTCGGTTAAGAAATAAAGTCGATACCTGGAACTCCCACAAGCCATCCTTTCATTGAGAGAGTAATACGGACGACAAGAAATGAATGTTTGGATCAGGTGTTGTTTTTTAACAAGTATGACTTGCAGAAAAAGCTGGAACTCTATCAGGATTATTACAATGAGACTCGCTCTCATTCATCATTAGCAATGAAAACGCCAAAACAGGTGGCAGCAGCTGATGCTCTCGACAAGAAAGTTGCACCGCTAGATGATTATCGATGGCGGTCTCACTGTAATGGCCTATATACGTTGCCTATTGCAGCCTAATTAAGAAAAGGCACATTACATGCTTACGGGCATGTTGCAAGTCTTTACCTAGAGAGGGGAGGGTGTGCATGCTTGAGCTCTATGAATTAAAGCCTATTATATTAGGCTATTGATCTAAAATTACAATAATGCTTATTATAATAGGCTTCAGGTGTTCAATACTAACCCGTTTAAACGACTGCGAATTATCGCGGAAAACTCGCAGTGATGTTGCTGGTTACCCTGTTAAAGGAATCTATTAACGGGTCCCGATCAATTTTACCCCCACAGGCCTTTCTCTCCAGACAATAGCTTGACTTTATTGATGATAGTTGTAATCTAAAGGCGGCCCAGACAGCGGGCCCGCGCGCCCAATGAGAGGAAATCAATCCATGAAACCTGTGATCGATCGCCCCGATTGTCTGAAACTGCGCGAGACTGCCTGGGGCTGGTCCCTTATTTGTCTTGTTTTGGCCGTCTCCCTGACGGCTTCACTGTACCAATTATATAAGGCAGGTATACCAGACCTGTTTCAGTTTATTGCAGTGATCCTTGCGCTGTCTGGAGTGCTGGCAGGTTTTTTTGTCTTTGCCCATCAGACGACGATTGAAATTCACCCCGAGTCGAAACAGGTGCGCTTTCACTATACGGGGCTGCGTGGCCGCAAACTTAAAACCGTCGCGTTTCACGACATTAAAACGATCGTTGTGGAGACGCTACGCAAAAAAAATTTTCAGCGGGGTCGGGTGGTGCTTCATACCGCCAATGAGAGCTTGGCATTCACCAATGCCTATGCCGGTTTTCAAGAGGCAACAGCACTTGCGCAAAAAGTCCGGGCATTAGTCGGCTTGCAAGCGCAGGAAGGCGACAGTTATAAGTCGCTCCTTGCAGACAGTGTGCGAGAGCTTGTTAAACAGAAGCGCTTTATTGACGCAACTCGGCTGCTGCAAACTGAAACGGGTGTATCGACAACGGAAGCGCGACAAAAAGTGCGTGAGTTGGAAAATAAACTTGAGCCCATCCAGGCTCATTCAGACTAATAAAATAATCAATATGCCCAAACCTGTTTTTTCGATCGTCAGCAGTTTTATTGTCTATGTTTATTTTTACCTTGGATAAACCTGTTATCTGACTGGGGCTTAACGCAAGGGCAATGGGTTCGAGCGCCTGATTTAAGGCCCGGAAACCAGCCCCAAAAACACCCCCTTACCCGACTCAAGCGCCATCGCCATCGCCGCCTCACCCTCACAGGCCCGGGCCATCACCAAAGCCCCCACCAGCACCGACAACAAGCCCGTCGCCACCGTCACCTTATCCGCCACCGTGTTATCCAAAGCCTGCGCCAACAACGCAATAAAGCGCTGCCGCCCCCGTGCCAAAGCCGCTTTCTGCGAGGGCTGATTCCGGTCTGCCTCCGCCGCCAGCGCCGCCAGCGGGCAACCCTGGCCCCGATTCAAAGCATGCCCCTTCGATAAATAGCCCTCGGCAAAACGCCGCAGCGCCGCCTGGCCGCCCAGAGTTTCAATATCCTCCGCCAAGGGTGCCATCAGCCGTTCAAAGGCCGAGTCCAGCGCCGCAACCACCAGCGCTTCCTTGGATTCAAAATGCCGATAAAACCCGCCATGGGTCAGGCCCGCCGCCTCCATCACCTGGGCCACACTGGTGGCATCAATGCCCTGTTGCCGAAACAGCGCTGCGGCATTATCAATAATCTTGCGGTTATTACTGGCCATCACGGCTTTGGAAACACGCATGGGGTTTTATTCTCCAGGGTAGGGCTTGACTTTAATGATGATAAGCATAATCTATATCCTTTAGATGACAAGCATAATCTAAATGCGCTGGACCAAATCCAGACCCAGACAAAGCCTCACACATTGGAGAACCCCATGATTCAAGCCGAAGCCATCCCGCAACAACACGCCATCTGCTTTTACAGCTACCCCGGCACCCGCGCCAGCCGCGTGCACTGGGCGCTGGAAGAGCTGCAACTCACCTACACCCTGGCCCCCGTGGCCCTGAACGAGGGCGCCCACAAGCGCGACGACTACCTGGCCATCCACCCCCTGGGCAAAGTGCCCGCCCTGAGCATCGGTCAGCACACCCTGATTGAATCCCTGGCCATTGTGAACTACCTCGCCGAGTGCTACCCGGAGCAGGGCCTGGCACCGGCCATCGACTCCCCCCAGCGGCCCGACTACCACCAGTGGATGGCCTTTGCCGTTGCCACCCTTGAGCCCGCGGTAATGGAGGCCATTCGCGCCACCAAGCTCAGCCCCGAAGAGCGCCAGCGGGTGGATATGGGCCCGGCCCAAACCCCTCTGGAGAGCGCATTGCATTACCTCGACCGCAGCCTGAGCCAGCACCGCTTTTTACTGGGCAAGCACTTTAGCCTGCCAGACCTGATGGTGGGCTCGGTGTTGATCTGGGCCGATGGCAAAGGCCTGTTGAATGAGCACGAGCGTCTGCAACAGTGGCTCAAGACCCTAAAACGGCGTCCTGCCTACCAGGCCGTGCAGGCGGCCCGCCATTAAACCCTTGTTTTTCCCATCCCTTACTGGAGTCTACTGACCATGACCGATAACAGCGCCATTTCCACCACCGCTCAAACCTTATCGCCCCAGACCGCCCAACATCGCCAGCGGGCCGTTGTTCTGCCCATGGCACTGTGTTGCCTGTTTATGGCCGTCACCGCCACCATCAGTACCCTTGGCCTCTATGAATACCCGCGCCACGGCTCACATCTCACCGTGATCATTACCGTGCTCACCCCAACCCTCTTATACGGCCTGGCCTTTCTGCTTTCACCCGCCGTGCGCCGCTGGACCCAGCGCGACTTAAACCTGGCCATGCTGACCTTGCCCCATGCCTGGCGCACGGTGGGGTTTTCATTTTTGGCTCTGTGGTTTTACGGCATTTTGCCCGCAGGCTTTGGCGCGCCGGCGGGTTTTGGTGACTTTATCATTGCCATTGCCGCGCCCTTTGTGGCCGTGGGCTTATGGCTGCACTGGCGCCATGCCATCCGCAGCGCGGTGGTGTTTCATCTATTGGGATTGCTGGATTTAGTGATAGCCCTGGTCACCGGCATGACCGGCTTTGGGGTGCCGGCGTCGGGCATGAACGCCATCGACCCCATGACTGCCTTCCCCATGGTGATTGTGCCCGCGGTGTTTGTACCTCTGTTGATCTGGGGGCATGTGCTGGTATTAACCAAAATCACCATGGACCACCTCGCCCCCCAGGCCTCGTAGGGTGGAACAGATTCCACCAAGCCGCCCGCCAAATCGCCCCCTGCCGGGTTAGTGACACAACCCGGTGGATCGCGATCCACCCTACTAGCCAATGCGTTTTGATGCCGCTTTGTAAACCGCGTTCCGCTCCCGTTTGCCGACCGCAACAACAGACACCACCAGCGTTTTATCCCTCACCTCGTAAACCAGCCTGAAGCCTGCACTTCTCAGTTTGATTTTGTAGCAATCTTTCATGCCACTAAGGCGGGACGATTCAACCCTGGGGTGCTCAAGCCGCTGCTTTAACTTCTTGGTGAATTGTGAGCGAACTGGCGCCGCCAGCGCGCGCCACTCCTTCAGCGCATCGGCGACAAAAAGCAGCCTATAAGTCATCCAGGCTAACCTCAACCTCAGGCTGGCCACGCCGCTCTTCAACCAGCGCCGCCAGCTCCATATCTTCCAGCTTATCCATCAGCAACTCATAGGCCGCAGCGGGCACACAATAAAAAGCAGGCTGATTGCGGTTGAGCACCGCCACTGGAAAGCCTTCCCCTTGCTCAACCACCCCCATGGGGTTTTTCTTAAGCTCGGAGATGCTCGTTGTTGAGTCTGCAAGAATAGGATGTACCATTAGAAAACCCTCAAAAGACCTGTTAAGAGTGCCAATAATAGCGCCATTAAAAACAAAAACAAGGTTTAAGGCCTATTAAAAGTCCCTTTAACTCTCTCCCCATAAAAAAGTCTATTCTTAAAGGTGAGTATTCCCACCACTCAAAAGTCTCACTCTCGACGAGTGATATAAAAAAAGAGTAACTCATGACTAAATACCGCCCCAAAACGGACGCACAAGGCCGTAAACCCGCAGGGTTTCAGTCAATTCGGCCGGGCTTTAACAATACGGAAGCCGCGCCCCGCGGCATTCTGCAGGCCTTTCTTCAGCATCAAAGTGCACTGCGCAGCTATATCTCCCGATTTATGGTCTCCGCCCATGAGATAGACGACGTTTCTCAGGAAACCTTCTTGCGGGCTTATAAGGCTGAACAAAAAAACACGATTGAACAGCCCAAGGCCTTTTTGTTTCGAGTGGCCAAAAATATGATGCTGTCAGAATTCAGCAACAAATCCCGCAAAATGATCGACTACGTCGAAGACTTCGAGCAATCACAGCTGCCCGAGGCCATGCCCAGTCTCGAAGACGATATGGTCGCCAGACAAAAGATAGGCCTCTACTGCGAAGCCATCGCCAGCTTGCCGCCCCGATGCCGGCAGGTGACTCTAATGAAAAAGGTATACGGTATGTCTCACAAAGAAATCGCCCGGCGCCTGGACATTGGTGTCAGTGCCGTGGAAAAACAGCTGGCTAAAGGTGGCAAACGGTGCGCCGCCATTCTGGCTGAACGCTACCAGGATGTGGATGAGCTGGGCCTGAGTGAGCTGTCAGACAAGGCCCACCTGTCACTGGTGGTCAATGGGAGGAAAGGCTAATGGAATCCTCGAGCAAGCAAGATATTCACAACCCTATTGAAAGCGAAGCCTGGACCTGGGTTGCCAGCCTAAGTGGCGACACGCCACCCAGCCCAGAGGATATTCAGCGCCTGCACCGCTGGATGGCCCAGAGCCCCGCGCACCATCAAGCCCTGAGGCGAATAAGCGAAGCCTGGGATGATATGGATGTGCTCACAGCACTTGCCGTACCCGGCAACAGGGGGCACGCACCCGCAGGTGTTTTTAGCGCCACACTAGCCTGGCTGTTAAGCCCATTGATTCTACTATGGCTTGTTGTGCAAAGAAGCGCGACCTTTAGTCTCGCCTCGCCCGCGCGTTTTGCCAGTGTCGCTATGGTGCTCGCCATCAGTCTCAGCGCAGGCCTCTGGCAGCAAGCCGAGCGCCAAAGCGCTGTGTATATGACGGCTCTGGGCCAGCAGTCGTCCCATCAATTACCCGATGGTTCCAGCCTGACCCTGAACACCAACAGCAAAGTCTCGGTCGCGTTTTTGCAAGACAAGCGCCTGATCACCCTGCATCGCGGCGAAGCTCATTTTGAGGTCAAGCCAGATAAAGCCAGGCCCTTTGAAGTCTATGCCGGAACCCGCATGGTGCGAGCGGTGGGCACAGCGTTTTCTGTGCATATGAAAAACCAGCAGGTCGAAGTATTGGTCTCCGAAGGCAAAGTGGCGTTGGGCGTGCAAGCAACACCACCGGATGCCGAGCAGGTCGCTCAGCTGGCTCGCTCAATAAAACCCAAAACATCGCCGCCGCCAGCGACGCAAACTGAGGTGCTGGGTTCATTAGTGGCCGGGCAGAGTGTGGTGATTCCCGCCGGCCCGGCGGGTGTTATGGACAATATTGCCGAGCATGAAAAGCAAAGTTTAAAACGTCGTTTAGCCTGGTTGGGGGGACAATTAATTTATGCCGGTGAAGGGCTGGATAAAGTGATTGCCGATGTTGGTCGTTACACACCCATCTACATAGAAATTACCGACCCGGCACTGGCCGACATCCGCATTGGCGGACAATTTAAAGTGGGTGAAACCGAGGCGCTGTTTAAAGTGCTGGAAGTGGGCTTTGCTTTAAAGGTGAATCGGCTATCTGAATTTCATGTGCAAATTTCCCGAGCGGACTAAATTGCGATTATGACAATAAAAATAATGAAAACAGGGTGCGTATTTTTTTTCGTCGCAAGTCTTATTCCCTACAAGGCGATAGCTGTTGTTAAAAGCAGGCTGTTAGCCCTGGGGAAATTACTGGTTTTGTTCTGTTGCTGTATTGGTATTAGTTATGCCGAAAATGCCGATAAAGTAAATTTTTATTTTGATATACCCGCGCAGGAATTAAGCAAGTCACTGCACGAGCTATCAAATCAAACCGAAGTGTTATTTCTTTTCCCCTATGGCCTTGTAGAGCAGCGGCAAGGAAATGCCGTGAAAGGTCAGATGACCCTGGTGCAAGCGCTAAAGCGTCTGTTGCAGGGCAGCGGTCTTCACAGTGTTCCTACCTCTGAAGGTGTGATGACAATTTCCGCGAAGGAATTGTTTTCCAATAATAGAAAAGGGGAAGAGAAGATGAATACGAGAAAAAATATATTAGCGTCAACGATTGCGTTTTTTGTGGGGGCCGGTGGAGTGTCGCAGGGGTATGCGGCGGAGAATGCTGAGGCTGAGGTGAGTTTGTTGTTGGAGGAGATTGTTGTTACTGCGACGAAGCGGGAGACGAGCTTGCAGGATACGGCGATGAGTATTTCTGCGATTGGGGGGGAGGCGATTGATAAAAGAAATCTGGTGGGAATGTCAGATTACCTGTCGTATATCCCAGGCGTTACCATGCAGGATCGCGGTGCAGGTCAAAATGAGATTGTTATTCGGGGTACTTCTATAGGGAGTCACAATCAAGTTAACCCAGCTACTGGAATTTACTTTGGTGAGGTCCCGGTAACAGGGCTGGGTACAGCTACCCTTGGCAACAGAGCTGGAAGTGCCGATATCAAGATGGTGGATATTGAGCGTGTCGAGGTGTTGCGTGGGCCGCAGGGTACTCTCTACGGAGCAGGTTCCATGGGTGGTACCGTAAGAGTGATCCCCAACAAGCCGATGCTGTCAGGGCTTGAGGGTAAGGTCGGCGTACGCTATTCCCATA
>Ga0075467_10004359_pt1 | contig 10531 bp, 10 predicted proteins | sample DEB08_DNA_9_FD_75067 | JGI IMG/M metagenome (GOLD analysis project Ga0075467, IMG submission 75067) | Aqueous microbial communities from the Delaware River and Bay under freshwater to marine salinity gradient to study organic matter... | ecosystem: Environmental > Aquatic > Marine > Coastal ...
AGGCGCTGCCCGCAGAGATCGCGCGGCTGGAAGCAGAGATCGGGAAACTGGAGGGGTTGCTGGCCGATCCTGATCTGTTCACCGCGTCGCCGGTCAAGTTTAACAAAGCGACCCAAGCCCTTGTGGAACGTCAGGAGAAACTGACCGCTGCCGAAGAAGAATGGCTGATGCTGGAAGAGAAATCAGGCGGCTGACGGTATCTTCTGGCGCGCTGCGAAGGGGTGCCAGTAAAGCCATGTTCCGCCGGTTTGGACAGTCTTGGCCCCGGTGCGCAGCTTGAACCGGTTCAATGTGGTCGTCGACGGGTGAAGTATGCCTAAGTCAAGCGTTTCAATCTCCAAATCGGACAGATGCCGCGCGCCTTGCCACAAAAGCAGGTTATGGGCGTGCCGTGCGCGCCCCACAAGCGACGTCAGTCCAATGTGATAGGTTTGCCTGCCTGCCGTGCGTAAGAAAGAGCATCTGAGCAACTGTTCTTCCTGCCACATGCGCGGTCAACAGGTGCGTTTGATCGGGTGCGGTTTCGGCAAATGCCAAGGTAAGTGTGGCTGGCCATTGAACGTAACGGTGGGATCTGGCTTGATCCGTTGCGCGGTTCAGGAAAGCCCTGTCTGATGACGGGTCAAAGGGCCGAATGGTGACGGTCACATCATCGGTTTCAGCCCGCGACAGTTGATTGCGCCATTTCTGGTGTAACCGGGCGCGGGCCGCTTGTGCGGTGCAACACAGTTCCAACACCGCGCGCTGCTGCCTGCGTTTGAGGCAGATCGCCTTTGGCAGGGGGCAGGGCACGTCAGGTGACAAGATGATTGGCGTCCGGGCCACCCCCGTAGCCTGCAACTGGTGCGCCAGATCCGTTGGCGGCGCGGCGCGGGGCAACATGGCGACCGGCACGCCCCATATCCGCCGGTGCAGCAGGATTGCCCCACCCGGCAGGACAATCGGAGCCTTACCGCAGCGTTGCAAAGCGCGTGCGAATGCGGGGTCTTGCATCAACGCATGATCTGAAAGGGGCGCATGATCGAACATACGACCATTCAAACCTGAAAAGCTTAAAGTCCTATGAATGCTTAGCCAAGTTGGACTAAGGCGTGGCGTTTTTTTCCAGCGCTGAGCTTGATCGGGCTTGAAAACGCACTCGCATCCAGCATCAAACCGGCGTCGGTCAGCGGCACATCATCCAACTTTGCCCCGTTTTCTGCGATCAGACGTTTGGCTTCTTTACCCGAAGCGGCCAAACCCGATTTCACGATCAACTGCACGATGGAAATACCGCCCTGAACGTCAGCATGGCTCAAGGTCAGGGTCGGCAGATCGTCCCCGACGCCCCCTCTTTCAAAAACTTCGCGCGCGGTTGCTTCGGCTGTTTGAGCAGCATCCGCCCCGTGCAAAAGCGTTGTGATTTCATTGGCAAGGCGTACCTTGGCTTCGTTGATCTCGGATCCCGCAAGCGCGCCCAGACGGTCACATTCGTCGACGGGAAGTTCGGTATAGAGTTTCAGAAAACGCCCCACATCAGCATCGGTGGTGTTGCGCCAGAACTGCCAGAATTCATACGGGCTGAGCATGTCACCATTCAGCCAGATTGCTCCGGACTGCGATTTACCCATCTTTTTGCCATCGGATGTGGTCAGCAACGGCGAGGTAAGGCCATAAACCTCACCCTCGATCACACGGCGCGTCAGGTCGATTCCGTTAACGATGTTCCCCCATTGGTCAGAACCGCCCATCTGCAGGATGCAGCCGTAGCGGCGGTGCAACTCCATGAAATCATAGGCTTGCAAAATCATGTAGTTGAATTCCAGAAACGACAGCGATTGTTCCCGGTCGAGCCGCGACTTTACGCTCTCAAAGGATAACATCCGGTTAATGCTGAAATGCCGCCCGATATCGCGCAGAAAATCGAGGTAATTCAACCCGTCCAGCCATTCGGCATTGTTGATCATCATCGCGTCTGACGGGCCATCGCCATAAGTCAGATAGGCGCTAAACACTTTTTTAATGCCTGCAATGTTATCGTCAATTTGTTCGGGGCTCAAAAGGGGGCGCTCATCCGCACGAAACGACGGATCACCAACCTTGGTGGTGCCGCCGCCCATCAACGTGATCGGCTTGCCGCCGGTTTTTTGCAACCAACGGAGCATCATAATTTGAATAAGGGAACCGACATGAAGTGATTTTGCCGTGGCATCAAAGCCTATGTATCCTGGCTGCCCGCCTTTCAACAGCGCCTCGTCCAGGCCCTGATAATCGGTGCAATCGGCGAGAAAGCCGCGCTCCATCATCACCGCGATGAAATCCGATTTGGGATGGTATGTCATTGGTCTTGCCTCGGGCTTGAATTGCGGGGCATCTATAGGGTCTGAGCCGTCAAAGGGAAAGGCCTTGAGAGCGCATGGGATCATCTGCGGTAAAGCCCATTGGCAAAACAGGCGTTGTTGCCGCATTGGGCGCGATGTCGGGCACGTCTTTGGACGGGGTGGATGCGGCCATTGTGCATACTGACGGGCATGTAATCAAAGGATTCGGGCCAAGCAGCTACCGCGGCTACACGGCGGCGGAGCGTACGGAAATTGCCGCGGGCTTTGGCAAATGGTCTGGACCAGAGGTTGAGGCCGCCGCGCGCGTGGTCGAGGCAGCGCATCTTGAGATTTTGTCGAGGTTCGAAGGCGTCGATGTGATTGGTTTTCATGGTCAAACGCTGGCCCATGCCCCGCGTTTGCAAGGGACATTGCAGGTCGGTGACGGGGCTGTGCTGGCGTCACAACTGGGCACGCCTGTGGTCTGGGACTTCCGTTCAGCGGATGTTCAGTTGGGTGGTGAGGGCGCGCCTTTGGCGCCGTTTTTCCACCACGCCTGCGCCGTTTATGCGGGTCTGTCCGCGCCGGTAGCATTCTTAAATCTGGGCGGTGTCGGGAACCTGACATGGGTCGATCCGCGCGTCGCGCGCCCGGAAACCGGAGGCGCGTTACTGGCGTTTGACACCGGACCTGCGAACGCGCCAATCAATGATTTGATGCAAGCGCGTTTGGGGCAGACTTATGACAAAGACGGTGCTTTGGCCATGAAAGGGATAGTGGAGCAGGGGGCGCTTGAGCTATTTCTTGCGGAGCCCTATTTTGCGCGTATGCCACCTAAGTCACTGGATAGAAATGACTTTTCAGAGATGATTGCGCTGGTCGGGGAACTTTCTGACAGTGACGCCGCCGCCACGCTTACCGCGATGTGTGCCGCTGGTGTCGCCGAAGCGATGCAGCACTGCCCAAGTGTTCCAGCCCGCGTTTTGGTCACGGGCGGCGGTCGGCATAATCCGGTGTTGATGCAGATGCTGGCGGTGAGTTTGGATTGCCCTGTAGCCCCGATAGAGGACATCGGGCTGGATGGTGACATGCTAGAGGCGCAGGCGTTCGGGTATCTGGCGGTGCGGGTCGCGCGCGGCTTGCCGACATCCTGCCCCGGCACGACGGGTGTGCGCGCGGCGGTTGGCGGCGGAACGATCAGCCTGCTTTAGCGCGGGATATCCCATCCGGGTGCAGCTAAGGTAAAGCCATCAAAGGAAAAACCGGGCGAGACTGTGCAGCTGACCAGCGTAAAGTCACCTGTGGTACGGGAGGCTTGCCAGTGGTTTTCCGGCACAATGATCTGTGGCGCACCGGCGTTCAAATCGGGGGTCAGCAGGTGATCAGCGGCGGGCCCCGTGTCTGTGTCCGACATCGACAAGACCAACGGTGCACCGGCGTGATAGAGCCAGATTTCCGTGGCATCGACCTTGTGCCAATGGCTTGCCTCTCCCGCTTTCAACAAAAAGTAGATGCAGGTTCCTGTGGGTCTGCCTGCGTTGGATGCGGCCCAAGTCTGGCGGTAATGGCCACCTTCGGGATGCGGGGAGAGGTTGAGGCGGGCGATGATTTGATCGGCTGTCATAGGGCAAGTTCGAAAAACAGGAGTTCTGGCAGGATCTCGGGGGGAATCGGTTGGTAAGGGCCGCAAGGGGCAAAGCCCAAGCGCAGGTAAAGACGTTGTGCCGCCCGCAGGCTTTTGGAGGTGTCGAGCACGATGCGGGTGAACCCATCCTGGCGGGCCTGCGCGATCAGCGCTTCGCAAAGCTGTGCTGCAATGCCTTGGCCGCGCGCCGCGTCTGTCACGAAAACGCGTTTGATTTCAGATGTGTGCGGGTCAAGCGCATGGGTCATGCCGCAGCCTACCGGCGTGCCATCATGGGTTTTTGCCAATAAGATGATGCCGCGCGGGCGGGCGTGAACCTCGGGAAGCGTTGCCATCAACGCCTCGTATTTTGGCACCGGATAGAAAGCTTCGGTGATGTCGCGGTCGATCTCCGTGTTTGACAGCAGAAAATCGCGGTAGGCCCAACACAAGCTGCGCACCGCCGCGAGATCAGCGGCGGTGGTGGCTTTGTGCAGGGTGACAGCGTCAGCCACGCAGGATGCTGCGGCCTGCGTATTCAGCCGTCTCGCCCAGCATTTCTTCGATGCGGATCAACTGGTTGTACTTGGCCAGCCGGTCGGAGCGCGCCAGTGATCCAGTTTTGATCTGGCCGCAGTTCGTGGCCACGGCAAGATCGGCGATGGTGGCATCTTCGGTCTCGCCGGAACGGTGTGACATCACGTTGGTAAAACCTGCGCGGTGGGCCATGTCGACGGCTTTCAGCGTCTCGGTCAGGGTGCCGATCTGGTTGACTTTGACGAGCATGGAATTGGCGCTGCCGCGTTCAATGCCCATTGCCAGACGGGCAGGGTTTGTGACGAACAGATCGTCGCCAACCAGTTGCACCTTGTCGCCAAGCGCGTCTGTGAGGGCTTTCCAGCCGTCCCAATCGTCCTCTGACATACCGTCCTCGATCGAGATGATCGGGTAGTCGGCGACCAATGCGGCAAGGTAGTCGACATTTTCCGCGCTTGTCAGGGATTTCCCTTCGCCCGAAAATTCGTATTTGCCGTTTTTATAGTATTCTGTCGCGGCGCAATCGAGGGCAAGGTAGATTTCCTCACCCGGCTTGTAGCCCGCCTTTTCGATGGATTTCAAAATGAAATCAAGCGCATCACGGGTAGAGCTGATGTTGGGCGCGAACCCGCCTTCATCGCCGATCCCTGTGGACAGTCCCGCAGCGGAGAGTTCTTTTTTCAGCGTATGAAACACTTCGGACCCCATGCGCACTGCGTCGCGAATGTTCTCCGCAGCCACCGGCATGATCATGAATTCCTGGATATCAATCGGATTATCAGCATGTTCGCCGCCATTGATGATGTTCATCATCGGTACGGGCAGCACACGCGCAGAGGTGCCGCCGACATAACGGAACAGCGGTTGGGTGCAGTAATCAGCAGCCGCTTTGGCAGCGGCCAGCGATACGCCAAGGATCGCATTTGCGCCCAGACGGGCTTTGTTTTCGGTGCCGTCCAGCTCAATCATGATCGCGTCGATCTCGACCTGTTCGGTGGCGTCGATACCCACCAGCGCTTCGGCGATTTCACCGTTGACGGCGGCACAAGCCTCCAACACGCCTTTGCCCATGTAGCGCGATGCGTCGCCATCGCGGCGCTCGACCGCCTCATAGGCGCCGGTTGATGCGCCTGACGGGACAGCGGCGCGACCCATCGTGCCATCCTCAAGGATCACATCGACCTCAACCGTCGGGTTGCCCCTGCTGTCGAGAATTTCGCGGGCGTGAATGTCGATGATCGTGCTCATAGGGGCGTCCTTTGCTGATGCTTGGGGGCGTCATACAAGGATGCGGGCGCGGCGAAAACCCTTATGCCTTCGCTAAAATGGGTCGCTCAGGCTGAAACTCGCAATCTTCGCTCGCGCCAGACGGTGTAGATGCCCGATGCCACGATGATTGCAGCGCCGGTCAGCGTCAATGCGTCGGGCGATTCGTTGAACACCACGACCCCGACGACCAGCGCAAACAGCAGTCGCGCGTAGCGGAACGGGGTGACAAAGCTGACTTCACCCACGCGCATCGCGGCCACGATGGCGTAATAGGCGAACAATCCGATGCCCAATGCCGCACCGATATAGGCCCAGCCGGTGGGGTTCAGCGCCTCAAGCGGGCGGCCTTGCGCCAGCATCATGGCAAGGCCCGCAGGTATTGTGGCGGCAAAGCCCAGAAAGCTCAGTTGCATACTTGAGATCGCCTTGGGGATGCGGCGGGTGGCCAGATCACGCAAGGCAAGAAACAGTACGCCCGCCACGGCCAGAAGGGAGAGGACCGAGAAACTCTCCATCCCCGGACGGATGATCAGCAAGACGCCGCACAGACCCACAAGGATTGCGGACCAGCGCCGCCAGCCCACCGGTTCCTGAAGGAAGATGGCCGCGCCCAAGGTCACGACCAGCGGTGTGGCTTGCAAGATCGCAGAGGCGCTGGAGATCGAGGTAAGCACGAACGCCGACACGAAAGTGATGGCGCCGAACATCTCGCCAATGGCGCGCAGGAAGATCGGTAAAATCAGCATGTCGCGACTGAAAAGCGCGCGGCCCTGCAGTAAAACAACCGTGCCGAACACCGTTGCCCCGCCGACACCCAGCATAAAGATGATCTGCCCAACCGAAAGAGCATCTGCCAACAGCTTGATAAACATGTCTTCCAACGCAAAACCAAGCATGGCGATGACCATGAGCGCCGCGCCGCGCATATTGTCCATGTCCAGCCCTTTGTGCGATTGTCAGGCCGCAGCCATGACGGGTTTGGATAGCGCGTGCAAGACCTGCGCTGGCAAGGGCGCGGGCGCGGTGGTAGGACAGTGACATGAATGCGCCCACCCTGTTTGCTGCGTCGAAAGAGACGCTTGTGACCCTTGTTATCGGGGCGGTTGGTGCCGCCTTGGGATGGGCGTTGAATGCGCCGGTTTTTATGTTGCTGGGCCCTGCGGTGGCCGTGTCGGTTGCGGGGCTGTCGGGCCTGCGCTGTGGCATTGACGTGCGGCTGCGCGACGCCTGTTTTGTGATCCTCGGCATTGCCGTCGGCGCGGGGTTTGACAATGATGCGCTGGGGGCGATGCTGCGTTGGCCCTTGGCGTTTTTGTTCATGGCTGTGGTGCTTTGGGCGATTATGTTCATCTGTCAGGTGATGCTGGTGCGGTTCTTTGCTTTTGACGCGCGGTCGGCAATCCTGGCGTCTGCGCCGGGGCATCTGAGTTTTGTCATCGCGATTGCCGCAGACACCGGAGGCGATGTGGCGCGCATTTCAATGACCCAATCGGTACGGTTGTTGTCGCTGACTTTGGTGGTGCCCTTTGTAGCGCTGGCGATGGGGATCGAAGTGTCCAGCAACGTGGCCCCGCAGGGGGTGTTGATGCAGGTGCCGGTCTTGGGTGCGGTCGTCATTGCGGCGGTTGCACTGGGGCTGGTGTTTCAGCGGTTGAAAGTGCCTGCGCCGCTGTTGCTGGGGGCGATGGTCGTGTCCGGGATCGGGCATCTGACCAATTTGGCGCCGGGTGTTTTGCCCGAATGGCTGATCCTGCCTGCGTTCCTTGTTCTGGGGGCGTTGATAGGTACGCGGTTTTCGGGTGTCACACTGGCCCATCTGATGCGCGGCTTGGCGGCGGGTGTTGCCATCACGGGGGTCGCGGTCGGGTGTGCGGGGCTGGCGTCATTGCCCGTCGCATGGGCGCTGGGCATGCCGGTGGCGCATGTTCTGGTGGCCTTTGCCCCCGGCGGCTTAGAGACGATGATCGCCATGGGCGCGGTGTTGGGAGTGGTCCCGGGATTTGTCGCGGCCTGCCATGTGGCGCGGTTGATGGTGCTGACCGTTCTGGTGCCTGCGATGCTGGGCCGGGTGCGCGATTAGTCGCGCTTGGGCTTGATCGGCACGCCGTACAGTTCCAGCCGGTGACCGCGCAGTTCATAGCCCAGCTTTTTGGCGATGCGTTCCTGTAACTCTTCGATTTCGGCGTCGACAAATTCGATCACCTCGCCAGAATTCATGTCGATCAGGTGGTCGTGGTGGTCGCGTTCGGCATCTTCATACCGTGCGCGCCCATCGCCAAATTCGAGCTTGTCAAGAATACCGGCCTCTTCAAACAGCTTGACTGTGCGGTAAACGGTCGCAATCGAAATGCCCGCATCAAGGGCAGAGGCGCGGGCAAAGAGTTCCTCCACATCGGGGTGATCGTCGCTGTCTTCAATGACTTGCGCGATGATGCGGCGCTGGCCTGTCATGCGCAGACCCATCGCTTCGCATCGTGTGATGATCGTCTTTCTCATGATGCGCGCCCTTGGTCCCGGTGCGCGGGGGTTTAGCCCGATTTGCCACGCCGCGCTACCTCGGATTGATGACAAAGGTTGACTTATGCCGCGCGGTCCCCCATCTGCAGTTCGAGCGATGCCTTCTGCCGCGTGAGCAGGTCCGGTGCGATGTCCCGAAACGGGGCGCAAGATGCACCGGCTTTTCAAGGCCCGCCGATGTTCCCAAAATCACGCGTGGGGCCGAACGCGATCAGACAGCGCCACGGCATCTGGCCCGGCACTGCGATCTGTTTCGTGTACCCGCTGCGCCAAGCTGCGCGGCAAAGATGAATGGCGCGGGCCTTTGGCACGTGCCGGGAAAGTACGATATGAGCGATTTTGATATGATGGGCCTGCCGGCCAAGCTGGTGGCACGCCTGTACGAAATGGGTCTGAAAGACCCGACACCGATCCAGAAACAAGCCATTCCGCACGCCCTGAACGGGCGCGATGTGATGGGCCTTGCCCAGACGGGCACAGGCAAAACCGCCGCATTCGGCGTACCGTTGATTGCACAGATGCTGGCGGACCAAAAACGGCCCAGCCCGAAATCCGTGCGCGCGCTGATCCTTGCGCCAACCCGTGAGCTGGCCCAACAGATCATGCAGAACCTCAAGGCCTATGCCGAAGGCACGCCGATCAAGGCGCAGATGGTTGTGGGTGGTCAGTCGATCAATCCGCAGATCAACCGTCTGGACAAAGGCGTCGATATTCTGGTGGCGACACCGGGGCGTCTGCTGGACCTGATGGACCGCCGTGCGGTGCGTTTGAACGAGACGACGTTCCTTGTGCTGGACGAGGCCGACCAGATGTTGGACATGGGGTTTATCCATGACCTGCGCAAAATCTCGTCTGTGATGCCGAAAGAACGCCAGACGATGTTGTTCTCGGCCACGATGCCGAAACTGATGAACGAGATTGCCAGCACCTACCTGCGCAACCCGATCCGCATCGAAGTCTCGCCTCCGGGCAAGGCCGCCGATAAGGTCACGCAAGAGGTGCACTTTATCGCCAAGGCGGAAAAGACATCGCTGTTGCAAGAACTGTTGGCCAAGCACAAGGGCGAGCGGGCGTTGGTTTTTGGCCGCACCAAGCACGGTTCTGAAAAGCTGATGAAGACGCTGGTGAAAGCGGGCTTTGACGCGGCATCCATCCATGGCAACAAGTCCCAAGGCCAGCGGGACCGCGCGATTGCGGGGTTCAAATCCGGTCAGGTGACAGTGCTGGTGGCCACAGATGTGGCCGCGCGTGGTCTGGATATTCCGGATGTAAAGCACGTCTATAACTACGAACTGCCGAATGTGCCTGACAATTATGTCCACCGCATTGGCCGTACCGCGCGTGCGGGCAAGGATGGTGCTGCGATTGCGTTCTGCGCACCCGATGAGATGGGCGAACTGATCGCGATCCAGAAGGTTATGAAAATCCGCATCCCCGTGGCCTCTGGCCGTCCGTGGGAAGGGGCCGAAATTGAAGAGAAGCCCAAGCAGACACGCGGCCGTGGCCGTGGCGGACGCCCGGGTGGTGGTGGCGGCGGCGGTCGTCCCCAAGGCGGCGGCGGTGGCGGCGCGCCTGCGGGTGGCAAGCCCGGTGGTGGCGCGCGCAGACGGCGTTCCGGCGGCGGTGGTGGCAAACCGGGCGGCCAAAAGGCAGCTTGATCTGCAGGAAATGAACAGAAAAAGGGCCCCTGCAGATTGCAGGGGCCTTTTTTGATCGAAGAGACCCCGGGACCGGTCCGAGGCGCAGCAATCTTGTTGGGTATCAGGTGTAAAGCGACGGAATGCCCATCTGCGCGTGGATGTCATTCACTTCCGCAGGCTTCATGCCGTATCCCGCTGCCAGTTTGTGCAGGTATTGCGCTTCGGCTTGGGTATCCAGATCAATGCCCAGCACAGACATGGCGTAGACTTGCGCGCCCAAGCCCTTTGGCGTCTGGCTGACCAATGCGTCCACATCCACGGGCGCTTGCAGTTGCGCTTGCACAAAGGCGGCTTCTTCGGCGTCTACATCGCCCAATTGGCCCAGCAGTTTCTGTTTTTCAGCCTCATCAAATGTGCCATCTGATTTTGCGGCCTGGATCATCGCGGCCAACATCAAGGCTGCGGCGGCTTCTTGATCTTGTGAAGGCTCGATCGGGGCTTGCGGTGTGGCGTCAAATTGCGAGTTCAGCACTGCGCCAAAGTCGGCACTGCTTTCGGCGGGGCGCTGGGCCATGGATTTGGCAAGGCCACCGGCACCCGCTGCACCGGCGAGACCGCCGAGCAATCCACCAAGACCGCCAGAA
>Ga0075467_10004360_pt1 | contig 10529 bp, 9 predicted proteins | sample DEB08_DNA_9_FD_75067 | JGI IMG/M metagenome (GOLD analysis project Ga0075467, IMG submission 75067) | Aqueous microbial communities from the Delaware River and Bay under freshwater to marine salinity gradient to study organic matter... | ecosystem: Environmental > Aquatic > Marine > Coastal ...
CCAAAGGCAAAGAACAGTATTTACAAAAAAGACTGAAACAACTTGAAATGGCTAAGGAACAGACTCAAATGCTGTTGTCTGATTATCAGCATCAAAACAGTTTAGTTATATGATAGGTTAAAACTAACTTTAGTATCACATATATCACGCAATCAATAGTTTATTTGCGCGGTGATCTTTAAAGAAGCCTAAAACTAAATAATGTAAAATGATTGTGAGGGAAGAGCCTTTGAAAAATAGCGCCATTCACTATTTTAAATGTTTAGGCTGCCAAATCGCGACTCATTAGCCAAAGCCTTACTTGAATCGCTCAGGTATAGTAATTTAATAAAGCGATTGTAGAAAAAAAAGTAATGTCCCTTGCTCCGAGTGTACGGTACCAGCCTTTTCAGCTAGGGTAAAAAGACTCTTTGAAAGTGCAGTTTCCAATTGATTTGATGCAGTGAAAATAACGAGATGATTAAATTGCAGTTCGGCTTAGCACCGAAGAAATTTCCCTTCACTTTGGTAAAGATCGAAAATATATACTTCTCTAAAAGGTGAAGGTGTTGAAATTACAGAATACTACGAATATCCGTTTTCCTCATTATATCATGCCGAATTTAGTCTTTATACAATTCAAAAAGCAGTTAGTTGATGATAGGGGTTTAGCGTATGTTAGCCAATGAATTTAACCAATAGAAGCGGCAGGGTTCCCTATTGATTATAACCTGAATCGGCCTAACATTTCTACGTCTCTTTTTCTGCGTTTCAGATTTCGTGGACCTTTAAAGCTAATACTCTATAAAATCCGAATGCGTAAGTTGATAGTTTATGTTCATTGTATTAACGGTTTAGGTATGGTTCGTGTCTCGCAGAGCATGAACTATACCTGATGTTGTAGTGTGTTTACATTTTTTACACTTTTACAGGTGGCCAAATTTCCAGATTCAAGAGATGTTGATTTTTATTATTTGGTCTATTCTAATCAAGTCTCTGATACTATTCAGATAACTCAAGCATTTTATAAACGCTTCTACGTTTCTCCTGTAATTCAATTTCACGGCAAGGGTTGGTTTGTGAAATATCTTTTTTAACAATTCTGTTCTTTCCGACATACCTATAGGTGGTGACATTACACAATGTGCCATCTGCAGAGCAATACGTTTCTTGATGCATGTTATTGTCTGGCTGGTTGAAAGAAACACTGTAAAATCTTCCATCTGGAAGCCGCTGTTGGAAGAGTGTTCTCTGCTTAAACTCATTGTATTTTTCGGTGAATAAGTAATCTGGACACCAATCTTGATACTTTCTGTATTCTTTAATATCGCCATCATCAAAGCGCACGATATACTCCGCATAGATATCATAGAAGTGAGAGTAGAAGTATTCTCCTTTTGTCAAGGAACTGCTGTCTGCTGGTAAGTTGGTGACATGTGCCAAACGTGGATTACTACCACCTTCTCCAATACTGTCTTTATAATACCAATAACGATGGCCATCATAGCTTATTTCGTATTTAATTCCTTCTATTTTTAGCTTAGTTGCGGTACTTCTTTTGATCTTTAACTCTGTCATATGAGAAGTAAGTCCATTCTCAGGCATCTCAAGTTTGTCGGTTTCTGGAATATCATGTCCGAAATCACTGTAATACTCATACAGGCTGTCACCCAAAGCAATTCCTCTTGGGTTATAAGTGACGTTTACCTTATACTCCCCAGCAAAAACCGGAACACCAAAGCTGTGGTGCGAACTGTTTATAGTGAGATAGCTATAATAGTTATCAAAATCATTCAAATAAATCGGAATTACCACCTGCTCTTGGGGTTTTAAATATCTGATTTGAACAGTACCGGTGTCATGCACCATCATCTTTAAATCTCGGTCTTCCGTGGCTCTGAGTAGTAGCGTGTTATTTGCCTTGTCAAACAAATTGAAGTAAAACAATTTCTGTCCTGTGTTTTGCGTGTGTGGCAATAGCACGGGATAGCTTTTTTCTTTATCTACATTGATGATGGTAATCAGAAAAGTAATCTTTTCACCTTCGTAGTAACTTTTTTGACTGGTACTGAGTCGAAACTGTATAGGTTCGTATTTTAAATCCGCCATTGCACATTGACTGGAGGCTATAAGGATTGAGAGTACTAGAATTAACTTCATTGGTTGTTTTTGGATTTAATACACTACAACGTTAGTATATAATTAGTCCCACTCTCATTATCAATAGAACAAAAAAACACTAATCCCATTCTGATAGGATTGACCTATTTTCAAGCTCATTCTTCAAATGGTCCCTAAAACTACATCATTTTCATTCTCAGCCAAATTATTATTTCTAAACCTCAGCCCCGCCTTAGCGATTGTAGTGGAAAGCCCACAGCGAGGTACGAGCGAGGACTTGCAACGGAAAGCGCGACCCCTAGGGGAAGGCCCAAATTCAGGTGTTACTAAAAGAAAGAAACCATGGCTAAATAGAATTAAGCATGGTTTAAAGATTGGTTTTAAGCTTTCAATTAGGCTGTGCACGACTATTGAAATGACTGATAAACTTAAATTTTACTGGGCTGCATGGCTTTGCGCATCATCTTCTCGTTCATTTTGGCTAGCATGGCGAGGGGGCTGTGTTTAGACATTAAGGCCATGATTTTATTTTTTCCACCTGGCACCGAAAGTAAGCGTTTACCTAAACCATTTAAGCCGAACTCTGCCACCACCGACGCTTCCATGGCTTGCATGGGGGTTTTACTCCAATCTACGCCATTGTCAGCGGTCATGGGGGTTTTGGTAAGTCCGGGCGAGAGAATCGTGAGATCAACGCCTTTGGGTTTTAACTCGGCATAAAGCGAGACACCCAGGTTTAAAACATAGGCTTTGGAACCCGCGTAATTGGAGAAATAAGGATTGGGCATTTGTCCCGATAAACTGGCGATTAGGAGAATGCCGCCTTTGCCGCGTTCTACCATTAAGGGGCTGAAATGGTGGCAAAGCTCGAGGGTCGCCACCACGTTTAATTGAATTACTTTCAACTCGCCAGCCAGCGGTGTTTTACTAAAAGCACCATTTACTTCATAGCCCGCAGCGCTTACTAATAGTCCGATTTTTTCATCTACCTGCTTCACCTTTTCCAAGCCTTCGGCCGTGGCTAAATCGGCAGAAATGTATTTGGTTTTCACCCCGTACCTTTTTTGCAAGGAGGCCGCCTGTTGGGCTAATTCTTTTTCTTTACGTGCCACCAAAACTATATTAAGGCCCTTGGCCGCAATTTGATTGGTCAACTCTGCGCCTATGCCCGAAGTTGCGCCCGTTATTAGGGCCCAATCGCCATATTTATTCTTGAAATCTTTATTGGTCATGCTGTTTTGCTTTGTGTTAATTGCAAAACAAAAGTGATGCTTTGGGCGGAGCGAACTTTTACTGCAAGGCTCAATAACTAAGCAAATTAGCTCAGCTGCAAACGATATTCGGAAGGGCTTTTACCCGTTTGTTGCTTAAAAACGCGATTAAAAGTAGTGAGCGATTCAAAACCTAAATCGTAAGCCACGTCGGAAATACGTATTTCTTGCTTCTTTAAAAGGAGAAGGGATTTATCGATTTTCTTGTGGTTGAGATACTTTTGAGGACTTTCTTGATAGACTTCTTTAAACTTTCGTTTGAAGGTGGATATGCTCATATGACTGAGATTGGCGAGCTCTTCTAGACTTAGACTGCTGTATAAATTGCTTTGAATAATCTCTTCGAATTTGGCGAAATTGGGTTTAAACATAGAGGCCAAAAAGTCAAGCTCAGAAGGGGCCTGCGTGGTTTTGGTCATGAGAATGATAAATTCGCGTAGTTTACTTTTTAGTAATTCTTCATCGGCTAATTCGGGGTTTTCTAGCAAAATCATCACAGAATCGCGATAATGCCTTAGTAGCTGATGCACCTCCACTTGCTTCAGGTTGTAGTTTACCTGATGGGTAGATTGGTTAATATCGAAATCGAATAAATCTTTAATTAATTCGGGTTACAGCATAATGCCCAAAACGTCCACATTATCAAAGGCTTCGTCATGCTTTTTAAGCGATTCATAAAAGTAATTGAGGCATTTGGCCAGCATGCCATTTTTTGGGATTTAGCTGCACCATTTCGGTTTGGGCGCGCACTTGAAAGGCGCCTTGATTTACAAATACAAAGCAGGCTTCATTTTCGTGATATTCCTTCGGTATCCTCTCAAAGCTAGGCACTTGTAGCTTTTGAAAAACCACCCGTCCTTTTATCTCCAATGTTTTTAGCTCGTAGTCCACTGCTTAATCGATCTTATTTCTTTAACACAAGATATTGGTAATTCGCCAAAGCTAGTGTGGTCCCCAAATTAATCGTGTTGCCACTAAGCGCATCAATCCACTGCGAATTTTGCAAAGCGTTGGGCAGGGAATAGTTCACTATATTATCTCTAACATTAACGAGCACTAAAAACTCTTCATTCGCCAAAGTTTTGGTAAATGCGACAATATCCACGTCCGGATAATTGTTAATGCTTCCTTTTCGTAAGCTGGGCGATTGACTGTAAAGGGCGAGTAGATCTTGATATTCCTGCAGCATATCGGGGTTGGCATTCCAATTAATGGGAGAATTGGAGAAAAAGGGCACCTGACTTTGCCGGCCTACCTCCTGCCCTGTATAGATTAAAGGCACCCCGCCCATGTAAAATGAAATTACCGATGCCGCTAATGCGCCGTCTTTACCATTAAAAAGAACCATCGGCGTATTATCCCAAGCCGATTCATCGTGGTTGGTGCTGAAACGCAAGATGTTTTTACCCGCAGTAACATTCTTATACTCTTCATTATTGATGTTCCACAAGCGATTGGCCGATTGACCGTTGAAGACATTTTTTAGGCCCCCGTAAAAATTCCAGCCATAGTTTAAATCGAAGCCAGCGTCAAAGTGATCGGCTCGCGCCCCTTCCGCTAAAAAGACCAAATTACGATTAGGAATTGCCTTTAGGTTATCTAGGGCTTGCTTCCAAAAATCGAAAGGCACCCCATCGGCATAATCGCAACGAAAGCCATCCACATTAGCTTCTAAGATCCAATATTTCATGGCGTCAATCATGGCTAGACGCATTTCCATAGAATTGAAATTAAGATCCGCCACATCGAGCCAATTGGTACCCGGTGGATGTATTACATTTCCCGTGGCATCTTGGGTATACCACTCTTTATTGGCCATCCATTCATTATCCCAAGCCGTATGATTGGCTACCCAGTCCATCATGATGGCCATATTGCGCTTATGCGCCTCATCACTTAAAGTGCGTAAATCCGCAAAGCTGCCATATTCGGAACTGACGGCTTTAAAGTCTTTAACGGAATAAGGAGAATTTACCGAATTCACCTCGCCAATGGGATGGATCGGCATTAACCAAATTACCTTTACCCCTAAACTTTGCAGCTCATCTAAGCGGTTTATCACCCCCTGTAAATCACCACTGCTGCTAAAAGCCCGCAGGTTTACCTCATAAATTATCAGGTCTTCACTCGCGGGTAGATGCGCAAAGGGGACGCCATACTGCACATAACTAGAATCTGAGGAAGGAGGATTTGTGGTATTCTTTGTCTCAACAGCTTCTTCCTTCTCGCATGCGGAGAATAGTACTAGGAGTGAAAAAAAGAAAAGGGCTAATTTGAAGCTTTTCAATGGGAGGATTATTTTCTGCCAAATTAATGACTCCCGAGCAGATAAGCTAGAGATTAGAGCTTTAAGAAATTTGGGTTACACATCAGAAGTAAAACCTGATTTATAATGCTTTAAAGAAATAAATTTCTCCGAGCAAGGTTCCAATTAAGGCCTAGCACCACTGGACTAATGGCAAGCATTCCTAACAGGAACACGAAAATTTAAAAAAAGGCAATACTTTGAAAATCGGCAGCACAAAGAGCCTCAGATTTAAACCTATAGATAAGCTCTAAAAAGCTAGCGGTGGGACTATGGATTTCTGGGGACTAGGAGTAATTACCTACAATATTTTGGCTATGCACAGTGTCCCAAAGGGCATTGCGTATAGATGTTATTTAGCAAACGTTATTCTTTTATGCATCTAATACCTGATCCAAGCTCTATAGCATGGGCTGGAAAAAGTATAGTTGGTTCATCAAAAAGACTAACGACAGTTCTTTTTTGAGTCTGGCTATTTACTGCACTTGTAGCCCAAACGCATATTTGTGCCTGAAAATAACTACCGTTCGAGGCAACATAACCATTGGGCAGACCAGTAAACCCAATATTATCTGTTCCATTATAATTAGCTACCCATCCTGTTGTACTTTTAAGCGCTGTAGCTTCAGTTCCAGCTTGACCATTATTGGATAGATAGTTTTCTAATTCCATAAAATCCTGAATTGTTGGAATTCGCCAACCTTCAGGTGCTAGCATTCCAGATTCTATGGCAAAATGATTATACATTACACCATAATAATCAAATGGTAATGTATCAAACTCATTATCGGCCCATTGATAATAGCCATTTTGAGTGACGTTATCATGCCAAACGTCAACTTGATGTTGGTATTGAATGATAGGTGTCCCATCATTATATGAGGTGGTCTTTAAATTTTCAGCCATCCAAACTTGATTGCCAACTGTAATTGTATTGTAAATATTACCATCTGCATCAGTAACTGTTACCTCAGGTTCTGTTATATCAGGACTTTCTTCCTTAGAACAACTATTCATAGCTGCAATTACCAATGTTAAATAAATTAATTTTTTCATCTTTCCTTTTTAATGTTTTGCTAACGGTTAATGTAAAAAGTTGTTTTAATGCTTTTTACATAATGTTATCAAGAGTTATTCTTTTGTAATTTTGAATCTTTTAGAACGATTATCTTGAACTAATCTTAAAAAATATAAGCCATTAGGTGCATTCGTTATGTTCAATTCTATCGGGGATCCTATATTATTTGAAACTGAAGTTAGAATAATTCTTCCTTGTATATCTATAACTTCATATTCTATTCGATCAATATTTGAGTCATCAATATCTATTAATATCAGACCTTTTGTTGGATTTGGAAATACAGTCCATTCAATTGCATTAATATCCGAAGAGGGTATTGATAAAGTAATATCACCCCAAACAAATAATGCAGCATTTAATCCAACTAAGTCGTAATTATTAAGGACATTATAATCGAATGGGAAATAATCATTCAGGCCAAAATATGCCTCTGTAATTTCTGCAAAATATTCCTTTTCATTGTTAAGAGCGTAGGCTGTTGGTTGGTTGATGTAATTTCCTCCTCCAGTATGATATGAGACATTTGTATACAAGTTATTTGAGATTGCATTGTTGAATGCATTTGTTATTGCTGGACTATTAAAGTTAAGTACCCTGTGATGATAAGCGTGAGCGAGCTCATGCAGAACCATATACGGTTGGTTTTGATTCGTCCAGTTAATAAAGTTTGAAATGTTTGAAATCTCTACACACATTGCTTTTTCAGGGATATATCCGTTTGCGATTAACCATCCTTCGCTAGGATGATACTGAGCGGCTCCTGTTGTTGTATTCCAATCCATAAAAATAGGAACGGCTTTTAATGAATCCAATTTAATTGGATCAATATTGAATTGTGAAATTTCAATTAATTTTATTTCTAATAAATCAATCGCATCATTTGTTAATAGTGTATTATTTGTAATTGCAGCATCCTCAACTAATACATTAAATCCAGACAGTGTATAATTTGTATAACCATTGACCGTTAATTGGGCATTGCTTTTAAAGTTTAAGAGGCAGAGTAATAGTAAAACGTACGTAGAGATTTGTTTCATGTTAAATTCTGTTTATTATTGATAACGGTCGGCAGCTACAAGAAGTTGGCGATTTCGAAGCACTAAACTGTCTGCCACCACTGAACTTGACACGAAGCACAAAGCTTCATTTAACCACTGAACAGCCAATTTTTTGTAGTTGCTGTTAGCGAACGTTATTCCTTTATAAACTTTGTATATACGAAGCTAGTATTTTGGCTAAAAACTTTCAATAGATAGGTTCCAGATGGATAATCACCAATATTTAATGTATGTGTTTTGGAATTTAAATTCTGTTCAAATATGAGCCTATCTGTCATATTAAATAGTTCTATTTTTAAAATTTCACCTTCCTTTAAGCTTATATTTACTAAATCATTTGATGGGTTTGGATATACGCTTGCAGTCAAAGGTTCGATATTATTAATACCTAATGTAGTTGTTACATCTGCACCTACATTTCCGTGGAGAAATTCCCATCTTCCCCATGGTGTGCCAGTTGAAAATACTCCGACCTCCCAATATATTTGATCTTCAAATAAACAATTAACTATATTCCCATCAGGCAAAATAGCAGAATCATTTCTTAGATAAACAGTAACATTCATTGTATCTGTAATTGGAAAACTGTGATAAAAACTAACAATTGCATTATCCACTATTGTATCTTCAAATATTATATTGCCTTGCTGGTCTGTAAATTCCCACGCAAAACATTAAATTCTTGAGGATTGGTTAAATATTGTCCTGCATGATATATATTAAGAGAATTGGTGTCAGATACATTAACACTCATGCCTAATTGGTCACAAGGAAGACACGTTGTTATTTGTGCTTTTGTTATTTGAGTTAGCCCTAAGCCAACAATTAGTGTAAATAAAAATTTGTTCATAATATTAGTTTTTGTTTTGTGAGTAGCAAAGATACCATAGTAGCTCGTTTTAATATTCACGTCTAGCGGTGAAATCGCTATTATCACGTGTAAAAGTGATTTTTAAATGCTTACAGTAGGATTATTTGAGGTCTTAATTGCTTCTAACAATAATGAAATTTTCTTGTACTTAGATTCTTTTATTTCGAAGTATACATACATTCTTCGTAATGAGGAGCCTATTCCATCAACACTCATAAAAGCTTTTTCAGCTATTTCTTTATTTGTAATTACAGGTTCATCAAGCAATATGTTTAGTACCTTCCAATCCGTTTCATTTAACTTTTTATCGATATGGCTTTCAATGCTGGTACGATTTAGCTGAAAGTTATTTCCAGCAAATGAAATAGAGGAAGTTTCTACAGATTTTAAACGTTCAATTTCATCCAGTAAATATTCTTGCTGAATTTGATTTTTCTTGATTCGAAAACGGTAGTAGAAAAATAAAATGAGGATAATTATCGCACCAATCAGAATAAGAGAATAAACCAATCTCAATTGTTTCAATTTTAATTGAGCTTCATTTTTTTCGCTCTCTAATCTATTATCAAATAGCTTTGCATTGTAGTCGGCTTTTAACGCCTCTCTAATAACTGCAGTCTTATTTGTCTCTATTAGAACACTATCTGCATACTGCAAATATTGTTCATTCATTTCAAGTGCTAGTTCGTATTTTTCTTGTTTTTTGTAGCATTTATATAAGAGATGAAACAAAGAAGATTTTTGGGATTTGTCATTTCCATTCAGTATTTGCTTCTTTATATCTTCTGCAATACGATAAGCAAGATCTAAATCAGAATCTAAAATCAGGTTGGCTTTAATTAGTTTCGAAGAAGATATTTTGTCATCATTGCCTATTTCAGTGAGGATTTTCAACCCCTCTTCAACCATTATAAGAGCACTGTCCAGCTTGGCGATATCCTGATAGAAGACCGCTAAATGATAAAAATATTCTGGAAGGTAATATAAATCGTTTTTTGCTTTTAAAAGTGGGTATGTTTTCTTAAAATACTTTCTGGCAATTGCAGTGCGTCCAGTTTTACTATAAATGACAGCCATATTTAACCAAAGAAACCCAGAGTTTTTTTCCGCTCCTTCTTTGGTGTAGATATTCATAGCCTGTTTAAAGTTGGCTAATGCTAATTCATTTAACTCTATGGATTGGTAAATGCTTGCAATGTTGTTTAAAACATCGGCCACTAATAAGTTGTTTTTTTGTGCTTTAAATAAGGTTAAGGCTTCTGTGTAATAATGAATAGCAGATTTGTAGTCACCTTGATCTTTTAATAGCGTGGCAATGTTGTTTTTTGTAGAAGCTATTCCATTGTAATTATTCAATTCAGTATAAATAGGTAATACTTCTTGAAGGACAGAATTTACGCTATCTAAATCATAACCGAGCATATGAAAAACAATTGCTTTTTCATTTAGCGCTAGAGCTTCTTCTTTTCGATTCCCAACCTGTTTGGCCAATTGGTAATGAAATTTGGTCAGTTTTAAAGAACTATCTGGGATGCTGTGCGTGTTATTCACATAAAAATCCATAATAGCCTGAAAACGAACCGTATCCGCCAGTGATTCATTCTCCCAAATAATTTTTAGTGAGTCGGCTTGACTATGGGAATAAGTAAATGATATGCTCGCCAAAAGCAAAATGGTTATTATGAATTTTGTCTTTTTCAAATTGAAATTTTTAATGATTGCCAACGGGAGTCCACGCAAAAACACCCATTTCAATTTTTTAGTTTCTACAGTAAAGCTATAGATGGCTTGTGCGCGCTCTAAAATACGTTTTAAATGAAAAGCAATGAATGAGGACATGATA
>Ga0075467_10004362_pt1 | contig 10522 bp, 13 predicted proteins | sample DEB08_DNA_9_FD_75067 | JGI IMG/M metagenome (GOLD analysis project Ga0075467, IMG submission 75067) | Aqueous microbial communities from the Delaware River and Bay under freshwater to marine salinity gradient to study organic matter... | ecosystem: Environmental > Aquatic > Marine > Coastal ...
AACTACCGCGGGAATAGCCGCCAACAGGCCAATCCCCGTAGCCAACAATGCCTCGGCAATACCGGGTGCTACAACAGCAAGACTGGTATTCTGGCTGATCGCGATCTCTTCAAACGCGTGCTTGATACCCCAAACTGTCCCGAACAAACCGATAAAGGGCGCCGTAGACCCCGTGGTCGCCAAAAACGACAACCCACTATTCAGCCGCTCGCTTTCCTTGTTGATCGCCACATCCATGCTGCGGTCAATCCGCGCCTGCGCACCGGCAATCAACCGCCCGTCGTCGCGGTGACTGCGCCGCCATTCCAGCATTCCCGCCGAAAATATCTTCTCTGACGCACCAGATGCATCCGACCCGATCCGCTCGAATAACTCATCCAGCGGCTCGCCCGACCAAAACGCTTGGTCAAACACCGAAGATTCGCGGCGCGCCAAACGAAAGGCAATATGTTTGCGAATGATAATCGCCCATGACCAAAAGGACATTACGAACAGCATCAACATCACCAACTTAACTGTCAGTGTAGCCCGCGCAAAAAGCGCTATCAGCGAGAAGTCAAGCTCCTGCGCCGCCGCAAGTGTTTCGGTGTTCATATCGCCTGCTCATGTTTATGGGTCGTTTGCCGACCTCGGTATTCAATGATTCTATCTGGTTTTAAAGGCGATTGCCAATAGATCATCCGACAGACGCGCAAAAACCCGCCACTTCCGCGGTCAAATTCGCGTCACCTTGTAACAAACTGTCCTCGCAAGGCCTTGGGAAACCGCACAGCCCGTCCCTCGGCCCCAAGGCAGACCAGCGTCACCTCCGCATCAAACACCTGCTCCTCGCCGCGCCAAACCCCCTGCTGCAACTGCAACCGCGCCCCCGTTCCCGCCAAAACTGCCGTCCGCACCTGCAACACATCATCATAGACCGCAGGCCGCAAATACTCCGCCACCACCCGCCGCACCGCAAAAACCAGCCCGTCCGCTTTCATCGCGGCCTGATCCACCCCCAACCCGCGCACCCATTCACTGCGTGCCCGCTCGATGAATTTCAGGTAATTCGCATAGTACACAATACCCGCAAGATCAGTGTCCTCATAATATACTCTAAGGTCGAACCGATGGATCATTGTTTCGCCTCACGCTTCAATATCATCCCTATTTGCCACAACATTGGCCGTAATACACCCAATATCAGCCCGATTGTCCCAGCATTTAACCCAATCGAGCAACGATTGTTTACGAGGTAAAAATGTATAAAGTTTCCCTAATCCTGTCCACCGCTGCCCTTTCCTTGCAAAAAGCCGGTGCGCGCGCGGCAACAAGTGACCTTGTCCTATGGACTTCGCAGCCCGTCGCCATCCCACAGCCGACTGTGGTGGCCGTTTTGGCCCTGATCGGCATAGGTATTTTTTTTGGTCCTGCCGCCCCGTACACCCATGGGACAAAACCCAAAAACACCGGCAAAATAGTCCGCGATAATCGCCGTCAGCGGCTCATAGGTCAGTGCTGAAAAAACCTCTGATCCCCAAGGTCGGAGCGCGTCTCAATCTTGCGCGGCCACCGCAATCCGCGCCGCCAACCGCAGCGCATGGCTGGCATCGGTGGCCGCCACAGGCATCACGCGGTCATATCCAGCCCGGATCAGCGCCCCAATCTCGGGCCGCAACACTGCAACACCGTCCAAATTCGCCAAAGCCGCCCGCTCGCGAAACGCACGCTCTGACCACAGCAAAATTACCTGAACCGCTTGGTTCAACGCCAAATCCTCGGCCGGCACCTCGGCCAATTCCGCGTCCATCCGCATAAGCACGAACGCCGCCTTGATCGCGCCATTCGGCTCAAACCGAAAACTCCGGTATTGGTTCGCGCCCGCCGCTTGCAATCGCCCCACCAACGCGCCCAAATCCGGGATCATCTCGCCCAGTTTCGGCACCGCCAACAACTCATCCCAATCGGTCAGGAAAAACAACATCAGGTTCGCGCCCAACTCGGCATCCGTCTCGGCCATCTGATGCCCCGCCAGCGCCACAACCGCCTCAACAGCGCCCTTCACCACTGGCAAAGTCTCATCCGACAGGCCAAAAACCACCGGCACAATCGGCCGCCCCCAGCGCGCAAAGACGTAATCACCATCCGCGCGCGTAAACAGCGCCTCAATCTCTCTCGCGTCCATCTGGCCACCCCTTCTGCGTCACCTCGTCCTAACGCAAAGCTGCCCTGTCAAACAAGCACCCCTAGCCCATTTCATCTTGGCAAAAATACCTAAAACCCTTCGCCTCAACGCTGTACCGCCCCCAACATCACATCCCGCATCTCTCGCAACAATTTGCGCTGCATCGCCCGCTCAAAATCACCAAACCCTCGCGCGCGCTGCACAAACGCCCCCGGCCCCCGGATCACATGGCTTTGCAAATAGGCCGACAGCGCTTCGACCTGCCCCACCCCATTGCCCAAATCCAACGGCCCGGCCCCGCCGCCAATCGACAGCGCATTAATGGCAAAACCGTCCGCCGCAACCTCACGCGGCGGCACACCATCGTTTGCGCGCCCATCCGTCGCCAAATCCAGCACACGCCGCACACACTCCGGCGCGCGTCCGATCAATTCCGCTCCCGCCTTCATCGCCTCGCCCGTGGCCGTGCGGCCATGAAAGGGCGGGCGTGCAGCATTGGCCACAATCCTTGCAAGCCGCGCCAATGCGGTCGCATCGGTCATCACCATCCAATCCGAAATCAACCAACGTTCACGCGCCCCGCTCCACAAAAACACGGCAAGCGCCACAGGTTCCGCACGAAACACCTCGGCCCGCACCGCATCCGATGTCAGCGCCGCCGCCGTCCCCGCCATCTGCAATCGATATTCTTGGGTATTAACCGACGCCGATACATCCATGCCCAGTGCCAGTGCCAAACGACAGGCCAATGCAGGGACAGGTACCAAGGCTAAAGCCACGATCAAAGCGCATCGCCACATGTCCCCGACTCTCCCACTTGGCGCAGGATAGGTGCAACAACCCACCGCCCGCTATTTTGCCTCAAACAAATCCGTTTGCCCGGCAGGCCGCGGTGCCTCCAATCCCAAATGCCGCCACGCGCGCGCCGCCAACATCCGCCCGCGCGGCGTGCGCTGGATCAACCCTTGTTGCAGCAAAAACGGCTCAATAACCTCTTCCAGCGCATCCCGCGCCTCTGACAGCGCTGCCGAGATTGTCTCCACCCCCACCGGTCCGCCGCCATAATGCTCGGCCAGCAACATCATATAGCGCCGGTCCGCCCCATCGAGGCCTAGGTGATCCACCCCTAACCGCGTGAGCGCGCGGTCCGCAATCTCGCGCGTCAACCGCCCGTCGCCTTCAACCAGCACAAAATCCACCACCCGGCGCAATAACCGCCCGGCAATGCGCGGCGTGCCACGCGCCCGCTTGGCAATCTCCCGCGTGCCTTCCGGTTCAGACGGTATGCCCATCAACCGCGCGCCCCGCGTCACAATCAAATCCAGCTCATCTTCAGTATAAAACACCAACCGCGTCGGAATCCCAAACCGGTCGCGCAGCGGCGTGGTTAGCAGCCCCAGCCGGGTGGTTGCCCCCACCAACGTAAACGGCTGCAAATCAATCCGCACCGTTCGCGCTGCCGGCCCTTCGCCAATCACCAAATCCAGCGCGAAATCCTCCATCGCCGGATACAGCACTTCTTCGACCACAGGGCTCAACCGATGTATCTCATCGATAAACAGCACATCATTTGGTTCCAGATTGGTCAAAATCGCCGCCAAATCCCCCGCCTTGGCCAAAACGGGGCCTGACGTCATGCGAAACCCAACCCCCAACTCCCGCGCCATAATCTGCGCAAGCGTAGTTTTCCCCAAACCGGGCGGCCCATGAAACAGCGTGTGGTCCATCGCCTCGCCACGAATTTTCGCAGACTCGATAAACACCCGCAAATTCGCACGGGCTTCGGCTTGGCCAACAAATTCCTCCAACACCTGCGGCCGCAAGGCGCGGTCAGCATCTTCGGGCAAACCTTCTGGGCGTAATGTGGGATCTGGCTCCATCTTTTATCCCTTCGGGGCCAGCAACTTCAGCGCGGCCTTTATCAACGCGCCAGTCCCTGCCTCCGGTGCCTCGCCCGCCGCCTGCGCCACGGCCTGAGCCGCATCGCCGTGGCCGTAACCCAGATTGATCAACGCCGACAAGGCCTCGGCACTCGCCGCCGCCCGCCCTGCCGCGACCGAGGTATCCACCCGCGCCGCCACGCGCACCGCCGCCACAGGCTCAATCACACCATCCTCGGCAGCCCCCGCCGTGCTGGCCGGGTTCGCGCCCATGGCCATCACCGTCGGCGCCTTGGATTTCAACTCCAACACCACCCGCTGCGCAATCTTAGGGCCCACACCCGGTGCAGCCTGAATGGCTTTGGCATCGCCCAGCGCAATCGCTCGCGCCACACCTTCCGGCCCCAATGTCCCCAAAATCGCCATCGCCGCCTTGGCGCCAACGCCTTGCACGGTCACCAACAGCTTGTGCCATTCCTTCTCCAACATCGTCGGAAATCCGAACAACTGCAGTAAATCCTCGCGCACCAGCAATTCGGTAAACAGTGCCACCGCCTCGCCCACCCGCGGCATCGCGGCCAGCGTCCGGTCCGACACATACACTATATACCCAACCCCCCGCACATCGACCAACACATGGTCCGACCCGCGATAGTCCAGCCGCCCCGCAATCTTGCCAATCATCCTGCTGCCCTTTTCCCGCCAGCCACTTGCAGCGCCGCCTGCAAACGTCCCGCCGACTGCAAATGATGCGCATGGCAAATCGCAATCGCCAAGGCATCCGCCGCATCCGCCCCCGCAATCACCACGCCAGGCAACTGCACGCGCACCATGTGATCCACTTGCGCCTTGGCAGCATGCCCCACACCCACCACGGTCTTTTTCACCGCGTTGGGCGCATATTCCCCAACCGTTATCCCAAATTGGGCAGGCACCAGCAGCGCAATCCCCCGCGCTTGCCCCAGCTTCAGCGTCGCCACCGCGTCCTTATTCACAAAAGTAGTCTCAACGGCTGCAGCATCGGGGGTGTATTCCTGCAAAACCTGCGTCAATTGCCCATGCAAACTCAACAAGCGTGCGGCCAAATCCCCAACACTTTGCCCCGGCGCAGAATGGCAAATCCCATTGGCGACATGCGTCAGCCGCGATCCGGCAACGTCAATCACCCCCCATCCAAGGTTTCGCAACCCCGGATCAATGCCCAATACCCGCATGCCTGCCCCTTTTATTCGTTAAAATTCGAATAGCACGAATAGGGAACATCCGCAAAGTCCTTTACACGATCTCCCTGACATTCAGGCCACTCCGGCAAAAATTGCTACACCTGCACGGTATTCGACCCTTCACCGCTCAAAACCGACACTTTCTCCAGACCCTTATAAAAAAGGCAAAACTAAGGCAATCAGCTATGCGCAAACAGCATTTCAGCCATGCCGTTTCTACGGATTGCTTTGCACCTGCAGCACGCCTATCTGCCACTCAACGAAACAATACGCTGTAAAATTGAGCAGCAAATAAAAAGGAATATGGCCATGGCCGTTTTTGAAACCTCGCGTGCAGTGCCTTTCAGCGCCGTCGCAACCTACTCGATCGTTCGCTTTTTCAGCAACATCGCTACCGACGTTATCGCTTGGAACGATGCCCGCGTGACCCGCAATGCTCTGGGCAAACTGTCGGACCGCGAACTTGATGATATCGGCCTCACCCGTGGCGACATCGCCGACATCGCATTGCAAAACCGCTTCTGATCCTTGGCTTATCGCCTTGGTCGGCAGTCGACCCACAAGAAACAAGCGCTAAATTTCGTTCTTTCGATACAAAACTAAAAGCCGCCTCCAATCCGGACGGCGGCTTTTTTAATGACCTTACTCAGAAAACATGGCGAACCTTAGCTAGGCCTCTTCACATTCTGCCGAATAGCATCTGAAATCCAAAGCGTTACCCGGTCCGGTGCCATTAGCGCAGCGCCCAGCTTATCAAAGCCTTCGCCTTTTTGCATCATTTCAATACGTGCGTCATAAGTTTGCCCACCAACAAAATAGTGGATGGTACCTTTGACACAAAATGCCGCCGCTATGAAAAATACCACTGGCAACAACAGCTTTATGTGGCTCCTGGATTGCGGCTTGCGGTAATGCGACCGACCCAAAACACCCGTAGCTTCAAAGCCATTACCTTGCGCATGCGCCACCTTTAGACGGCCTACGCGCTCATAAAAATCTTTTACATTTGGATCAAACATCTCACACATCCAATAAAGCGCCCCGTGTGTTCATAAAGCGCCCCAAATGCGGCAAAACTAAGTCATTGCACCGTAAAATGGGCCAGAAATGGCCACTTTTCGATCCTATTTCAGCTCATTATTCCCGACGCAGAACCAATGCCGACCATTCGCCCAAATCCTCTCGCGAAACGGAAACAAAGCCCGCAGCGTGATAGGCTTGCTCAATCGAATCGGCCTGCACGACCAACAGGCCAGACAAGATGCACAACCCATCCTTGGCAATATGTTTGGCCATATGCGGGGCCAGTTCAACCAACGGACCTTTCAGAATATTGGCAAAGACCAGATCATAGGGCGCAGCCTCGCGCAGGCGCGGATGGTCAAACCCTGCCGCCTCCAAACACTCAACCCGACCGTCCAACTTGTTGATCGCCATATTGGCGCGCGCCACATCCACGGCCACTTGGTCAATATCAGACGCAATCACCAAAGCATCGGGCAGCACCCGCGCCGCCGCCAGCGCCAACACCGCCGTGCCGCAGCCAATATCGGCCACCCGCGCCGGCGCAAAACCTTGGTCAATCAAACGGTCAAACGCCCGCAAACAGCCCAAGGTCGTGCCGTGATGCCCGGTACCAAAGGCAACGGTCGCCTCAATCTGCAATGGCACGCGTGCCGGATCGGTTGGCACCTTATCCGCGTCATGGCTGCCGTAAACGAAAAACCGCCCCGCCTCGACCGGCGACAATTCGCGTCGCACATGCGCTACCCAATCGACTTCGGGCAGTTCAGAGATGGCAAAAGGATTTGCTTCAAAAGCCACCGCCAACAGTTCCAGCGTCACCTCATTCGGGGCTTCCAGAAAATAGGCGCCCACTTCCCACAGCCCGCTATCATCCTCAATCTCGAAGACGCCCACGCCTGTGGGTTCAGGCTCCATCCGCTCCATCGCCTCGGCCAAGGCTTCGGCGGCATCTTGGCCTGTCAATGTGGTCAGGGCGGTATAGGTGGGCATGGCAAAACCTCTTGAAACGTTGCACAGCGGCCTAGCCCCCTCACGCCCCAGCGTCAAGCAGCTTGGCACCCAACCAACCGGCGGGCCACGAATAGCCCGGCAAACACGCCGCCCCGGCGCAATCTCACCTTCGGCAAGCTCGACTGTCGATCGAAACCGGCCCAATATTGCCATTGCCGCAGTTCCCCTAGTCAACAAAACCACCTCGGCAAAATGGAAACCCAAGCGCCACAGCACACCAACAAACCACCGCCAAAAAAATGGTCGAACCAAATCATGAGTGGGTATCATAGATTGCTGCATGCGATCAGCATTGATACTGAAACCTTAACGAAACCCTCATGAAACTGCGCAAACCTGATCTGCATCAAAGCGCATACATTCAAAACCCGCCATGTGACCCTAGACTCAAAGGAGCATCCCATGGACCTGATCCCCCTTATTGAACGTATCGGCGAGGCCCCCACCGCTGCCCTTTTCGGCCTTGTCACCGGGGTGATCTTTGGTATCGCTGCCCAGCGCAGCCGCTTTTGCCTGCGCGCCGCCACTATCGAGTTCGCCCGCGGCCAAATTGGGCCGCGCATGGCGGTTTGGCTTTTGACCTTTTCAACCGCCCTTGTCTGGGTCCAAGGCGCGCAATTGCTCGGCCTGTTCAACAGCTATGATGCCCGCATGATGGCAGCCCCCGGTTCTTGGTCAGGTGCCGTGATTGGCGGGCTGATCTTTGGTGTGGGTATGGTGCTGGCGCGCGGCTGCTCTGGCCGCCTTTTGGTCCTCGCCGCCACTGGCAATCTGCGCTCCATCGTTTCGGGCCTTATCTTTGCCGTGACCGCCCAAATGTCGCTGCACGGGATGCTCGCCCCATTGCGTGACACCCTCGCGCGCCTTTGGGTGACGCCGGGTGGTCGCAACGTAGACCTGCTCGCAACCCTACACCTGCCGCAAAGCGCGGGCCTCGCTTTGGGCCTGCTCCTCGCTGCCACAGCCCTCGTCGTCTCATACAAAAACAAGATCTCCACCCGTACCCTCGTGTTCGCCTCTGGCGTAGGCTTTGCGGTGGCCACAGGCTGGGTGCTCACCTTCACCCTGTCTCAATCCGCTTTTGACCCTGTTACCATTAACTCCGTCACTTTCTCCGGCCCTTCGGCCAACACCCTGATGTTCTTCCTAACCCCTAACTCCGTCCTTGAATTTGATATTGGCCTCGTCCCCGGCGTCGTCACGGGCGCACTCCTCTCCTCTCTCGCCGCGCGAGAGTTCAAGTTCGAAGGCTTCGACAACACCGCCAACATGCGCCGCGCCATGACCGGCGCTGTCCTGATGGGCTTTGGCGCGATGCTGGCAGGCGGCTGCGCCATAGGCGCGGGCGTCACCGGCGGCTCCATTTTTGCAGGCACCGCATGGCTCGCGCTCTTTTGCATGTGGATCGGCGCGGTCGTCGCAGATTTCGTCCTCGACCAACCAAAGCAACGCGCCACAGCCTAACCATCCCTTGAATCCCGCCCCGCCCCAGCGCATCCTACCCCAAACCAAATAGGGGACAGATATGAAAGTTGTTGTCATGGGCGCGGGCGTGATTGGCGTCACCACCGCTTACTACCTTGCCAAACAAGGGGCCGAAGTGACCGTCCTCGACCGCCAACTCGGGCCGGGGCTGGAAACCTCATACGCCAATGCAGGCGAGCTTTCCTACGGCATGACCTCGCCTTGGGCCGCACCGGGCATCCCGCTCAAAGCCGTCAAATGGCTGTTCATGAAACGCCGCCCGCTGTTCATCTGGCCCCTCATCAGCCCGACCATGTGGAAATGGGGCTATGACATGGTCCGCAACTGTAACGAGGAAAGTTACCGCATCAACAAAGGCCGCATGGTCCGCATTTCCAACTACTCCCGCGATGTCATGCCCGACCTGATCGCCGAAACCGGCATCGAATACGATGGCCGCGAACAAGGCACCCTGCAACTGTTCCGCACCGCCAAACAGATGAAGGGGTCCAAAGCCGATCAAGACATCTTGGCGGAATATGACAGCCCCTTTGAGGTTCTTGGCCGCGACGCTTGCATCGGCGTCGAACCGGCTCTGGCCGAAGTGCGCAACAAATTCGTAGGCGGCCTACGCCTCACCGCCGACCGTACCGGCGATTGCCGCGTCTTCACCACCAAACTCGCCGAAAAATGCGCAGAAATGGGCGTCGAATTTCAATACGGCCAATCCATCCGCGCCATCGCCATTGAAAATGGCCGCGTCGCAGGCGTTGATACTGAAATCGCAGGCTGCTTCACCGGCGACGCCTATGTCTGCGCGCTTGGCAGCTATGCCGCGGGCCTTTTGAAACCCATAGGCATCAAACTGCCCGTCTACCCGGTCAAAGGCTACTCGGTCACCCTCCCCGTCACCGATGATGCCTACGCCCCGCAATCCACCATCATGGACGAAACCCACAAGGTCGCGATCACCCGCCTTGGCGACCGCATCCGCGTCGCGGGCACGGCCGAGATTGCCGGCTATTCCAACCGTCTCGGCCCCCACGCCACTGACACCGTGCGCCACGTCATCAGCGACCTGTTCCCCCGTGGCGGCGATCTGTCCAAAGCCGAAGGCTGGACTGGCCTGCGCCCCATGACCCCCGATGGCACCCCCGTCTTGGGTGGCTCGCGCTATAACAACCTGTTCCTCAACACCGGTCACGGCACGCTGGGCTGGACCATGGCCTGCGGCTCGGGCCGCGCGGTGGCCGATGTGGTCTTGGGCAAAACGCCCGACATTTCCTTTGATGGGCTTACGGCGGAGCGGTATGCGTAAACAAGGTTAAGGCGCGCGGTGCCACTGCGCGCCTGTATCACTGTATAACAAAGGGCGAATGATGGAAGATTTCATCGGCGGCTGCCTTTGCGGCGACATCCGCGTCACCGCCACAGGCCTGCCCAACCGTGTCGGCATCTGCCATTGCCTTGATTGCCGCAAACACCACGGCGCCTTGTTTCACGCCTCGGCCATTTTCCCGCAAACCGCCGTAACCATCACCGGCGAAACCCGCGCCTTTCAGGGCCGCCATTTCTGCCCCACCTGCGGCTCATCCGTCTTCTCTCAAACCGATGACGAGATTGAGGTCAATCTCGGTTCCCTTGATGCCCCAAACCAACTCCGTCCCAGCTATGAACTGTGGGCCGTCCGCCGCGAAACATGGCTACCGTTATTTCCCCTCTTGAAACGCTATGAAAAAGATCATCAGGGCTAG
>Ga0075467_10004364_pt1 | contig 10516 bp, 17 predicted proteins | sample DEB08_DNA_9_FD_75067 | JGI IMG/M metagenome (GOLD analysis project Ga0075467, IMG submission 75067) | Aqueous microbial communities from the Delaware River and Bay under freshwater to marine salinity gradient to study organic matter... | ecosystem: Environmental > Aquatic > Marine > Coastal ...
CGTCTTTCTGAGAATCGTTCTCTTCTTCATCAGCACCCTGATCTTCAGAGAACTTAGAATCTACTTCATCCGTGTCTTCTTTTTCAGCTTGTGAGTCTTATTCATCATCGTGTTCTGACTTGGCCTCTTCGGAGAACTTTTCATCGTCCTCAGCCAAAATTTCATTCTTGTCCAAGGGGATTTCATCTTTGTTCTCTTCATCGGAGTCGTCGTCGCGCTCACCATCATCCTCATCGGCGTCCTCTGAGCCACTTTGCATCTAATCATCATTCTCAGGCTACGGTTTTTCTTATTCTTCCTCCTGCTTCTTAGGATCGTCTTTCTGGTCATCGTCACCTTCAGCCATATTCTCATCGTCTGCTTGAGGTGGAAGCAAGTTTTAATCGTCGAGATCACGATCACCTAAGTCAATCTCCTCTTTGTCCTTAGGCTTGTCTTCCTTCTCTTGCTCTTCTTTTTCTTTCTGCTCCATGTCTTCCATGTTCTAGTCCCAGAGTTGATTGTCAAGCATGTCGTCGACATCATCCATCTCATCGTCTTCGTCGTCTTCCTTCTTGTCCTCTGGATCTTTTTCTTCTTGTTCAGAGTCCATGTCGCCGTCGAAGTCGTTTTTCATCTCGAAGTCATTGTCTTCTTCTTCATCGTCACCTTTGTCGTCTTTGTCGTCCTGTTGGTCCTCTTCTTGATCTTCTTGATCACTCTCGTAGTTTTTTAGACCTTCAAGCTGTTCTTCATGTTCAATCTAATCGGTGATATTGTTCTGGCCGCCTTTGCCGTCACCTAATCCGCAGCCATCCTGCTCACCTTCAGCTTCAAGGTCGCTAGGGGGCTCCTCATCGGGGTCGTCTTTGTCTTCTTAACCGCAGAAGCCCTGATAGATGAGATGGATGAATACACGCTAGCTTAAGTAACTGAACTTATTCATGCTCTTCCAATAGTTGAAAACCTTGGTCTAAGCTTGATCCAAAGTGTTGTTCAACTGCTCGAGAATGTCTCTAGTGTTCTCGACTTTTTGTCTAGTCTAGTCATTGACAGTCTGTAGTCCTTTGAGGGCAAAGACTGATCTAGCTTTGTTGACAAGCTTGTTTACCTTTTCATCTTGCACGATGTCTTTGAGAGTCTTGGAGAAAGCGATCATCTCGACAATGGTAGTCTCTGTGTAAATGACAGGGGGTCTGACCTTTTCCTCTTTGGGTGGAGGGAGTTCAGGGTTGGCGATTCCCACAGAATTGTCTGCTGTCAAGGAAGCTTTTCTCTGGGATTGACCTTCATCCTCATCTTAAAGAGCCATGTAGCCGTTCAGCATTTTTTGCATGCTTAGTTTCACCATGTTCTCCACTTGTTTCACATTCTTGTCAAATACAACAGTGCTTTTCTCATTGACAACTTCGTCATTCTCCATCAGAGCCAAATTAAGACCTTCAGTCCTGATTTCTTTGGCTCTCTTGAGTGCACAGTCACAGACAAGTCTAACACGCATGAATCTGGATGGCACATCGAGAGCAAGCATCTCCTCGAAAGAATCAAGTGTTGAGCTCAGGTCTGAGAATGCGTTTTCTTTGAGACAGTCGAAAGAAGTGAATGTCTGGAGACTGCAATCGAGCTTGCTGACCAAGCTTGATAATGTCACTCTAGATTAACTGCTTCTCTAGTATATTGACGCACCAGGGTCCTTCTCTAGCTCCTGGAAGCTAAGCAGAGAAAGTCTGTCTTTAGTGTCATTTAGAAGAGTCTAAATCTATTCAGATGACTATTTGAGCTGTACAAGCCTTGACTCAGTCATATGATCATCAGATTTGCCTTCGATTTTGAGTTCTCCTTATTCGATGTGGCCAAGTTTGCTTGTTGGTCTTAGGTCTCTCAGCTATTCAATGGCTTTTTTACTTTCAACCAGGTGTCTGTTGAGCGTCAAGATATTGAGCATGAGACTCCTACTGAAGGACTGCATTCTGATGACCTCAGCGTTCTTGATGTGGCTGTTCTCATCAACCTGACTCGCACTCATGAGCATAGTGTAAGTTTCAAATGCCTTGTAAAAGTGGGCTTTAGTCTCTGTGGTTGAGTAGTCAGCCATTTTTTCGTCGACAAGAAGCTGCTGGATTTTAGTCGTGCTGTCAAAGGATGACTGCACTACACCTTGACTCTTCATGAATCTGAGCAAGTCATAGTAAGCTTTAACTTAAACGTGCTTCTTGTTGATGGCACGAACTTCTGACAAACGCTCCATGAACCCGTCTGTAGCCTCAGAAAGACAAAGGTCATTAGGCAGTAAGGGCTAGATCGTGTTGCTTGCCATGAAAGAAATCTACTTGGCTAATGGGCAGAATGGTTCGATAGAACAGGTGATCTCGGGCTTAGCAGAGTTGCGAGACTCGTGATCTGGGTGCAGAGACAGAAGTTAGTCTTCAGTCTAGGCATACTTTTTACGTGATGATGCGATCACTAAAGACTGTACATTCTGCAGGAGAGCTTCCTCCTCCTCTTTACAAGCTCTGTTCAGCTGTCTATGTGTCTTGTCAATGTTGTTTTTGACGATGCTAAACTTTTGAACCGTCCACTTTTTAACGTCGATCAGGGTTTTGACCTTGGTTCTTGCGGCACCGTCTAGTCTTTCGACAGTCTTGCGTAGTTTTTCTTCAAATTAGCCATAGTAGCTCAAGATGAAAGATAGAACGTTGACCATCTTGAACATTCTAATCTAGATCACTTCTTGTAGCTTGGCACTGTGATAGTCAAGCTTGTACTAGAAGTGGTTTCTCAAGAAACCAATGAAGATAAGTCTACTCTGGTAAACACCAAGAGAGCTATCACGCATGAACAGATCAAGCAACTCGAACACCTTAGCTTCAATGGTTTGCTCAGCTTCGTTATCTATAATCACCACGGTACGTTCTTAGACTGCACTGTTATCAACTTTGTTCTTTGCTCCAATCTTGTTAGACCCGTGCTTGATGAGTGTCTTGCGATAGATTCTCTTTTTGTTACTCTTCTTGTACATCAACAGATCAAAGATTTGTCTTTCAAGCGTGTGAGCTAGTCGACAGCATTCCATGACATCTTCTCTGATCATCTTGTCCTTCCTCCAAGAGAGCAGGTTGCGCCATGACAGAATCTGGATCTTTCTGTAACGAATGATCAGCATCTTTAGCGTATTGATTTCAGTTTCGACCGAGTTGAGTCTCTTGGATGCGTATGTGGACTCCCACTCTTCCAGCTTGGTCAAGAGGAACTCCATTGAGGTGAGAAGCTTCATCAGTGGGGTTTGCTCGCTATTGAAGCACGTGATTATGTAGTTGGCCAAAAAGATGCTTTCGTTAAGGAGAGGACTCTCGTACTCGTCTCTGATGACGATGTCCCTGAGCCTGATCAACAAGTTTTGCATCGGCTCATACACGATGCGTGCTTCCTCAGGGTATGGATCATGGTAGAAGTTGTACGACTTGGTCAAATTAACCTCTGAGATGTTCATAACCTGAGCCTTTTTGCCTTGGCCAGAGCTCAGCATCTTTTTGAGACAAAGGACGGTGTCTTCCTGCCATAAGGGTTGAGGGGTAGCGTCTGGGCCAGATGAGATGGCTTGTAAAGTGTCAAGGTTGAACTGCCTCTTTACTATCTCGAATCTATCAGCAAGCATGCTAAGTTTACTGATCTCAACTTTTTCTTTGACAAAGTCCAGGATGTAAGATAGCTCTTCGGGTTTGGTGACACCAAGTATCTCAGTGAAGACAGACTCAATCTCGACTCTATTGCTTCTATACTTGCCCGTGAAGATGTCACGAGTGTAGTCTTTCTAGGTCAGCTCACCAGAGAAGAACAATTGTTGGACTTCGTCAAAGTACGATGGGAAATTAGTCTCAATCTCTTTCTCGGCCTCAGCCTCCATACGAGCGACATCTTCTTTGGTCCATTCATCCATAGCCTTGCCGACGCATTCTGGGATGTCTTGGTTTTGAAGCTTGAAAGGAACATAATGTGTCTGAGTGTCTTCTTTCTGCTGTCTCTCCTCTGCCAGTCTTTTTGCGACTTCTCTTCTGACAAAGTAGTCGAAAATGTGGCTTAGTGCACGCTATTCAACAAGCTCTTTCTTTTGAATCTTGCAGAGCTTGAGTGTCCAGAGTAGAGTTTTTTCGTTGAGCTCCTTCTATGCAGAGTTCTTGGTCTGTCTGAGGATTCCACCGATCATGGAGACTCGGGACTGGTAATCGTAAGGCAAAAGGTTGACTGTCGATTGGACTAGACTGTTATTTGGGTCGATTTTACTGTCAATGCATTGGAATGAAAGACACAGTTTCCTTGTGTGGCTCACTAGGTTCATACATCCAGTAAAGAGATCTGACACAATGTGATTGAACATTGGAAGAAGCATGAGGGTGCTAGACTCCAAGAGATTCACGATTGTGTTGCATCGTTCTGCGAGGTCATGAATTGACTCAGCGTTTGAGTCAAGTTACAATAGTCGGCTATAGATAAGCTTGACTTCTGTGAGCAGATTGTTTGTGAAGGCGAGGAGAGGTCTGAGCTAGCTTTGCTGTTTCTCGCTGAGCTTTGATCCCGATTCAGCCTACAAATCTTGAAGCTGGTTCATTTGGAGACCTAGGCTAGACTTTAATGTCAGTTGAGGCTCAATAAGTCTTTGTGATTCATCTTCACTTCTCAAGTGATAAGAGTAGAAGTTTTTGTAGCTTGAGCAGCTGCTGTCAGCAAATTCAAGTGAATTGCCTAATCTAGAAACTTCCAGGGGCAACACGATCAGAGCCTGGATGACTTGCTCGATCTCTAAGGACCAAATCAGTTAGAAGCTTCGTAGAACACCAGCAGAGCTTTCTTTTGCCAGCATGACGAGTGATTAATTGGCTTTGTCATTGAAGCTTGAGATCTTTTCTGTCAATTTTTGCTCCAATTTCGTCAGAGTGTCTCTCAAGTCCTCACCGTTGTCCAATTCTGTCGATGTTTCACTGTTCGATGAGCATTTTTGACTGTAAAGCCTGTCGAATAGTTGAGTGAATTTGTTCTCTTGATGGCCTCGCATCTCACAGATTTAGTCAAGTTTGTAAGTGAGTGAAGTTGCACAAGCGTAGAAAGCGGGCAAGTCTCTTACGCAAATCGTCAACTGATCGATCAAAGCGGCATCCATTAGTCTCTCTTCGTAGAACCCAGTTTAGTCAGGTCTTGTTGACCGAGACATAAGAGTGATCTAATTAACAACAAGTGAGCAGGCTTCATCCTGGAAAAGCGTCCTGCTGATGGGAACCTTAGTCGATCTAAAGTGCCTAGCCAGGTTTTGAGCCTTGCCGTTCTGAACTCTGAGCCAATCCTTCAAGTCACATAGACTTTCGTAGAGGAAACTCTAGCTGGTGACGACACCCTAGACTGACTTGCTGGCCTAGTCAAAGGGAATCACAACAAGATTTGGTGTCTCAAGAACAGATGCTGGCTCATCAAGATCTTCAAGTTTCATGAGCATTTCTGCATGGGGCAAGATGTCTTTCTCGCTGTTGAGCAGTATAACAGTTGCTTAGCGGGGCTCGTCATCGAGCTCACCCTAGAGCATGCGTACGGTCAGTGAAACTCTACCTTGGAGTAAACTTGAATCGTTAGTGTTCAAAAGTGCGGATAGGCGCTCTGTGCTGGTCTTGAACATGAATACTTTCTAGTCATTGAGCGTCTCATTCAATTTCAACCCTTGGTCAAGGTAGGCAGCTAGAGCCTCTTCAGAGACTACATTGGGACCCAATCGTCTTAGAGCTTGTCCGTAGCCAGCTTGCATACTCTCCTGGAAACCAGTTTTGAAAAGGAAGCTTAGCTCTGATGCTCGGTCACTCGATTGAGACACAGCCAAGAGTGTCTCTCTAATGTCGATTCTTTGCATTCTAGATGAAAGATAAAGGCACAAGGCGCTCTCAAGAGACTACGTCAGACCTCTTGCTTTCAGTAGATTGCTTAACAAGAAATGGAGAGATTCGACATCACAATCTTCGCTTGGCTTAGTCAACAAGCAATTAAAGAATGGCTGCAATTGCTTTGTGACCATCTCCCTCTTGAGTCTTAGCATGAGTGCATCTTAAAGCTGGGACACTCTCTAAGTGATGTACAATCTCCAGCCATCTGGAACACGGGCATCGTCATCAAGTTCCTTCCACAAGCAGATCTCTTATCTGGCACCTTGAGATCCTTGCATTCTTTCAGCTTGCTCTAAGAACAGGAATGGATAGGCCTCGTCGTTTGATTTGACTGGCACACTCTCGGTGGTGGTTTGAGGAAGATCTGATCTTCTTCTCTTGCCTAGCTTAACTTCTGTAGTGATCTCGTTCTCAGATTTCTAAGAGTCTGCTTATCCATCGCATGGCAGAAGGTCAAATTTAGTTTGCAGTTTGGCTAAAGACCAGTCTAAGTTCCTTGCATCAAGAGACTCAGCTGCCAGATCATTTAGACTCTCATTGAGGCCCATTGTGTCTGTTGCTGGCTCACTTGCTGAGGAGAAAGTAATGCTCAGCTCAACACATCTGTTCCTTAGTGCCCTTGAAACATCTCTACCTTGTTCGACAAGGCTCTTTCTTGAAAGGACAAAAATTGCTCTGAACTCAGGATGAGCTTCAACCAGTCTTAGTTACTGAGTAGCATCATCTAGACCCTGTTCGTTGATGACCATCGATTGATTTCCTTCCTCCAAGAGTGGGTTAAGTCTGTCAAGGATTGATGGGTTGCAAATGTTGGCATTCTCAAAAACTGCCCACTCACCATCACTGATAGCTTTAATGAGCACTGAGTCTACCCATTCAAACCTTGAAGCGCCACGTTTGCAAATGGAAATCAAAGGCTTCAATTGTTCGAATACAGGTGTGTGATGTTTCAAGAACTTCTCGATGAGCTTGATTTGAGCTTGCAAGTCTAGAGGTCCCTGTGAGAGCTCAGACTCCAGATTCATGATACCTGCAGTAAGCTCTGGCCTGCTCTTGAATGTTTGCAGACGTTGGAGAATAGCTGACAAGTCTTAGGATGTCTGCTCGAAGCAGCCGAGAAGCTGAGTCGTGTCACTTCGATCAGAAAGTAAGATCCGTCTCAGCTCCGCCTTTTTGACTCCTGCCATGAGGTTTAAACATTTAATCAATCTTGTTGTATCGTCTGTCGTAAGGAGAATCGGTAGGTTGACGGCAAGACAGTCACTTAAGCTTTGCAGTTGCATTGCTTGGGGTCCCTTCATCTCGAGTAAATCAGCGAGAAGCATATTGCTCACAGTGAGGCTCTTTGCAGTCTCGTTTTAGAACATGACCTTTGATTTAAGGAGCCCATCGAAGACCAAGCCTTGCTCTTCATCCACTCTTATGTGTGCCGTTTTGGGAACAACTTGGCTGCCATCATCTCCTACATTGGTCAGTCTCAGGTAAGACTCTTGCACCAAATTGAGACACTTTTCCCTTTGCTTGTTAGAAATGCCTTCTTTCATGAGATATGCTGAGTTGAATGCGTGCATTATTGCATGGCAGCTGACATCAGTGTCAGTGAGAGCTTTCTCGTACACTTTGATGAATCGACTCAAATCTCTCATGTTGACAGTTAGACTGCCATCTGAGAAAGTCAAAGGACTGCGGTACAAATTTTCAATCTCTTAGGTCAGCGAGAGCAGCCAATTGATTTGCTCGCTTTGAGGGAAGTATTCACCCGCCACACTCTTCATAATGACTTGGTAGTCTTCGATTGTAAGCTCGTTCAAGTAGATCTTGGTAAAGCGATTCAAGAAACTTTTTGGCAGTGTCTTACGTCCAGATGTTGAGCTTGCCGACTAACTAGGGTTCTAGCAAGCAAAGACAAAGAAGTCTGGATGACACTAGAATTCTTGATTGAGCTCAGGGATGTAGACTGTGCGTCTGTGGTCCAAAATTGCATTGAGGCCTTCGAGGATACTTTGCTAAGCAAGATTCATCTCATCGATCAGAAGCCAGTGTCCCTCCTTAATCGCAGAGAGGAGAACGCCATCACCCCATCTGAAATGGATCTCATCTTGGTCTTCGTCTTCCGATAGATCAGCTTCGGCGTGCTCTGCTTTGCTTGCACTCGTGGGATACTCAGATCCAAGCAAGTCCATCATGTCTGTCTACTCACTTAGGTTGACTCTTACCAGTTTGCGTCCGGTCACTTTTGCCACTTGCTCAACAAGAGCGGTCTTTCCCACTCCAGGAGGTCCCTCGATGAGAATAGGTTTCTCGAGTGAGAATGCCCTCAAGAGCTTCATCAGATTTGTTTTTGTCGTGCCGGCATCAAAGGCGAACTTTGTCTTGACATTAGCTGCTTCATCCTTTTTCGAAAGAGAGTAATGGGAAACGCCGATAAGCTCACTTGAGTTGACAAGTTGATCTTTCTTATCACCTGCCGTTGGTTCTAATGCGGGCAGAAGGCAAGATTAAACTTGGCCTAGATAGCCCTGGCAAGCATTAATAATGGCATCTTACTCAGAGGTTCCTGCTGTGTCGATTCCCAAACAAAGGCCATCGACAATGACGAGTTCGATCGCCTCTCTGAAACACTCAGTCAGGTCCATTTTGTGACTGTTCCTCTTCATGAAGTCAATGATGCAAAGAATGTCTCTGATGGAAAGTGACTTGCGCTTGAGAGCCTAGAACTTCATGGAATCATTTGTGCTGAACGAAGCCAGATAGTTGATCATATTGAAAATTGAAAGGGCGATGCTCTAAGGCAACTTGGCATCTTCGCAAAGTTTGCTCACGATCAAGAACAGATCTACGTTCTCATCAACTTAGGTAAAGACTTGTTCTTGTGCACTGAGTTCTTTCTGTAGAGAGAGGAGCTCGCTCTGTTAGAAGTAAGACTCGACCCAGATCTCAGTCATTCTGTTTCTCAGAGCAGGGGAGAGCTCTTTCTTGCCAAAGTCACCTGATGGGTTCATCGTTGCAACCATGTTGAACTTCTCGTGTGCGACGATTTTGATGGCTTCCTGGCTTGACTTTTCAGTCACCATTAGCACTCGGTCTTGTTCGAAAACTGAGTTCAGACGCTCCAAGACAGAGTCATTTGCAAGAGAAATTTCATCGATCAAGAGCAATCCGCCTTCTTGCATAGCCTCAACAAGGATGCCATCATGCCACTCGAAGACACAGTTCAGATCCTCACTCAAACTGTTGATTTGGTCAACCACTTATCTTATCTCGGGATCCTCTTAAGTCTTGCTCAGCTCTGTCAACACGATCTTAGTCTTGCGTTTCAATGTCTTTGCTTGTTTAAAGGCCCTTTGGAAGTCTTCATCGATGATTTTTTCAGCGCTTTCTTCAAGTAACTGGCAAAGCTAGTCTTGAGTTTGTTTAAGATTTTTACGTGTCCTCATGCACCCAATGAAATCAGATGTCTCAGTATTTTAGTGACAATTGATCTGCATCAAAGTCTGCTTGGTGACTTCTGAAGCAAAGACCTGACACAGAGTTGTCTTGCCACAACCTGTTTCACCGACAAGAAGCACAGGCTCTCTGTTGCGCAAACATTTCTCGACAAGAACGGCAAGTCTTTTGAGCTACTTGGATGGGATGATCTTAGGTAAGTTCAACTCAGCAGGAACTCTGTCGAAGATGGTCTTCAAGTTTTTGTCGAAATAGGCTTCGTACAGCTCCTCGATGTCGAGCTTAACATTGAAGACTTTTTCAATTGTCTGCTTGATGTAGAGCTTGTCAGTCTAGTTTCTAGATCGTTCACCCAGGACATAGAAGCCTTCAATTGCAATAGTGGCGTGCTCCATGTGGTCTCCTCTGCTGTTGTTTAGGTTGACACGACCAGCCCATTTAAGCAGATCACGCACCGTGATGATCGCATTCTTTCCTGAGAACAGATTTGCCTGAGATCTGTATATCTGAAGCTGCTCCATAACTTTGATCATCAAAGCAGCACGTGACAGTGGCATAGCGCACTTTTTGACTAGGATCTCTTTCAGTTCTTCTGTTGGCACATCTAGCACTCTAATGAGAACGAATCGATTCTTAAAAGCCTCTGATAGCTCTTTACGACCACCATAGCCTTCAGTTGGGTTCTGAGTGGCAAAGATTCTGAACCGGGGATGAGCCTTGATGACGGTTTAGGTTTCAACTATGTGAAGTTCTCTGTTGTCGTCAAGTAGTCTATTGAGAGCTTCGAGGACCTCAGATGGTGCAAGATTGAGCTCATCAAGGATAACCCAGTAGCCGTGTCTCACAGCCTCAACAAGGACTCCCTCTTGGAAGACGAGTTTACCTGTCTACGAATCTGGAACGTAAGATCCGAGATACTCCTACACATCGGTGTGCATGTGATTGTTAATCCTGATGACCTTATTGTGAGTTACCTATGCAAGGTATTGGACACAAGATGTCTTACCTGCCGAGGTAGGTCCTTCTAAGATCACAGCAAAGTTGCTGATTGCGACGACACTTGAGAGCTGTCTCAGCAGACTTTTGAAAGATGGGGTCAGGATGAAATTCTTTGCATCAAAGTTTTCAGGCTTGTGCTCACCTTTGGGAATCAAGTTTCCTTCTAAGTA
>Ga0075467_10004365_pt1 | contig 10514 bp, 8 predicted proteins | sample DEB08_DNA_9_FD_75067 | JGI IMG/M metagenome (GOLD analysis project Ga0075467, IMG submission 75067) | Aqueous microbial communities from the Delaware River and Bay under freshwater to marine salinity gradient to study organic matter... | ecosystem: Environmental > Aquatic > Marine > Coastal ...
GCACCACCGATAATACCGATGGATGCCGCCTCCTGAATGGTAAAGTCGAAGATGCCAAAATGACTTAGGGCCACCGCACCCACCACAGTGGTAAAGATACCCACCTGAGCCGCGGCACCTAACAATAGAGTCTTAGGGTTGGCCAGCAGAGGACCGAAGTCGGTCATGGCACCTACACCCATAAAGATAATCAGCGGAAACAGTCCAGTCTCGATACCGGCGTGATAGATATAGTAGAGCAAGCCACCGGGACTCTCCATATGACCCATGGCATCATAGACCGGCGCGGCATCAAAGCCAGCTCCGGGAACGTTGGCCAAAATAGTACCAAAACCGATTGGCACCAGTAATAGCGGCTCAAAGCCTTTGCTGATGGCCAGAAACAGCAAACCCAGACCGACCAGCATCATCACCAGCTGACCCGCTTGAATCTGTGCAAGACCTGAACTGGACCATAAACTGAGTAAATTATCCATTTTTAAAACGACTCCTTAAGCCAGGGTTAGCAAGACATCGCCGACAGTTACGCTGTCGCCACTCTTTGCTTTGAGCTCAACAATTTGACCAGCTTTTGGCGCGCTGACGGAGGTCTCCATCTTCATCGCCTCAAGGATCACAATGCTCTCCCCTTCGCTGACCTGCTGCCCGATCTGTACCAGCATCTTGACCACAGTTCCCGCTAGGGGCGCGGCGACTGGATCGCCGCCAGTTGCGGCTACTACAGCACTGGGTGTTTCAGTGGCAGCACCCGCAGCTCCAGCAATAGCACTGACATCGCCACCGTCACTCACTGCAACTGTGTAAGAGACACCTTCGACTTCCACTGTATAAATTTCTTCGCCGGCATCATTGGTCTGCACTGTGCTCTTGGCTTTGCCTGTAGGCACCGGCTCAAAGGCATCAGGATTATTTTTGTTCTGTAAAAACTTGAGACCGACCTGAGGAAACAGCGCGTAGGTCAGGACATCATCAACCTGCCCTTCTCCGCTGCTCAGATCAAAACCATGCTCGGCAGACAAACCTTCCAGCTCTACAGTCAATGACTCAAGCTCCGGCGCGATATTGTCCGCGGGACGACAGGTGATTGGCTCTTCGCCTTCATCGAGAACGCGGGCCTGTAGCTCGGAATTCATTGGCGCTGGTGTGGCGCCATACTCACCGCGCAATACCCCAGAAGTCTCTTTGGTGATCGATTTATAACGCTCGCCCGTGAGTACATTTAGAACTGCCTGAGTGCCCACGATCTGAGAGGTAGGCGTAACCAGCGGAATAAAGCCAAGGTCTTCACGAACTCGAGGGATTTCAGCGAGAACTTCATCGATGCGATCCTCCGCACCCTGTTGACGCAGTTGGCCTTCCATATTAGTCAGCATGCCACCAGGCACCTGAGCCACTAGAATGCGCGAATCAACACCGCGCATTGAGCCTTCAAATTCAGAGTACTTCTTGCGCACTTCTCTAAAGTAAGCGGCAATTTCTTCCAGTTTGACTATATCCAGACCAGAGTCGCGCTCAGTACCCTCAAAGATAGAAACCACTGATTCTGTTGGCGAGTGACCATAGGTCATGGACATGGAAGAGATGGCGGTGTCGACACGGTCAATGCCCGCCTCAACACATTTCATAATGGTACTGGTAGAGAGACCGGTTGTCGCGTGGGCGTGTAACTGCAGCGGAATAGACACTGCCTGTTTAAGCTTGCTGACCAGTTCAAAACCGTTATAGGGGGTGAGCAGTCCGGCCATATCTTTAATACAGATTGAATGTGCGCCGGCATCTTCAAGCTGGCGTCCCATATCCACCCAGCGGTCGATAGTATGAACCGGGCTTACTGTGTAGGAGATAGTGCCCTGGGCATGTTTGCCCACCTGAACCACTGCACGCAGAGCGGTTTCAAGGTTGCGCATATCGTTCATGGCGTCAAACACGCGGAATACATCTATGCCGTTTATGGCAGCGCGCTCGACAAATTTTTCCACCACGTCATCGGCATAGTGCCGGTAGCCGAGAATATTCTGGCCGCGAAACAGCATCTGCTGTGGCGTGTTGGGCATGGCTTTTTTTATTTCGCGGATACGATCCCAGGGATCTTCACCCAAAAATCGAATGCAGGAATCAAATGTAGCTCCACCCCAAGACTCCATTGACCAGTAACCAATTTGGTCGAGCTTCTCAGCGATCGGTAACATATCGTCGATACGCATACGGGTAGCAAAGAGAGACTGATGCGCGTCGCGCAGAACAACTTCGGTAATGCCGAGGGCGGCAGGTGTCGAGGGCATATTCATGTCCATTTTGATGAGATTGGTTAGTGTTGGTGGATTACTTATTGCTGCGATGCTGATCGATCGCAGCCTGGATCACTTTGGCAATGCGCGGCTCAACGCTGGTCTGAACTGGAAAAGTCGCAGTTGCGGCCGAACTAAGAGCAACCTCTGGCTCTTCAATAACAAGCTTATTGACGATCATCGACATCAGGGTGGTAACGCCCACCAGCAGAGTCAAAAAGGTAAAGACTGTGCCCATACCATAGAGCATTAGATCTAAGCCTTGCGAGATCAGTATTGAGTCCATCGAAAATCCTAGAGAATGCATAATTGGTTGAAGAGTGGCCACGGCTTAACCACGACGCCCAAAACTATAGCAATACCGCGATTATTTGCAAGTATGGCTTTGCTTTCCGTCGCGGGAAACCTACAATTCACCTCAAATTTTAGCCTCGCTCTTCAAATAGAGCCTGAACCCGACCGAAGGAAAGCCACAACTATGCGCATCAGAGAGCTTCTCAACCAGCGATTTTCCGCCGCCATGCAGGCCGCGGGAGTCCCCAGCGAATGCTCACCGACACTGGCGCTTAGCGGCAAACCCCAGTTTGGCGACTACCAGGCTAACGGCGCCATGGGGGCAGCCAAGCGGTTGAAGATGAATCCGCGAGAGTTAGCGGAACAAATTATTCAACATGTGGATCTCGATGGCATTGCTGACAAGCTTGAAATTGCCGGCCCCGGCTTTATAAACATCCACCTCAACGATGCCTTTCTGATCGCCAGCCTTAGTACAGACACTCTTTATACCAAGAGTCAGTCGGATAAGGACAGCAACCAACAAAGAGTCGTTGTCGATTACTCCTCACCCAATCTCGCCAAAGAGATGCATGTGGGCCATCTGCGCTCAACCATTATTGGCGATGCCGTGGCTCGGGTCCTTGAATACCAAGGCCATACAGTCTTGCGCCAAAACCATATGGGGGACTGGGGCACTCAGTTCGGCATGTTGATTGCGGAACTGGAACTGCAGCTCAGTGAAGGAGAACAGGCGGAGTTGGCCCTAGGTGATTTAGAGCTGTTTTATCAGCAGTCAAAAAAGCACTTTGACGCCGACCCAGAGTTTGCCGATACGGCCCGAGCCTACGTGGTCAAGCTTCAGTCTGGCGACGCCCACTGCCAAGCTCTGTGGCAGAAATTTATTCAGGTCTCAGTGGCGCACAATCTGGAGATCTATTCCCAGCTCAACGTCAGCCTCGGCGCCGAGCATATTATGCCCGAGAGCGCTTACAACGACGATTTACAAAATGTTCTCGATGACTTGCAAGCTAAAGGTTTAGCTGTTGAAAGTGATGGCGCCCAGGTAGTCTTTCTCGACGAATTGGCGGACAAGAACGGCAATCCCTCTCCGATGATTGTGCAAAAATCCGGTGGCGGTTTTCTCTATGCCACCTCGGATCTCGCCGCCATGCGTCATCGGGTTGGCCAACTTCAGGCCGACCGTATTCTCTATTTTATTGATGCGCGACAATCTCTGCACATGAAGCAGGTTTTTGCCGCCGCCCGCAAAGCCGGCTATGTCTCCGACGCCGTAAGTCTTGAGCATCACCCCTTCGGCACTATGATGGGTAAGGATGGCAGACCATTTAAAACCCGCAGTGGCGGAACCGTTAAACTCGCCGACCTGCTAGTGGAAGCCGTGGAGCGTGCCGAGCAGTTGCTGCGCAGTAAAAATACCGATCTTGGGGAAGACGAGATTAGCAATATCGCTCGCAGCGTTGGCATAGGTGCGATCAAATACGCCGACCTGAGCAAGACTCGCACCAATGATTATATTTTTGACTGGGACGCGATGCTCTCATTTGAGGGTAACACTGCTCCCTATCTGCAATATGCCTACACTCGGATACGCAGTATTTTCCGCAAGGCCGGCATTAGTCCCGACGGCTTTAGCGCCGACATCAGCATTACCGAACCTCAAGAAAAAGCCCTGATTATGAAGTTGTTACAGTTTGACGACCTGGTAGATCAGGTTGCAGCTGAAGGCTATCCCCATATTCTGTGCAACTATGTCTATGAGCTGGCCAGCGCCTATATGACCTTTTATGAGCACTGCCCAGTGCTGAAAGATGAAGTACCTGAGGCTATCCAAAAGAGCCGCCTGCAACTATGCAAGCTGACCTCAGAAACTATCGCCAAAGGTCTCGAGCTGCTGGGCATTGAAGTGATGGAGAAGATGTAAGCGGTTTTTGACTAGTTTTTTTAATTAGCCACTTTAACTGGCGGCTTTATTTTGACAGTTTCCACAGCAGCTACTTGCCTAACCGACTGCGGTAAAGCGCACTGGTCACTGGATCAAAGCAGCAGAAAACCACTGATTCAATCAATGGATTTTTTCGTAGACCTAACTTAATTTGTTGAATAGCCACGTCGATTGCGCGGTTGGCAGGAAAGCCCAGGGGTCCGCAGCTGATTGGCGTAAAGGCGACACTGCGAACATTGTAGTGCTTGGCAAGCTCCATGGCTTTGCTGTAACAAGAGGCCAGCTGCTGTTCTTCTTGATAATCCCCACCGCGCCAGCGCGGACCTATAGCCTCAATAAAAACCTTACCTGTCTCTGAAACGATCTGCACATCACCCACATTGAGCGGCATCAGTCCATCACCACTGGCCACTGCCAGCATTTCGACTGCGGCACTCTGAGAGTAGCATCTGACTATGGCCTCAACCTTTAGACTGGCGACTTTTCCTTGATGAATTTTTATCCGGTGCACTTTTTTTGCCGCCTTTCCCACCTAAAACTAGATTCCGGCAGTATATGGCAAAGTACCTAATGGAATGTTGACAGCTATCTCAATATTGGCGGCAAGCTGTTACTCACCGCACACTAATCAACTACGCGCCACCTCTTAACTTCGTGAGCATATCGTCAAACTGAATGCCAACAGCATCACTAACCGCTGGACTGCGCAGACTGACCAACACCACAGCAATGGAGGAGAGAATAAAGCCAGGCACCAATTCATAAACATCAAATAAGCCACCACTGAGCTGAGACCAGACCATCACTGTTGCCGCTCCCACCAAGACACCAGCCAGGGCGCCCTGAGACGTCATGGAGCGCCAGTAGAGGCTAATTAAAATAGCGGGACCCAAGGAGGCGCCAAGACCTGCCCAGGCGTAACTGACCACATCCAACACCTTACTCTCGGGATCCATAGCCAGTGCCGATGCAATCACTGCCAGCACAACCACAGCAATGCGACCCACTTTCATACGCGCCTCTGCGGAGAGAGACCTCTTCACCATCAGCGGATACAAATCTTCAGCCAATGCTGCAGAGCAGACCAACAGCTGGGAATCCACAGTGCTCATAATCGCCGCAAGAATCGCCGCCAATAAGATGCCTGCAACCAGGGGATGGAAAACCAAGCTAGTTAGGGTGATAAAGACCTTTTCTGGATCCGCTAAGGGTTCATTTAAATAAGCGATACCACAGAAACCCACCAAAATAGCCATCAGATAACCGAAAGATGCCCAGCTGACACCAATAACCGTGGCCACACCGGTCTCATCCGCAGAGCGGATCGCTTTAAAGCGGGCGAGAATATGTGGCTGGCCAAAGTAGCCCAAGCCCCAACCGAGCAGGCCGATAATGGTCAGCCAACCCAGAGGTTCCCCTGCGGCGTCGGTAAACATATTTAATAGCTCAGGATTAGCCCCGTCGATCCGAGCCACCACTGCCGAGGCACCACCGAGATTGCCAGCAACCAGTATGGGCACCGCAACCAGAGCAATTAACATCAGTGAACCCTGAAATACATCGGTCCAGGAAACAGCTAAAAAACCGCCAAACAAAGTGTAAAACAGAATCAGAATGACGCCGACAAACACCGCAATATAGTAGTCGAGACCAAATACCACATTAAATAGCTTGCCGCCGGCAATCAGACCTGACGCCACATAGAAGAGAAAGAACAGCAAAATGCTAATTGCCGCGATCGACTTCAACCAGACCTTTGAGTCCCTAAAGCGACGCTGGAGATAGGCTGGAATAGTCACTGCATCATCGACCATCGCCGTGTAGATTCGCAGGCGCTTAGCCACCAGCATCCAATTGGCTGCTACGCCGATGGTTAGGCCCAGAGTAATCCACGCTGCCTCTAGACCCGCAAGATAAGCATATCCCGGCAGACCCAGAAGAATCCAGCCGCTCATATCTGAGGCGCCTGCGCTAATTGCTGTGACTAGTGGCGAGAGTTTTCGACCGCCAAGAAAGTAGTCGCTGGCGTCTTTAGTTTTGCTATAGGCATAGATACCAATTGCCAAAACGATGATCACATAGAGCAAAAAGGCAATGGTGGTAGGCAGTGACAGTTGAGACATGAGACCCCTTGATGTTGCTGTTATTTTTTAAGTGGCTAATTTGCGTGACTAATTTAAGTGCCTAACAGGCTAACATGCCCGCTAGAGATTAATCGCTTTAATCTCAGTAGCGCAGTCGATTTCATCGCGCTGGATTTGCAACGTTTCAAAATCAAACAGCTCAGTATCAGCAAGCTGGGATGGGGAAACGCTCTTTATCGAACTAAAAATACTCTCCACACGACCCGGGTACTGGCGCTCCCACTGCACCAACATATCTTTAACCACATTGCGTTGCAGACCATCCTGGGAACCGCAAAGATTGCAGGGAATAATCGGGAACTCTTTGAGTTCAGCCAGGGCCACCAGATCAGATTCGCGGCAGTAGGCCAGAGGACGAATCACAATATTCTTTTTATCATCTGAGAGTAGCTTCGGCGGCATGGCCTTGAGCTTAGACTGATAGAACATATTCAAAAACAGTGTTTCGACAATATCATCTCGGTGATGACCCAGGGCCACCTTGGTGCAACCAATTTGCTCGGCAAAACCATAGAGAGTGCCGCGGCGTAACCGTGAGCAGAGACTACAGTAGGTTTTTCCCTCTGGGACCTTGCTAGTAACAATGCTGTAGGTATCTTTCTCAAGAATATGGTATTCAATACCAAGTTTATCCAGATACTCAGGCAATACATGCTCAGGGAATCCGGGCTGTTTCTGATCAAGATTCACCGCCACCAGTTCAAACTTGATCGGCGCACTGGTCTGGAGGCTCATAAGAATATCCAGCATAGCGTAGGAATCTTTACCCCCGGAGAGGCACACCATAATCCGGTCACCCTCTTCGATCATATTGAACTCGGCGATCGCTTTACCCACATTGCGGCGCAGACGTTTCTGCAGTTTGTTGGCTTCCAGCTGGTTTTTGCGGATCGACATTGAGGCGGCTCTGAGTGCGGTGGTTTAAAAGCCGGACATTGTAATTGCAGGATGGGGTTTCACCAAGTCGGATGTTGGTATTGGGAAATATTGCAGGAGATCCCTCCGCTCAGGTCGGGATGACGGTAGTGGCGGTCGGGATGGCGGTAGTGTTGGTCGGGATCACTAAAATTGTCATCCTGGGCGAAGCCGAAGGATCTCCATCAGACAACAGAGACCCCAGCAGGACTCCAAACCAAAAAGCTACAACGGCCAGCGCGTCTCCGGCGCATTAATCCGTTTATCGTAGGCATACTCAATATCCCCATTAAAGCCCAAAATATACAGCGCTTTACTGTCTTCAGCATAATGAGAAAACAACCGAATCAACTGCCGATCGCCGTCGCCAGCGCCAAACTCATCCCGATACCAAGAAAAAATCCGCGATACCCGCAACTCATTCTTAGACACAGTCAAACCTCGAGGATGATTAATAAACTCACCAGCGTACTGCTTGAGCAACTTATCCGTATTAGACCCAGTAAATGCCTGAGCATGAATAGCCGGACAACCAACAGCGGCGCAGCTAAGACCAAAGACCGTTTTATAATCCTGCCATATTGGCCGCAAAATACGCTGATCTATGTCTGCCACCGACAACTTCTTTTTAGCCACCGTAATACGACGCTTGCGACTAATCTTGTCGCGCTCTACAGAGGTCACCGGATACAGCTTAAGCAGCTCTTGTAAAGTGAGAGCATTGTAAAGATTCAACCAATAGGCCTTCTGCTCACGCTTGCGATAATCGCGGGGATCGATGGATGCCATCTTGGCAATGTACTTATTGAGCAGCTTATTATCGCCACGGCTCACATCAGCATAGCGAAAACGATTAATTCCCGAGGGATGATTGCTCACCACATAGGTTTTCAGAAAACTATCAAAGGGCGAATGATCTATAATGGCGTTATTGGTCTCGTCGCTACTATTCCACATAGCCCAGTCCTTTTTAGCGATGGCATTTGAGGCGCAAGAAAGACCAATCAGGACTATCATAAATAACTTTAACCGCGGCATAATCAACTCCGTTTGAATGTATTGTTAAGGTGAATTATTTTCTAGACTGTATTTCAATGCCCTAAAAAGCCTCGCAATGCAGCCCTAGTCGACAGTACAATTTCTGTAGACAAGCTTTAGTAACACTGCCCCTGCACGCAATCAATTTGGAGCTCATAGAACTTTGAACAGCATCACCAAAACCCCACAACAAAATGCAGAGTTGCTAAAAAAAGACCAACAATTCGTCTGGCACCCCTATTCGTCACTGAGTGCTCCCATACCTGCCTACGAGGTGATTTCTGCCAAAGGCGTCTACCTGAAATTGGCCGATGGTCGAGAGCTGATCGACGGCATGTCATCCTGGTGGTGCACCATTCACGGTTACAATCATCCAGTCTTAAATCAGGCGGCAAAAGACCAGATCGACAAAGTCAGCCATGTGATGTTTGGCGGTATTACCCATGCCCCAGCAGTGGAGCTCTGTGAAAAACTGGTGGCTATTACGCCCCCGGGACTCGACAAGGTATTCCTCTCAGACTCCGGTTCAGTGGCCGTTGAAGTGGCGATTAAGATGGCCTTTCAATATTGGATTTCTCAGGGCCACTCCGAAAAATCGCAACTGTTAACCCTGCGCAGCGGCTATCACGGCGACACCTTCGCCGCCATGTCGGTGTGCGACCCCAAGACCGGCATGCATCATATGTTCGACCAGGTGGTGACCAAGCATCATTTTGCTCCAGCACCACAGACTGGCGTCGATGAAGAATGGAACGAAGAGGATATTGCCGAGTTTGCCGAGATCATTTCCAGCAAGAGTCATCAGCTAGCGGCAGTGATCCTTGAGCCTATTGTTCAGGGAGCAGGTGGTATGCGCTTTTATTCACCGCACTATTTAAAGCGCGTTCGGGAGCTCTGCGATCAGCACAATGTGTTGTTAATTGCCGATGAAATTGCCACGGGTTTTGGCCGTAGCGGAAAATTATTTGCCTGCGAGTGGGCGGGTATTTCACCGGACATTCTCTGTCTGGGTAAAGCCATTACCGGCGGCTATATGACTCTAGCTGCAACCCTCTGTAGTGAAGAAGTCAGTCGCGGCATCTGTGAAGGTGAAGCTGGCTGTTTTATGCACGGCCCAACCTTTATGGGCAATCCACTGGCCTGCGCGGTGGCCAATGCCAGTATTGATCTATTGCTGAGCAGTGATTGGCAGGGCAATATTCAGCGTATCGAAAGCCTTTTGAATACTCAGCTGGCAGCCTTTACGGCACTGGATGGCGTGGACGAAATTCGAGTGCTCGGAGCCATTGGCGTGATTCAGATGAAAGAGCCGGTAAACCTGGCTGAAATACAGAAGAAGTTTGTCGCCGAGGGTATTTGGGTGCGGCCCTTTGGCAAGCTGGTCTATGTGATGCCACCCTACATCAGCACCGACGAAGAGCTGACAACCTTGGTAAGCGGAATTTACCGGGTGCTGGAACAGACTTAGGGCTACTTACTGGGTGGGTATGGGTGCCATACAGCAAGGAGACCCTTCGGTTTCGCTCAGGATGAACCGGTTTTGTAGTGGCGGAATGAACGATGGAGCGGCCCAGATTCTAGCGGCGTGGCTCTAGATGAACTTTGCTCTAGGCTCATTGACCTGATTGATATTAAGCAACCGTTCTCTTCGCCATTTCTCTCATATTCAGCCAGTCCCGGCACCACAGCTACGCCGCGGCCACGGCTAGTAAGAAGCACTGGACGGCCAGAGTCGGTAGTGTGGCGTACTATCTTGCCGGGATTGACCTTTAGGTCTGACAGGGAGACCATGTCTTGAGAAAATTTAGTCGGCATAGGATTTATACTCAGAAGCATAAAGACCTTTTCATAGCACCAGTTAACGGCACCGGTCAATATTGGCTTAAAAGA
>Ga0075467_10004366_pt1 | contig 10513 bp, 9 predicted proteins | sample DEB08_DNA_9_FD_75067 | JGI IMG/M metagenome (GOLD analysis project Ga0075467, IMG submission 75067) | Aqueous microbial communities from the Delaware River and Bay under freshwater to marine salinity gradient to study organic matter... | ecosystem: Environmental > Aquatic > Marine > Coastal ...
CCCCGAATTTAAGTTAGAAAAATCTGTACTTCAGCGTCGCCGCGAAATTTTTACCGAAATGGGTATTGAGTTTCGATTGAATACTGAAATAGGTAAAGATATTTCAATGGCCGACTTACTCGAAGAGTATGATGCAGTCTTTATGGGGATGGGAACCTATACCTATATGAAGGGCGGTTTCCCTGGTGAAGATTTACTGGGCGTTTACGATGCATTACCGTTCTTGGTGGCCAACGTAAATCGTAACCTAGGTTTTGAAAAAGACCCTGCTGACTTTATTAGCGTTGAAGGTCAACGAGTCGTTGTGCTCGGGGGTGGTGATACCGCTATGGACTGCAACCGTACCTCAATTCGTCAAGGTGCAGCCAGTGTGAAATGTGCTTACCGCCGTGATGAAGAAAACATGCCCGGCTCCAAACGCGAAGTCGTTAATGCAAAAGAAGAAGGCGTTGAGTTTTTATTTAATCGTCAACCCATCGAGATTGTAGGTGATGGTAAAGTCGAAGGCATTAAGGTAGTGACAACGGAGCTAGGTGAGCCAGATGAAAATGGCCGTCGCCGTCCACAAGCGATTCCTGGCAGTGAAGAAATTATACCTGCTGATGTTGTTTTGGTTGCTTTTGGTTTTAATCCCAATCCGCAAGATTGGTTTGCTCATAATAAAGTTGAAGTTAATGGTTGGGGTGGGGTCGTTGCTCCCGAGCATCAAGAATATAAATTTCAAACTACTAATGCTAAGGTTTTTGCGGGTGGCGATATGGTGCGTGGTTCTGATCTTGTTGTTACTGCCATTTGGGAAGGGCGTGAAGCTGCTGAAGGTATCTTAGATTATTTGGATGTGTGATTTAGTCTCTGGCTAAGTGGTTTAAGATTATGCTGGGTGATTAAGCTCACCTCTTAAAATTACTCATTAAGTTTATTGCTTGATTTTAACGTTTAATACAGTAAATCTAGGGTATCAATGATGTTCTAGGTTTTTTTATAACGCTTAAGTTGTATACAGGGTTATTTATTCGTTACTGTTTGCAAGTAGTTTTACATCAGAAATAAAGCCTACTGTACTGCTCTCCGAGTTGTCGCTGTCTGCCATAATGGCAATAGCATCAATTTTTTTAAATTCTTTGCCAAACAAACGTTTAAGATCCTCTTTTAAATTACGCTTCTCTGTAACCCAGCCTGTATTTTTTTCTCCCGTTTGTGTGACTAGCATCATCGCACGTTTACCCGTAAAAGGGTTTGGCCACTCGCTATCTAAAGTGGCGTTTTTGGCCCAGACATAGCTAACTGCTTTAGTGCTTAAGGGTGTCCAGCCGTCTTTAATGACAATGTAGATTCTGGCAACAAAATCATCGCCAACTTTACTCTTTTCACCTTCCACGGTAGGAAATTTTTCTGCTCTCCAAGACCAGCTTAGCCAAGGTGTTTTTTCGAGATCAATTTTTTTTTCATAAAACAAGCCGGAAGCGCTGCTATTACTTTCTGCGCGAATAACATTCTTTTGTAGTAGCTCATCATAAACTATTGTGTAATAAGTTTGGCCCACAAAGCTTTTTGCATTCCACTCTAAAATATTTTCTGGAGAAAATAGAATGTTGTCGGCTTGTGCCTGCTGAAGATTGAAAAGTATAAGGGCTGTTAATAATAAACGCATAATATCGAATTACTGTAATGTAAAACAAATAGATGCTTGTTGAGCGGTAAAGTTCAACTTTACGGTGAGGAAAAGTGGCGGTAAAAGAAGGGTGGTTTAGAGTTTTATTTTTTTAGGGTGGTAAAATTAATTGTAAGCGTTGTTTTATACTATGGTGAATCCCTTTTGCATCTAAGCCAATAGCAGATAATATTTTTTCACGTTTACCGTGATCAATATAAATGTCAGGCAGCCCCAGATGCATTATGGGTATGCTTACTCCCTGAGCAGAAATAGTTTCAGCAACACCACTACCCGCGCCACCAGCAATACTATTTTCTTCTAGGGTCACGATGAGCTTATGGGAGCTGACAAGTTCGCTGATCAATGCTTCATCTAAGGGCTTTACCCAACGCATATCGCAAACGGTAGCATTTAATTTATCGGCTGCTTCTAGTGCCGCTGGTAATAAAGTGCCGAAGTTTAGGATGGCAATGTCTTTGCCTTGACGCAGGGTTACGCCTTTACCTATTTCCAGTAGCTGCATTTTCTCGTTTAAAGCGGCACCTGTGCCTTTGCCGCGAGGGTAGCGAACTGCTGCTGGTCCCTTATATTCGTATGCGGTATAAAGCAGTTGCCGGCATTCATTTTCGTCACTGGGAGCAGCAATAATCAAATTGGGAATGCACCGCATAAAACTTAAATCAAAACTGCCTGCGTGAGTTGGTCCGTCTTCGCCAACAATACCGGCACGGTCAATACCAAAAGTGACATCCAAGTTCTGCAGAGCTACATCGTGAATCAGTTGGTCGTACGCGCGCTGTAGAAAGGTGGAATAAATGGCGACAACTGGTTTTTGGTTTTCGCAGGCGATACCGGCAGCGAAGGTGACGGCATGCTGTTCGGCAATAGCGACATCGTGATAGCGTCCAGGAAAGCGCTCGGCAAACTCAACCATACCTGAGCCTTCGCACATGGCGGGAGTAATGCCTATTAGCTTTTTATCTTGTTCTGCCATATCACAAAGCCACTGACCAAATACGTCTTGGTATTTTGGCGCGCTGGGTTTACTTACAGTGGCAACGGCAGGTTTGGGTTCAAGTTTATTTAGTGCATGGTAGCCAACAGGGTCTGCTTCAGCAGGTGAAAAGCCTTTGCCTTTTTGGGTAATGATATGCAGCAGCTTAGGTCCTTTGATCTTTTGCAACTTATACATATAGCTAACAAGCTCTGGGAGATCATGGCCGTCAATGGGACCAACATAATTAAAACCCATTTCTTCAAAAAGAGTACCAGGCGATACCAGGCCTTTAACATGTTCTTCGGTTCGTCTTGCCGCTTCCCAGGCGCGCGGAATTTTGGTTAATACACGTTTGCTATTTTCTCGCAACGCATTATAGAACTGGCTGGCCCATATTTTGGAAAAATAGGTCGCTAGGCCGCCGACATTGGGGGATATGGACATATTGTTATCATTTAAAATAACCAATAAATCCTGTTCTGTATGAGCGGCATGATTGAGTGCTTCAAAGGCCATACCAGCGGTCATCGCACCGTCGCCAATAATAGCGATATGTTTATTATCTAGGTCTGCTAAATTATTGCCGACAGCCATGCCTAAGGCAGCACTGATAGAGGTACTTGAGTGACCGACACCAAAGGTATCGTAATCACTTTCACTGCGTTTGGGGAAGCCAGACAAACCTTGATATTGCCGCATACTTAGCATCTGTTCGCGACGGCCAGTTAATACTTTATGTGGATAAGTTTGATGCCCAACATCCCATACCAAGCGATCATCGGGGGTGTTGTAGGCATAGTGTAAGGCAATAGTCAGTTCAACTACGCCAAGCCCGGCGCCAAAGTGACCGCCTGTTTGGCCAACACAATAGAGTAAATACTGGCGTAGCTCTTGAGCGAGCTCTGGTAGTTGTTTTTCGTTTAACTCGCGAAGATCTACTGGATCATTAATGTTGTCCAGGAGAGAGGTTAAGGGGCGAGTTAATGGAATTTCACTACACATAAAAAAATAGGCCAAGAATCAATTAAGCATTGTATTATTTCGGCAAGTCATTGCCTAGTTTTAAAAGGGTTATTCTTATCTTCTAACGTTTACGTTTTACGATGTGGCCAGCGAGGTGCCTTAAATTGTCGGCTCGATAATCAAAGCTACTGAGCGAATCTAAAGCGTTGCTGTAAAGTTGGTCTGCTTTTTGTTTTGCTTTATCAATGCCTAATAAAGAGACAAAGGTGGGCTTATTCTGAGATATGTCAGCCCCTTGTTGCTTTCCTAGTGTCGCAGTATCTGTTGTGACATCCAGGATGTCGTCCTGTATTTGAAATGCCAGTCCGATAGCGTTGGCATAATCAGAGAGTGATTGTTGTTGTTTCTCAGTCGCAACACCCGTCGACATTGCCCCCAGCATAACGCTCGCTCTGATAAGCGCGCCTGTTTTTAGATTGTGCATGGTGCTCAGTTGTTCTAGGTTGAGCTCTTGATTTATTGCGGCCAAGTCGATTGCTTGGCCCGCTACCATACCGCTTGCACCACTTGCTTTTGAAAGTAGCTGGCACATAGCCAGTTGGTTGATGGCCTCCACACCGCTGATAGAGTGACTTAATAATTCAAAGGCATGGGCTTGCAGGGCATCTCCAGCAAGAATTGCTGTTGCTTCGTCAAATTGGATATGGCAAGTTGCTTGTCCTCGTCGTAGATCGTCGTCATCCATCGCGGGTAGATCATCATGTATCAGGCTGTAGGCATGAATACACTCAATAGCGGCGGCGGCTTTATCGGTCAGAGGGTTTGTGTCGGCAATAGTTTCGGCGCTTGCATAAACTAATAAGGGCCGTATTCTTTTTCCACCACTCAGTAAGCTATATCGCATTGCGTCTTCTAGGCGATATCCAGACACTTTACTTTCGGTGAGTGAAGAGGCAAGGCTAAGATAATCGTCGAGTTTGGCGTTAATGCGTTGAGTGTAGATTTGAGTAAATTCAATAAAAGCAGACATGAAAATTTTCTTAATTACCGTTTAAAGTTCGCTTTCGGCTTTATCAAAGTCGACAAGAGATAAGTCATCCCCTTCGCCTACCAATAGAGAGACTTTTTGTTCGGCGTCTGATAAGTGCAATTGGCATTCTTTGGTAAGCCTAATGCCTCGTTCAAAAGCGGCAAGAGATTCTTCCAAAGATAGCTCACCGTCCTCTAATTTGCCGACCAGCTTATCGAGTTCTTCGAGAGATTGTTCAAAGTTTAATTTTTCAGATTTTTTGGGCATAGAGATTAAAGTATCGGTATTTGGTGATAGATCGCGTTGTTTTTATAACCATTTTAACAACGCGCAAAGGCCGCAGTAGAATGTGTAAAGCAAGTTCATAGTGACCATTACATCGCTTATGTTAACACGCTCTCACTGTATTTTGCCCATGTGAAATACGAAATACCGTCTAAACTGAAATGGAGCAATCTTTTTATAGGGTTGTAGCAAAATATTTCTTTAAACACTATTTGGGGTTTGGGTGTGGATTTAGCGACACTGATTGGTATTTTAGGTGCTTTGGCACTGATTGTTGTGACGATGTTGATGAGTGGTGATCTCACCATGTTTATCAATATACCCTCTGTGGTGATTGTGTTCGGTGGTACTTTTTGTGCTGTTATGGCCAAGTACAGCTTGGGGCAATATCTTTCGTTTGCAAAAATTGCAGCGAAGGGATTTAAAAACAATGCAATAGATGTGGCCGAGTTAATTGATGAAATCGTCGCTTTGGCTGACGAGGCGCGCAAGGGAGGATTATTATCTCTTGAGGGAAAAGAGGTGAGTAGTGACTTCCTCCAAAAAGGCATACAGCTCTTGGTAGATGGGCACGACCCCGATGTAGTAAAAGGTTTGCTCTCGAAAGAAAAAACAGAAGCTGAGAAACGGCATGCTTTAGGTGCCTCAATTTTTACAAATATGGCGGTAATGGCGCCAGCCATGGGTATGATTGGTACCTTGGTGGGCCTGGTTGCGATGCTGGCAAATATGTCAGACCCGAAATCAATTGGCCCGGCAATGGCAGTTGCGCTATTAACGACATTGTATGGTGCAATATTGGCCAATGCTTTTTGTGAGCCGATGGCTGATAAGTTAAAGCAAAAGGCAGCGGATGATGTGTTGGTTAAAAGTTTAGTTATCGATGCACTTTTAGCGATTCAAAACGGTTTAAATCCTCGTGTGATCGATAGTATGTTGAGAAATTATTTACCTGAGTCTAAGCGGGAAGTCGCAGATGCAGGATAACGCTTTTCAAGATAGCTATTATCTGAGTAAAACGGATGTTAAAAAGTGAGTAACGAAGACGAAGAGTCAGAGTGCGACTGCCCTGCGGGACTACCTCCGTGGATGGCAACTTTTGCTGATTTAATGTCTCTGCTAATGTGCTTTTTTGTATTGTTGCTGTCATTTTCAGAAATGGATGCAATGAAGTTTAAGCGTCTTGCAGGATCAATGGCGCAAGCCTTTGGGATCCAGAATACATTAAATGTTACCGATGTGCCTAAGGGCACCAGTATTATTGCGCAAGAGTTTAGCCCCGGAATCCCTAGTCCCACTCCCATCAATGAAATTTGGCAAAAAACAGAAGATATCACTGAGATGAGTTTGGAGGTTCAGTGTAATGAAGAATATGACGTTGAAGCAGGGGATGTTTCTCAAGAAGCTGGCGTAAAACTACGCATTAAGCAGCAGCTAGAAGATTTAATAAATCAAACTAAAGAAGATGCAAAGCAGTTAGCGGATGCTCTGGAAACAGAAATACTAGCAGGTGAAATAGAGATAGAAACAGAGGGCAGAAAAATCATTATTCGCATAAGAGAAAAAGGGTCGTTTAAATCGGGCTCTCATGAATTAGCCGATGATTATTTTGATGTGATGGATGAAATTCGTGGTGTGCTAATACAAAAACCCGGAAAAATTCAGGTACAAGGACATACAGATGACATCCCAATTAAGCGCTCCAATCGCTATCGATCAAACTGGGAGCTGTCTAGCTCGCGAGCGGTTTCTGTTGCGGAAGAATTAATGAAGGGCGGTGATATTAATCGTCGTCGCTTTGAGGTCTCGGGCATGGCCGATACGCAGCCTTTGGTTGATAATAGCACCAGAGAAAATCGGGCCCGTAATCGGCGAGTCGAGATCGTGATACGGCAGGGTTTAGGTGAGGAAATATCCGAGGAAGATAAAGAGGTTCTTCAAGAAGAGGGTCAAAATATTATACGCGACTTGGATCTTGATCCAGACTATTTGTTTGATTTACGACCAGAAGCGATATTTTAATGAAGATGACGAATGATGATCGCCGTCGTTTTTTTCGCATTACCGATGCGATAGGCGTTAGCTATGCCCTAATAAAGGATGGCCAAGAAAACTCTGAGGAAGGTGTAGCGCCGGTTGAAAAAGGGGTGAATGTAAATCAGTTGCTAGAATCGCATAATCTAGCGGTTCAGTCAGCGTTAGACGATTTAGAATCTACTAGTTCTGTTGCGGCAAATGCTATTGCCGCGCTAAATAAAAAATTAGATATCATCGTAAGCCTAATAGGGCTTGATAATTTAGCTGCAGGCATGTTTAAACACAGTACTCAAGAAGCCAGTATCAGTGCTTGCGGAATTGCCTTTCCGGTAGATGAAAGTATGTCGTCAGACGTTAAAATCAACTTAACTTTATTCTTGGAAACGTCTGGGGAGCAAGTGGCTGCGGTTGGCCGAGTGATAGACTGTCAATCGCTCGATGAGGAAGGACTTTATTATTTGAGGGTTGAGTTTATTGAAATGAAAGATAATGATAGAGAAAAACTAATCCAGCATATTATGCAGCGTCAAGGCACTTTGTTGCGATCGCTGAAAGAGCAGTTCGAGTAAAGGAATCTCAGACGAATGACGTCATCAAAGTGTGCGTAGGAGCGCATAAATTTCTGAGAAATGATGGGCGGTAGATCCACGCTCCAAACCCCTCTAGCAATAATTGCTAGAGGGGTTTTTTGTTTATTGGCCATGGATAATCTGGCTTGTATTGAGTTTATGCATAATTGCATGGCTTCTTATTGTTTTTATAACCAATAGTGTGAGGCCGTTCCTGTTTTGGTTTGTTAAGAAGTGAAATAATAACTATGCAATTGGAATGATCTAGCCTACGAAGCAGAATTCTTAAGGCGATTTTAACATCAGGCGCTTATTTTAAGCGCATGATAAATAACTCAGCGTACGCTTAGATAGCGCAATGGAACTAGATCGTGGTAACAGGGAGACATAATAATAAAAAAATAAGGTGGTTCTATCTACCAATATTTACTATTTTCATATCGTGCTTGGCTTCGGCTCAATCATCTATTCCTGCAGATATAGCGGAAAGGCAAATACAGCGTGAGCGTCAGCTACAAGAATATCTTGAGCAAAAGCGCCGTAGTCAGGAGCCGGAAGTCCGTGTTGACCCAAAACAATTTAGTTTGCCTTCTGTGGCTATTCCAGAGAATGAATCTCCGTGTTTTGTTATTGATCGTATCGACTTAAGCGGCGATAGGTCGGATGACTTTGCATGGGCCTTAGAAAAAGTGTTGTTTCCTGTTGATGAAGGCGACCCTTCTGTAGCGGTGGTGAATGGTGCAGCTGAGAAGTCAGCCCTATTGGGCCGTTGCTATGGCGCGCAGGGCATTAATATCATTATGCGCCGTTTACAAAATGAAGTGATTAAGCGTGGGTATATTACAACACGCATTGTTGCGGGTCCGCAGAAGTTAAAAACCGGTGTGTTAGCGCTGACATTAGTGCCTGGTAGAATTTCGAGCATTCGCTTCTCTGGTGATAATCACCCCGCCAAAACGGCGTTGTCAGTGACAAAAGGTGAGTTGTTAAATTTGCGCGACATAGAGCAATCATTGGAAAACCTAAAGTCGCTTTCTAGTGTGGCGACCGATATTCAAATTGTGCCAAGCGAAGGAGAGCAGGCGCAGCCGGGCGATAGCGATTTATTGATTGTGTGGTCGCAGGGAAGGCCATGGAAAATATTGTTGTCGGCTGACGATTCGGGCACTGAAGCGACGGGAGTGTATGTTGGCAACCTGTCCCTTGCCTATGAAAATCTTTTTGGCCTCAACGATATTCTTACCTTGGGCGTAGGGCAGGAGATCGGAGGAGCAGACAGCGATGATGCTGGCTTTGATTCATATAGTTTGGGTTATCGTTTACCTATAAAGAACTGGCAGTTAGCGCTGTCCGCTGGCAATTACGACTATCTACAAACTATTGGCGGTGCGGTGCAGTCGTTTGACTACAGCGGTGAAAGTCAAACCGCCAGTCTCGATCTGTCGCGATTGGTGTACCGTAATAGCACGCGCAAAATCACGGCGGGAATGAATCTTTGGTCGCGTCGTTCTAGTAGTTTTATTGAGGATGTTGAAGTTCAAAACCAGCGGCGGCAGACAGCGGGTGTCGACACGGGCGTTTATTACCGTGAATTTATTGATTCGGCAGTTATCAACGCATCTTTTGTCTACAGTCGTGGGCTCGATATTTTAGGCGCAGAACCTGCGCCAGAAGAGGGCGCAATTAACGGTGGTACCGCTCGCCCCACTATTTTAAAAACCAGCTTGCAATTAAGTACGCCCTTTAAAATAGGTTATCAGCGTTTTCAATATACGGGCCAGTGGCGACATCAACAAAACCGAGACCGTTTAGTCACGCCGGATTATTTTAGTATTGGCAATCGCTACACCGTGCGCGGTTATAACGGCGAAGCGACGGTTTCTGGCGAACGTGGTTGGGTCATTAAAAATGATTTTACCATTATTCGAGAAGATGGCCCTAATACGATGTATTTAGGGATTGATTATGGTCGTGTTGGTGGCGTATTAACCCAGCCCGATGTGCAGTGGCTAGGCGGTGGTGTGATTGGTTGGCGGGGGAGTCTAGGTAGTTTATCTTACGATTTCTCGGTGGCTTGGCCGATTCGTCAGCGTAAACAGTTAGACGCTGAGATTCATATCACGCAATTTGCGTTTAATTGGCAGTTTTAGGCGCGGGATTATAAAAAGATAATGCAGCAGAATATTGATGTGATTGCCCCGGGGTTAATATCGGGTACTCAGTATAGTGAGACAGAATTATTGGGCTCAGCAGTCTGGTTATGGTCGCATTCCGATACCCACAAGGGTGCGCCGCTGAGTATATTAAAAACGGTCATTTTCCCGCCTATTAGCCATAAGCAATGCGCAATCTTTTTTCACAATAAACAGCTTGTTGGGTATGTTTCTTGGGCGATGATGAATGAAGAAGCTGAAGAACGTTATCTTACTCATCCGAGTCGTTTTCTAGAGCTGGGCGACTGGACGAGTGGCGATAGAAGGTGGGTTATTGACTGGATAGCTCCATTTGGTCACAGTTTTGATATTGTACGCTTGATGATGCATCGCGTAGCGGCGAAAGAATGGGGGCGCTTTTTGTATCATCGTGGCAGAGAAAAAGGTTTTAAAGTAAAAACATTTTGTGGTGCCGCGGTAATGAAGCAGGAAGCGGATCACTGGTTTAACACCCACCCACCGAAGTTAGGTGGGCGGTATCAATAATGTTAGAAAGCGATATTTACATTACGTAATTTGCATTTAATCGGCAGTTTTAAATTAAAAAATAACCCACCGCCCTGAATAATATAAAGGGATTTACCATTAGGAAAATAGCATGTTTATCAATTGTAAAAGACTAAGCAAACCATACTGGCTCACTCGTATTACATTAATCGCAATAGTGAGTATTGCATTAGCCTCTTGTGGAGGCGGCGGAGGTGGAGGTAGTAGTACTGGTGGTGTAACCAATAATACCTTCGACGCCGATTCACGTAATTTAGC
>Ga0075467_10004368_pt1 | contig 10508 bp, 13 predicted proteins | sample DEB08_DNA_9_FD_75067 | JGI IMG/M metagenome (GOLD analysis project Ga0075467, IMG submission 75067) | Aqueous microbial communities from the Delaware River and Bay under freshwater to marine salinity gradient to study organic matter... | ecosystem: Environmental > Aquatic > Marine > Coastal ...
CTGAAACGGTCCTTAAAGACCAAGCGTGTGACGATCCAACCACCACCGCAGATCGGCATTCCAAAATGTCGATCTGCGGCTCTTGTTTCGCACAAAAGCTCCCAAAGCCATAAGACAAGCTGGTGGAGCTTCACGCCATTCTTCATCGGGAACGTCACGCTGGCCGTTCTGGTCACGCCACTCTTCAATAACGCACGCGGCAGCCTTCTCTGGCCAATGCTCTTCCACTGGCAACTCATCAACCCTTTCTGGCCGGATGCGCAGCCCTATGACACTTGGATCCTTGCTGCTGTCACCGTGGTGGTGGTGTGGCGGAACCGGGCGACGATGTTCTCGCGCGATGGCGGGGTGACCCAAGTCATTCCGGGTGCAGAAGCGGGCCGCAATAACGCTTTGAAATGAGCCCTGCAATGAACGTGCGCGCGCACATCACCCGGGGGTTTCAATCGCGACTTCATGACTTGTGCAGGACGCCACGACTGCCTTGTGATGCTACTGCAGGAAAGACATAAAAGATGACACGAGGAGCCGAACATGATCCGCAAATCCATCGCACTCATCGAGACCGCTGCATGGTGCGCATTATGACCGCGCTCTTGCCGTTGCTTCTTGTCGGACTGCTCGGTCTGGTTGGGCTCCTGGCCGCTTGGAGCCCCGGTCGCCCCGCGCCATTGGTTGACGAAATGGGTCAAAAAATCGATGGCAGCCTGTCCGAGAAGGTCTTTGTTGAGATCAACGGCATCCAGCAGGGGATGTTCATCCAAAGCGCCAATCCGACCAATCCTGTTCTTTTGTTTCTGCATGACGGTCCGGGCATGGTGGAATTCTTTCTGCAAGGCACCCATCCTTCCAGTTTGGAACAGGATTTCACGGTCGTCTGGTGGGAGCAGCGCGGCGCCGGCATGTCGTTCAGCACTGAGATATCCCCCCGAACACTATGACAATGGATCAGATGATCGACGATACAATCGCGGTGACGAACTATCTGCGCAGCCGGTTCGGACAGGACAAGATCTATTTTCTGGGCCTTTCATGGGGCAGTTTTCTGGGTATTCAGGTCGCGGCAAGGGCTTCGGAGCTCTTTCATGCCAATGTCGGCATGGGACAGTTGACATATCAACTGCGGTCCGAGGTGGCGGCGTATCGGGCACAAGGCGATACGGCAATGGTTCGGCGGCTAGAGTTGGCCCCTGTCAGCCTTGCGAACGGCCTGTCAGACGCTTGGATGCCGCTGCGCGATGAGGCGATGCATAATAGGATTGGCGTCGGCACAACGCGCGATATGACGTCGGTAATCACAGGCGTCTTTATGCCCATCTGGCGTAACCCTGCCTATACCTTGCGCGAAAAGATCGCGATCTGGCGCTGCAAATCTTGGTCTCGGAGCATCCTGTGGGATGAAATCCTGCACACCGATCTAACCGTCAAAGTGCCTAGGCTCGAAATCCCGGTCTATTTCTTCATCGGTCAGCATGACTACACCACGAACTACGACCTCGCCCGGGACTATTTCCGAAAACTCGACGCGCCGCTAAAGGGCTTTTTCACATTCAAGGACTCTGCCCATAGTCCCCTGTTCGAGGCGCCGCGGTGGGCGCGCGCAATCTTGCAACAGGACGTTCCTGCAAAAAAACACCCTATCCGATCCAATCCCACCAGAGGGTTCCCAATGACCGAGAAAGGCAAACCTAAATCCTTTTTGCTGCGTGTAGTCCGATGACCACCCGTCGCTCCTTTCTGACCGGAATGGCCGGTACTGCGCTTGTGACCGGCGGGTATTCCGCAGGCGCGTTTCGCGAGGCCCGCGCGCAGGTAGACATACGCCTGCACGGCCAAAGCACCATCATCGATACAAGCGCCGGTGCGCTGGAATATGCCATCGCGGGTAATGGTCCGCCCTGCATGATGATCCATGGAACCGGAGGAGGTTTTGACCAAGGTCTGCTGTTCGCGACAGCCCTGCGCCAGCGCGGCCATCAAATCATCGCGCCATCTCGTTTTGGCTATCTGCGCAGCGCCTTTCCGGCTGATGCCTCGCCAGCGCATCAGGCCGATGTGCTGGTCGAACTGCTCGACCACCTTGGACTGGACCGAATTCCGATACTCGGTGGATCTGCGGGTGCATTGTCGGCGTCCGAATTTGCCCTCCGCCATCCTGACCGTTGCTCGCATCTTGTGCTTCTCGTGCCCGCCGCCAACTTGACCAACCAAGACCCCGTTGAATTCACAGCACTACAACGGCTGGCGGTGGGGGCGGTGCTTGGGTCCGACTGGTGGTTCTGGGCGCTGTCACAGACGATGCCCCGCCAGATGATCCGCACCTTGCTTGCTACCGACCCCTCCCTTCTGGCTAGCGTAAGCCCAAAAGAGCGTCAGCGGGCAGAAACCATCCTTGCCCAGATCTTTCCGATCAGCGCCAAGGCAAACGGCCTTCGCACGGACGGGTTCTGGGCGGGCGCGCCATCCACCACCGCCTATGAGCGTATCACCGCACCGACATTGATCCTTTCGTGCGAGGACGACCTCTTTGGCACCGCGGCTACCGCGCGCCTGCTGGCTGCGGGCATTGCCAACACGCAACTCACTATTTACCCCACCGGTGGCCATATCTGGTTGGGGCGTGACGACGCGATTGCGGAAGCGATTTCTGCCTTTCTGGGCGGCCCGAACCAAGCGCCATCGCCATGACGTGGCCTGTGATACCGAATTTTTTGCTTAAAGGTCAGCGCAGATGCGCGGAAAACGGCGCGCCTTTTTAGCCAATCCCCGTGTAGCGGCCGGGAAATGATTCTGATCAACAGGCGCTGGCTGGACATATTGTATCACCCAACCAGTCGGAAACCCTTGGGGTGCAAAGGATGGCAACGCGTCGTAACATCTTGGCGGGCATCGGAACGGCAGCAGTTTTTGGCGGTGCCGGGTATTGGGCGCTTGGCGGCCCTTCCTACGATCAGGCGGTTGATGCGGACTGGGCACCTATGTTGCCCGCTGCAAGCTCTGATCTTGAATACTTGGTCCATTTCGCAATCCACGCCGCAAATGGCCACAACACACAGTCGTGGACATTCACCAGATCCGGCGGCGATGTGGTGATCGCGCCAGATTTTTCACGCCGGACGCCCATTGTCGATCCGGATGACCATCACCTCTTTGCCAGCCTTGGGTGTGCGGCGGAAAACCTAGCACTTGCCGCCGCTGCCGAAGGGCAAAGTGCATCGATCGGGTTTGACGATGTGGTGGACGGTCAGGTCCGCATAGGTCTGGCCAAGGGGCCAGCTGAGCGAAATCCCTGGTTCGACGCAATCCTGAAACGGCAATGCACACGGTCGGACTATGATGGCCGCGCGATCCCAGCGGACGACCTGCGCACCCTTGAAGATGCGGCCGCGATTGAGGGCTGCCGCGTTGTTTTGCTATCCGAAAGACCAAAGATGGATCAGCTGGGCGCGTTGATCGTGGCGGCAAATACAGTGCAGGTCGAAGATCCGGATTTCGTGGCAGAATTGCAATCTTGGCTCCGATTCAATGCGCGCAGTGCTATTGCCTCTGGTGACGGTCTTTATGCTGCTTGCTCGGGCAATCCGACGCTGCCATCATGGCTTGCGCCAACGGTGTTTCGCATGGTCTTTTCGGCCAAGTCGGAGAACGATAAATGCACAAGGCAGGTGCGGTCGTCCTCCGGACTCGCGGTCTTTCTGGCAGAAAAGGATGACAAGGAGCACTGGGTAAAGGCGGGCCAAAGCTACCAGAGATTTGCGTTGCAGGCGACGGCCATGGGTATGAAACATGCGTTTCTCAACCAGCCTACTGAAGTGCCCAACTTCCGCTCAGACCTATTGGGTTTGGTCGGCGCCACAGAACCAAGGCCGAACCTTCTGGTGCGCTTTGGCTATGGCGACCCGATGCCCCGGTCGCTGCGCCGACCGGTCTCAGCGGTTATAGTGCCGTCATGACCGCCCGTCGGGCAGTGAAAGGCGGAGCGAGTGCAAGTCTCGCCTATTTCCTACTCGTGTTTTCGATCGCCCAAGAGGACCAGATTGACCGCAAATGAGAGGCATGGTGATGCTTGGGTTTTGCAATAGTTGGCCAATTTTGGATTTCTGCCAGCAGTCGGATATCCAGTCCTATGCACCTAATGCCGCATTCCGCCACCGAGTTTCTTCTCGAATTCATTGGATGATCGTGCTCGAGCAGCTCAAGGCAGCCCTGCCCAGAAAGATGTCCGATATTATCGAGACCGACGAAACCTACCAGCGCGAAAGCCGCAAGACCTAGTTGCATTTCGCATTACAATGTCTCTGATCCCGTTTCGATCAAGGTCAGCGGTATAGCAAAGCCCGTCTTGACGCGATCCATCACGACACTGGTCCGAAATTTCGTGATGTTTTCTTCGGCAAAGAAATACCGGCGGGTGAAGGTCTCGTAGTCCGCCATGTCACTTGCCGATAGGATCAGCAGGAAATCGCTGTTGCCGGTGATGTAATAGCATTGCATCACCTCAGGAGCGGCCTTCATTTTTTCACGAAATCTGTCAAGATCGGCAGGACGCTCGGAAGTCAGAGCCACCTCGACGATCACCAAAAGCCCACGGCCAAGCTTGTCTAAATTCAACACCGCGATATCGGCGTCGATATAGCCTTCGGCTCGCAATCGGGCGAGGCGTTTACGGCAACTGTCTGGCGATAGAAATACAAGCTTTGACAACGCCTCGGCGGTCAGGCGGTTGTTGGTCTAAATGGCATCGAGAATGGCGGCGTCGAATCTGTCCATGTTGTAGTGTGGCCCTAAATCCGGTGTGAGACCAGTCTTTCGGACGTTCTTGGTCCGAATTTCCGCGATAATTTATCATTCTTGTCAAAAAAACGGCGCAACTCGCGACGATTTTTCCGAGAAGTTTTCTGGTCGCTGCGGCTATCTTGATACCAGCGAAAAAAAAGGGGACGTGCGTGAGCAAAGAATTGGCAAACCTATTTCGTGGCAAAGGCTTGCCTGATCTTCAGCCCACGCCAGGTGCGGACGCGCGGGCGGTGTCAGCTTTGCTGGAGCAGTGCCCGGTGCATGCGCCAACGCCTTTGTTGGATTGCCCCGCACTTGCCGCACAGACAGGTATTGCCAGGCTTACAATCAAGGATGAACGCGGGCGGATGGGTCTTGGCAGCTTCAAGGCGCTCGGTGCTGCTTACGCGATTGCGCGCGAAGCCGCAGCTATTGGCGGTGATCTGCATAGCGCCTTGGTTGGTCGCACATATGTCACCGCTAGTGCAGGTAATCACGGCATGTCGGTTGCGGCAGGTGCGCGAGTTTTTGGTGCGACGGCGGTGATTTATCTGGCACAAACCGTGCCAGAGGGCTTCGCAAAGCGGCTGCAAGCCATGGGCGCGGAGGTCGTGCGCGCGGGAACCGATTATGAGGCCAGCATGGTGGCGGCAGGCGATGCGGCAGAGGCGAATGGCTGGACGCTGCTGTCGGATGGCTCTTGGCCCGGATATATTGAATTGCCGTTCAGAGTGATGGAGGGCTATCGTCAGATTGCCATAGAGATTGCCGATCAGCTGTCAGACGTGCCAACCCTTGTGGTGTTGCAGGCAGGCGTGGGTGGGCTTGCGGCCGCGGTGGCCGCTCAGTTGCGGCTTGCTTGGGGCGACGCACCGCAGATGATCGTCGTTGAACCCGAAGCAGCGCCCGCATTGATAGAAAGTATTCGTGCGGGAAAGGTCGTTGTAACCGAAGGGCCTGTCTCGGCCATGGGACGGCTGGATTGCAAGACACCGTCGATGCTCGCGCTGGCTGATCTGGCGCGCGATGCGGACCGATTTGTTACCCTGACCGAGGCAGAGGCGGCTGCGGGCGCTGAGGCGGTGGCGGCTGTGGGATTGCCCTCCACCCCATCGGGCTCGGCAGGGGTTGCAGCCCTACTCGCAGGGCTGGATGGGGTTGGCCCACAATCACACGTGCTGTGCATTTTGAGTGAAGGGCCGGATGATGCCTGAAAACTCTCTGATCTTTCCGGCAGAAGAATTTCGCCGCCGCATCGAAGCTCTACAGTTCGAAATGGCGCGTGAAGGGCTTGATGCGCTGCTTTTGACCACGCCAGCCGATGTTTTCTATACCACCGGATTTCTGACCCGTTTCTGGGAAAGCCCGGCGCGGCCTTGGTTCATTGTGGTGCCTGCGGCGGGGGGGCCGATTGCAGTTATTCCGGCGATCGGGGCGGAGCTTATGGGGCGGTGCTGGATCAAGGATATCCGAACTTGGAACGCGCCTGATCCGGTCGATGACGGGGTAAGTCTTTTGGCCCAAACCCTGAGGGATGTGGTGCCACCTTCGGGTAAGATTGGCATACCGATGGGGCTAGAAAGCAATTTACGCATGCCGATTGCCGATTTCCTGCGCCTGCAGGACCAGATCGCGCCGCGCAAGATTGCGGATGGCACCAGCGCCGTCTACCGCGTGCGCGAGATAAAATCCGAGGCCGAAATTGAAAAGATCCGCGCGACGTGTAGCGTAGCGGATGCAGCCTTTGCCCGCGTGCCAGAGTTCGTGCGCCAAGGCGTGCCCTTGTCGCAAGTGTTTCGCGATTTTCAGGTAGCTTTGCTGCAAGAAGGGGCCGATTGGGTCAGCTATATTGCGGGCGGCGCCGGACAGGGCGGCTATGGCGATGTGATCTCTCCGGCAGATAACCGGCCCTTGCAGGCTGGCGATGTGCTGATGTTGGATACAGGTGCGGTGCGGGACGGCTACTTCTGCGACTTTGACCGCAACTTTGCCATAGGGCCCGCGGCGGATGACGTTCGCCGCGCCCATGCGGCGCTTTATGCCGCAACAGATGAGGCATTGGCCACCTTGCGCCCCGGAATGCTCGCAAGCGATGCTCACCGGATCCTCACCGAGGCTTTGCAGCGCCACGGTGCGATCGCGGGCGGGGGGCGGTTGGGGCACGGATTGGGGCTGACCCTTACGGAATGGCCATCCATGACGCCGCTTGATGCGACCGCACTGCGAGAGGGCATGGTGCTGACGCTGGAACCGGGGGTTGAAATCGCGCCAGGTCGCATTCTTGTGCATGAAGAAAATATCGTTCTGCGGGCAGATGGCCCTGAACTGTTGTCGCACCGGGCCCCAATTGAATTGCCGGAGATCACGGAATGAAGAAGATCGGCTTTGATCTGATTGGCCCGATCGGGTCAAAGGCGACGTTGGGGTTGGTCGTATTGCAAGCAGATGAAACGCTGGAACAAGACTTCCGCAGATTGTTCCCGGACCGTGACGTCGCAATTTATACTAGCCGCATCCCGTCTGGAGACGAACTTACAACCGACTCGATTGCTGCAATGGAGGCCGAGCTGCCGCGCGCAGCGCGTCTTTTGCCAAGGGCCGCACGCTTTGATGCGATAGGCTATGGCTGCACATCGGGCACCACGCTGATCGGTGCCGAGGCAGTGGCGCGCATGGTCCGTCAAGGGGTAGAGACGCCACTGGTCACCGATCCACTAAGCGCAGCTATGGCAGCCCTTAAGGCGCTTGGTGTGCAACGGCTTGGCCTTGTCACCCCCTATATCACAAGCATTGCGGGGCCGGTGCGCGATGCCTTTGTCACGGCAGGCTTTACGCTGGGCCAGACGCTGACCTTTGGCGAAGAGATCGAGGCACGCGTGGCGCGGATAGCCCCGCAGTCGATCAAGACCGCGGCACGCGCAGCGTCAAAAGGCGCAGAGGCAGTGTTCTTGTCCTGCACCAACCTTCGGACCCTTGATATTATTGACGAACTCGAAGCCGAACTGGAAATTCCGGTTCTCAGCAGCAATCAGGTTCTTGCGTGGCATATGGCCTACGCAATGGGAGCACCTGTGGCGGCAGATGCGCCGGGGCGCTTGCTCAAGATCACGAATGGCACATAGGATCGGTTAAGGGCTTTTAGCGGCATCTTGCCGTGGGAGCAAAAGCGGACCTCCATTCGTGTGTGCAGCAAGGGCCGCTAGACGGGACCAAGCGGTCGTCCGCTACGCCGGTCCGGATAGCCGCTTTTGCTGTTCAAGTTCCGGAAGGGCGTGCATACGCGCATGGTCTCGACCCGCAAAAGGTCCTGCTCGTGCTCGACGGTCACCCTAGGCTTAATAGGGAAAACGTGGGGCTCTTGTGTGAGTGGGGCAACATCGATATCGATTGGCTTTGTCCTCAGGCTGAACCGAAGGACTGGAATTCAGAGAGGGATAAAATGAGCGATCCGTTTTTTCAACCAGTCTCCGGTTTCGACCTGCCGCGCTTCGCGGGCATTCCAACTTTTATGCGCCTGCCACATGTTCCGCTCGGGGATGCGCGCCTTGACGAAGTTCAGATCGGCCTGATCGGTGTGCCGTGGGACAGTGGCACCACCAACCGGCCCGGCCCGCGTCACGGGCCCCGTCAGTTACGCGACCTTTCGACAATGATCCGTGCGCAAAACGGCATAAGCGGTGTCCGCCCTTTTGAAGTGGTAAACTGTGCCGACCTTGGCGATGTGCCCCCCAATCCGGCCGATATCATGGACAGTATGGCGCGTATCACCGCGTTCTATCGCAAGGTGCTGGCGGCGGGCGTCCTTCCTTTGACCGCGGGCGGCGATCACCTGTCGACCCTGCCGATCCTGCGTGCCATTGCGGAAAAGGCACCCGTGGGAATGATCCATTTCGACAGCCACACCGACTTGTTCGATGGCTATTTTGGCGGGACAAAATATACCCATGGCACGCCGTTTCGCCGCGCGGTGGAGGAGGAACTTCTCGACCCAAAACGAGTATGCATGATCGGAATTCGTGGCACGACCTATGACAACGAGGATCGCGATTTTGCCGATAGCGTCGGCATCCGCGTCATTCAGATCGATGAGTTTCACAAGCGTGGCGTCGCCGATGTGATGAGCGAGGCGCGTGAGATTGCGGGTGACGGCGACACCTATATTTCTTACGATATTGATTTCGTGGATCCGGCCTTCGCTCCCGGGACAGGCACACCGGAGATTGGCGGGCCGAACAGTTATCAGGCACTCGAAGTGGTCCGCCACCTGTCAGGCGTTCGCATCGTGGGAGCCGACGTGGTCGAGGTCTCTCCGCCGTTCGATTCCTCGGGTAATACCGCGTTTCTTGGGGCGTCGATCATGTTCGAACTGCTCTGTGTGATCGCTCCTGCGCTCTGATGCGCCTTCTCGGACCGAAGACCTCTAGGTTCTAACTGGATCCGTGGAGGCAATGCTGATCAAATCCATCAGTATGGTAGGCTGCTTTTGAGAAACATTCCAAGCGACGGCTTTGGGTGAGAGTTCAAGCATTTAGGTCCGGGATCAAAATCGAGGAAGTTGAAGAAGGCTTGCTTATTCGGCAAGGCAGCGAGGCCTATGTCACTCGGAATTGGCGGCTCACTCAACCTGTCGGACAATTAGTTGATCACCTGCATTTACATGACGGGCAGCCACATAGGCACGCCATTGCCATTGATGACTTTCATGAGCATTGGCCGCAGGTTGATGAGAGGTAGCCGTAGCGAGCAGTGCGTTTCGTCGCTCCCTGCATCTCGACTATTGAGCGAAGAAATATAGTCGCTGTTTCATTGACATGGATCACAGCACGTCACGCGATTTGATGATAGCGAGGTCAACGACCGTTGTGGATGCCGCACAAAAGGAGATGTGGGATGCTTATGGAAAATATTTCGCGGATAGCGGGTTTTGTTGCAGTGACGACCACGTCGGCAGCAGCACAAGTTAATGAAATTCCGGGGCGATATGGGTCACCTTATTATGGTCATGGAATGATGTGGGGCGACAGCCAATGGGGAGGCTTCGGCATGTTTCTTGGACCAATATTCATGATCCTGCTAGTCATTGCGATTGTGGCAGGCACTGTTTACGTCCTGCGCCTTTTCGGCGGCGGCATCGGCCCACACGCAAACGACCGTGCCTTGGCGCTTTTGAAAGAACGGTTTGCAAAGGGCGAGATCGATACTGAAGAATTCACTGCGCGCAAAAAAGCGCTGCTTGACTAGACCTTAGACAAGCAAGCACACCAACGTTGTGAGTAATGAAGCGCCATAAGCGGCAAGCCTTTTGGTAAGTAACCGCATTGAAAGGCCCCCATGAAAAGACGCCAGTTCTTAACGTCCTCTACAGCCGCCCTTGCGACGGCGGGTGCCTTATCGCACTGGCCATCTCGCGCATTTGCGCAAAAACAGACGCCGGTGGTGCGTCTGACGATGCCGCCGCTCCTTGATACACGCACGACTGGGCGTCTGTCTTTGCAAGCGCAGTCGGGAAGTCGCAGCTTTCTTGGGGGGGGCCGCCACACCAACGGCTGGGTTCAACCAAGACTATCTGGGGCCGACAATCATTCTCAAGAATGGTAATCTTGCCGCCGAAGTGGTCGTGTCTCGAATGTGGTGGAAATTCTCTGGCGGCGATCTCCGAGCATTGGGATTTGGACCTTATCAGGCGACGAGGTCAAGGGTGATTGGTTCGATTGGCTGATCTAGGGTTTCCC
>Ga0075467_10004369_pt1 | contig 10508 bp, 9 predicted proteins | sample DEB08_DNA_9_FD_75067 | JGI IMG/M metagenome (GOLD analysis project Ga0075467, IMG submission 75067) | Aqueous microbial communities from the Delaware River and Bay under freshwater to marine salinity gradient to study organic matter... | ecosystem: Environmental > Aquatic > Marine > Coastal ...
GCTAACCCATATGGTATATCATAACTCTTACAAGGATTTTTATATTCTTCTTCTGACCATATTTTTAGTAAATCATCTTGCTCGTCTATAAGTTTTATTTTTTCAGGATTACAAAAGTTTGCAATTCACTTGATTCAGAGAGCTTCTGCTTGTGCTATATTGGCATTTTGTTGATCATCAGGCAAATTTTCATATCTTGGGTTATGACTTGGTATTAAGAGTTGCCCAATGATGTAGGGATGTTGAAAATAGGGGTTAAGCTCGGTAATAACATCAAGCATTTGGTAGAGGTATTTTTTATATTCACTTTCGACTGCATTACTTCAAATATATTGAATAGCACTCAACCAAAACCAATCAGCTTTTAAATTTTGAAAGCCAAATGCTGTTGCTTTTGCTGAAAAAGGTGTTGGTAGGTTTTCAGGATGTGCAATATAAGTATCTCTTATTTGAACATATTTCTGGTAGTTATATTTATTCACCCAATAAAATCAAGTTCAAATAATCAGCAGTATCAATATAGATACAATAATTTTAGTATATTTCATTTTTAAATATCAATTCAGTCTATATCTATAAGTTCACTTGTATCACTTTTTTTACATATGAAGAGCCTTCTATCATTTCATTCTCATATACTTTTTGTAAATATAGAGTCACCTTCTCTCTCTGAGATAAATGAGTGTACCTTTTTTCTCTCATAAGCTGTAAGGAATGGAAGTTTTAGGTCTTTCCCAGATTCACCTACATATTTTATTTTTGATTCAATAAATTGAAAAAATTGTTCCTGTTTTTGTTTTCCATAATCATTTACGTCAAAGTGTACTTTGACTCTCGCATCAAGCTTTTTAGAAAGCAGAAGCTTCAATATATTACTAAATATAGGCATATTCTTGCCATGAGGTCCAATAACAATACCAGAATCTGGTGTCTTAAGTGTTATTTTGAAGATTCCACTTTCTTGTTCCTCCATAGAAATTTCATCCACTGTTATCTCTGAAAGCTCAAAAAATTGTTTTACGAGTGTTTCTAAATCTTTCATAATTTTATAGTCATTAGATGTCATATAAAGTTAAATTTAGATTAATAAATTTTTAGTATTTTACAAGTTTTTATATTTTTTTGACTTTTAAATAAAAAGACTTAGAATCTTGTTGTTAATGCCAAAAAATGACTTTGGCTTTATTTGTTTAAAAGAAAAATATTCAATGCCAGATAAAAAAATAGTAGACGATTATTATAGTAGTGTTTCAAGCGATGATACCAGTAAAGAATCAACCCAAAAACCTTCACTTAAAATCAAGCCAAAAAAGATAGCTATCAAAATGAAAGCTCCGGCCCCAAAAGCTGAACCAGTGGTAGTAGAAAAAACTCCTGTTATAGAGCCAGCTCCAGTGAGTAAGATGGTGGTAATTCCAGCTAAAAAGGTTGAACCAGTAGTGAATAAAGTTACACCAAAGCCAATAACTCCAGTGAAAAAACCAGAAAATACTCCTTACAAAGGTGGTATGACTATAACACGACGAGCTACTGATGCAGAAAGAGCATCGATGAAGAGAGGGCATAAACCATATCAATGAGGTAAAAAACCTACATCACCGAGGCCAGGTCCTAAATGACCAGCTCCTGCAAAAGTTTTTACTGATAATAAAACGGCATGAGGTTCTTCAAATAATAAATTTAATACACAAAAACGGTCAACACTTTCACCATATCAAGGAAAGAAGGCACGAGGACGATTTAAATCTATCAGTGATAATGATAGTGGATTTAAACGATCAAATAAACTTATCAAAAAAGAAAAGCAAGAGAAAAATATTGATGATATCAAGCAAACTCTTGTAAATAGAACTGGGCAAACGGTAGTTATTCAAGATACACTTTCACTGAAAGAGCTTTCTGATAAACTATGAGTTCCTCTCTCTGGACTTATTGCTGAGTTTATGAAAAATGGTATGATGCTTAATATTAACTCTCCAGTTGATTTTGAATCAGCCTCTATTGTCGCTGAAGCGTTTGAGATTGTATTGCAACGAGATAAGTCAGCTGGTATGGCTGTTGAAGAAGTTCTTGAATGAAATCTTGAGAAACTTCTTATGGAAGATGATGATTCTAAGTTAGAAAATAGACCACCTGTTATTTCAATTATGGGTCATGTGGATCATGGGAAAACATCACTTCTTGATTATATTCGAGAAGCAAAAGTAGTAGATGGAGAGGCTGGTTGAATTACTCAGTCTATTGGTGCATATCAAGTAGAAAAAGATGGTCAAAAAATCACTTTTCTTGATACTCCAGGGCACGAGGCATTTACTGTTATGCGAGCACGAGGTGCTAAATCAACAGATATTGCTATATTAGTAGTAGCAGCAAATGAGTGAGTAAAACCACAAACAATTGAATCAATTAATCACGCGAAAGAAGCAGGTATACCAGTTATAGTTGCCATTAATAAAATGGATCTTGAGTGAGCAAATCCTGATCATTTGAAAGGACAACTCTCAGAGCATGGTTTAACACCAGAAGATTGGGGTGGAGATACTCCTATGGTTCCTGTGTCAGCAAAAACAGGTTTTGGTATAGATGATTTACTCGAAATTATTGTGCTTGTTGCTGAAATGAAAGAACTCAAAGCGAATCCAAATAGATCAGCAGTAGCTACCGTTATAGAATCACATCTTGATTCTAATCTTGGTCCAGTTGCCACTATACTTATTAATGCTGGTACACTTCATAAAGGAGATGATATAGTATGTAAAGATGCACTTGGTAAGGTAAAGGTTATGAAGAATCATCTTGGTGTTTCTGTAAACACAGCTATCCCTGGTGACCCAGTGTTAATTGTTGGTTTAGATAGAGTTATTGAAGGATGAGATATCCTTCAAGCGGTATCATCTGTATCAATTGCTCGGAAAAAAGTAGAAGATTATAAAGAAATTGCTCGAGGAAATAAAGCTCTTGCAAGTTCAGGATTAGAGTTACTGATGAGTAAAATTCAAGCTGGTAACCTACAACAATTAAAAGTTGTAGTAAAAGCTGATTCAAATGGTTCATTAGAAGCGATGAAGGCAAGTCTTACACGATTATCTACAGAAGAAACCAGTGTATTGGTTATTCATTCATGAGTTGGGGATATTACTCAAAGTGATGCTGTTATGAGTGAGTCATCACAAGCTATCTTAGTATGATTTAATGTAGATATTCTGAGTACGGCCAAGAAAATTGTTGAATCTTCGAAAACAGAATATATTAATTCTCCAATTATTTATCATATTACAGAACGAATTGAAAAAATAGTTACTGGTATGCTCGATCCAAAAGAAGTTGAAGTAGCACTTTCAACATCAAAAGTACTAGCTATCTTTTATACTTCAAAAGAATTTATGGTTGTGGGTATACATATACCACATGACAGTAAAGTGGTTCCAAATGCTCATGTTCGAGTATTGCGAAAGAAAGAATTAGTGTGAACATGAAAACTACTTTCAGTACAACAATGAATCGAAGAAGTAAAAGAAGTAGAAGGTGAGACTGAATGTGGTGTAAAATTCGCATGAAATGTTGAAATTTTAGAGGGAGATGTATTTGAAGTATATAAACTTGAAATACAGAAATAAGCTTATAACTAATATTACTTATGATATCATACCTACACGGACATATTATAGAACTTGATTTTAATACTATCACTATTATGACATCAGGGGGTGTTTGATATCAAGTATGAATTAGTGAACGTAATTATGTAGGGCTCAGTCTAGAACAGACTATTGAAATGCCAGTATATCATCATATTACAGAATGAAATCAATCACTATTTTGATTTTCAGATATTTCAGAGAAATCTATTTTTACTGAACTGATTAAGATTTCATGAATTGGTGGTAAGGTGGCTATGCAAATGCTTTCATTAGGCGCTTCTCGACTTGTTTGAGCAGTACAATCAGGTGATAATAAAACTATCGAATCAATCAAAGGTATCTGAAAAAAGATGGCTGAAAAAGTTATTTTAGAACTCAAAGATAAAGATTTTATTATTTCATGAGTGAGTGAGACAGGTTCTCCTGTGAAAGTATCATCTACACATGGTGACGTAGTCGCTACATTGGTCAATATGTGATATGAAAGCTCAGATATAGAACGAGTTTTATCACAATTACCAGAAGAGATGAAAGACCTTGGAGAAATTATACCATACGTTATCAAGAATATATAGCCCAGTAATCCCTCCCTCTTCGTTACACTTCGAGTACTCCCTTTTAAAAGGGAGATGAATTAAAGAAAAATTATGAATATATCTATATTAGCATCTATTTGAGCTCATAACCTTGGTGATGAGCTCATTTTAAAAAATGAAGTAACCTTACTTAAGCAAGAGTTTGGACTAACTTCTAGTTTTAGAGTCTTTAGTTATGACATCAAAAATCCTTTTTTCACTGATTCGCATGTGCAATATAGAGAATATTTCCCTATTGGCATCAAAAATCCAAAAAATATAGCTCGTAATATCGTCAATTATTTTGGCTTTATCAATACTCTACTTTGGTCAGATATGGTAGTGATTGGTTGAGGTGGAATATTTTATGATAACGAACTGCAATCTACTCGAAGTCCTCTTGATAGTTGGTTATTTCGAACAAGGTTAGCTCGTATATTGCGTAAGAAAATATATTTTTACGGAGTATCGATAGATATTAAGCACCCAGATAATTTAGAAAAAATATCAGAAATATTTAAATGAGCTCACAAGATAACAGTTCGAAATGATAATTCACAAGATCTATTATTAAAATTGGGTATTGAGTCAGAGCTGATAGATGACCCGGTTATGTTTGATAATGCTTGAAAAAATCCTCAAAATTCATCTCTTATAAAAGCTCTTGAATCTAAGAACTTTGATATGAATGATATTAAAGATATAAATTTTTCAGGTAAACAGGTTTGATTTGCTCTACGAAAATGATATCTATCTAAATCATGAAGTGAACAGATAGAGATAGCAATGCTCAAAGAGTTATTTAGACACATCGAAGCTTCTGGATGAAAAATCATACTTCTGCCTCATAGTTTTCATCCAACAGACTTACAGGCAAATGATTATGAGTTTCTCAGGCAATTTGAATATAAAATTACTGCTTCTATGGAAGAAACATATCAATGTTATACAGAACAAAATCTAGATATAGTTTTTGCACAAAGACTCCACTCAATGATTTTATCTGAAGCATATCAGATACCATATGTAGCACTGAGTTACAGCAAGAAAACACACGGACAATTAAAAAAACTCTCGAGATAATCTCGAGAGTTTTTTTAATTTATATTTTATTATTTACATTTACGGTGTAACAGTTGGTGCTGTCACTACAGTGTCTCATTTAATTATTAATCGAGTTGTATCTGCTCCAGCTGCCGTTGTTGTTGTTACGTCAGCCGCAAGTGAAGTATCATTACTATCTAAATCTAGTCAAAATTCTAATCGAGAATCGTCTGTACCTCCATCACTAGCTTGCGATGCCTTATTATCCACATTTGCAGCATTTTCAAATGCTGTAGATATTTCATACGAACCATAACTTATACCATTTCAATCATCTCATACAGCATATACATAATCACATGTTGTTGCTCCAGCAGTGTTGTTACAATTTTGTGCTGATTTAGGATCAGTAGGTAGAAGAGGCACATATCTTTTTACTCAATCATCTCCAAAATCACTCCCATCTGGGTATACAAATTCATCTTGATAGAATTGTTCAATACCAGATTTTAGAGCTAAAATATCAGTTGTTCTCACTGTATCTCGAGCTTTTTGTATTTGAGAAGTGTATACCGTAGTAGCACCAGTTGCTAGTATACCAATAATGGTAATAACTACGAGTAGCTCAATAAGTGTGAACCCTGTTTTTGTTATAAATTTCATAACATTTTTATTTTAATAAATAAATTTTATCTCAATCTAGTATAATTGTTACTGTAAAATGTCAAACAAATGGCTTATATAAGACATTGACTAAATAGATAACCCATGTTATAAAATATTAATTAAGGCATGATTACATGTATAGTATTTTTATAAATTAGCACCTATTTATAAAAAGTGCTAAAAAAGTTTTGACTTGAAAATAAAAAGTGATAATATTCTAATATGAGGTATTTTTATATTCCTCATCTGAATCTTCTCCTTTTACTAAAAAGGAGAAGGGAACAAAATTATAATATTTAATTATTGAGCCTCTTTCCTTTGATTTCAAAGGAAAGAATTCAAGATAGGAATTGATATGAAATAAATTCCTTATTTAAATTTTAACTAAAAATTATTATGTGAAAAATTATTGGTATCGATCTTGGTACAACTAACTCTGCTGTAGCTATTATGGAGGGTGGTGAAGCAAAAATTATCCCAAATGCCGAAGGAAATCGAACCACTCCTTCAATAGTAGCTATAAAGGATGGTTCTATTATTGTAGGTACCCCTGCAAAACGGCAAGCTATAACAAATCCTGCTGGAACAATTTTTTCAGCGAAACGGTTTATTGGACGAAAGTTTGATGAAGTAAAAGATGAAATTAAGTCAGTTCCATATGATGTAGTAAAGGGAAAGGATGGCTCAGCTCTAATTAAATTTGATGGAAAAGAAGTTCGACCAGAAGAAATGGGAGCGCATGTACTTATGAAGCTAAAAGCTGATGCTGAAAAGTTTCTAGGATCAAGCGTTTCAGAGGCAGTTATTACTGTTCCTGCATATTTTAATGATGATCAAAGACAGGCTACTATTAATGCTGGTAAAATTGCTGGTTTAGAGGTAAAACGAATTGTGAACGAACCTACAGCCGCAGCACTTTCATACGGTGCAGGGAAAGGTAAAAATGAAAAAATTGCTGTATATGACCTAGGTGGAGGTACATTTGATATCTCTATTCTAGAACTTTCAGAAGAAGGTACCTTTGAAGTACTTGCGACTAATGGTGATACACATCTAGGTGGTGATGATTTTGATACTATTATTACAAACTGGATTATTGACGAATTTAAAAAAGACCAAGCTATTGATCTAGCAAATGATCCTATGGCACTTCAAAGAGTTCGAGATGAAGCTGAAAAAGCGAAAAAAGAGCTTTCAGCGACAACAGATTATGATATTAATCTACCATATATCACAGTAGATAGCTCTGGTCCAAAAAATCTTATGATGACTCTTACAAGAACAAAATTTGAAGAACTTATTGGAGACCTAGTAGAGCGATCACTCGCACCATGTAAGGCAGTACTTAAAGACTCTGGACTGAAAGCATCAGAACTTGACCAAGTTCTACTGGTTGGTGGTTCAACACGAGTACCTTTAGTGCAAGCTAAAGTAGAGGCTTTCTTTGGTAAAAAACCAAATGCAAGTATCAATCCTGATGAAGCTGTCGCTATGGGTGCAGCGATTCAAGCTGGTATTATTGGTGGTGATGTAACAGATGTATTACTGCTTGATGTTACCCCACTTACTTTAGGTATTGAAACGATGGGTGGTATTCGAACAGCCATGATTGAGCGAAATACTACTATTCCATCAAATAAAATGGAAACATTCTCTACTGCGGTAGATAATCAACCTGGTGTAGAAATACATGTATTACAGGGTGAAAGAGAAATGGCTGTAGATAATAAGGCATTGGGGAAATTTATGCTTGATGGTATTGCTCCAGCTCCAAGAGGAGTTCCTCAAATCGAAGTAAGTTTTGATATTGATGCAAATGGTGTACTACACGTAACAGCAAAAGATAAAGGAACGGGGAAAGAACAAAAAATTACTATCCAAGGATCAACTGGTATGGATGAAAAAGAAGTTGATAAGCTCGTAAAAGAAGCAGAAGAAAAACGAGAAGAAGACCAAGCTAAAAAATCTCAAGTTGATGCTCGAAATCAGGCAGATTCTGGAGTTGCACAAGCTGAAAAACTTATGGCAGATAATGCTGATAAAATTTCAGACGAAGACAAAACGCTTCTACAAGACAAGGTTAAAGATGTAAAAGAAGTACTAGCAAAATCAGATGCTACAAAAGATGATTTTGAAGCTCCATCAAAAGCTCTTCAAGATGCACTCATGCAAGTTGGTCAAAAGATGTACGCTCAAGACTGAGCTGCAGCTGAAGGCCAATCAGAAGCTGAAACTGAATCAACTGAATCGAAAGATGATGATGTTGAGGATGGTGAAGTTGAGAAGTAGTTAGGAATTTTGAATAAAGTAAAAAACTACGCATTGCTGCGTAGTTTTTTGATGATCTAATTACAAGATAACTAGCGTAAGAGATTGGTATACTTCTGTAGTAACTCCCTTTGTGGCCGTGATATGCGCCTAGGATTCTTACTCCAATTTTTTACGATTTTTCGAGCTTTTGTTAATTCGCCTTTGGCTCGTATTTTACAGACATGTTTGGTACTAGTACGTCTTTTTCTGGCTGCTTGCGATTTTCGGAAGCGAACTTTTTGTGCTTTAACGAGTACAGTTGTATCACTTAAGTCGATATCTTGTGTTGTTAAATCTGTCATGTTATTCCTCTTTTGGGGAATTGTGTCATTTGGAAATTATTTCCAAGGCTGACGTTTACCTTACGATCTTCGATTATAGATACCTATAACAATTAACGTATTCATAAATATATAAGAATGTGTGGTATATGTCAAAACTTTTTTGACTAATTTATATTATATGTTTTAAAATTCACAGGCAAAAAGCCAGACATAAAGCCTGGCTTTTCGTGGTTCGAGATGAATAGGTTATGAATACTGTATTCCCAACCGGCTTGACTCTTCGCGACATAGTCGCAAATATTCAACTTTTTGTTGTCGAAAATGTAGGACTTTTGGACACGCTTTTGAATTAAGACGTGCTTTTTTGTATCCGATACAAAATTCCATTAGTCTTTCGTTTCCTTCAGCATATGCTGCTTTAAGAATAGCAACATTTCTTTCTAAAAACGGAGGATTTGGATATTTTTGTAGTGAATTAGAATCAGTAGTCATTTTTTATTCCCTCGAATATTTTTGGTCAATCTCGTATTCACATAGAATAGAGATGATCATTGTTAGTACGCCATATTATTATGATGTACTATTAAATATATATTAATTCTAGTGCTTAGTCAAACATTTTTTTGACTTTCTTTGTTAAAGTGTGATAGAATATAGATAATTAATATATAATTAAGTAAGTATGGTAGACGTAAGTAATGTGGTTAATCTAGATATAGATAAGATACCTAATGTTATGGTTGATCAAGATATGAGCCCTGAAGTGCAATGAGAAATTAGGAAACAAGTTGCTTACTTGCGTTCATTATTTGAAGGGATCAAAGATTCACGTGATGCTTCTAATCTTGTAGAAGACTTTATACATACTCGTCAAATTAGAGCTGCAAACGATGATAATTATAATAAAGCTGCCAATGGGTAGTTTTTTTTTGCAAAAGATCTGAGTATGGTTAAAATAGTAGGTATAAATATTTGATAATGACTTATAGATATGAAAAAATTAATTATAGTACTAGCTCTTATGGCTTTATTGACGGGGTGTTTTGGTGAAAAAGAAGTAACGAATGATGAATGAGTAGAATCTCCAGTAGTTGAAGAAACAACTGGAACAGGGGTTGATGATTCTGATGTACCAGTAGAGTGAGATGAGGATACAAAAGATGATGAAAATTTGTGAGAAGTTGAAAGTGATACGAATAATGATACTGTAAGTGATGAAAACACTACAGGCGATTCAGAAACGTCTACAGATAGTGAAGACCAAGATACACAAGAAGTTCTTGATGAATTTGAAGATGATCTTGATGATATATTTAAAGATCTTGGATTATAATATATGAAATTCGAATCTGTAAATCATACTATAGTTGAGTCACTTAAAAAAGGAGAAACTCTTTCTCCTTTTTTATTTTTATGAAACAACTTGGAGGTACTTCATAGTGAGTTAGAATTATTTACAAATGAACTATTACAGCAATATAATATTCCTAAAACATCTATTATTAAGATAGAAGATGATGGAGAAAATTTGAAAATAGAATCCATTCGACAACTGCTAAAATCAGCAAGTGTTAAGGCTAATTATGATTTCCAAGTATTTGTTATCGAAAATATTTCAAGACTGACACTAGCATCGAGTAATAGTATGCTTAAGTTTTTAGAAGAACCAGGTAGCTGAAACATTATTTTTTTAACAAATGTTTCTGAATCAGGTGTATTGGATACTATATTATCACGAGTTGTACCGATTACGGATCATTCAAGGCTTAATAATAATAAAAACAGCTTTTTTACTGAGTTGCTTTCTAATATTTCTACACCGGTTGGGAAACAAAACTTATTATCATATGTTTATAGTTTGAAATGAGAAAAATCAGAATATATAGACTTTTTACAAACTATCTTGCGATCAAATATTATCACACCAGATCAGATGCAGTCTCTGAGTGAAGATATTTTAGCAGTGAGTAAAAATAACGTACTCCCAA
>Ga0075467_10004370_pt1 | contig 10508 bp, 10 predicted proteins | sample DEB08_DNA_9_FD_75067 | JGI IMG/M metagenome (GOLD analysis project Ga0075467, IMG submission 75067) | Aqueous microbial communities from the Delaware River and Bay under freshwater to marine salinity gradient to study organic matter... | ecosystem: Environmental > Aquatic > Marine > Coastal ...
ACGCGTGCCCCCATTCCAATTGCGGCCGCCGCAGACACAAGGCCGATGGTGCCGCCGCCTGAAACAACCACAGTTTGCGACGCATCCACGCCACCATTGCGAAGCACTGCGTAATAGCCGCAAGTAAATGGCTCGATCAATGCGCCTTTGCTGTCATCGACACCGTCTGGCAGCTTGTGCAGCCATTCAGGGCGTGCCGCGAAATATTCGCGGTCCGCGCCGTCCATGGAAAACCCGAAATGGTGAATGCGCTCGGGCGTGTTGATCACGCATTCGCCGACGACGCGGTCACCGACCTTGAGGCCGGACACGCTTTTGCCAACTTCGACGACCTCACCAACCCACTCATGGCCGGGTGTAACCGGATATGAAATCGGGATGATGTAGTTGCCAGACAGCAATTCATAGTCCGAGTGGCAAATTCCAACGCGGGTCGAGCGGATCATCACCTCGTGCTCGGTGATCGACGGGCTTTGGACATCCGCAACGATTAACTTGTTCGGTTTGTCAAAAATCAGCGCTTTCATCTATTCTCTCCCTCGTTGGCCGGATCAGGCTACTGTTTCGATTGCGCCGCTAAGGGCAGATTTGAAGACTGCTTCAAGCAAGGCGATGTTATTCACCAAGTGCTCGCCGGTCACCGGATAGGTTTCCGTGCCGCGTACGGCGCGTGCGAAGGACACAAGGTTGTCTTTCACAGGTTCCGCAGGCGCGATTTCGACCGTTTCAATTGGGCCGCCAGCCATGGCCGAGGTTACGATCCATCCGTCAGGCGCCTCAACATGCGCCTTGTCGCGAATATCAATCCAGCCCTTGGAGCCGTAAACCGTAAAGCGCGAAATGAACGGGTTGGCGAGCGAGGCTGACACATAAGACGTGCCGCCGCCTTTGAATTTCACGTAGGCCGCAACAGTGTCGCCTTGGGGCAAATCCGATGACAGCTGTTCGCAAATGCATAACACGCTTTCAGCAGGGCCAAGTAGGCGCACAGATAGGTCAAGCAAGTGAATGCCTGTAGCCGTCATGCCGCCTGCGGGGGCTTGGTCTGCCTTTAGGCGCCAATTGTTGCGATCCAGAGAGACGAATTTGTCATGACTAAAGTTGGATTCGATCTGATGAATGCGGCCCAATTCTCCCGCGTCCGCCTTTGCAAGCATGTCGGCAATCGGCGGCTCCCAACGACGCTCATGCCCCATGCCAAGGATCAGCCCTGCATCGGCGCAAAGCTTTACCGATTGTTCGGCCTCTGCCTTGTTCAGCGCTAGCGGCTTTTCACAAAAGATATGTTTTCCAGCAGCAACAGCCGCTTTGATCTGATCGGTATGCAGAGAATGGGGCGTGGCAAGAACCACGGCTTCGACCTCGGGATCGTTCAACGCATCTGCATAATGCGCTGACAAGGGAATACCTTTGCCTGCACACAAATCGCGCACGGTTTCCACGTTAGGTTCAACAGCGCGCACAACCTTGATGTCATTTGGCGCAGACGACAGCACGGCTAGCATCTTTTGACCCCACCAGCCCATACCGACCAATGCAATTTTAACAGGACCCGACATCAGCGATTATCCACACGTTTAGAGAAGGGGCGGATTGACACTGTCTTCCAAAGCCCAACCTTTGCAAAAGGGTCAGCGGCGTTAAACGCCTCAACCTCGGCTAAGGTATCTGCTTCGATTACAAAGCAGCTACCAATCATCGTTTCTTCGTCATCGGCCATAAGTGGACCGGAAATCACGGTTTTAACTGGGGCGGACCCAAGATAGGCCTTGTGATCGTCGTAATTGGCAAGCCGCTTTTCAACAGCGCCGTCGTGATCAAGGCAATGGATTACGTAATGCATGAAGCCAGTCCTTTTACGGTCTTAAGAAGGGATAATTTTTTGGGCGCGCAGCTCGTCAAACACGTCCGTGAAGCTGGCGGGCGTCGGCTGATATGTGTCGTAGCCACGCACGCGGCTGTTGGTCATATCAGTGAAACACTCAATATCGCGACCAAGGTCGGCATCACTGTGCCACCACGAGGCGAGCTTACCCACAGGGATATCCTGAAGCCCGTGTTTGGCAACAATTTCAGCCCAGATTGCAGGCGCATCGGCCATTTGCGTTTCCAGCGGCGTGGGGTGACCAGGATACTCCGCGGCTTCCAGACCAAAGTAGTTTGCAATCTGTTGCCACAGCCACGTCCAGCGGAAAATGTCTCCGTTGACCGTGTTGAACGGCATGTTTGCAGCTTCTGGCGTATTGGCGGCCCACATCAGCTGTGCGGCAACTACGCGCGCGTCCGACACGTCGGTCGCAGCGTTATATTGCTCGGGCGAACCAGGATAGACGAAAGGCCGTCCCGTGTGTTTGCAGATCGAGGCATAAACAGCCAATGTGACTGCCATGTTCATGGCATTGCCAATTACCAAACCGATCATCGTGTGCGGACGGTGAACAGACCAATTAAAGCCCTGCTTTTTCGCCATCTCAAACAACACATCTTCTTGCGCATAGTAGAAGTTTGGACCCGGTAGGCGCGGGCTGCTCTCCAAGAACGGCGTATAAGGCGTGAACTGTGCGTAGTCGTCAAAGGAACCAAGGTAATGCTTGAGGCCTGTCACCAAAGCGGCATGTTTTACCGGTGCATCGGCGATACCTTCGAACAAATTGCGGATCATCAACGCGTTAACGCGGACGTTTTCGGCCTCGTTCGTTTCACGCGACCACGTGCAAAAGAACACATGGGTCACATCCTGTGCCGCGGCCAATGCGGCCTTTGTGCCAACAGCATCCTTTAGGTCAGCCGCGATGTGACGGTCCGAAAAATCAAGATCAACCTCGCCACGCGACAAGGTCACGACCGTCCAGCCGTTCTCTTTGAGCATACGGCCCGTGTAGCTGCCTGAAAGGCCCGTTGCGCCAACGATAAGAGCGATATTCTGTGCGGTCATGAGTTAAGTTCCGTTTCTTTGAGTCAGGTTTATGTGGTCACGAGGATTTTCAGGTGCTCGCCTGCGGGATCGAGAAGGGCTTCAAAGCCCTTTGCAACCACGTCTTGCACATCGATGCGGGCAGTAATCACCTTTTCAACCGGGAAAATGCCCGCCGCGATCATGCGCGCGATGCGCGGCCAGATCTGGGTCGGGTAACACCACGTTGCCTCGACCGTGATGTCTTTGAGCGCCCAAAGCATCGCATCTATGCTGGCAGGTTTCATGTGGAGGCCTACCTGAACAACCTTGCCCTGACGGCGCACGGCCTGAACACAGGTGTTCAAAGACACTTCAAGGCCTACACATTCCAATGCAACATCAACGCCAACGCCCTCTTCGGTCAGATCCGCAACCGCGGTCAGAATACCGCCACCTGCGGGATCAATCACATGCGCATAGGGGGCAATATTCTGTATAATGCGGCGCCGGTTCGGGTTTGGCTCTGACACGATAATGACCGCAGCCCCTGCTGCTTTAGCAGCCAGGACAGTCAGCGCACCAATCGGACCTGCACCCGATACAAGCACAGTCGACCCAGCGGTTACACCACCACGGTCAACGCCATAAAGTGCCACCGCGGCGGGTTCGATCATCGCCGCTTGTTCGTTGGTAATGCCATCAGGAATAGGCTGCGCATTGTAATCTTTGATAATGGCCTTTTCTGCCATACCGCCCCATGCCCAGCTGAGACCGACACAGCCCATCGAAGGCGACAGATGATAAAGACCGCGCTTGCCGTAATAGTCATTGCGCGGCGACAATAGCGGCTGGATCGAGATACGATCCCCCGCCGTGACATGGCTTACGGCATCGCCAACAGCAAGGACCTTGGCTGAAAATTCATGCCCCAAGATTTGGGGGTTCGTCACACCGGTGTAGATATGCGGCTTCACGGGCGTCACGATGGGACCGGCAAGGTATTCGTGCAGGTCTGTCCCACAGATGCCAGTCACGAATGGGGCGATCAGGACGTCATCAGGGGCCAGTTTGCTCGATGGCTCTGGCACATCTTCGACACGAATGTCTTTAGCTGCGTGGAAACGAACCGCTCTCATTTGCCGGACCTCAATGATGTCTGATGTGTCAAAATTGGTAGATGCATCGCATGTTGCCCCTGCCACTTGCTCTGCGTGAATATGCTGTGGACGACAGCGCGCCCAAGCGCACCAAATAATCGTATGGCCATATGCATCCCTCCCAAGACTCACGCTTCCTCCACTTCACAATATCAATCTTAGAGATGGAAAAGCGGGCTAATTTATCCGCTTCGAATAAATTCCCCGAAAAGTCTCCGGAACGAACTGCTAGACATCAATGATGAATCACCGCTGCCGGAGGGAAATCATGGACGTTAGGCATAGCAATCATCGTATAGGTTGGATTGGTGCCGGTAAGATGGGTGGCCCCATGGTCAAGAACCTTCTAACCAACTCTGCCTCTGTTTGCGTGAGCGACCCTGACCCGGCGGCAGTAGCGATGGTGGTCGCAAAGGGTGCGACGGCTGCAACGATGCTTGCCGATATGGCTGATATGGATGTTGTGTTTTCAACCCTTCCCAATGATCAAGCACTGATGAACGTTATCAGAGGAACGGCAGATCAAAAGGGCTTGGCCGAGATCCTCGTAAAAGGGGCGATCTTTGTGGATATGAGCACGGTGTCACCAGAAGCATCGTCAAAAGTTTCTGAAATCCTTGAGGAATATCATATTTCATACATCCGCGCGCCCCTGTCTGGCAGCACGGTTATGGCTGAGAATGCTACATTGACCGTTCTGGCTTCTGGCGATGAGGCGGCATGGCAGACCGTGTTGCCATATATCAAAATGATGTCGCAACGGCAATTTCACCTCGGGTTCGGGGACGAAGCGCGCTATATGAAACTAGTGATCAACACGCTGGTCGGTGGGCTGTCGGCGCTTCTGGCAGAGGCGCTGTCTTTAGGACAAAGTGGTGGGCTGACGCGGGCCAGCATGATGGAAGTCATTGGTGAAAGCGCGGTGGCCTCGCCGCTTTTGAAATACAAAACGACGACAGTGGTTGAAGATGATTTTAGTCCTGCTTTCACCGTTGAGCAGATGATCAAGGACTTCACGCTTATCAGTGACGCTGCCCGTTCCAAGGGCGTTCCATTGCTAACAACCGGCCTCATTTTAGAGCTTTATCGTGCTGCCGCCAATGCGGGCTTGAAAGATGCCGATTTCTTCGCTTTGGTGAAATGGCACTCGGACATGTCATTGCAATAGGATATTAACGTGCAGGCAAAGGCGTCGCCCAATAACGTAAAATCGGAGATAACGGGCCATGAGTTGTCTCGGATTGTCGATTTCTTGCGAAAACTGCGCGCGCCATTCGATGCCGGATTGCCGACGGCAAAGCCTGACGTCTATTGGAATATCGTTCTAGAGCTCGTGGATTCGCAGCTTCGCCACAAACCGATCGACAAATCCGGTCTGATTGCGCTAGCGGGCGTGCCTTACAGCACGGGCAACCGCATGGTCACTCGCATGATAGAGGATGCCCTGATCCGGCAGGTGCCGCGCGGAAGCGGTCTCAAGACCCACTTTCTTGAACCGTCGGACGATCTGCTAGCTGCGTTCATGGCCTATGCCAGCCATGTCAAACAACACCTCGCCAAGACCTTTGGGCTGCGCAAGGGGTCTGAAGCAAATGAATATTATTTCGGCGGCAGCTATTTCGCTTCACAGATCATCTCGCCAATCAAAAGTGACGACATCGAAGGCCAAGTGCCAAATGATATTCAGTTCCTGCTGAATGACGACAACTACTTTACCTCGATGCGCAATATGTGGTCGGATTTTCGCAACGATCTTGGCCGCAAAAGCAGTTTCGATCTGCAACGCTTGCCGGACCTCTACAAGAATTCGCGCAAGGTCTTTGCCGCTTCAAAATCCGAATATGATGTTGTCTCGATCAATATGCCATGGCTGGGCGACTTTGCCGAGAAATGCTACCTCGCGCCGTTGGACGATTTGCTAAACGATGCCGCGATCAATGCCTTGGATTTTCACCCCTCTGTCTGGGGAACCGGAAACTGGAACGGCACGCAATACGGCATCCCACTTTATTGCACGATCGAAATTCTGGCGGCCCGGCGCGACTTATTCGAAGAAAAAGGGCTTAGCTATCCCAAGACCTTTGACGAAACGATCAGTGCCGCCAAGGCGCTGCATGATCCGGCAAACGAATTCTACGGCATCGCTTGGAACGGCCAGCGTGGCATGCCGATTGCGAATTCCTTCATGTTTTTTCTGGCAGCCTGTCAAAAGACAATTATCGACATGCCGCTACACAATCAAGAAAGCTGGCATTTCGATGAGTTCGAAAAGCTAAAGCTGCAGATCAACACCGAAGATGCAGTAGAGGTCATCGACCATATGAAGCAGCTGGTGGCCTATTCCCCCCCTGATATCGCCAATGTCGATTGGGAAAAGCGGATCAATTATTTTATGTCGGGAAGTGTCGGTCTTGCGTATTGTTGGACAATGCGCGCCGCTCGATTTGAGCATGAATTGAGTTCACGGGTAGCGCGGCGCGTCACCTATTTGCCGCCTCCGTCGCGCCGGGGCCTGCGGATTTCAGCCCCGATCGGGGGGTTTCTTATGACCATCCCGTCAAACGTTGCGCCATCCCGCCGCCGCCAAATCATGAATGCAATAGCGTGGATGGTCTCTCCTGAAGCGATGAAGGCACACGTCAAGAACGGGTTTCCCGTTGCGCCGCGTTTCTCGGTTTGTGCCGACCCCGAAGCGCTTGCGTCTTCTCCGATTGTCAGCATGGTCGATCGCATGGCACGCCGGAACGAATTGGTAACTTGGGCAAGACCGCCCGTGCCGCAGTTCAGCATTATTGAACGGGCACTCGGCCTTGAAGTTCACAACGCTGTCTTCGGTGGAAAGCCAGCGCGACAAGCACTACGCGATGCCGAGAATGCAATATTGATGCAAATAAAGGATAAGGCAGCAACATAGACGCCATCTTCAGAATCGGAGCAGCCGAGAGGGCATTGTCAGAGGAACTTTCTTGCCGACTGGGTTTGCGCCGACTTGCGTCACCGGATGACAAAACCCAGCCCCTTTCGCTATTTCAAAACATCATCCGAGATCATATCGGCTAGCGCCCCCTATCTTGATAGCAACAACTGATTGACGATTTGAAAGGCAAAATGATGATCAAAGACATCAAAGGTCTGCACCATGTCACGTCGATGGCGGGTGATGCAGCAGAAAACAACGCCTTCTTTACCAAAACCCTTGGCCTGCGTCGGGTCAAAAAGACGGTCAACTTTGACTCACCCGATGTTTACCACCTGTATTATGGCGACGAGGTCGGCACGCCCGTTTCCGTCATGACCTACTTTCCCTTCGGCCAGATGCCCAAAGGGCGTCGCGGTGCAGGCGAGGTCGGCACGACCGAATTTGCCGTGCCAAAAGGTGCGCTGTCGTTCTGGAAAGAGCGGCTTGGCAATTACGGTGTAACGGGCGTGCGCGAGGCGCGCTTTCTGGGCGAGGAGCGTTTGCAATTCGACGGCCCCGACGGCGATGGCTTTGCCCTAGTGGAAAGCGCTGTGCGGGGGCGCACGCCTTGGACCGGCACCGATGTTCCGCAAGATGCGGGGATATTGGGCTTTCATGGCGCGCGCTTCGCGTTGCGGGATGCAGCGGCCACTGGTGAATTGCTGACCTACATGGGCTATCAAAAGGATGAGACCGAGGGGAACATAACCCGTTACCGCATTGAGGGCGGCAACGCGGCGGATACCATCGACCTTGAGGAGGCGTCGGGTGCCAAACCCGCCAGTCAGGGTTCAGGTTCGGTTCATCATATCGCCTTTGCGGTGGAAAACCGCGCCAAGCAATTAGAGGTGCGCAAGGCGCTGATCGACACCGGCTATCAGGTGACGCCCGTGATCGACCGCGACTATTTCTGGGCGATCTATTTCCGCACCCCAGGCGGCATTCTGTTCGAAGTTGCGACCAACGAGCCGGGCTTTGACCGCGACGAAGACACCGCGCAACTGGGTCAGGCCCTGAAGCTGCCCACCCGATACGAGCAGCACCGCGCCGAGATTGAACGCCTGTTGCCCCCGCTTGCACCGTAAAGGAGACTCCAATGTCGCAAGACAGCTATCAGGCGTTGACCAAGGCCCCCAAACCGAGCGCGCCGCTGATCTTTGCCTTTCACGGCACCGGCGGCGACGAGCATCAGTTCTTTGATCTGGCGCAACAGCTTTCTCCGGGGGCAGGCGTTGTGTCGCCACGCGGTAATGTGTCCGAACGCGGCGCGGCGCGGTTCTTTCGCCGCACCGGCGAGGGCGTTTATGATATGGACGATCTGGCCCGCCGCACAGAGACGATGGCGGCATTTGTAGCCTTGCATAAAGCGCAACACCCTGAATCGCCGGTCTATGGCTTTGGCTATTCGAACGGGGCAAATATCCTTGCCTCTGTCGCAATGGCACATCCCGATCTGTTTGCGCGGATCGGACTGTTGCATCCACTGATCCCTTGGGAACCGGCGGCGAACCCTGCGCTTTCTGGTAAGCGGGTCCTGATTACCGCCGGAAAACGCGATCCGATTTGTCCGTGGCCCCTAAGCCAGCGTTTGATTGATTGGTTTGCAGCACAGGGTGCCGAGGTGTCTACACATATCCACGACGGCGGCCACGATCTGCGACAGCCAGAGGTGTCGGCCCTGCAAACACTGTTTACCGCAGCATAATCGGGCGCGAAACCGCCCTTTGGGCAGTGTCAGAAGAACTTTCTTGCCGACCTTGTCAGAAGAAACTGGCTTGAGCTGAGCATGCCGTCGACCTAGTCTTGCCGAATGACAAAACGCAGTCCATTTCGCTATTTCAAGACAAGTCCGGAAATCATCCGCCTAGCGGTGATGATGTATGTCCGGTTCCCGCTTTCGCTTCGGAATGTTGAGGATTTGCTGCATGAACGTGGCATCGATATCAGCCATGAAACGGTGCGGTTCTAGTGGAACCGTTTTGGTCCGATGTTCGCCGCGGAGATCCGAAGAAAACGGGTTCAGCACCTTCGTGCTCGGAATATATTCTGCCAATCTGGTCCACTCGCCCGAAGATGTGAGTTTTTCAACAGCATCAGCCCAAACCGGACCTTCATGAGGTCCGCGGCTAACGGCAGGTTTGAGCCCTGAGTGGGCACTCATTAGTATGCGACCAAGGGCCGCTTTCTTTGGCTAGAAGAATTCCTAGCTGAAAAATGTTGCCACAGTTCGCTTTGTAGATCAGGGTCAATCATCAGTCTCGGGAAGAACACTCCCTGCACCACATACAAGGGTAACCGGAAGATGCATCCTACTGAAAAAGCAGTCCGTCAGTTCCACGAGTCATGGGGGATGCGCGATCCGGATCGAGGCGCGGAAGTCATCGCGGCAGATTGTGACTTCGAAGACATAGCGCGGGGCGAGAAGCTCACTGGCAAGGAGGCCTATAAGGAAGATTACTACCGTTGGCGCGAGGCTTTCCCTGACGGAGTTTGTGAAGTTGAAAATGTGATTGTTAGCCAATGCGGCAAGTGGGCGACTGTCGAGTTTCGTAACACAGGGACCCACACAGGGACACTTCGATCAAGCCTAGGGGATTTCGCGCCGACCGGAAAACGAGCCGAAGTCCGTTATTGCTCGGTTATGAAGGTTAAGGACGGAATGGTGGTCGAGGGACGCGACTATTACGATAGCGCCACCATTGTGCGACAATTGGGTCTTGTAGGCTAACCACCTTCTACCAACCACACAGCACTTTCTGAATATCTTGCGTGGCGCCACGGTTCGGCGCTTGGGCGTAAGAGGCAGCTTTATCTGCATAGCCGTCGCGGAGCGCCTTTTTTATTGGTGCAGCCACAGCGCATGGTTGCTTCGAACGCTTCGTACCAGATGCCGCACCATGCACGAATAACCGCTATGCTGTAGGTGTGCTAAAGTCCGCCGGTATCTAAGAATTACTCGGGCCTTTGCCAACCCTTGGGTGAGGGCGCGTGCCGTCTGATAATCCAATGCAAAGCACAATCTCGTCTGCGCGAGGGGCGTCCGGCACCCAGAGTGTCATCGTGTCGATATGATCGAAAGACCATGCTTCATCTTTGTGCCCAAGTGGCAGATCAATGCTGCCACCTAATGCTCCAACTTTGTGATTTGAAGGCATCAGAGCCTTGCCGCCGCCAATAGCTTCGCGCACGGGTTTGCCAAGCCTCGGATGAAGCACCGCCGCGCCATGTTCCATTCCGCCCGAAGTTCCAACAAGCGCCGCTTTACCATAGCAGATTGGTGGCGCTGATAGCATATGTACGAGCTCCTTAGTCAAAGTTGCACCAAGTTCGGCACCTACTTCGAACAATTGTGATAAGTCTTCTTGATCTATTCCCGCGAAGGCATTGCGGACGATTGCCATGGCCGCCACACGCGTGATCGGCGCACATGGCTTTCCCATTTCGTCCATAGTTATGATTTCCTTGGCAAAAACGGTTTTCCGAATTTCCATGACCA
>Ga0075467_10004371_pt1 | contig 10505 bp, 10 predicted proteins | sample DEB08_DNA_9_FD_75067 | JGI IMG/M metagenome (GOLD analysis project Ga0075467, IMG submission 75067) | Aqueous microbial communities from the Delaware River and Bay under freshwater to marine salinity gradient to study organic matter... | ecosystem: Environmental > Aquatic > Marine > Coastal ...
CTTCTCGAAGGTTTTTTGAATCCCTAATCCTTCAATTATATCTTTTGTATCACGTATTCCAGCAGTATCAATAAACCGAAATGAAATTCCGCCAATATTGATCTCATCTTCAATACTATCTCTTGTGGTCCCAGCAATATCACTTACAATTGCTCGTTCCTCGTTCAATAACGCGTTAAGCAAAGTTGATTTACCAACATTAGGCTCACCGACAATAGCTACGGGGATACCGTTTTTCAAAACATTTCCAGTGGCGAAGGAATCTATCAAACGTTTTAAGACCAATGTGATCTTCGATATTAACTGCTGAAAGTCATCTCTATTGGCAAATTCTACGTCTTCTTCGGAAAAATCTAATTCTAGCTCAATGAGCGATGCAAAGTTTAAAAGTTCCTGTCGAAGTACTTTTATTTCTGAAGAAAATCCACCTCGCATCTGCTGAATGGCCAGTTGGTGAGATGCTTCAGAATCACTTGAAATCAAGTCAGCAACGGCTTCTGCCTGACTCAAATCCATTTTTCCGTGTAAGAAAGCACGCAATGTAAACTCACCTGCGGTTGCCATCCGACAGCCTTTCCGAAGACATAATTGTATAATTTCCTGTTGAATATAATTACTTCCATGGCAGGAGAGCTCTACTACGTCTTCTCCAGTGTATGAATTTGGATTTTTAAATATGGTCGCCAGTACTTCATCGATGATACGTTCTCCGTCCTTAATATTCCCCAGATGAACTGTATGCGTTTTCTGTTGGGACAATATCTTGCCAGAAATTGAATTGAATATATTGGATGCAATGGCAATAGCATCATCTCCAGAAAGTCTTATTACGGCGATTGCTCCAGCTCCAGCGGGCGTTGCCAATGCTACTATAGTATCGGTATTTGTCATTGTTGCAAAGGTACCCAATTCTCACGAAAGTGGGAATCTGTGATTTAACGGAAAGTCCAAGCAACAAAGCGACTTTTTTTATTGCCTTGTTCCATCTCCACTATTTTAACTTCTTTCGGAAGTGTCTTATTAACTGCTCGTTTGATATTCTTTAAGTTTTCTTTTCGCGATACTAACGAACTAAACCAATGCACCTGGTCTTTAAATAGAACGCTTTCAGAAATCATTTTTTTTATAAAAGCCTCCTCACCACCTTTATACCACAATTCATTAGATCGACCGCCGAAATTTACACCCTCATCTTCTTCCAGTTGAAGGTTTTGAGATTTACGCCGATTCTTTTGTTCGGCTTCAAAACGATTTTTATAAAAGGGCGGATTGCAAATCACAATATCAAATTCATCATCCGGCTGAATAATATTTTCTAAAATACTATTCTTGAATTGTTGAGGTCTGAGTTTAATTTCAGTCAGTTTGCTGTTTTTTTCGATGATTTCCTGAGCGTTTTTCAAGGAGTCTTTATCAACTTCACTTGCAGTACTGTGCCAACCAAAATGACAGGTCGCCAAAATAGGATAGATAAGGTTGGCGCCAGCACCAATATCCAACAATCGAAGATCGGTTTTCGGAATTAAATCTGCAATATGCAGTAAATAGTCCAATCGACCCGGGACAGGAGGGCATAGGTTATCATCTGGAATATCCCAATAAGTCAATTCGTAATGTGTTTTTAATAAGGCAGAATTTAATGACTTAACAGCTTGTGGATCAGAAAATTTGATGCTCTTATTTCCATACTTATTTACAAACACATAGTCGGATAGAGGTGGATATTGTTTTATTAAAGCGTCAAAATCGTAATCTTTAGCAAATGGATTTTTTGGATGCACAGTTTGGGTTTTATTTGGTATTGCTGCCAAGGTAGTTTAAAATTCTGGATTCTTGGAATGTTAGATTACCGGATTATTAGATATGCGCAATCCCGATTCTTTAAATGTCAAAATTCTATATTCTTTTCTCTTTTTTCTTTCATCAACTTCTGCTGAGCACAGTCGAAGTGAGCGTTCTAACCTCCTTTATTGGACATCTACTTTCAGTTTGAAAGTCTATAATGATTTCATAAATGTTGTAATGCGTGACTGTAACATTTTAATTCTATTTCATACTAATATTTTGTAACCCTAAAAACCAAGAAAGCATGGAAGTCATTAATCACAGCGCGAAAAGTACCGATACACAACTGCTCGTTGTAACCCATTTATCACAACTTCTAAATCATTTTACTGGGGTTGGCGGTCTAATTGTTCCTCTTGTTCTATGGCTCACTAAAAAAGATTCTATTGTTGGAATGGATGAACATGGCAAGTCAATACTTAACTTTCAATTGAGTCTACTCCTATGGATCTTTATTAGTATCCCTGCAATCCTACTTTTTGGATTGGGAATTCTTAGCTTAATCTTTATTGGTATTATCTCTTTTGTGCTGCCCATAGTAAATGCCATTAGAGCAAGTAAAGGAGAATCCCCCAGTTATTTTATGACAATAAAATTTATCTCTTAGGAAGGCTTCGAACTGGGTCTAGTCCCTAATTCGTTCCCAGTTTTGTTGATACTATTGAAATTAGTTTCATATTTGTAATCAAATTAATCACTAAAACAAAAAAATATGAATTACGCAATGTCTACTAAAACATCTTTCCGAAATGTCTTCTTTATAATGAGTTTGTTTCTTTTTACAACGTTGTCTGCTCAAGGGGCTGTTGAAACCGAAAGTGGTATTTTTGAATTTGAATCACAAGTCATTGACTATGGAACCATCGCTCAGAATTCAGACGGGGTAAGAGCGTTTAAATTTACGAATGTTGGAAAGTCTCCAATCGTTATTACAAAGGTAAAAGGGAGTTGTGGGTGTACGGTGCCTACGAAACCTGAAGGGCCAATCATGCCAGGTGAAACTGCTGAAATAGGTGTAAAATATGCAACGGATAGAGTAGGAGCCTTTTCAAAAACTGTTACTGTTACTTCAAATGCTAGCGAAGCTTCAATTGTTCTTAAAATAAAAGGAAAGGTTTTAGCAGGTGATAAAAAAGAAACTGAGTCTGTAAAATCGAATTAGAAAAAGAAAAATAGTTCAAAATAAAAAAAACCACCTTTTGGTGGTTTTTTTATTTCATAAACATTCTAACATTCTAACATTCTAACATTCTAACATTCTAACATTCTAACATTCTAACATTCTAACTATTAAGCATGACCGGCATCACAAGCATAGTAACACTTTCACCCTCATCCAGTCCATCAATAGGTGTTAATATACCTGCTCTATTTGGTAATGACATTTCAAGCGATACCTCATCACTAGCCAAATTATTGAGCATTTCAGTTAGGAAACGTGAGTTAAAGCCAATTTGCATATCATCTCCCTGATAAGCACAGGTTAATCTTTCTTCAGCTTTATTGCTATAATCAATATCTTCGGCAGAGATGTTTAATTCTGCTCCTGCTATTTTGAGACGTATTTGATGTGTTGTTTTATTCGAGAAGATTGAAACACGGCGCACACTGTTTAAGAATTGATTACGATCAATGCTAAGTTTATTCGGATTTTCCTTTGGAATTACGGCTTCATAGTTAGGGTACTTTCCATCTATTAAGCGGCAAATCATATCTGTATTATCAAAAGTAAATTTGGCGTTACTCTCATTGTATTCAATAACGACTTCATCCTCTCTTCCTGCTAGGATCGTCTTTAATAAATTCAGTGGCTTCTTTGGCATTATAAATTCAGCTATCTGTGAAGCTTGTACATCCTCTCTCGTATACTTTACCAATTTGTGAGCATCTGTAGCCACAAAGGTCAGACTCTCTGTTGAAAATTGAAAGAAAACGCCACTCATCACTGGCCGTAAATCATCATTTCCACTTGCGAAGATTGTTTTGCTAATTGCGGTAGCTAAAATATCACCTTGGATAATTGTAGAAGAAGGATCCTTTAAGGCAACAGCCGATGGAAATTCATCCCCATTAGCATAAGCTAAGGCATATTTCCCATGGTTAGAGCTTATCTCCACAGTATTGTTTTCCTCTATAGTGAATGTGAGTGGTTGCTCAGGGAAGGTTTTTAAGGTTTCCAATAGTAGACGAGCTGGAATGCAAACCGTACCCGTTGTGTCGCTTTCTACTTCAAGTTTCGATGAAATCGTAGTTTCCAAATCGGAAGCTGAAACTGTTAGGGATTTATTATCTAAATCGAATAAAAAATTATCTAAAATAGGAAGGGTGTTGTTTGTGTTGATAATACCTCCAAGGACTTGCAGCTGTTTCAACAAATAAGTACTAGATACGATAAACTTCATAATTTTTTCCCGCAGAGGCGAGAATCTTTTTAGTGTTACGTTATTTTCTTTCCAAGAACGCACCCGAAATTTTCAGCATATGTGCATTCTTGTCTTACAAATATATTTTAATTGACTTGTATCATAAAACAAACTTATTAACAACTAGACAGTGTATTTTCGTTTTCGATAGAAGTTAAAGCCAAAGCCAAACAATGCCAGTAATCCCAAAGGTAACAAGAGGTTAATAAGTTGCCATTTTGTGCGTTCGGCAGCAGTTTTTTGAGGATCGAGAAATGGAACAGCAATTTCCTTTGTTCGAATGTTTATAAGTCCGCTGTCATCCAGGAGGTAATTGACTGTATTGAGTAAAAAATCCTTGTTTCCGAACATGGTTTGGGTCATTTTATCAAAACCAACCTCAAGCGGTCTATTTCCCTGAAACTGGTTTTTAATAAGGTCTCCATCACTAACCACAACCATTCTGTTCCATTTGCTAGATTTCTTGTCTTCGGAAAGTTTAAAGGGTTTAATCCTATTCGCAAAGGCCGATGTAAATTCGCCTTCTAATAGAACAGCTAATGCTTGCGGTCCCGAGCCGAATTCTTGAGGTGACGGACCTCCTTCCATAACCTTTAGATGCTTAGGGATATCAATATCATAACTAATTTCTTTTGGCAATCCAATCAATTTCGTGATTGAAGATGAACTTAGTAAAATAGTTTTTTTAATGGTGTTTGGCAGCGTGTCAATTCCGCTCGTGTAATCAAACTTTACCGCTTCAATATTTGTTACTATAGGATGCATATTATTGCTGGCTGATAGCGGAAAATAAAACCATGGATACCGATTATACTGTGAATCGTTTTCGTTTCCTGAAGCCAGTACGATAGGAGCAGAGACTACGTCTTTTATTAGGTTTGAATTAATTCGCAGTCCATACTTAAAGAAAAGTTCGTTTAGTTTAAGGTCTCTTGCCACGGCATAAGTTTTTCCCGAGTTTGAATCAATCTGCTGCGCTGTTGCGTCTATGAGCCAAAGGGAAGCACCGCCGTTCATAGTATACTGATCAAGAATATACTTTTCCGAATCCGAAAATGCTTCTGTGGGTTGCGCGATGACAATCATATCAAATTTTTGTACATCTGTCAATGTTTTAATAGGGGCAACCTTCGCCGAATCAAGTGTAATTGGAGCGATATAGTAATATTCTTTAAGGGTTTTGAAAAAGTCGGCTATATAACGATCTTCGAGTTCTCCATTTCCTTTTAGTACAGCAATTTTTCTTTTTTTAGGAAAAACCAGTTTATTAAAGCCATCGGAGAAGGCATATTCTAAATTCTGAATAGAATTGTTAACACGTTCTTCGGAAGTGATTCCGAGCTGATTTTTTAGCAATGGGATCTTTACCGTTTTTTCATTGTAATACGCAAGTGCCCATGGATACACCAATTCAGTACTCACTTTACCATTTTCACGTACTTCTACTTGAGCAGTAGTCAAACCCATTTGCTGAAGCTGTTGCTGAATAGCAACTGGGTTCTCTTCATTTTCTAGTGGGTTGATAAATTCGTATTTAATATTAGAATTAAAGGCTGAAAACTCTTCAAGAAGTTGCTCAGTTTCAGTTTGCAGGCGTTTAAATTCAGGGGGGAAGTTTCCCTTTAAAAAGACATCAATAACTATTGGTCCATCAACAGTTTGAATTATATTCTTAGCAGCTTCAGACAGCGTGAAGCGTTTGTCTTGGGTTAGATCAAACCGCTTGTAGAAATAGTTTCCAAAGATATTAAGTAAAAGGAGCCCGACAAGTAATGCGGCCAAATTGATGCTATGTTTACGGTTCTTATTCACGATTCTTTCCGAAGTTTAAAAACCGTTGATGCAAGAAAAAAAGCAGAAATACTTAGAAAATAAATAATGTCACGCGTGTCTAATATTCCTCTTGTGGTACTGTCAAAATGGGCTTTCATCCCAAGATTTTCTATGGAAAAGTCAGAATTTATTAGACTTGTTAATCCTTCAAATCCATAATAGACCGTAAAACATAAAAAAATCGCAATGATAAAAGCGACAATTTGGTTGGATGAAATTGTTGATGAGAATACTCCAATCGCCGCATAAGCTAGAACTAAAAAGAGCAGGCCAATATAAGAACCAATGGTGCCGCCTAGATCAAAATTACCTATAGGATTTCCAAGACTTGAAATGGTAAGGATGTATAACAATGTTGGTATGAGTGCAATAATAATTAGCGTTATGGCGGCAACATATTTCGCTAAAACAATAGATTGTAGCGGAATTGGCTTGGTTAGTAATACTTCTAGGGTGCCCATTTTCTTTTCGTCGCTAAAAGTACGCATGGTAACCGTCGGAATTAAAAATAATAGAACCCAAGGCGCCAATTGGAAGAAGGCAGATAAGTCAGCAAAACCAGCATCCAATATATTGAAGGTCCCGCTAAAAACCCACAAGAATAAACCATTAAAAATTAAAAATAACGCAATCACCAAATAACCAATTGGGCTTGCAAAAAAAGAGTTTATTTCACGTTTTATTAGTGCTCTCATTTAGTTTAATAGGTTCTAGGCGCTTGGTTTTGGGTTCTTGTTAATTAGATTGATAGATTGTTGGAAGCTTGGTTTTTATACTTTCATTATTTTATCTTCTCTTTAAACTTCCATGCCTAATGTTGATCGCTTTTATATTTTAAACTTATTATTTAGTTTTTTACAATTCATCTCTTGAGTGTCACTTCGAGTAAAATTCAATTTACGCGAGTAAAATTGAATTTAGTATCGAGAAGTCACCCATCACCCATCACCGTTTGATACCACATCCACACTCCAGGCTTGAGCTTTAGAACGAAACATCGGCTTGGTTGTTGCCCAAACGTTTTGGAACAAATCACTTTTTCTATAGTTTTCTAAATCGTTTACTTCGTTCCATCTACTATAGGTGAAATAGACCGTTTCGTTATTTCTATCGCAATATAATTCTAAATGGCTGCAGCCAGGAAAATTCCTGATTTTCGATTTAACTTGCTCAAAATTAGCTAAAAATTCAGCGATGTATTCTGCTTGAAATTCCATTTTTACAATTCTTGTAAACATATATTATTCAAAATTAACGGTGATAGTGTCTCGAAATTCGAGTCCGAATAGCGTAGAAGCGCTACCTATTGTTGATGGATTACTTTTATAGATGGAAAGCTCAAGATAGAGAGAAGAATTCCACAAGGCCAATTTTTTACCATCCTCTTCCCGTTTTTCTGTAGGTGTTTCAAAATTAATTGCATCACTGTAATGTGTATGAACTTTAGTAAAACTTGCCGTTCGCGCTGTGATTTTAAAGCCACGACCCTTACCAACATCATCAAATAATGCTTTTGTAATATTGCAAATTACATTTCCGTAATTATCAATATAAATAACATTGCCAATTATTTGATTTGATTGCTGGTTGACAACGGGACGAATTCCCGTAAGTTGTTTAATTTCTGGAATGTTTTTTCCAATGACCTCAAGGGTTCCGCCGCGTGCAATATGGCAGGCAACTTTCACAAAAACATCCAAGACTGGGAAATTACTTATCAATCGATCGTGGATATTTATCTCTACAATCTTATCAGGATTTATTTCGTTGGTAAGCATGGAAATAATACCATTATTCGCACAGATAAAATAGTGCTCATCCAATAAAACTGCAATATGTTTATTTTCAGGATTTAACTCGCTGTCAATACCAATTATATGGATTGTCCCGGGAGGAAAACTTCGATATGCATTTTGAATTATGTAAGCGGCCTCAGTGAGATGAAACGGCGAAATAGAATGTGAGATATCAACAATACGTACATCATCTAATTCACTATAAATAGCTCCTTTTACCGCGCCTGCAAAGTGATCCTTTTCTCCAAAATCGGTTGTAAGCGTTATAATTGGCATGAGTCAATTGTTGATATTTTCTTAATTCGAATACCACAAAAATAGGTTACTTTTGTGACTAGTAAAACTATTTTTTAATTTGCATCATTAATTCTTAAACACAACGCTTTTGAACGAAATCATTATCGAACTTACAGATATTAGTCCTGTCGATTTCTTCGGACTACAAAACGCTAATATTGATCTATTAAAAAAATACTTCCCGAAACTAAAAATCGTAGCTAGAGGGACCCGTATTAAGGCCTATGGGGACGAAGAGGAACTCACAGAATTTGATAAGCGAATGAATATGTTGCTTGAACATTTTGTGACATATAACAAATTAGACGAAAATGTAATCGAACGGGTACTACTTAGCAGAAGTAAAGACGATTATAAAACATCAGCTAGTAGTGGAGATGTTTTGGTGCATGGTGTAAGTGGAAAGCTAATAAAAGCACAAACTGCAAACCAACGAAAACTAGTTCAGCTCATGGGTGTTAATGACATGGTATTTGCCGTGGGACCTGCAGGTACCGGTAAAACATATACCGGAGTGGCACTTGCCGTAAAAGCATTAAAAAGCAAAGAAGTAAAGCGAATTATTATCACGCGTCCTGCTGTGGAAGCAGGTGAAAATCTCGGATTTCTTCCAGGTGATCTAAAAGAAAAATTGGATCCTTATATGCAACCATTGTACGATGCGCTTCGTGATATGATTCCCTTCGAAAAGTTAGAATCTTATATAGAAAAAGAGATTATCCAAATAGCACCATTGGCGTTTATGAGAGGACGTACCCTTGATAATGCTTTTGTTATCTTGGATGAAGCCCAGAATACAACACATGCGCAAATGAAGATGTTTCTCACGCGTATGGGTAAAAATGCAAAGTTTATGATTACTGGTGACCCCGGACAAATAGATTTACCACGGCGCGTTATTTCAGGTTTAAAGGAAGCTTTGTTAGTACTAAAGGAGGTTAATGGGGTTGGAATGGTTTATTTAGACGATAAAGACGTGCTTCGTCATCGTTTGGTGAAACAAGTAATAGCTGCTTACAAAAATATTGAAAACCTTGATTAATTATGAGTAATACCATCATCGCTACTAATTTTAATTTTCCGGGTCAGAAATCTGTTTACCACGGAAAAGTTAGAGAAGTCTATACACTGGAAAATGATATGTTGTTAATGGTTGCTACCGACAGATTGAGTGCTTTTGATGTGGTACTGCCCAAAGGGATACCGTACAAAGGTCAAATCTTAAATCAGATTGCAACCAAAATGATGAAGGATACAGAAGATATAGTCCCTAATTGGCTGGAGGCTGTTCCAGATCCAAACGTAGCCGTTGGCTTGGCTTGTGTGCCCTTTAAAGTGGAAATGGTTATCAGAGGCTATATGAGTGGACATGCAGCAAGAGAATACAAAGCCGGTCGTCGTATTCTTTGCGGAGTTACCATGCCTGAGGGGATGATAGAGAACGACAAATTCCCAGCACCTATTATCACACCGGCTACAAAAGCCGAAATGGGAGATCACGATGAGGATATTTCCCGTGAGGACATTTTAAAACGGGGGATAGTTTCTGAAGAAGACTATCTCATATTGGAAGATTATACGAGTAAATTATTTCAAAGAGGAAGCGAGATTGCGGCAAGTCGTGGATTAATATTGGTCGATACCAAATATGAATTCGGAAAGACCAAGGACGGTAAGATTGTTTTAATTGATGAAATTCATACACCTGATTCTTCGCGCTATTTTTATGCGGAAGGCTATTCTGAAAGGCAAGAGAAAGGGGAGACACAAAAGCAATTATCGAAAGAGTTTGTACGTCAATGGCTTATTCAAAATGGATTTCAAGGGCTTGAAGGTCAAGAAGTCCCACCTATGAGTGATGCGTATATTGAGACGGTTTCAGAAAGATATATAGAACTATACGAAAATATTACAGGAGAAAAATTTAATAAGGCGGACGTTTCCAATATTCAAGAAAGAATAGAGAAGAATGTAACATCTTTCTTAAACTCTTAATTTTTCTTAATTAATGTATTTGGATAGCTCACCTCATACCTAGAATTAGCATGCAGGTTTTTAATCTCAAAGGTTTGTCCGTTGCTCCATCGAACTTCGATATCTACCTTTTTCTTATTTCCTAATCCAAAATGCTGCTCCTTAGGGTGAACAGATAAATATCCTGTTGTACTGTGTATTTCGCGCCAAACTTTGTCTTTCTTATTTTTCTTAACGATAATTGTTGATCCAATAGCGTCTCTATTAACTCTTTCAGAAGGATTCCCTATCAGCTTTATTTTTATCCAATTATTGTTATTGGAACTTTTATTCTCCA
>Ga0075467_10004375_pt1 | contig 10496 bp, 10 predicted proteins | sample DEB08_DNA_9_FD_75067 | JGI IMG/M metagenome (GOLD analysis project Ga0075467, IMG submission 75067) | Aqueous microbial communities from the Delaware River and Bay under freshwater to marine salinity gradient to study organic matter... | ecosystem: Environmental > Aquatic > Marine > Coastal ...
CCTTCAACCGAATTTAGATTAAAACAGTTACCAACTATTTCAGATTTTATGTCAGATGCAGTGAGTAAAACTATTATTTCAGATGCTGACCGAAAGAAAAATCATGACCAACTATATGCACAAGCACCATTATTAGAAGTCATTGATGTAGAAAAAACGTATCTCTCTAAAACAGGCTGGTTTTCTAAAGACAAACCTTTTAAAGCAGTTGATGGGGTAAGCTTTAAAGTTTATCCTGGAGAAACGATTGGATTGGTTGGTGAATCTGGTTGCGGAAAATCGACCTTAGGAAATGCCATTCTACAACTAGATAAAGCTACCTCTGGAATTATAAAATTTAAAGGGAAAAATATAAGCAACTTAAGCAACTCTGAAATGCGTGAAATTCGCAAGGACATTCAGATTATATTTCAAGATCCATTTGCCTCATTAAATCCGAGATTAACAGTTGGAAATGCCATTGTAGAACCTATGAAGGTTCATAATATTGGTGTCTCTGATACTGAACGTAAAGAAAAAGTTTTAGAAATTCTTGAAAAGGTAGGGTTGGAAGCTTCTGCTTTTGATCGCTATCCACATGAATTCTCTGGAGGACAACGACAACGCATTGGCATTGCAAGGACTATTGCTTTAGAACCTCAACTTATTGTATGTGATGAATCTGTTTCGGCTTTGGATATATCCGTACAGGCTCAAGTCTTAAATTTATTGAATACTCTTAAGGAACAGTTTGGGTTTACCTATATATTTATATCGCACGATTTAGCCGTTGTTAAATATATGGCGGATCAACTAATAGTAATGAACAAAGGAAAAATTGAAGAAATTGGTGATGCTGACAACATTTATAAATCACCTGAAAGAGCGTATACCAAAAAGTTAATTCATGCTATTCCAAAAGGATTATAGCATGAATACTTTTTTGGTTAACTTTAAAACACTTGAGACTAACTCCAATGTGTTTTCTAAATATGAAAACTCTTGGTCTTCATTTAAAGTAGGTTCTGGTAGATTTGATTTTGTATTCATAAGCAGTAAATCATGGTAGATTTGGGACAAAAAGTAAATTAAAATTCGGTTAATTAAAATTCGTTTTGTTTGGGACTGCTAATATCTAATTTATTTTCAATTAATCAGTTTAAATACATTAATAATCGTTAAAACGCATATAATTTTAACGTTTTTCCTCTTATTTAACGATTTACCCTACAAAAAAGCCACTAATAGGTTAGTGGCTCAATTCTTTTATGACTTATTATATTATAATTTCATTTCTGGTATATCTCCTTCAATTATCAAATGACCATCCGTTGCCTTTTTAATCTCTTCTACAGAAATCCCTGGAGCACGTTCTAATAATTTAAAACCACGTGGTGTTACTTCTATAACTGCCATATTGGTAACTATTTTCTTTACACATCCTACTCCTGTTAATGGTAGTGAACATGTTTTCAGCAACTTTGAGGCTCCTGCTCTATTAGTGTGCATCATTGCTACAATTATATTTTCTGCACTCGCAACTAAATCCATAGCTCCTCCCATTCCTTTTACCATTTTACCGGGAATTTTCCAGTTTGCAATGTCTCCATTTTCTGAGACTTCCATAGCACCAAGAATAGTCAGATCAACATGTTGTCCTCTTATCATTGCAAAACTCATTGCTGAATCAAAGAAAGAAGCGCCTGGCATTGTGGTAATCGTTTGTTTCCCTGCATTAATTAAATCTGCATCTTCATCTCCCTCAAAAGGAAAGGGTCCCATTCCTAAGACTCCGTTTTCACTCTGAAATTCAACTTCGATATCATCTCTTACAAAATTGGCAACTAATGTTGGTATACCTATTCCTAGGTTAACATAGTAACCATCTTTAACTTCTCTTGCAATTCGTTTTGCGATTCCGTTTTTATCTAACATACTAATTACGTTGTCTTACTGTTCGTTGCTCAATACGTTTTTCAAAATCTGCACCTTGAAAGATACGTTGTACAAATATGCCTGGAATATGTATTTGATTAGGATCTAATTCACCTACAGGAACTAATTCTTCTACCTCAGCGACTGTGATTCTTGCAGCTCCACACATATTTGGATTAAAATTACGAGCTGTTCCTTTAAAGATTAGATTTCCGGCAGCATCTCCTTTCCAGGCTTTAATAAATCCAAAATCGGCATCAAAGGCATGTTCTAACACATACATTTTTCCATCAAACTCTCTAGTTTCTTTTCCTTCGGCTACTTCAGTTCCGTATCCAGCTGGTGTATAAAATGCTGGAAAACCAGCTTGTGCTGCTCTTGCGCGTTCTGCTAATGTGCCTTGTGGAATTAACTCTACATCTAACTCACCTGAAAGCATTTGGCGCTCAAATTCGTCGTTTTCTCCCACATAAGATGAAATCATTTTTTTGATTTGTTTTTGCTGAAGTAATAAGCCTAAACCAAAATCATCCACACCTGCATTATTAGAAACACAGGTTAAGCCCTTTACATTGCGTTTTACCAATTCGGCAATGGCATTTTCAGGAATACCAGACAAACCAAATCCACCAAACATAAAAGTCATGTTATCATCCACACCCTTGAGTGCTTCAACAACATTTGCTACTTTTTTATTAATCATAAATTAAAATATTTACATACTGAAAAGTACGAAACTAAGGGCGTAATTCATATTAAAAATTGCCTAAAATAAATGATAATATAAAATTTAAAGAATTTTAAAAGTCGACATTCACGTCATCTGTAGTATTAGGATCGCCACCGAGATCTCCTTCGTCCTTAGCTTCACAATCTAAGTTTATAGATAATCTTGAAGGTTCTTCAAACTCATCCGTTGACACATTCAAAGTTTCGTCAGCATAACAAGCTTTCATATATAATCCCCAAATTGGCAATGCCATAGCCGCACCTTGACCATAAGAAATATGGCTAAAATGTGCTGCTCTATCTTCTGCGCCAACCCAAACACCTGTAACCAAGTTTGGAACCATTCCCATAAACCAACCGTCACTTTGATTTTGTGTAGTCCCTGTTTTACCAGCAATAGGGTTTTTTAACTCATATGGATAACCCGTAACTATTTCTTTATAAACCGCTGAATTCGCTAACCAGCTAGAATTATGCCTTAGTCGCTTTCCAGAACCAGCCTGAGTTACACCTTCCATAAGATTCACTGTAACATAAGCGACTTCTTCACTCAGTACATCTTTACTTTCTGGTGCAAACTGATACAACACTGTGCCATTTTTATCTTCAATACGCGTTACCATTACAGGTTTATTATAGACTCCTTTATTAGCAAATGTAGAATAGGCAGCCACCATTTCATAAACACTAATATCTGCTGTACCTAATGCAATTGCAGGAACAGGTAAAATTTCTGAAGTAATACCCAATTTATTTGCCATTTCAACAACAGGTTGCGGTCCAATTTCATTCATTAAACGTGCTGTAATCGTATTCGTTGAACTTGCTAACGCATCTTTAAGTGTCTGCTTACCTGAATAATTTCCATCAGAGTTTTTAGTCGTCCAAGCTTCTGGGTTTCCATATTTATCAGCTTCAATAGTTATCGGTGTTCTTGGAAATGAATCGCAAGGAGACACTTGTAATTGATCTATTGCGGTAGCATATACAAATGGCTTAAATGTAGAACCTACTTGGCGCTTCCCTTGTTTAACCATATCGTACTGAAAGTGTCTGTAGTCCATACCGCCAACCCAAGCTTTAACATGACCTGTCAGTGGATCCATAGACATCATTCCTGTTCGCAAAAACGATTTGTAATAACGCATAGAGTCTATTGGCTTCATAATAGTATCTATTTCACTCGCCTTGCCATCAATCCATTTGAAAACTCTCATTTCTGCGGGTTTCTGAAAGGATGCTCTTATTTCTTTATCTGATTTCCCTTGATCTTTAAGTATTCTCCAGCGCTCACCGCGTTTCATCCCGTCATTCATCAGTTTTGTAATCTCTGATTGATCTAATTCTAAAAATGGTGCTGTCTTATTTCGTTTTGGAGTATTCTGATTATCAAATTCTGCTTGTAATCTTGGCATGTGCATGCCAACTGCATCTTCGGCATACTTTTGCATACGATAATCTATAGTGGTAAAAACTTTTAAGCCATCACTATTAATATTGTATTTACTACCATCTGGTTTTCTATTGTTTTTATCACTAGTCCATTCTTTCATAAACCCACGTAAATAAGCTCTAAAATAAGTTGCGATGCCTACCCGATGTGATTCTGGTGTATAATTTAAGTCTAGCGCTGTTTTTTGAAGTGAGTCTTTAACTTCTTCATTCAAATAGTCATATTTCATCATTTGAGATAAAACAACATTACGCCTATTTCTGACTCCTACAGGATTTCTTCTTGGATTATATAATGATGGATTTTTTAACATTCCTACAATCATTGCGCTCTCTTTAATCTCTAGGAATTGAGTCTCTTTTCCGAAATATATTCTTGAGGCACTCCTTATTCCATCAGCAAAATTGTCAAAATCAACAATATTTAAATACATAGCAATAATTTCCTCTTTAGTGTACTGGCGCTCCAAACGTATAGCAATAACCCATTCTTTTACTTTTTGAAAAAGACGCTCAATTGTATTAGATGATGCTCTTTTTGTAAATAAGTTTTTTGCTAATTGTTGCGTGATAGTACTAGCTCCACCTCCACTTCCTAATTTAGATATTGCTCTAAGCGTTCCTCTTGCATCAATACCTGAATGCTCGCGAAAACGCACATCTTCGGTAGCGATTAAGGCGTTTACTATAACCTGTGGTAATTCTTCATAACCAACAGGTGTTCTATTATCTTCAAAATAAAATTTTCCTAAAGTTTTACCATCGGACGAAATGATTTCTGTTGCTAAATTAGTTTCTGGGTTTTCTAATTTGGTGTGATCTGGCATTTCACCTAAAGCTCCCCAAGATGCAAGTAAGAATAATAAAATTATTGCTAAGACACCACCTGTAAATGCAATCCAAAACCAACGGACGTATTTTGAAAAATCTAATGTTTCTGATTTAGATTGTGCTGTTTTCTTTTTTGCCATAATTACTAATTTTGAGCCTGTTCTACTCTAAAACCAACATCTGTGATACCTTCTAAATTGTCTATACCATTTACATCACCATTGTTCCTCATCACATGTTGAATATAGACTATGTAATCACCTTCCTCGTTAAATTTAAAAGGCTTTTTAAACCCTCTAAACCAAAGTTTATTTTCTTTAATATCTGAAAATCCAGTACCTAAAAGTTCACCGTTGGGAGCTGCCATTTTATACTCTAAAGTATCTGTAACTGCCTTTCCATTGGGATAATTTATTTCAACAATAAGAAATAAATTACTGAATTTATAATCACTGTTATTTCTTAAATTAACGTATAAATTGTAATTGCTTATCGTATCTGGTGCTTTAAAGTTGAAACTAGCAACAGAGTCCTTATGCCATTGATTTGGTACTGGTTTATAAACATCGAAAACAGCTTTTGAGTCACAACTTGTGATTAAAAAACAACTGATTATTATAAGAAATAACCAATTAGTTTTTCTTAACATTTGCATTTGTTTTGGCATTTGGCTTCTGATTGCGATTTCGGTTTCGATTTCGATTGTTGTTGCTCTTATTGTTTTTACGTTTGTTTTTGGGTTTTGGACTATCGAAACGTGTTAAACTATCTTGACCTACAACGTTTTCAAACTCATTTTTAGTATCCTGAATGTGCTCAACAGCATATTCTTCGAGGCTTGCAACTTTTTCTTTGTTCTTATTCTTATCAATAATTTCATTGGCTTGAGCTGTTGTAATAATATGCCAATTCATCCATTCACCTTCATAAGCATACCACATTAAGCCTTTAAAAATATCTGTCTTCTGGCATACAGCAGTACCTTTTTCAGTATATAGTTTTGAGTCAGACTTTGGAAATGCTTTTAATGCATCTAAGTATGCATCTAACTCATAATTGAGACAGCATTTCAGCTTTCCGCATTGTCCTGCTAACTTTAAAGGATTTAAAGATAATTGCTGGTATCGCGCTGCAGATGTGCTTACAGATCTAAAATCTGTTAACCATGTAGAACAACATAATTCTCTGCCACAAGAACCAATACCTCCGAGTCGAGCAGCTTCTTGTCTAAAGCCAACTTGCTTCATTTCAATACGCGTTCTAAACTCACGCGCAAAGACTTTTATCAGTTCTCTAAAATCTACACGTTCTTCTGCCGTATAATAAAAAGTGGCTTTACTAGCATCTCCTTGAAATTCTATATCCGAAATTTTCATTTTCAGATTTAAATCAATAGCAAACTGACGCGCCTTTACCTTCATTGGCTCTTCCTTATCTCTTGCCGAAGACCAGATGTCAATATCTTTTTGTGACGCTTTTCTGTATATTTTTAAAACATTTTCGGCATCTTCGAGATTCACTTTTTTACGCTTCATCTGAACTTTTACAAGTTCGCCTGTAAGTGTTACCATCCCAATATCGTGACCGGATTTTGCTTGAGTAGCAACTATATCTCCAATACTTAATGTAAGGTTTTCTGTGTTTTTATAATATTGTTTTCTGCCGTTTTTAAAACGTACCTCAACACCTATAAAAGGATCTTGTCCGTTTGGAAGCGACATGTTAGCTAACCAATCAAAAACAGTAAGTTTATTGCAGCTATCTGTGCCGCAAGTCCCATTGCTTTTGCATCCTTTTGGTTGGCCATCTTTACCAGTTGAGCAACTGTTACAAGCCATAAAAATTATATATATTAAATCTAGATGCTTTAAAAATCTAAATATAGGATTCGTAAATAATTAAAGAGTAAAGATAAAACTATTTATGAACTTCTGAGATATTAATAAATTCAGATCAAGTTATATATAAAGTTGTAGTGTTTTATTTTTTTAAAATTTCAAAAATATTCCTCAAATCTTTTTTATAAGGCAAATGATCTGCTCTTCCTTTTTTAAAGATATCATTACTGTTGCCTTGTCCTTTTCGCAAAGCTTTTTGTTCTTCGAATGATAAACTATTTATTTCCATACAATTGGTTGAACAACAATTTTCCATCTTTTCTTTACATTCATCACACTGAATAAATAGCAAATGGCATGCTTCGTTAGCACAATTAGTATGCATATCTGCAGGTTTTCCACATTGGTGACAATTAGCGATGACATCCTCAGAAATTCGTTCAGAACGTCTTTCATCAAACACAAAGTTTTTGCCTAGAAATTTATTTTCTAAACCATTAGCTTCAATTTGCCTCACGTAATTGATAATTCCACCTTCGAGTTGAAAGACATTTTTAAACCCTTTGTGCTTATAGTATGCACTGGCTTTTTCACATCTAATTCCACCAGTACAATACATTACTAGTTTTTTACCTTCCTTATGTTCTCTTAAATCCTCTTCAATTAAATCTAAAGATTCTCTAAACGTATCTACATCTGGTGTAATGGCATTTTTAAAATGGCCTATTTCACTCTCGTAATGATTACGCATATCTACCAAAACCGTATTAGGATCTTCAATAAGCTCATTGAATTGTTCTGCTCCTACATGGACGCCTTTATTTCTAACATCAAACGAAGCATCATTTAAGCCGTCTGCTACAATTTTATTACGCACTTTAACTTTCAGTTTTAAAAAGGCAAAATTATCGTGCTCTATAGCAATATTTAATCTTACGCTTTCTAAAAAAGTAATGGTGTCTATATGATTTTTAAAGGTTTCGAAATTTTCGGCTGGCACAGAGAGTTGCGCATTAATACCTTCGTTTGCTACATATATTCTTCCTAGAACGTCTTGTTCGTCCCAAGCTAAAAACATATGGTTTCTAAAAATTTCGGTATTGCCAATTTTGGCGTACTTGTAGAAAGAGATTGTTAAGCGTTCTTTTCCCGCTTTTTCAATAAGTTCTGCTCTTTCCTTAGCACTTAAGTTATTGTACAGTTGCATGCTATACTAATTTTAAGGTTAAAGAATATTTTAACTGCAAAGGTATTATTTTTAGTGAAATGCATGAAATAGAAGTACAAAAAAAGCACTTTGAGTATTTCAAAGTGCTTCTTAGATTAACTACTAACATAAAACTTATTAAAAGGTTAATCTACATCGGCTTAACAGCTGCCGTGATAATAACAGCAGCTGAAACACCTAATGTTTTGCTAATTTGATTGTTAAAAAGTAGAAAATTATTTACAAGACTTATCTCAACTTTTTATTTGTTCTCATCTGTCCAGATTAATCTCATTTAACCCGTTGGATGCAATTGGTCATTAAACTCTAAATTTTCATTTAAGAATTTTCATGACACTTTTCATAGCAATTATTTCCTTTTTCATTTAGTAGATGTGAAAAGTGTAAAATGGTTGCGTCATAAAATTGAAATAATTAAAATAAGTGGTATTTTTGATGCTACATTAATTATGAAAAACAGAAGAGATGAGTAGTGAAAAAGATGCAAAATTAAAGGCTTTAAAATTAACATTAGATAAGTTAGATAAAGCTTACGGTAAAGGTACTGTGATGAAAATGAGTGATCAGGCAATTGTAGATGTGGAAGCTATTTCATCTGGTTCTTTAGGTTTAGATATTGCTTTAGGCGTTGGAGGATATCCAAGAGGAAGAGTGATAGAAATATACGGTCCAGAATCTTCGGGTAAAACAACATTAACACTACATGCTATTGCCGAAGCGCAAAAAGCAGGAGGTATTGCTGCATTTATTGATGCTGAGCATGCCTTTGATAGATTCTATGCAGAAAATTTAGGAATAGATATTGATAATTTAATTATTTCTCAACCAGATAACGGTGAGCAAGCTTTAGAAATTGCTGATAACTTAATTAGATCTGGAGCTATCGATATTGTCGTTATTGACTCCGTAGCTGCATTAACTCCTAGAAGTGAAATTGAAGGTGAAATGGGTGATTCTAAAATGGGTCTACATGCACGTTTAATGTCTCAAGCCTTAAGAAAATTAACGGCATCTATAAGTAAAACAAATTGTACTGTGATTTTCATTAACCAATTACGTGAAAAAATTGGTGTGATGTTTGGAAATCCTGAAACGACTACTGGTGGTAATGCTCTTAAGTTTTATGCTTCTGTTCGTTTAGATATTAGACGCTCAACACAAATTAAAGATAGTGACAGTAACGTAATGGGTAATAAAACCAGAGTTAAGGTTGTTAAAAATAAAGTTGCACCTCCATTTAGACTTGCGGAATTTGATATTATGTATGGAGAAGGTATTTCTAAAGTAGGTGAAGTATTAGACTTAGCTGTAGAGCACGAAATTGTTAAAAAGAGTGGTTCTTGGTTTAGCTATGGAGACACCAAGCTTGGTCAAGGGCGAGATGCTGTGAAATCTCTAATTAAAGATAATCCGGATTTAATGGATGAATTAGAGGAAAAAGTAAGGGCCTTGATAAATGATTCAAAGTAGAAAACAAACAAAAATCCTGATTTATTCAGGATTTTTTTATTTTTAGACGCAACCCTTTTACATTTTTTGCATCTATAGAGTGAAATTGATTATTAATTAATTCCAATACTAACCTTGAGTTTAGATAGACTCATTAAAAATTGTATTAATCAAGATGCTCAAGCACAAAGCCAATTATACAAGCAATATGCAAGTAAATTATTTTCGCTTTGTCTTAAGTATTCTAAAAACTATGCGGAAGCAGAGGACAATCTGCATGATGCATTTATAACAATATATAATAAAATAGGTCAGTATAATAACAAAGGTTCTTTTGAAGGCTGGTTAAAACGAATTGCAATTAACACATCATTGCAATGCTATAGAGAAAATGTCGGAGTTTACGATATTGTAAATGAAGGCAACATTGAAGATGTCTCTGTAGATATTGATAATGAAGATGTAAGTATTGATTATTTATTAAAAATCATTCAAGAATTGCCAGATCGATATAGATTGGTATTCAATTTGTATGTATTAGACGGTTACTCACATGTAGAAATTAGTGAGTTAATAAACATATCAACCGGAACCTCAAAATCTAATTTAGCGCGAGCGAGATTGATTTTAAAAGATAAAATAGAAGATTACAATGCGAACTCAAATTCGCAATCATTATAATAATGAATAATAAAAAAAACATAGACAGACTTTTTCAGGAAAAGTTTAAAGATTTTGAAGTAGCACCTAATGATGCTGTATGGAGTCGTATAAACGAAAGTCTTCCTAATAAAAAGAAAAAGCGTAGAGTTATTGCACTATGGTGGCAAATCGGTGGAGTTGCTGCAGTTATTGCTTTACTTCTAACTGTAGGCGTCAACGTTTTTAATTCTGATGGCAATAACAACCAAGAATTCCCTATAGTAAACACGGACAAAACTGACACTGAAAATAATAAAGGTGAAGAGGGTTTAAAAACGTCAACAAACTCTAAGCAAGATGAGCATAAAAATGAAGTTAATAAACTTAAGGTTGTCGATTCGGAATCAGATACA
>Ga0075467_10004376_pt1 | contig 10493 bp, 11 predicted proteins | sample DEB08_DNA_9_FD_75067 | JGI IMG/M metagenome (GOLD analysis project Ga0075467, IMG submission 75067) | Aqueous microbial communities from the Delaware River and Bay under freshwater to marine salinity gradient to study organic matter... | ecosystem: Environmental > Aquatic > Marine > Coastal ...
ATTCGAAAGGGTCAATTTGACCAGTCAGACCAGTCTGGCTTCGCGCAGTTCGCCGCTCTCGCTGGATAGGTGTGTCCGCTAGCAAAGCTTACTTCGGCTTGGCGGAAACTTTGCGACACTACCCTCTAGCCTGCCATCCGGTTATGAAGCATCAGTTTTGGCTTCATCCTATAGGCGAACGTTGAGACCGACCCAAACCGGACTTTGGCCGCTCCATGCAACGCTGCGGTGCAGCTTTCGCATTGCGGCCATTCGTGCATGGCGCAGCATTTTTGTCGGCTAAAAAGTCGGTGTGTGGCTGCAAAGCAGCCGTTTGAAATGTTCGCTGCGAATGCCACTTTAGGCCATCAATATGCGGCCACTAGTGCAAGAAACTCCAGTCTGAGAGAGTGCCGGAGCTATAGCTATACAGATCGTTTCAAATTGTTATTTAAATTCATTCCGATCCTAAGCGCTGGTCACGCGCCAGATTATATCACCGACGTCGTCCGCCATTAGCAGTGATTTTTTGTCGGGTCCGATCGTCACGCCAACAGGGCGGCCATAGGCTATCTTCTCATCTACAGACAAAAATCCACTTAGTATATCACGAGGCGGGCCATTGGGTGCACCATTCTCGAAGGGTACAAAGATCAATTTATAGCCGCTAAGCTTTGAGCGATTCCACGAACCATGCTGACCGATAACCATGCCATCGCCAAAGCCGGGTAGTGTGCCATCTGGCAACCAGCACAGTCCAAGTGACGCAGTGTGCCCGCCCAAGGCGTAGTCAGGGGTGATCGCTTTGGCGACCATCTCGGCGTCTTGCTGGACGCGATCATCAATAGTGTCGCCCCAATAGGAATAGGGCCAACCGTAGAAGCCGCCGTCCAGCACAGATGTAAGATAGTCGGGCGGCGTTTCGTCGCCCAAACCGTCGCGTTCGTTTACAACCGCCCAAAGTGACGCTTTCGTTGGCTCCCAGGCCACTCCCACTGCATTGCGCAGGCCGGACGCAAAGATGCGAGCGTCCCCGGTTGCGACGTCAAGCTCCCAGATTGCTGCCCTGCCTTCCTCGACCTCCGGCCCCTGATCTGCAATATTCGTAAGTGACCCGACACCGGCGTATATCTTTGAGCCATCGGGCGAGGCAATAAGACTGCGGGTCCAATGTCCGCTTGGCTTGAAGTCCACGAGCTTCTTTCCCGGCCCTTCAAGGGACGTAGCGCCAGGGGTATAGTCGAAGACTACAATTCCGTCGGTGTTGCCCAGATAGAAATTCGTTCCAATCAGCGACATTCCAAAGGGTTGGTTCTGGTTCTCGACAAAAACCTCGCGGGTTTCGGCCACACCGTCCCCATCCGCGTCGCGCCACAAAGTGACCCGGTTCGCACTTTTGCCGATTGCCTTGGCACGTCGCATCGTGGCTTGTGCCGCGTGATCCATCAGCGTTTTTGGCGGGCCTGCCAGTTCTTTCGATTCTGCAACCAGGACATCGCCATTGGGCAGGACTTCAATCCAACGCGGATGCTCCAATCCCGACGCAAACGCGTTTACCTTAAGGCCAGCGGCACAGGTGGGTAAGTGGCCTTCGGTCCATCCCTGAGCGACGGGCATCTTCAACGTCATGATGCCCTGTGTCTTCGCTTCAGGGATCTGTGGTTTCGCACCTATTGCTTCGTGTTTGGGTGATCCCAGACGGCGCAAAAGCGCCACTGTGCCACCGACCAATGCAGTCGCTTTCGCTATCAATTCCATCACGGACCTCTGACTTGTTCGACGGTTAGCGTAGACGTGAACTTTTCGCGGTAACAGTGCCAATTGGTTTAGCAAGCCGAGCAAATATTCCGCAGGTCCTTCGCATAATGGGAGCCAAATACCTGATCTATCCGTCCAGCGGGCTGCTCATTGCTGTTGAATATCAGCCATATCCCATCAATGATGCCGGGGCTGCAGAGCCAGAGAAGGCGCTGAAATCGAATTTTACTATCATTTGGAGCGATCGGTCATGTCATTGCATGGGCTCAACCTACAGCACCTGAGCTTCGGCTACGGTGCCGATCCAGTCTTGAAAGACGTCACGTTTTCGGTTGAACGCGGCAGTTTCTGTGCACTTTTTGGGCCGAACGGCGCAGGCAAGACCAGTCTTTTTTCGCTTCTGACCCGCCTTGTAACAACGCCGACCGGGCGGATCGAGATTGCCGGGATCGATCTCCAGAAATCGCCGCGCGCGGCGTTGGCAAAGATGGGGATCGTGTTCCAGCAGATGACGCTTGACCTCGACCTGTCGGTGCGTCGGAACCTGTCCTATTACGCTGCGCTTCGGGGCCTGTCCGGACGCGAGGCCGAGCGCAGGATCGATGCCGCGCTGGACCGGTTGGACCTCATGGACAGAGCCAAGGTGCGTGCCCGTGACCTAAACGGCGGCCACAGGCGCCGGACCGAAATCGCACGCGCGCTACTGCACGATCCTGAGGTCCTGTTTCTGGACGAGCCGACGGTCGGGCTGGATCCCGCCAGTCGTGCTGCGATCACCGAACATGTCCATGCGCTTTGCGCAGAGGACGGTTTGACGGTGCTTTGGGCAACCCATCTGATGGACGAGGTACGACCCGAAGACGATTTGGTTATCCTTGATCGGGGGGAAGTTCTTGCCCATGACACGGCATCCCGGATTGCAGGTGATCGTTCAATCGAGCAGGTCTTTCTCGAAATGACGTCGGCCGCAACATGAGCGGATATCTTGTCGCCCTTCAAGCCATCGTTCTACGCGAAGTCCTGCGGTTTGTGGCGCAGCGCGGACGCTTCATTGCCGCTTTGGTGCGGCCATTGGTATGGCTTTTGGTCTTTGCGGCAGGTTTCCGGTCGGCGCTTGGGCTGTCGATCATCCCGCCCTACTCGACATATGTAACTTACGAGGTTTACATCGTCCCCGGCCTTTGCGGCATGGTGCAATTGTTCAATGGAATGCAATCGTCGCTCAGCCTTGTCTATGACCGCGAAATGGGCTCGATGCGTCTATTGCTGACCAGTCCTCTCCCCCGGTGGTGGCTTCTCTTCTCGAAACTGATCGCTGGGACGGCGGTGTCGATCCTGCAAGTCTATGCATTTCTTGCGATTGCCGCGGCATTCGGTATCGTTATGCCATTCTCGGGATACATATTGGTGTTGCCAGTCCTACTTTTGACAGGGCTCATGATGGGCGCACTGGGATTGGCGTTGTCTTCTACGATCCGCCAACTTGAGAATTTTGCGGGGGTTATGAATTTCGTAATCTTCCCTGCATTCTTCCTGTCTTCGGCGCTTTATCCGCTGTGGAAGATGGCCGAAAGTTCTACGCTGCTTTACAGGATATGTGCCGTCAATCCGTTTACCAACGCGGTCGAGGCGATCCGTTTCGCGCTTTATGGCCAGGCAAACTTGCCGGCATTGGCTTGGACGCTACTGGCGCTTGGCGTTTTCCTTGGGCTGGCACTTGTTGGCTATGATCCGGCGCGAGGTCTGTCGCGACGGCGTGCCTCAGGCGGTTAAAGGCCCGGCTAGGAGATCACGTCTTCAAGGGTTGCAGGGTTTCCGATCAGCCGGACGATCCGGGTCGCCAGCCGCTCCGCCTCGGCCATGGCATGGGTGACGAAGACCGTTGCGATGGCGCGGGACGCGAGCAGTCTTTCGGTGAGGTCCAGCATTTCCGACACCAGCGATACATCAAGCGAGACGAAGGGTTCGTCCATCAGAAGCATATCGGGCGCTGCCGAAAATGCCCGAGCGAGCGACAATCTGCGCTGCTGGCCAAGTGAGAGTTGGCCAGGGAATCGGTCGGCAAAGTCGCTAAGACCAACCTCGCCAAGCGCTTCACGGGCGGTGCTTTCGTCTATGCCAGTTGTTAGGGTCAGGTTTTGAAGCGCGCTCCGCCACGGCAATAGCGCGGGCTCTTGAAATACCATCGCGCGGCGCTCCGGCACTTTGACTTGGCCCACAAAGTCAGCATCCAGACCAGCCAGAACCCGAAGCAAAGTCGTTTTGCCTACACCAGACGGCCCGACCACAGCCAGTGTTTCGCCCGCGCCGACCTGGAACGCTACACAGCCAAGAACGGGCGTTATTCCGATGCTTTTGTTATCAATGGCAACCGAGATCATGCGCGTCGCCAGCGCGTTGCACGCGCCTCCCAAGGGCGCACAAGAAGGCCTTCGATCGCCAGCATGACGACTACGAAGCTGAGGGCATAAGCCAGCACCATGCCAACGTCGAAAAGTTGGAAATAAAGGTGGATCTTGAACCCGATGCCGTCGCTTCGCCCAAGGAATTCGACGACCAAAACAATCTTCCAAATAAGGGAGATTCCCGAACGTCCGGCGGACGCAATATAGGGCCCAAGCTGCGGCAGGATAATATGCCAGAAACGTGCCCAGCCACTCATCCGGAAGATTGCTGCAACGTCATTAAGCTGGCGGTCGAGCGCGCGTGTTCCTTCGCGGATTGTGACCACGACAGTGGGAATCTTGTTGATGGCCACGGCAGCGACGGCTGCGACCTCGTTCAATCCGATCCAAAGATAGCAAAGAACAATCACGACTAAAGCAGGCAGGTTTAGAAAAACGATCAGCCACGGGTCCAGCCAACGATCCGTGCCGCTGCTGCGGCCCATCAGCAAACCAATGGCAACACCCATCGCCATCGCAATGACGAAAGCCAGCGCGACACGCCGCAGCGTAACGGCAAGATGGCGCAGAAGTTCACCCGAGAGCAATTCGGACACCGCGAGAGGGAAAACCTGCCACGGACTTGGCAGAACCGTTGGGTCGCCGTTTAGGATCGCTAGACCCCACCAACTGAAGATTAGGGCCAGAATCGAGATTGCGGCCACCGGAAGGTTGCCTGTGAGATCAGCCTCCGGCTGCAACGAAGACGCCCTCGGGCATCTGCGACGAAGATCCGACAAGATCGGGTCCACCCAGCTTGCCCATCAGTTCGAACACCGCGGCAGCACTTTCAAGATCGACGGGGGTTATGCTAGGAATTCCGGCACGAAACCCCGATTTGAGAGCTTCGAATTCCGCGTCATTCGATGCTGGCATGCGCGGGCGCAGACGATCCCAAGCGGCTTCATCTGTGTTCAACCGGTCTTTCGCGGCACGGGACGCTGCCGTAAAGCCCGCCACCAGCTTTGGGTTGTCACGCAACATCTCGCCTTTGAAGACATAGCCCAAAAGTGGCATCTCGGGGTCAAGGCCAAGGGCTTCGGCGGCCTCTGCAACGGTAATTAGGTCCGTCATGCCTGCAGCCCGCATGCGCGCCATGAAGTGCCAGTAGTTCACAGCCCCGTCGGTTTCGCCGCTTAGACCGGATTTAAAGATCAGCGGTGGCGCGCCAAAGACTTGTTCCGTCTCGGTTGCAAGGTCCATTCCGTGGAATTTCTCGGCGTAAGCGCGCAGGATGATCCAGCTTTTGTCCAGCGGGCCCCCGGCTATCCCAATTTTGCCCCCCTTCAGATCGGCGAGCGTTTTGGCAGTGCTGTCCGCGGGCACCATGACCCCGCCCACGGCTTTGGAGTAAGGCACAAAGACGTAATCTCTGCCCGCTGCTCGCTGACGCGCAACCCAAATCCAATCGGCGACAATCACGTCCGCTTCGCCCCCCTGGAAGGCAACACGTGCAGCCGAGCCACCGGCCAAGCCTTGGACGGACATCTCGAACCCGTTGGCTTCGTCGAGGGCGAAATGATCGATGGTGTCGATCTCCCAGTTCACCGTACCGGATGCCATCACCGCGACCCGCAGGACCGGTGTATCGGCATTGGCGCGAAGCGGTGCTGCAAGTGTCACTATGGCCGCGATCAGCGCCACGAAATGGGTCAGCCTAAACATTTCATCTCCCTATGTGTTCCGGCTTCTCGCCAGTTTTCCCAAACCTTGGTCTATCCAGCGGCAGCGGGCAACGTCATTATTCACTGGCTGCACAAACTTTCCGCCCTATCGAAGCCCAAAGTGTCGAGCGTGTCGCTTTGGTGTTCAAATCCATCGACCGGCGCAACCGAAATCACGGCGTTATGGGTCGCAAGCAAGATGGGCTGGCGCATCTGGCCGTTCCAATCGCGAAAGTTTCCCCGCACGCCTTTGTAAAGGTCGACCGACAACTCGGGGGAATGCAGCGCCTTGTGTACGCCGGCGCGGTCGACGGACCCGGCTTGAACAAGAGCATCCATGACGACCCGAACTGCCGCCCAACCGGCCCAATCCGCAGAGGACATGTCGCGGTCAGTCCGGCGTCGGAATCGCTGATTTAGCTGAGGTGCCCCGTATCGTTCGAATGTCCAATGCCAGGCCACTGCCTTCAGACCTTCGGACCCAACAACCGGACGCGAACTAAAAGTTGCAAACGGCACATAACGCCCAAAATCGCCTTCGTCGTCCACCAACCAGACGACATCATAGCGCACACCACCGGTTAAAAGCGCAATGTTGCTGAGGTCGCGCTTTCGCGGATCATTAGTCAATTCGAAAGCCTTGTCGCCGGCGATTTTCAGGCCAAACTTGGCGGCAGACCGACGGGCGGCTTCGGCCTGTTTCGTGTCTCCATCGGTTTGCCCATGCAGCAGCAGGATATCCGTCCATCCACGCGACCTTAAGTGCTGCGCGAGTGCGTCGCTTAGCATCGCGTGTGATGGCTGGGTATGAAGCAGTGACTTGGCACAAGACGCGCCGCGCCAGTGATCCGAGCGGTCACGGATATTGATAAAAAGATCGTCGGGCGTCGCCGCATCGAGTGCCAAGGACATACCGACGGGCGGCAAGTCCAGAAGGATAGCCAAAGGATGCGACGCCTGAGCGTCTCGAAGCGCGTCAGAAAGCCTATCGAAGGGCACAAGCACCTCGTCCAACTCGAACGTCATACCAAGGGCGCGGCCCAAAATGCGTGTGTCCCGATATCCCAGCCGAACCCCTTCGATCGGGCGACGGCGATCCCGCAGCGAAAGTCCGGTATAAAGCGGCTGCGTCTCGTAGTAGGGATCGCCTTCAATGCCAAGATAGACGACGCGCGCGACATCCTGTGCCACCGCTGGACTGGCAAGCAGCAGCAAAAGCGCGAGGAGCCTAGCGATCATCGATCAGAATGTCGTAAGGAACGCGACCAACCGGGATTGACGTGATTGGCTTTAGAGTGCCCGTGTCAATCACGGTCACATCGTCCGAAAGGCCATTGGCCACATAAAGTCGCGATTCGTCAGCGGTCAGCGCCAATCCCCAGGCGCGCGCACCGACCAGAATATAATCGATCACTTCCCGTTTTGGCACATCGACCACCGCAACATGGTTGGCACGGCCAAGGGCAACATAGGCGCGTTGACCATCCTCGGTGATGATCAAATCAACCGGCGTCACTTGTTCGGGACGAAAACCCGTAGGCAGAAACGCGACGTCGCCCACAAGTTTTAGCGTCGCCACATCGATAATATTGACGATGCCGGCCAGTTCGGCCGAGACCCAAAGTTCGGTGTCGTCCGGCGTCAGCGCAAACCTGCGCGGGCGCGTGTCGACAAGGATGTCTGCGATAACTGCGTCGGCCTCAAGATCGATGACGTGGACCAAATTAGCGGCTTCCGACGCCACGAAAACAAGGCGTCCGTCGGACGTAACCTGAACTCCTTCGGGTTCCTCGCCGGTCAGGTACTCGGCAAGAAACTCTCCGGTTTCAACATCATAGACAGAGGCTGCCGCATCTTCTTCGTTTGATACAATCAGCCGCCGTCCGTCCGGGTGGAGGTCAAAGGTTTCAGGTGCTGGCACGCCGCGAATGCGACCGATAAGTTCAAAGGATTTGGTGTCGTAGATGGCAATCATATCATCATCCGCACACCCAACGAAAAAGGCTGAATGGTCGGCACTAAAATGAACGCCGCGCGGACGCGCGCAGGTCTGAACTGTCCTGACCACTTCGAGTTCTGGTGACAGAATGGTCAGCGTATCGGCGCGTTCGTTGGCCACAATCGCCACACCAGATTGGGCATCTGCCTGACCAATGGTCGAAAGAAACAGACAAGCCGTCATCGCGGCGAACTTTTCGGCACCCCTAGTGTTCATAATATTGGACAAGACCTATTACCATGCGTACCGTATTATACACGATGATTAATAAGATCACTACTTCGATAACCAAGGGAGGGAACAGTATGACTAAAAGATTGGTTTCGGTCGCGTTATGTATCGCGGCTATCGTTGCTTCGGGCTCGGCGAGCGCGCAAGAAACGACCAACAGTACGCTCTACGGCGACCTACAGTCGGTTACCCAAAACATGCTTTCGCGTGCGGCGGGTGATGGAAACAACTTTCTCCACACCAATGGCAACTATGAACAGACCCGGTATTATCCGGCCAGCCAGATCAACACGTCCAATGTCAAAGATCTTCGCCCGGCCTGGATTTTTCAAACGGAAATCGTGGACTCGCTGGAAACATCGCCGATCGTCGTAAACGGCATCATGTACGTCACAACGTCTTTCAACCACGTCTATGCGCTGGACGCGCGTACTGGCAAAGAGATCTGGCATCATAAACATGCCATGGGTCCGGTCACGACCTATTGCTGTGGACCAAACAACCGCGGCGTAGCCGTTTCAGGCGACAAGGTTTTCATGGGCACTCTTGACGCCAAGTTGGTGGCTCTGGACGCTAAAACTGGCAAGCAACTTTGGGAAACCCAGATTGCCGAGCCAGAGCTTGGCTATTCGGAAACCATGGCACCAAGCGTCGTCGATAATATGGTGCTGATTGGTACCAATGGCGGTGAGTACGGTATCCGTGGCTTTGTGAAAGCTTTTGATACCGAAACTGGCGCTGAAATCTGGAACTTCAATACAGTCCCAGAAGACTCGGTAGGCGTCTGGGCGACCCACGATGCAACGGGCCGCGACATGCTGCGTGATATCGATGCTGAAAAGGCGGCCCTTGCCACTATGGGCGACCCCTACGCGACCCTCGGCGGTGGCGTCTGGCAGAACCCGGCAGTCGACCTTGACACTCGGACCATCTATTTCGTCGTCGGCAACCCATCGCCTGACCTCGACGGATCGCTTCGTCCTGGGGACAACCTTTACACTGATAGCCTTGTTGCAGTGAACTTGGATACTGGCGAATATGTTTGTCACTTCCAGTACATCGCCCACGACGTCTGGGACCTGGACGCGGTCTCGCCTCCGATCATCACAACGGTCGCGGACGCGAACGGCAATGACGTGAAAGGTGTGCTCCACGCGGGCAAAACGGGCCATGTCTATGTCCACAATGCCGATGACTGCTCGATGATCCGCTTCTCGGAGGCCATGGTGCCGCAAGAGAACATGTGGGTTCTGCCTACCGCTGACGGAGCAAGGATGCTTCCGGGAGCCAATGGTGGTGTCGAATGGTCACCGATGGCGATCGATCCGAACCACCGGCTGAGCTATGCGATCAACCTGCATCAGCCGATGACTTATACGGTGCGTTCGACCCCCTATCCTGAAGGCAAGCTTTGGTTGGGCGGCTCCTTCGACGTGATCCCAGATGAAGAACAGTGGGGCAACGTCACCGCAGTCGACTATGATACTGGCGATATCGCCTGGCAGGTTCGCACTGCCGAGCCGATGATCGGCGGCATTCTGGCCACGGCTGGTGGTCTGGTATTCACCGGCGAAGGCAACGGGCTTTTCAAGGCCTATGACAGCTCGAACGGTGGTGAGTTGTGGCGCTTCCAGGCGGGTGCCGGCGTCAATGCGCCTCCCTCCAGCTATACGGTCGAAGGCCAGCAATTCATCGTTGTTGGTGCGGGCGGTAACGCACAACTTAACTTCAAGCGTGGTAACAATATTATTGCTTTCACCCTTGCAGACTAAGACGTAACATCACGATAAGGAGGGCGGGCTTACCAGTCCGCCCTTTTCTTGTATGGAGACCGAAACATGAGACTGCTCCTTTCTTCGCTGACGCTGGTGCTTTTGGCGTTTCCTGCTTTCGCGATGGACGATTTTGTCCTTCAGGACGAAGTTGCCCTTTGCATGGGCTGTCACGGAGAAGACGGTGTGCCAATTGACCCAGAGTATCCGGTGCTTTGGGGCCAGCAGTATTTCTATACTTTCACCCAGCTTCGTGACTATAGCGCAGGGCGCCGGGAAAACGAGATTATGACCCCCATCGCCGCCGAGTACACGCGGGATCAGGCCAAGCTTTTGGCCGAGCATTTCGCAGCACTCGCATGGCCCAACATTCCGGGCGAGGTGCAAGACGGCGACCAGCAGATTGCCGAACGGGGCATCACCGGTGGGCAATGCAGCGCGTGTCATGGAAAATGGCAGGGCGACAGCCGCATTCCGCGGCTTGCAGGTCAGCAGGTGGATTATATCCGCAAGTCGATGCTGGACTTCAAAAACGAGGTCCGGATGAATGCACCCGACAAGATCAGTACAATGAAGCAACTCGATGACGAGACCATTGAGGCGCTGGCACGCTATCTTTCGACCGTCGCCGTCCAGTAGGCCTAAG
>Ga0075467_10004377_pt1 | contig 10493 bp, 11 predicted proteins | sample DEB08_DNA_9_FD_75067 | JGI IMG/M metagenome (GOLD analysis project Ga0075467, IMG submission 75067) | Aqueous microbial communities from the Delaware River and Bay under freshwater to marine salinity gradient to study organic matter... | ecosystem: Environmental > Aquatic > Marine > Coastal ...
GCGATGGCGGGCAGGCCTTGGATCGCCGCCTCCATCGCGCCGCCGACGGTGCCGGAATAAAGCACGTTTTCGGCGGCGTTGTTGCCGCGGTTCACGCCCGACAGGACAAGGTCGGGGGGGCTGTCCTTGAGCACGTCGAAAAGCCCCGCAAGCACGCAATCGGCGGGAGAGCCTTCGGCGGCATAGCGGCGCGGGGCAAGTTCGGCGATCATGGTGGGGTGCACGTAGCTGATGCAATGCGCGACGCCGGATTGTTCGAAGGCCGGTGCAACGGTCCAGACCTCGCCGGTGGGGCCCGCGACCTCGGTGGCGATTGCATGCAGAACGGCCAGCCCCGGCGCATTGATGCCGTCGTCATTGGTAATGAGAATGCGCATGTCTGCCCCGTCTGTTTTTGCCTGCAAGGGTGGTCTAGCGGCGTGTGCGGCGGGGGTAAAGGCTTAGGCGTCGTTGGCCGACGCGCGCTGATTGCCCCATGTGGCGACGGCGACGACAACCATCACCAACAGCGCCGCGATACCAAGCAGCCAATCGGGGGTCGCGGCGGTGGCATTGGCGACAAGCACACCCACAAGCGCCCATGTCACCGCGATGCCGTAGGTGACAGGCGGGCGGCGCAGCAAGATGAGCGCCGCGGTGCAGGTCACGCCAGCCAGCCCGATGAAGCTGACGGTTTGGGGGCTGCCGCCGGTCCAGCCCGAAAGGGTGGTTGCGGCCGCCACGAAGCTGGCCGCCGTCAACCAACCGGCATAGAGCGCGATGGGTGCCGCCAGCCACCACTGGTCTGTGGTCGGTGCGCGCAACAGCGCCAAAACGGCCCCGCCAAGCATGACGAAGATCAGCACTGTGGCGATCAGCGGATTGGTCAGCGCAACCCCGATCCATGCGGCCCCGATGGCCATGGACACGAACAACGGCAGGCGCGTCGCGTCCCACGCGGGGTTGGCATCGCGCCGGAGCAGGCCATAAAGCGCCGAGGCGATCAGCCACAGATAGATCACGCCCCAGATCGCGAAGGCATAGCCAGCCGGTTGCAGCGGCAGCGGCCCGGTCGGGTAGGGGAATTGATCAGGGTCGAAGCCGGTGAACGGCTGTGTCATCAGCGGTGCGGCGGCAAAGGCGATGGCCGCGCAGACGATCAAGACCGCCTTCAGTCTGGCCCCGTCCTTGGTTGCATCCGGGATGTCGGGGTCAGGATCAGGCAAGGGCACCCTCCGCGGTTAATTGGGTCTTGCCGCCCAGATAGGGATGCAGCGCCTGCGGGAGAAGGACGGCACCATCCGCCTGCTGGCCGTTTTCCAGCACGGCGATCAGGCAGCGCCCGACCGCAAGGCCAGAGCCGTTGAGGGTATGAAGGAATTCCGGTTTGCCGCCGCCATCGGGGCGGAAGCGCGCATTCATGCGGCGCGCCTGAAAATCGCCGCAGGTCGAGACCGAACTGATCTCGCGATAGGTATTCTGACCGGGCAACCATGCCTCGATATCGAAGGTGCGGCGCGCGCCGAAGCCCATGTCGCCGGTGCACAGCAGGACCGTGCGATAGGGGATGTTCAGACGCTCAAGGATACCCTCGGCGCAGCGCAGCATACGTTTTTGTTCATCGTCGGAATGCCCCGGATGGGTGATCGACACCATCTCGACCTTCTCGAACTGGTGCTGGCGCAGCATGCCGGCCGTGTCGCGGCCCGCCGAGCCCGCTTCGCTGCGGAAGCAAAGCGAATGGGCGGTGTAGCGGCGGGGCAGATAGCTTTCCTCGACGATGGTGTCGTTCACGATGTTGGTCAGGCTGACCTCGGAGGTCGGGATCAACCACCATCCATTCGTGGTCTGGTAGCTGTCCTCGCCGAACTTGGGCAACTGGCCGGTGCCGTACATCACCTCGTTACGCACGAGGACGGGGGCGTTCACCTCGGTCAGGCCGTTTTCGGTGGTGTGCACGTCCAGCATGAACTGTGCGAGCGCACGGTGCAGGCGCGCGACCGCGCCCGACAGCAACACGAAGCGCGCGCCCGAGAGTTTGGCGGCGGTTTCGAAATCCATGCCATCCTTGACGGCGGGCAGGTCGTAATGTTCGCGGGGGGCGAAGGCAAAGCTGGGCGGTGTGCCCCAGCGGTGGATTTCGACGTTGTCGGCTTCGTCCGCGCCCACGGGCACGTCATCGGCGGGCAGGTTGGGGATGGTGGCAAGCACGTCGGACAGGGCGGCGTCCTTGGCCTTGGCCTCATCCTCGAGGCTGGCGATTTCGTCTTTCTTGGCGGCCACGAGGGCGCGAAGGCGGTTGAATTCGGCCTCGTTGCCGCTGGCCTTGGCCTTGCCCACGTCCTTTGAGGCGGCGTTGCGGTCGGCCTGCGCGGTTTCGGCGGCAAGGATGCAGGCGCGGCGGGCCTCATCCAGCGCGAGGATCGCGGCGGATTGCGGCGGCAGGCCCCGGCGCGCAAGGGCGGCGTCGAAGGCGGCGGGGGTGTCGCGGATGGCGCGGATGTCGTGCATGTCTGTGGCCTCGGGCTCTGTCTGCAGGTCGGGTATGCCAGAGCGGCGCGCAGGGGGAAAGGGGGCGGATTGAGACTGCACCGGGCGTGCGGACCCGGACCGCGGCCTATCTTGCGTTGCACTGACGGCAGATCTGCGCCGCAAGCCGCGTTCGGAGTGATCCCCCGAGACGCTGGCAATGACCGATCAGAGGCTTGCCCAGATCACCGAACATTTTCTTGGCCTCATGAGCAACAGCGCAAGACGACCGGCCTGAGATGGACGCCCGGCAAGCCAAGGGGCGCGGCCCCGGCCGCCTGTCAGGTCACGGTTTCCTTCATTTGCAGGTGCCGATGGACCCTTCGGCGCAAATTCTGTGGTCGGTCCAGATTGCGCCGGACAGGTCCGCTCCGGACAGGTCTGCAAACCGGCGTGTGCGCCAAGGCAATTGATCAGGGGCGAATTCACACCGCGCCCGGCCGGTTCCAGACCTTCACAACGATCCAATCGGCGCGGTATCCGATCGCCTTGGGGTGGGGGTGCGCCCAGATGCCTCCCGGGGGCGGGGCGGTGTGTGGGTTGCGGCCCCCGAGGGGTGCGCCTATCTGCGGGTTGGCGCACCTTGCCTTCCCCCCTTGGCGAAAGTAGGGTGCCGCGACTTTTGACCAGGGAGGCTTCGGCCTGCCCGCCAGGCCCATGAAGAGGACGCCCGATGGACGCCGGTTCCGCATTTGCTCAATTTCTGCCGCTGATCCTGATCTTTGCGATCATGTATTTCCTGTTGATCCGCCCCCAGCAAAAGAAGGTGAAGGAGCACCAGTCGATGGTGGCCGCACTGCGCCGGGGCGACGAGGTGGTTACCGCCGGCGGCCTGATCGGCAAGGTCACCAAGATCAAGGACGACCATGAGCTGGAGTTGGAAGTGGCCACCGGCGTCAAGGTGCGCGTGATCCGGGCCACCATTGCGCAGGTCCGGTCCAAGACCGAACCCGCGACCGCCGACTGAGGCGCGTAATATGCTGCAAATCCCGCTGTGGAACCGGATACTGATCTGGGGCGTGGTGCTGGCCGGATTGGCCTTTGCCATGCCGAACCTGTTTTACGAGCGGGTGGAGCGCCATAACGACGCGGTCGCGGTCATCGAAGATACCGGGGCCGCCACCGAAGCGCTGGAGGCGGATCGGGCGATGTGGCCCGATTTCCTGCCAGCGACGTTGGTGAACCTTGGGCTGGATTTGCGCGGCGGTGCGCATCTGTTGGCCGAAGTGCAGGTGGAAGATGTGTACGAGGCGCGGATGGACGCGCTGTGGCCCGAGGTGCGCGATGCGCTGCGCGATGTGCGCGATCAGGTCGGCACGATCCGGCGGCAGGATGCGCCTGCGGGCGAGCTGCGGGTGCAGATTTCAAATGCCGACGGCATCGCCGCCGCCGTGGCTGCCGTGCGCGTGCTGGCGCAGCCGGTGGTCAGCCTGACGGGTGGTTTCACGGCGCAGACGCTGGATGTGAGCGGGACGGGCGACATGATCTCGGTCATGCTGAGCCCCGAGGAACAGGCGGCCACCAACGACCGCACGATGCAGCAATCCGTCGAGATTGTTCGCCGCCGTGTGGACGAGGCTGGCACGCGGGAGCCGACGATCCAGCGCCAAGGCGAGGATCGGGTGCTTATTCAGGTGCCGGGGATCGGGTCGGCGCAGGAATTAAAGGAATTGATCGGGACCACCGCGCGGCTGACATTTCACCCGGTCGTCGGGCGGGCCTCCAACGCCGAGACGCAGGTTGAATCGCGCCAGTTGCTGCTGCCGTCGATCGACGAGCCGGGCGTTTTCTACATTCTGGAACAGACCCCCGTGGTCACCGGCGACGATCTGGTGGACAGCCAGCCCGCCTTTGACCAGCAAAGCGGGCAGCCCGCCGTCACCTTCCGGTTCAACCCGACGGGCGCACGCGCGTTTGGGGAATACACCTCGGCCAACGTGGGGGCGCCATTTGCCATCGTGCTGGACGGCGAGGTGATTTCCGCGCCGACGATCCGGTCGGCGATCACGGGCGGATCGGGGCAGATCACCGGGAATTTCACGGTGCAGCAATCCACCGAGCTGGCGATCTTGCTGCGGGCGGGTGCGCTTCCGGCGGAAATGGTGTTTCTGGAAGAACGGACAATCGGCCCGGAACTGGGTGCAGACAGCATTGCGGCGGGGCAGACTGCCGCGCTGATCGCGTTTGTGGCGGTGTTGGTGTTCATGGTGCTGAGCTATGGATTGTTCGGGGTGTTCGCGGCGATTGCGCTGGTGCTGAACGTCGGCCTGATCTTTGGGGTCTTGTCGTTGATCGGGGCGACCCTGACATTGCCGGGGATCGCGGGGATCGTGTTGACCATCGGGATGGCGGTGGATGCCAATGTGCTGGTGTTCGAGCGTATCCGTGAGGAATTGCGCACGGCACGCGGCCCCGCGCGGGCCATCGAGCTGGGCTACGAGCGCGCGCTGAGTGCAATCATCGACGCAAACCTGACCACTTTCATCATCGCGGTGATCTTGTTCACGCTGGGTGCGGGGCCGGTACGCGGCTTTGCGGTCACGCTGGGCATCGGTATCGTGACATCCGTGTTCACGGCCATCTATGTCACCCGCCTGCTGGTGGTGACGTGGTTCGCCTGGGCCCGCCCCAAGACAATCGAGGTCTGATCCCATGCGCTTGAAGATTGTTCCCGACCAGACCAACATCGACTTCTTCAAATATGCTCGCGCGACCTTTGGCGCGTCGATTGTCGCGGTGGTGTTGTCGCTGGGCATATGGATGGCGATGGGCCTGAATTTCGGCATCGATTTCCTTGGTGGCACGACCATCCGGACCGAAGCGTCGGAGCCGGTGGACATCGCCGCCTATCGCGCGGCGCTGGAACCGCTGGGTCTGGGCGATGTGACGATCACCGAGGTCTTCGACCCGACGTTTGCCGCCGATCAGAATGTTGCGATGGTGCGGATCCAAGCGCAGGAGGGGGCCGAAAGCGTCACCCCCGAAATCATCGCCCAGATCGAAGCGGTGTTGCAGGGCGTTGTGCCGGACATGACGTTCCCTTCGGTGGAATCGGTCGGGCCGAAGGTGTCGGGCGAATTGATCATGACGGCGGTTCTGGCGGTCGCTGCGTCGCTGATCGCGATCCTTGTGTATATCTGGCTGCGCTTCGAATGGCAGTTTTCGGTCGGGGCCGTGGCCGCGTTGATCCACGATGTGATCCTGACGATCGGGGTCTTTTCGTTGCTGCAGATACGGTTCGATCTGGCGACGATCGCGGCTTTGCTGACGATCATCGGGTATTCGATCAACGATACGGTCGTGATCTTCGACCGCTTGCGCGAGAACCTGATCAAGTACAAGCAACGTGATCTGCGCGACGTGATGAACCTGAGCGCGAACGAGACCCTGAGCCGGACCCTGATGACCAGCGGCACGACGTTGATTGCGTTGCTGGCCCTGCTGGTTCTGGGGGGCGACGTCATTCGCGGGTTCGTCTTCGCGATTTTCTGGGGCGTGATCGTGGGCACCTATTCGTCGATCTATGTGGCGAAGAACGTCGTCTTGATGATTGGCGTCAAGCGCGATTGGTCGAAGCCGGACGCGAAGGCCGGGACGCAGTTTTCAAACATCGATGCCTGAGGGCCTTGCCACGGCCCTGGCGTTGCCGGGGCTGTGGTGGTTGATTGCGGCGACGCTGCTGGCGGGTCTGGTTTATGGGTTCGCGGGGTTCGGGTCGGCGTTGATCTTCATGCCGCTGGCGACAATTTTTCTGGCCCCGTCGGTGGCGATCGGGGCCTTTTCCATGTCGGTGCTGGCGTCGTTGCTGACGGTGGTGCCGGGCGCGTGGAAGGTGGCGGACCGCAAGGCGGTTCTGGGGATGGTCGCCGCCGCTGTCGTGGCCACGCCGTTTGGTGTCTACCTGTTGCGCGTGGCGGAGGTGGGGGTGATCCGCGCGGCGGTGTCGGTGGTGGTGCTGGCAACGCTGATGGCGTTGATTGCGGGATGGCGATATCGGCTGCGCCCTGCGTGGCCGGCACGGGCCGCGATCGGCGCGCTGTCGGGTCTGCTGGGGGGTGCCACTGGGCTGAACGGGCCGCCCGTGATCTTGTTCAATCTGGGCGCGGATCAGCCTGTTGCGGTGACACGCGGCAACCTGACCGTGTTTCTGACGGCCAGTACGCTGTCGTTTCTGCCGCAGCTTTGGGTGCAGGGGATGCTGCCGCCAATGGCCTTGTGGCTGGGGGCGATCTTGTTGCTGCCCTTTGCGATTGGGACACGGGCGGGGGGCATGATCTTTCACCCCGATTACGCGGGATTTTACCGCCCCGTCGCCTATGTCATTATCGGGGGGGCGGCTCTTGCCGGTCTGCCGGTCTGGCGTTGAGAGGAGATATCCATGCGCATGAACGAGGTCAGTTTCGACGATAGCCGCCCGGTGGATGGCTACGGGCCCGGATTTTTTCGTGTCGGTGGCGCGATCATGGAGGGCGCGGTTTTGCTTCTGCCGTCTGGGCCTCGGACGTGGGGCGGGTATGGCGATACCGGGACGCTCTTGGAGCGTGCCGGAGAGATCGATGTGCTGCTGGTGGGGACGGGGCCGGAGATTGCCCATATCCCGGCAAGTCTGCGCGCCCTGATCGAGGCGGCGCAGGTGGGGGTGGAGGTGATGGCGTCGCCGACGGCATGCCGCACCTACAATGTGCTGCTGTCCGAGGGGCGGCGTGTCGGGGCGGCGATCCTGCCTGTGTGACGGGGCGTTCCCCGCGCTCAAGGCCCCCTGCGGGAGCGATCGCGCGGGAAATGGGGGGCTGTGGCGGGCGGATGTCCGATGTCTTGGGCGGCCATGCCGGGTGTCGCGGACGGGCGCCTCCGGCGGACATATTTGGAAAGCAAAGAGGGTGAGGGTGTGCCCGGTGCCGCCGCCACGCGGGCCGCGCTAGGGCTGGGTCAGGGGTTGGGTGGGCGTGAGGTCGCCCAAGATCAGCACGCGGAGTTCACGCTCCAGCTTGCGGCGCATGGTATCGGCGAAGCTTTGGTGGTTCACGGCGAATTCGACGAAGGCGCCGGGGCCGCGGATCACCTCGGTCAGGTAGTAATCTTCGATCCCGCGGGAGGCGCCGCCGATGGCGAGGCCGTTGATCGTGACGCCTTCTAGCGGGAAGTGTTCATAGGCCGCCGCGGGGGGGAACCCGTCGTTGTTCTGGCCGTCGCCCGAAATGTCGAGGGTCTGGAACAGGCAGGGAGGTGCGGATTGGAAACGGGAGGCGGCGAAGCCGAGGGCATAGCCAAGCGCGGTGGGGAAATCCGCATGGCCGCGCGTGCCGCGTGCGATGCGTTCGGCGATGCGGGTCAGATCGTCGGCGGTTTCGATCAGGGTCCAGTCGATCAGCACGTCTTGCTGGAACCGGCCCGACCATTCGAAGATGGAGAGCGCGACCGGACCGGGGCCGTTGAGAAACGCCTGCACGATGACGGGATCGATCAGGGCGGCGGCCAGACCCGATGTCTGCAGCTCATATTCCGCCGCATCGACGGAGGCCGAGACATCCAGCGCCAGTTGCAGTGCAAGACGGCAGGTGTCTTGCGCGCGGACGGGTGGCGCGGCTGCGACCGTGATGACGGCCGCAACCCAGAGCGACAAGAGGCGTCGGGCCGTCACCAATGGCCCGTGTTCGGCATGGAGGCCCACGGTTCGGCCGGGGCGAGGCGTTCGCCTTCCTGCAGCAGCTCGATCGAGATGTTGTCGGGCGAGCGGACAAAGGCCATGTGGCCGTCACGGGGCGGGCGGTTGATGGTGACGCCGTTCTCCATCAGGTGCTGGCAAAGTTCGTAGATATTTCCGACGCGGTAGGCGATATGGCCGAAATGGCGACCGTCGGAGGGCAGACCGTCATCGCCGTCCCAGTTGTAGGTCAGCTCGATCGGGCATTCTTCTTGTCCGGGAGGGGCCATGAAGATCAGCGTGAAGCGACCGGCCTCGTTTTCGTAGCGCCGCGTTTCGCGCAGGCCGAGCAGCTGGTAGAAGGCAAGCGATGCCTCCAGATCCTTTACGCGGACCATCGTGTGCAGGTATTTCAACGTCATCTTGTGCGCCCTCCGGTTGGTGCTTGCTGCAGCCTAGCGTTTTCGGGGCCGTTGCACAGCCTCTATGGGCGGTAAATTTCGCGTGCCGTGGGGCGGACGGGGGTGGCGACCAGTGCCGTCCGGGACACCAGCGTAACGGTGACAAAGCTGACGTGGAGCAGAAGATACCACGACCCCAGCTTGGAGAAGCCGACCATTTCGAAGGCGCTTTGACCCGCGTAGGCCCATGTCTGGGTGAAGGTGCCGACGTTTTCCGCGACCCAGAGGAAGAACGCGGCAAGCAGGGCGGTCAGCGGCATCGGCAGCCAGCGCGGCACAGACCCGGCAAAGAACCACACCCGCGTGCGCCAGAACAGGAGCAACGTTGCCGCGAACAGCGCCAGCCGGATATCGGGCAGCCAGTGGTGGGTGAGGAAATTGACGTAGATCGCAACCGCCAGCACCACCGTCATCCAGAACGGGGGATAGGGCGCGTATTGCATGTGAAAGATCCGCAGGACGCGGGCGATGTAGCTGCCGACCGCCGCATACATGAAGCCCGAGAACAGCGGCACGCCGCCGATTTCCAGCATTCCCTGATCGGGGTAATCCCACGAGCCCATGTGCAGCTTGTAGACCTCCATCACGGTGCCGGTGAGGTGAAAGAGCGCGATGACCCGCGCCTCGGCCCATGTTTCCAGCTTGAGGCTGAGAAATGTGACCTGAACCGCGATGGCAAAGAGGAAAAGCGCGTCATAGCGGGTGAGCCACCAGTCGGGCGACCAGATCAGGCGCGAGCCGATGATGGCCAGCAACAACACGATGCCGAAGGCCGCCGCCCACCCCTGTTTGAGGACAAACATGAGAAATTCCGCCACGGCGGCCGGCAGCCGCGCGCGCGCCCAGTCGCCCATGCGCCGTTCCAGAAAAGCAACGCCTCGATCCGCCATGCGGCCCCTTTATCTTGCGGTCCGGCCCTCCGGTGATGCAAAATGTTGTAGATTGCGATTCCCCAGAAAGAAAGAGCCGTTCCCATGCCCTTGAGCCCCGCGCAACTGGCCGAAATCGAAGAGAGCCGACAGCACCCGCAGCCCACCTTGCGGGCGGTATCGCCCGGAATGGAGGCGCATCTGTACAAGGCCGCGCCGGTGCTGGACCACGGATTTGTACGCGTCATCGACTATATGGGCGATGACAGCGCCATCGTGCAGGCCGCGCGGGTCAGCTACGGGGCGGGCACTAAGCACGTGTCGAATGACGAAGGGCTGATCCGATACCTGATGCGGCACTGGCATTCGACCCCGTTCGAGATGTGCGAGATCAAGTTGCATGTGAAGCTGCCGGTGTTCGTGGCGCGCCAGTGGATCCGGCACCGGACGGCGAATGTGAACGAATATTCCGCGCGCTATTCGATCCTTGACCGGGAGTTCTATATCCCCGCGCCGGAACAACTGGCGGCGCAATCGACGGTGAACAATCAGGGCCGGGGGGCGGTGCTGGAGGGGGCGGAGGCGGCGCGCGTGCTGGAGATGCTGAAGACCGACGCAGGCCGCGCGTATGACCATTACGAGGAGATGCTGAGCCAGGACGGGCAGCAGGGGCTGGCGCGTGAATTGGCGCGGATGAACCTGCCCGCCAACATCTACACGCAATGGTATTGGAAGGTGGACCTGCACAACCTGTTCCATTTCCTGCGGCTGCGGGCGGATGCCCATGCGCAATACGAAATCCGGGTCTATGCGGATGCGATTGCCGCGATGGTCAAGGATTGGGTCCCGGCGGCCTATGCGGCGTTCGCGGATTACCGGATGGGTGGCGTGCAGTTGAGCGGCAAGGGCGTGGAGGTCTTGAAACGGCGTCTGGCGGGCGAGGCCGTGACACAGGAGACGTCAGGCATGAGCAAGGGGGAATGGCGGGAGTTCGAAGAGGTGTTTGGGTGA